>Ga0126306_10000447_pt1 | contig 18919 bp, 20 predicted proteins | sample Plot27_FD_92592 | JGI IMG/M metagenome (GOLD analysis project Ga0126306, IMG submission 92592) | Serpentine soil microbial communities from UC McLaughlin Reserve, CA, USA - Plot27 | ecosystem: Environmental > Terrestrial > Soil > Grasslands | place: USA: UC McLaughlin Reserve, Lake County...
CGATCCCCGAGGAGATCAAGCAGGCCCGCTGGATCGTCAAGGAGCGTCAGGAGATGCTCGCCGAGGCCAAGCGCGAGGCGGAGCGGATCGTCAAGGAGGCGCGCGAGCGCCAGTCCCAGCTCGTATCCGAGCAGGAGGTGACCAAGCAGGCCGAGCGCGCGGCCGAGGACATCATCGAGGACGCGCGGGCGCGCGAGCGTGAGATCCGGCTCGGCGCCGAGGACTACGCCGACGAGATCCTCAACACGCTCGAGGTCAACCTCTCGAAGTTCATCGCCGCCGTCCAGCGCGGCCGCGAGCGGCTGCAGGGCAAGGACGAGCCGGCCGAAGTCGGCTGAGTGCCGGCCGCCCCCCCGGACGGCCGGCAATCATCACAACGCACCGACCGTCGGAGTTTTGGCGCCGGTCGACGAAATACGGATGCGCCCGGCGCCGCCGGCGGGGCGTCAGACCAGCGTGCCCTGCGGCGGCGAGTCGTCGCCCGTCCCGGCGACCACGAGCGCGTCGACCTGCGCGAGATGCCCCCGCACCCGCTCGGCCATGTCCTCGAGGATCTTGCGCGCGGAGTCGATCGCGCCCGCCGCCGCCGTGAGCTGGGACTTGATCCGGCGCACGTCCTCCATCGCCGCCAGCGCGCGCTCGACCTCGGAGCGCAGCGCGCCGGCGTCCAGTCCGTCGCCGCCGGCCCTGGCCATGATCGTGCGGGCGCGCGCGAGCGCGTAGGCGACCTCCAGGCCCAGGCGCGCGCGCTCCTCGGGGTCGAAGACGACGAACAGCTTGTCTCCGTTGACCTCGCGCAGCTGCGGCCCGCGTCCCGGGAGCAGGTCCTCCGACGGCACGACCCAGACGCCGTAGTCGGCGTCGCGCTGCGCCATCGCCGCCTCCAGCTCCGCGACCGCCTTGTTCTTGGGCACGTACGAGTTCTTGGCCTCGAAGACGATCCGCGCGCGCGGCGAGCCCGTGGCGCCGTCGACGCCGACCAGCACGTCGCCCTTGCGGCCGCCGCTGCCGGGCACGTCTCCGACCGCGTCGCAGTCGTCGCCGCGGGCATGTGCGATCGCGTCGATCGCGTCGACGACCGCCTCCTCGTAGGGCCGGCCCTTGGCGGTCGAGCGCGCGTGCTCGGCGGCGACCTCCAGCTGCTTCTCGCGCTCGGCCTGGAGCTTGACGACCTCGTGCTTGAGGCCCGCGATCTGCTCGGACATGGCGTTGAGGTTGCGGTCCTGCTGCTCGGCGGCGCGCTTCATCGCCGCCATCGTGCCGGCCTTGAAGTCCGCCAGCGGGTTGTGCGCGTCGGCGGAGGAGAACTGCTTCAGCAGGTCCTCGCGCATGCGCGCCGACTGCTCGGCCATGACCGCGCGCAGCTGGTGCTGGACGGCGACCGCCGACTCGGCGCCGAAGAGCCGCTCGAGCTCCTTGGCCAGCTGCCCGTTCTCCGGCGCGAAGACGTCATCGACCCGCTTGCCGAGGAACTCCGCGACCGTGCGCGCCTTCTCGGAGAACGCGCCCTCGACCTCGCGCGAGACCTTCTCGAACTCGGTCCGCACGAAGTCGGCGTTGACCTCGGCCTGCTCGCGGGAGAGCACGCGCGCGCCGATCTCGATCGCGTCGACGAGCACGCCGGCCGGGTCGGCGCCCGCGTCCGAGCGGTCGCGCACCAGCTCGACGGCACAGCGGTCGCGCACCGCGAGGCCGTCCGCGACGACGATGTCGCCGAAGATCGAGACGCGAGCGGGGCGGAGTGGCGTTGCGGCTTCCATGAGCGTTGAGTCGCACGGTACGGACGGCACCTGACGGAACGCACGAATCCGTGCGGGCGGCCGGCGCAGCGCGGCTCAGGCGACCCGGAACCCGTCGAGCCCCTCCGGCTCCTCGTCGGCCACGTCGAGCCGCTGCACGTCCGCGTGGCCCGGGCCGGAGCGGCACAGCTCGACGAGCCGGTCGACCGCGTCCGCCTCGCCCTCGAGCACGGCCTCGACGGTGCCGTCGGGCCGGTTGGCCGCCCACCCCGCGACGCCCTCGCGCTGTGCGGCACGGCGCAGCGAATCGCGGAAGAACACCCCCTGGACCCGCCCGTGGGCGTGCACCCGCCTGCGCACGGTCATGCGGGTACCGTAGAGCGATGGCCGCGATCGAGGCGCTCGACACCGACATCACCGCGCTCGAGGTCGACGCGATCGCCAACGCGGCGAACACGGAGCTGCGCCACGGCGGCGGCGTCGCAGCCGCGATCGCCCGCGCCGGGGGCCCCGCGATCGACGAGGAGTCGCGCAGGGTCGCGCCGATCGGGCTCGGCGAGGCGGTCGAGACCTCGGGCGGCGCGATGCCGTGCCGCTGGGTGATCCACGCCGCGACGATGGAGCTCGGCGGCCCGACGTCGCCCGAGATCATCCGCCGCGCGACCGCGTCGACGCTCCGGCGCGCCGAGGAGCTCGGCGCGCGCAGCCTCGCGCTGGTCGCCTTCGGCACCGGCGTCGGCGGCTTCCCGCTGGACGAGGCCGCCGCGATCGAGGTCGAGGAGGTCCGCCGCCACCTCGCGCAGGGTTCGCGGCTCGAGCGGATCGTCTTCGCCGTCCACGGCGAGCGGGCCCGCACGGCCTTCCAGGCGGCGATCGACGACTCGGCGGGATGAGCCCACCGGTGCCGGCCGGCGCGCGATGACCGAGCTCTCGGCCGCGCTCGCCGACGCCGGCGGGGCAGCCGCGCCCGCGGCCGCAACCGCGCGCCTGCGCACGCTGCTGCTCGCCGCGCTCCGCCGCGGGCGCTCGGAGCTCGCGCGCAACCGCTCCGGCTACGAGTCGCCCGTCGAGGTGGCGATCGGGCACGACGGGACGCGGTTGGTGGCCGCGACGCCGGCCGCCGCCGCGCTGCGCGCCGACCCCGAGCAGGCGGCCGAGCGCGAGTGGCTGCTCGTCGCGGCGGTCGTCGGCGCGCTGGTCGACCTCGCCGAGCCCGGCGCCCCCGCCGACACGCGCGCGCTCGGTGTCAGCGCCGGTGAGCTCGACGCCGGCTTCCTCGTCGTCGCGCTGCCGGCCCCGCGGCTCGACCCGGCGACGCTCGACGAGCTGGTACCGCTCGCCTTCGACGACCACGCCGGCACGATCGACCGCCTGCGCGCCGCCGCCCACGCGATCCCAGCCGCGCTGCTCGCCGACGTCATACTGCGCGAGCCGATCGGCGTAGGGCATCCGCTGCGGATCGCCGAGGCGGTCGGGCGGCTCGGCGGCCGGCCGGCCGACGCGCGCTCGGTCGAGGAGCACGAGGAGCTCGTCTACCCGCTGCTCAATCCCGACGGCGACCGCCGGCAGGTCTCCCCGCACGACGACCCGGACCCTGCTCGCCGGGTCGCGCGGCGCATCCTCCAGCGCCTCAACGGCATGGGGAAATGGGGCGGCTACCACACCGATTTCGCGCATCTCGCGCGCGGCTTCGCCGGCAACGAACGCCAGCTCGCCCAGGCGGTCGGCGAGGCGCTGCTCGCCAACGGGCTGCTGGCGGAGAAGCCGTCCGTCGGTCAGCGCCACGTCTTCCTCAACCCGCGCCGCGCGGCCGACATCCACCGCCTGATCGAGACGGGAGCCGCTCCACCGGGGTTGAAGCTGCCGTGACGGTGGGATAGTGGTCGACAGATGAAGCCGCCGAGCCCCGCGCAGGTCGCCGGCAAGCTGCAGACGGTCGCAACGCTCGCCGGCGCAGGCATCATCCGGCCGCAGCGCCCCGACCGCCTCTTCAACGCCGCCGTCGCGCTGATCCGCTGGGGCGCCACGCCGGCCGCCGGCTACAAGGCGGCCGCGTCGCGCTATCCCGACGACCTCGGGCTGATCGACGAGCGCGGCACGATGACGTTCAAGGAGATCCACGAGCGCTCGAACGCGCTGGCGCACGCGCTCGCGCGCGAGGGCGTCAAGGCGGGCGACTCCGTCGGGATCATGTGCCGCAACCACCGCGGCTGGGTCGACGCCTACGTCGCCACGAACAAGCTCGGCGCCGACGCGCTGTTCATGAACACCGCGTTCTCGGGTCCACAGCTTGCCGACGTCGCCGAGCGCGAGCAGCCGGTCGCGATCATCTTCGACGAGGAGTTCAGCGAGGTGCTGGAGGCGGCCGCGGAGGGCCGCAAGCGCTACATCGCCTGGCACGAGCCCGACGCCGCGAGCTCCGACAGGACGCTCGACGAGCTGATCGCGGACGGCGACACGTCCGACCTCAAGCCGCCGCCGGAGCAGGGCCGCGCGGTGATCCTCACCTCCGGCACGACCGGGGCCCCGAAGGGCGCGAGCCGCAGGCAGCCGCAGTCGCTCGACCCGGTCGCCGCGCTGCTCGAGCGCATCCCGCTGCGCTCGCGCGGCCGCGCGATGATCGCCGCGCCGCTGTTCCACGCCTGGGGCTTCGCGCACTTCACGCTCGCGATGGGGCTCTCGAACACGATCGTGCTCAAGCGCAGATTCGACCCCGAGGCGACGCTCTCGCTGACCGCGCAGCACGAGTGCACGTCGCTGATCGTCGTGCCGGTGATGATCCAGCGCATCCTCGAGCTCGACGACGATGTGCTGCGCCGCTACGACCTGTCCAAGCTGCGCGCCGTGCCCGTATCGGGCTCGGCGCTGCCGGCTGCGATCTCCGAGCGCTGGATGGACCTGTTCGGCGACAACCTCTACAACCTCTACGGCTCGACCGAGGTCGCGTGGGCGACGATCGCGACGCCGGAGGACCTCCGCGCCGCGCCCGGCACCGCCGGCAGGCCGCCGCGCGGGACCGTCGTCAAGCTGGTCGACGACGACGGCAACGAGGTCGCCTCCGGCGAGACCGGCCGCATCTTCGTCGGCAACGACCTCGCGTTCGAGGGCTACACCGGCGGCGGCAACAAGGACGCGATCGGCGGGCTGCTCTCCTCCGGCGACGTCGGCCACTTCGACGACCGCGGGCGCCTGTTCATCGACGGCCGTGACGACGACATGATCGTCTCGGGCGGCGAGAACGTGTTCCCCGGCGAGGTCGAGGACCTGCTGACCGGCCACGAGGCGGTCGCCGAGGTGGCGGTCTTCGGGGTCGAGGACGAGCAGTTCGGCCAGCGCCTGAAGGCCGTTGTGGTGAGTCGCGAGGGCAAGGACCTGAGCGCCGGCGAGGTTAAGGAGTACGTCAAGTCCAACCTCGCCGGATACAAGGTCCCGCGCGACGTCGAGTTCGTCGAGGAGCTGCCCCGCACGTCGACGGGGAAGGTGCTCAAGCGCGAGCTCCAGGAGGACCCCGAGGACGGCTGAGGCCGTCGTATGCTGGACACATGCCTCTGCGTACGGACGTCTTCGATCTCGCGCGCATGGGGCTCACCTCGGGCGAGGGTCGCCGGCTCGACCTGCACGTTCGCGTCGCGCCCTTCCGCTTCGGCGGGCAGGAGTACGCCGCCGCGCCGGACGTAGTCCCGGTGCGACTGGACGTCTCGCGCACGACCGGCAACGGCTGGGCGCTGCGGCTGCGCTTCGACGTGTCGGTGAGCGGACCGTGCGTGCGCTGCCTGGAGCCGGCTGAGCCGCGCTTCCAGGTCGACGCGCGCGAGGTCGAGCAGCCGGGAGTGGGGGACGAGGAGCTGAGCTCCCCCTACGTGAATGCCGACGGTGAGCTGGACGTCGCGGGCTGGGCGCGCGACGCGCTCGCACTCACCCTCCCGACCCAGATCACGTGCCGCGACGACTGCGCGGGTCTGTGCGCGCAGTGCGGCGCGAACCTCAACGATGAGCCCGAGCACGCGCACGACGCCGCCCCCGATCCGCGCTGGTCGAAGCTGTCGGAGATCCGGTTCGAGTAATCGGGGCGTTCGCTCGCGGGATTGGCGCGGGGGCCGGCGTCTACGTCAAGGGCGGACGTTGAAGGGTGGGTCGGATTGCCGCGGCAGCCGGCGAGGCGCCGGTCAACGCTGCACGCCGGCGGTATTCGGTTGGTCCGTGCAGCGTTGACGGCGGATGACGCCGTCAACGCTGCACTGGGCGGTGCCGCGGGGCGGGCTTTCCGCGTTGACCGGCGACCCGCCCCGAGCCGCCGCCCCGTTCCGGGCCCTCCCTCGATGCCGCCGTTCGCTCCGTGCCGGCGACCACTACGGGCTCCGCACGCCGGAGGTTCGCTACCCTTCGTCGCCGCCCATGGCCGTCCCGAAGCAGAAGCAGTCGCACTCGCGCACGAACAAGCGCCGGTCGACGCACAAGATCTCCGCGCCGTCGATCAACGCCTGCCCGCAGTGCCATCAGCCGCGCCTCCCGCACCGGGTCTGCCCGCACTGCGGCTTCTACGCCGGACGCGAGGTCGTGCACGTGCACGACCACGATCACGAGCATTAGGCGACCGCGGCCGTGGCCGCTGATCAGCTGACGATCGCGCTCGACGCCAACGGCGCCGACGCCGGGCCCGCCGAGGTCGCGCGCGGCGCCGTGCTCGCGGCCGCCCGCTGCGACCTGCGCGTGCTGGTGTTCGGGCCCGCGGCGCAGATCGGCCGGCCGGACGCCGGACGCCGTCATGGCCCGCGGCGCGCGATGCCCCGTGGAGCAACCCCGGCCTCTGCGGGGGTCGAGGTCCTCGACGCGCCGGTCTCGATCGCCAAGGCCGGCGACCCCGCGCGCGCGGTGCGCGCGATGCCGGAGTCGTCGATCGTCCAGGCGGTCCGCGCGGTCGCTGACGGCCGCGCCGACGCGCTCGTCTCCGGCGGCTCGACCGGGGCGGCCCTCGCCGCGGGCTTGTTTCACGTGAAACGAGCGCGGGGCGTGCACCGGCCCGCGCTGGCGGTGCTCGTCCCGGTGCCCGGCAAGCCGTTCCTGCTGCTCGACTGTGGCGCGAACGTCGTGTTGCGGCCGGAGCACCTCATCCAGTTCGCGCACATGGGCGCAGCGTTCATGGAGGCGGTGATCGGGCTCGAGCGCCCGCGCGTCGCGCTGCTCTCCAACGGCACGGAGGCGACGAAGGGGACCGAGGACGTGCAGGCGGCGCACGCGGCGCTGGCCGCCGCCGAGGACCTGGCGTTCATCGGCAACGTCGAGGGCTTTGCCGTCGGCACCGGCGAGGTCGATGTCATCGTCACCGACGGATTCACCGGCAACGTCTTCCTGAAGGTGATGGAAGGGACCGCGGACGCGCTTCTGCGCGCCGTCCGCGAGGCGGCGACCTCGAGCCCGCGCGCCAAGGCCGGCGGATTGCTGCTGAGGCCGGCGCTCGGCGGGCTGCGCGACGCGATCGACCCCGAGGCGCAGGGCGGCGCGTTCCTGCTCGGCCTGCGCGGGCTCGGGGTGGTCCCACACGGCTCTTTCGGGGCGAACGGGATCGCGCGCGCGATCGAGCTGGCCGCGCGCGGCGTGCGCGCCGACGTGGTCGGCCGCACGCACGAGCGGCTGGCCGCCGCGGGGGCGCTGCGCGAGCGGAGCGCTGACGTGCGCGAAGCGCGCGGCCGGGGGGCCTCCGGCGGGGGCGGATCGTCCGAGGCCGCCGCTACGGTCCCCGATCCATGACGCGAGAAGAGATCGTCTCCTACATCCGCGCACACCTGGCCGACGAGCTCGAGCTCGATCCCGCGCGCGTGGAGGAGGAGACGCGTTTCAAGGAGGATCTCGAGGCCGACTCGCTCGACCTCTACAGCCTCGTACAGGAGCTCGAGGACACCTATGGCGTGCGGATGTCCGACGAGGAGGCTGCCCGCATCAAGACGGTCGGCCAGGCCGTCGACTTCGTGCTGTCGAAGACAGCAGACCGCGAGCCGAGGCCCTGACCCCTGCGCAAGCTGCACGACCTGCTCGACGGGCTGCCGGACGATCTCGCCCGGCAGGCGGTCACGCATGCCTCGTGGACGCAGCGCCGCGCCGAGAGCTACGAGCGGCTGGCGCTGCTGGGCGACTCGGTGCTCGGCCTGTCGGTCACGACGCACCTGTTCCCGCTGCTGGACGCCGAGTCCTACGGCGCGGGGCGGCTGACGAAGATCCGCGCGCAGGCCGTGTCCGGGCGCTCCTGTCGTGCGGTGGCCGACCGCCTCGGGCTGCCGGAGCGGCTGCGCGCAGCGGCGCCGCCGGAGATCGCGAGGCCGACGCTCGACGCGCTGATCTCGACCGAGCGCGTGCTCGCGTCAGTGATCGAGGCCGTGATCGGCGCGTGCTATTTGGCCTACGGCTTCGAGCAGACGGCCGAGGCGGTGCGCGAGGCGTTCGCGCCGGAGATCGAGCAGGCGCTGGAGCGGCCCGCCGACTTCAAGTCGGCGCTGCAGGAGCGGCTCGCGCGGCGCGGGGCGCTCGTCCTGTATGCGGTGACCGAGGAGACGGGCCCGCCGCACGAGCGCACGTTCGAGGTGGCGGCGATCGTCGATGGCGAGACGGTCGCACGCGGCTCGGGCCGCTCGAAGAAGGAGGCCGAGCAGGCCGCGGCGGCCGCAGCGCTGGAGTCCCACGATCTGGAGGCCTGAGGTGCACCTGAGGTCGATCACGCTCAAGGGCTTCAAGTCGTTCCCGGATCGCACGAAGCTCGACTTCTCGCCCGGCGTCTCGGTGGTCGTCGGGCCGAACGGCTCGGGCAAGTCGAACGTGACCGATGCCGTGCTGTGGGCGCTGGGCGAGCAGTCGCCGGTCGCGGTGCGCGGACAGTCGATGCAGGACGTCATCTTCGCCGGCGCGCACGGCGTGCAGGCGCGCAGCGAGGCCGAGGTCGAGGTCGTGCTCGACAACTCCGACTCGGCGCTCGAGCTGCCGTTGTCGGAGATCTCGATCCTGCGCCGCCTGAATCGCGCCGGCGAGGGCGAGTACCGCGTGAACGGCGCCAGGTGCCGCCTGACCGACGTGCTCGAGCTGCTGAGCGACACGGGCCTCGGCAAGGAGATGCACTCTGTCGTCTCGCAGGGCCGGGTCGCCGAGATCGTGACCTCCAAGCCACGCGACCGGCGCCTGCTGATCGAGGAGGCCGCGGGGCTCGGCAAGCACCGCAAGCGCCGCCGCAGTGCTCAGCTCAAGCTCGACCGCACCCAGGACAACCTCGACCGCGCGCTCGATGTCGAGCGCGAGGCGCGCACCCGCCTGCGGCCGCTCAAGCGCCAGGCCGAGGCAGCCGAGCTGCACGAGCGGCTCGAGCGCCAGACCGACGAGGCGCGCTGGACGCTGGCGCGCGATGGCGCGCGCGCGGCGGCGGCGGCGCTGGCCGCGGCCGAGACACAGGTCGCGGCGGCGCGCTCCGCGGCAGATGCGACCGAGGCTGATCTGCGCGAGGTGGCGCGCCGGCGCGAGCAGGCCGAGCAGGCGCTGGCGTCGCGCGGCGACGAGCGCGAGCGGCTGAACAACCGCTTCCACGCGGCGCGCTCGGCGCACGAGCGGATCGGCATGCGGCTGGATGCGGCCCGTCAGGCGGTCGTGACGCTGGCCGAACGGGTCGCGCGGCGCAGGGCGGCGCTGGAGGCGTTGAACGCGGAGGTCGAGCAGGACACCGGCGACGAGGGCGCCGGCGAGCGCGTCGCGGCGCTCGAGGCCGAGCTCGAGCGGCTCGCCCAGGACCGCGCGGAGCGCGTCGCCCGGGAGGTCGCCGAGCTGGAGCAGCGGCGCGGCGCGGCCGCCGCGGAGGCGGCGCGGCTGGGGGAGCAGGCCGGCGCTGCGGCGTCCGCACGCGAGGAGGCCGACGCCGCCGCGGAGGCGGCCCGCGGCGCCCGGCGCGAGATCGAGCGCGCGGCCGACTCGGCCCGCCGCGAGGCCGCCCGCGTCGGCGCCGAGCTCGCGCAGCTCAACCAGTTCCTGCGCGCGCAGGCGGGCGCCCCCGGCGGCGCCCCGGCGCTGGCCGACGCCCTGAGCGCAGAGGCCGGCTACGAGCTGGCGCTGGCCGCCGCGCTCGGCCCGCGCCTGCGCGCGGCGGTCGCGTCGGACCTGGAGGAGGCGGCGCGGCTGCTCGACAGGGCGGGTGGCGACGGCGGCGCTGCGCTGGTCGCGCCGGAGGCGGCCGGCCGCGTGGTCGGCTGCCCGCTGCCGGCGCGCGACGGCGCCGAGCCGCTGCTCGAACGGGGCAACACGTCCGACACGCCGCCCGCGCCCGGCGGCGAGCGGCTCCTCGAGCGCGTCAACGCCTCCGGCGACGGGCCCGCCGCGCTGCTCGCCGCCGCGCTGCTCGCGCCGGTCTGGGTCGTCGAGGATCTCGACGCGCTCGATCCTTCCTTCCGCGGCATCGCCGTCACCCGCGACGGGCGCGTCTGGTCCCCCGGCGCGCGCGAGCTCCGGCAGGCCCCGGCCGGCGGCGAGGACCGTGTGCTCGCGGCGCGCAACCGGCGTGAGGCGCTGATCGCGCAGGTCGAGCACGCCGCCCGGGCCGAGCAGGCGGCACTGGCCGACGTCGAGGGCGCGAACGGGCGCGTCCACGCCGCCGACGCCGCGCGCGACGAGGCCGACCGCGCCGCGCGGGCCGCGAGCCGTGCGCGCGACGACGCGCTCGAGGCCGAGCGCCACGCCGGCCACCTGATCGAGCAGCGGCGCAGGGCGCCCGACGAAGGTCCCCTCGCGACCCGCCGCGCGCAGATAGGCGCCGCGCTGGCCGCCGAGCGGCGGCTGGCCGAGCGGGCCGAGCGGGAGCGCTCGGAGCGCGTGCGCAGGATCGCGCACGAGCGTGACCGGCTCGCCTACGACGACGGCCTGCGCCCTGCCGCAGACCGGCTCGGCGCGTCGCTCGAGTCGGCCCAGGGCGCGGTACGTGCGCGCATGGACGCGCTCGACGCCGAGCTGGTCGCCGACCGCCACGCCGGCGAGCGCCTCGCCGGTGAGCTGCGCGCGTGCGCGCAGCAGGAGGTGCAGGTCCAGGCGCGCCTGAAGGCACGCGGCGAGGAGGTGACCCGTGGCGAGGTGCGCGCACAGCAGGCGCGCGACCAGCACGGCGACGCGCGCGCGGAGCTCACACGCCTGGCCGGCAGGCTCGGTTTCGAGCCCGAGCCTGCCGGGGTGCCGCTGCCGGACGCCGAACGCGCCGACCTCGAGGGCCGCATCGAGCGGCTCCAGCGCCGGCGCGAGCAGCTCGGCCCCGTCAATCCGCTCGCGCAACAGGAGTACGCCGAGGCGATCGAGCACGTCGAGGAGCTCGAGCGCCAGCGCGAGGACCTCGAGGCCGCGATGCGCGAGCTCAAGGGCCTGATCCGCGACACCGACAAGCGCATCCGCGAGGCGTTCGAGGAGACGTTCACCGCGGCCGCCGAGAACTTCGAGGACGTGGTCGGGCAGCTGTTCCCCGGCGGCCGCGGGCGGCTGCGGCTCGTGCGCGAGGACGTGGGCCCGCGCCCGGTGCTCGGCGGCGCGGACGCGCAAGAGCGCACGCCGGCCGGCGACGAGCGGTTCGAGGACGTGGCGGAGTCCGAGGAGGCCGGTCCCGAGGACGGCATGGGCGTCGAGATCGAGATCACTCCGGCCGGCAAGGCGACCAAGCGCCTGACGCTGCTGTCCGGCGGCGAGAAGTCGTTGACCGCGCTCGCGTTCCTGTTCGCCGTCTTCCTCGCACGCCCGTGTCCGTTCTACATCCTCGACGAGGTGGAGGCCGCGCTCGACGATCTCAACATCGACCGCTTCCTGACGCTTCTGCGCGGCTTCTCCGATCGCGCGCAGTTCATCGTCGTCACGCACCAGCGGCGCACCATGGAGGCGGCGGACTGCCTCTACGGCGTGTCGATGGCGGGCAACGGCGTCTCCAAGGTGATCTCGCGCCGCCTGCCGCCGCCGCGGCCGGCGGACGAGGCGGCCGCCTGAGCGCGCGAGTAGCCTGCGGCGGATGACGGACGCCGCGCAGCGGCACGAGGCGCTCGTCGCGCGGCTGCGCGAGTCGGCCTCCGCTTCGGAGCGGATCATCGATGCGTTCGCACGGGTGCCGCGGCACGTCTTCCTGCCTGAGGTACCGCTCGATGTCGCGTATGCCGACGACGCGATCGTGACCCACGACGAGGGCGGCGTGCCGACCAGCTCGTCGAGCCAGCCGAGCCTGATGGCGCGGATGCTCGAGCAGCTCGAGCTCGCGCCCGGCGACCGCGTGCTCGAGATCGGAGCCGGGACCGGCTACAACGCGGCGCTGATGGCAAAGCTGGGCGCCGCCGTGACGACGGTCGAGCTTCAGCCCGAGGTCTCGGCGGCAGCGCGCGCGCATCTGCGCACGGCGGGGATCCCGGCGGCCGCGGATGACCCGGAGAGCACAGCGGTCGGGCCAGGCTCCGTGCTCGTCGTGACGGGCGATGGTGCGGCGCCCCCGGCCGGGCAGTACGACCGCATCATCATCACCGCGGGCTGCTGGTCGCTCCCGCCCGCGGTCGTCGACGCGCTCGCGGACGGTGGGGTGCTGGTCGCGCCGTTGCGCGTCAACGCAGTGGAGCTCGTGCTCGGGCTGCGTCGCCAGGGTGGCACGCTGCGCGGCAGCGGGGCGATCCCGTGCGGCTTCATGCCGATGCGCGTCCGCGACGGCCGGCCGTGGCGCTGGCAGCTCGGCGGCGGTGGCATCGCCACGGCGGACGCCGACCTCGGCGTCGAGGGCCGCGGCGCGCTGGACCGGCTGCTCGCCGTGCCCGGGCGTCCGGTCGAGGATCCGCTCGCGCTGCAAGAGGGCGAGCACGCCCTGGGGGCGATCCTCTGGCTCGGTCTGCAGGGCGATCCGCTCCTCTCCCTGGTGCTGCCCGGCCGGGACGGCCGCCCGCCGTGGAGCGTGGGTCTCGACGTGCTGCCCGCGTCGCTGCTCGTGATCGAGCTCGCCGCCGGATATGGCGCCGTCGCGAGCGCGCGACTGCACGGCGGCGAGGCGGCCCTGCGCGCCTGCGTCGACGGCATGAAAGCCTGGCGCGCCGCCGGCTCGCCCGGCCCCACCGCGCTCGAGATCACCGTCGACCGGCACGCCGGCCGCGATGGCTGGAGCCTGCCCTTCACGGCGCCCGACGGCGCGGCCGCGATGGTCCGCGGCGCCCACCGCTGGACGCTGCGGTACGCCGGTGCGTGATCAGCGGCGGCGCAGCGAGGCGGCCAGCGTCGCCAGCGCCCCGCCGAGCACGACGAAGCCGCCGGCCCGGTGCCACCAGCCGGGGCCGGCGGCATCGAGCGCGAGCCCGGCGAGCAGCGTGACCGCGACGCCCAGCGGCAGCGTCCAGGTGTCGCCGAGCACGAGCTTGCGCAGCTGCGCGATCACGCAGGCGCCTCGCGCGCGAGCGTGAGGACCTCGACCTGGGAGGCGGCGACCAGCGCGGCGCCGATGTAGAGCAACCCGGCGTCGCCTCCGGGCCATTCGACCCCGAGTCCCTCGGCGAGGAAGAACACCCCGAACGCGCTCAGGACCACGCCGACGGCGTACTTGAGATGCGACTCGGGCAGCCGCGCGAGCGGCCGGTGGACCACGACGCCGATCGCGATAACGGCGATCACCGCGACGGCCGTGCCCAGCAGCGCCGGTGCCAGGCCCTCGGCGCCGGCGCCGAGCGCCGCGACGATCAGCACGACCTCGAGCCCCTCGAGCAGCACGCCCTTGCCGGCCACGATCCGCGCCGCCCAGTCGGGACCGTCGGGCGGCGGCGGCTCGAGCGCGTGCAGCGCCGCGCGCTCCTCGAGGTACTCGGCCAGCGACGAGGATGGCGCACGCCGGCCGGCCAGCCGCAGCACGCCCTTGCGCAGCCACTCGAGCCCGAACAGCAGCAGCGCGACGCCGACCACGACCTGCAGCGGCTCGAGCGGGATGCGGGCGAGCACGACGGGGCCGATGACGAACCCGGCGAGCGCAAGCAGCCCGACCGCGCCCGCGGCGCCGATCATCGCGTCGCGCCGCCCGCGCTCGGCCGCGACGGCGAGCACGATCGCCATCGCCTCGAGCAGTTCGAGCCCGACGGCGAGCGCCGCCCCCACGAGGGTGAGCAGGAACGCGGTCACGGCGCGCCGCCCGGTCCGCGATCCTCCGGAGCGCCGACGGGGCCGCGATCCTCCGGGGCGCCGCCCGGGCCGCGAACCTCCGCCGCGGCCCGTTCCCCGCGCGCCGCGGCCGGACCGGCGCGCTCCCCCGGGCCGGCGAGCCGTTTCTCCCCCCAGAACGACGCGTAGCGGTTGCCGTTGTAGTCCGGGACGGACGCATATCCCGCGCGCTCGTACATGCGCCTCGCCCGGGGCTGCCTGTCGCCCGTGTCGAGCCGCGCCAACAGGTAGCCCAGGTCGCGCGCGAGCTCCTCGAGCGCCGCCAGGAGCGCCCGGCCGAGGCCGCGCCCGCGCGCATCGGGGACGACGTACATGCGCTTGATCTCGCACGCCCGGTCGTCGAGCCGCTTGATACCGCCGCCCGCCACGGCGCGCCCGTCCTCGCACAGCACGACGAAGCCCCCGCCCGGCGGCGAGAGCTCGGACGGTCGCGCGCTCGGACCCATCGGGAGTCCCGGCTCGTATAGCTCGCCCACCTCGTCGACCATCGCGGCGACGAGCGAGACCGCGATCGCGTCGCTCCCGGAAACGCGGCGGATCTCCATGCTCAAGTCCCCAGCGGGCGCGCGAGCTGGACCCAGACCGCGCGCCCGACCGCACGCCGCTCGCCCGCGGCGGTGAAGATCGCGACCGCGGTATGGCGCTTGCGATCGTCGGAGCGCTCCAGCCACGCCTGGATCACGTGCGGGGCGCCGACCTCGATCGGCCGCTCCAGCGCCACGCTGAAGCGCCCGAGCACGACCGGCGAGCTGATCGTGCCGTGCACGGGCGCCGAGCTCGGGCAGTCCAGCGCGGCCCAGGCGAACACAGGCTCGACCACGCCGTCGCCGGTCCACGCCGGCGGCGTCCACGGCACCGCGAAGCGGCCGTCGCCGACCGGGCCGGTGAACAGGCACAGCGCGTCGGCCGGGTCGCGCTCCGGCCCGCAGCCGAAGCAGGTCGGGAACGGGTGGTCGTGCTCCCACGCGAAGCGCTCCGACGCGGCCGCCGCCTGCTTCACCGACACCGGAGGAGGTCCGCCGACGGACAGCTCCGCCGGCCGTGCCTCGGCGACCACGTCCGCGCCGTCCAGCAGCGCGACCTCGGCGTTGCGCCGCACCGCCAGGGGCGTCTCCAGCGGCGGCGGCCGCAGCAGCGTCACCTCGGCCGCCGGCCCGTCGACCAGCACGCCCGCGCGCCCCGCCGAGTAGCCGCCGTGCCCCGAGCCCGGCGGCCCGTTGAAGCGGCGCGCGATCACCACCGGCCGATCGTTCACGCGATCCATCGTGCCCTATCCTGCCCGCCCCGTGGCGCGCGACTGGGACGACCTCTTCATCACCGGCAAGCCGGCGGCGGCAGCCGCCGAGCCGGAGCCCGAGCGCGAGGAGCGCCGGCGCGGCTTCTTCCGCCGCATGCGCGAGAACATGCGCAAGACGCGCGAGGCGCTCAGCGCCGAGGTGCAGGCGACGCTGTTCCAAGGGGACCTCGACGAGCAGACATGGGAGCGGCTGGAGGAGGCGCTGATCTACGCCGACGTCGGCGCCCGCACGACGGCGCAGGTGGTCGCACAGCTCGAGCAGGAGGCCGAGGAGGGCGACCTCGTCGGCGGTGAGGCTCTGACCGCCCGGCTGGCCGAGCTGCTCGCGAAGCTGGCGCGCACCGGCGACGACACGATCGACCTCCGCCACGAGCCGGCCGTGATCCTCGTGGTGGGCGTGAACGGCACCGGCAAGACGACCAGCATCGGCAAGCTCGCGTGGCACCTGCGCAAGACGCTCGGCCTGACCGTCGTGATCGGCGCCGCCGACACCTATCGCGCCGCCGCCGTCGAGCAGCTCGAGCGCTGGGCGGAGCGCGCCGGCGTCGACCTGATCAAGGGCACCGACGGCTCGGATCCCGGCGCAGTGGCGTTCGACGCGGTTGCGCGCGGGCGCGAGCGGGGAGCCGACGTGGTGATCGTCGACACCGCCGGCCGCCTGCACACCCAGCGCGAGCTGATGGCCGAGCTCGAGAAGGTCCGGCGCGTGATCACCAAGCAGATGCCCGACGCGCCGCACGAGACGCTGATGACGATCGACGCGACGACCGGCCAGAACGGCGTGCGCCAGGCGAAGCTGTTCGGTGAGGCGGTCGGCGTGACCGGCATCGTCCTGACCAAGCTCGACGGCACCGCCAAGGGCGGCATCGCGCTCGCGATCGCAAACGATCTCGGCATCCCGGTCAAGCTGATCGGGATCGGCGAGCAGCTCGAGGACCTGCGCCCGTTCGACGCCGACGAGTTCTCGCGGGCGCTGCTGACATGAGCCGCACGTGCTTCCCGCACGTGCGCGCGCCCAAGCCCGCCCGGCCCGTGACCTGCCTCGCCGGGCTCGCCGCGAACCACGCACCCAAGCCGCCGGCCGGGCTGGTGCTGGCGCGCGTGCGCGACGGCGCCCCGGTCGAGGTCGCGACGGCGGGACCCGTGGCGGAGGACGGGGTCTTCGAGCTCGGCTCGATCACGAAGGCGGTCACCGGGCTGCTGCTCGCCGACGCTGTCGTGCGCGGAGAGGTCACGCTGGAGACGCCGCTCGGCGAGTGCCTCCCGGGCGCCCGCCCGCGCGCGCCGATCGCGCTCGGCGAACTGGCGACGCACACGGCAGGGCTGCCGCGGCTGCCGCTGGCGTTCATGCGCCGGCGCGGCCTCACGAACCTGACCGACCCGTATGAGGGATCGACGGTCGAGGAGCTGCTCGCCGACCTCGCCCGCGTGCGTCCGCGCCGGCGCCGAATGCGCTACTCGAACCTCGGCGGCGCGCTGCTCGGCCAGGCGCTCGCGGCGCGCGCCGGCGCGCCGTACGAGGCGCTCGTCCACGACCGCGTGCTCGCGCCGCTCGGCGTCGAGGAGGTGTGGGCGCGCGATGCGCCGGAGGTGACACAGCCGCACGACCGCCGCGGCCGTCCGGTCCCGCCGTGGAGCCTGGGCGCGTATGCGCCGGCCGGCTGCCTGCGCGGCACCGTCCGGGGCCTGCTCTCGCTCGCGGCGGCCTGCCTGCGACCGCCGCCCGCGATGGCGGAGGCGGTGGCACTCGCGCTGACTCCGCGCGCGCGCCGCGGCCCGATGCGGGCGGGCCTCGGCTGGATGCGGACGCCCGTCGAGCGCGACACGCTGATGTGGTGGCACAACGGCGGCACGCACGGGAGCCGCTCGTTCGTGGGCTTCGTGGCGGAGCGCGGCGCGGCGGTCGCCGCGGTCACCAACGCGCCGAAGACGCCGGACCGCGCGGCGGCGAAGGCCCTGCAGGCCGCGTAGCCGAATCACTCGGTGCCGAATATGCGGTCGCCCGCGTCGCCGAGCCCCGGCCGGATGTAGCCGCGCTCGTCGAGCTGGCGATCGATCGCGGCGCACCAGACCGGCACCTCGGGATGCGCCTCGCGCAGCGCCGCCAGGCCCTCCGGCGCCGCGACCAGGCAGACGAAGCGCACGCGCCCGCTGATGTCGCGCTTGACCCGCTCGAGCGCGTGCACCGCGGAGCCGCCGGTGGCGAGCATCGGGTCGGCGACCACGATCTCGGCATCGTCGGCGTGGCGCGGGATCGACTCGTAGTAGCCGACCGGCTGCAGCGACTCCTCGTCGCGATAGAGGCCGAGGTGCCCGACGCGCGCCTCGGGGATCAGCCGCAGCGCGCCGTCGGTCATCCCCAGCCCGGCGCGCAGGATCGCGATCACGACGATCTCGTCGGCGAGTCGCATCCCGCCGGTCGTCTCGAGCGGCGTCTCGATCGCGTCCTCCCGCACGCGCAGGTCGCGCAGCGCCTCGTAGAGAAGCAGCATCGAGATGTCCGACAGCCGACGGCGGAAGTCGCTCGAGCGCGTCGCGCGGTCGCGCAGGACGGAGAGGTGGCGGGCGACCAGCGGGTGGTCGACGACGGTGACGCCGGTCATCGGCGGGGACGCTATAGCCTGCGCTCGGATGGCGGAGCCCAGCCGCAACGTCTAGCTCAAGGCACACGACGCCGACCCCGGGCGCACGCTCGAGCGCGCGCTCGCGGTCGGGGCGGAGGACCGCGGGCTGCTGCGCCAGCGCGACACCTATTTCGCCGTCGCGCACGGCCGGCTGAAGCTGCGCGAGGAGCAGCCGGGCGGGGCGACGCTGATCGCCTACGAGCGCCCCGACGCCGCGTCCGAGCGCGTGTCGAGCTACAGGCTCGTCCCCGTGTCCGAGCCGGAGCCGCTGCGCGAGGCGCTCGCCGCCGCCGACGGCGTCCTCGCGGTCGTCGACAAGCGCCGCCGGCTGCTGATGTGGGAGGGCGTGCGGATCCACCTCGACGGGGTGAGCGGGCTCGGCACCTTCCTCGAGCTCGAGGCTGTCGCCGAGCCCGGCTCGGACCTGAGCCGCGAGCACGCCCAGGTGGCGCAGCTGCGCGATCTGCTCGACATCCGCGACGAGGATCTGCGCGAGGGCTCCTACGCCGACGCGCTGCTTGCCGCGCGGGCGGAGCCGGACCCCGAGCTGCTGGCGATGGCGCGCCAGGCCGCCGGGCGGGCGTACGCGCCGTACTCCGGCTTCCCGGTCGGCGCCGCCGTGCGCACCACCGACGGCCGCCGCTATGCGGGCGCCAACGTCGAGAACGCCGCCTATCCGCAGGGACAGTGCGCGGAGGCGTCCGCGATCGGGGCGCTCGTGGCCGGCGGCGGCGGCGCGATCGCCGAGGTCGTCGTTGCGGCGCCGAGCCGCGAGCTGGTCACGCCGTGCGGGGGCTGCCGCCAGCGCCTGCGCGAGTTCGCCGCGCCCGACGCGCCGATCCACCTCGCCGACCTCGAGCGCGTGCGCCGCACGACGTCGCTGGCTGAGCTGCTGCCGCTGTCCTTCGGGCCCGAGCACCTCGCCGCGTGACCGCCGCGGCCGCCGCGATCGCCGAGCGCGCGCCCGGCCCGAAGCCGCGGCTGGGCCTGATGCTCGGCTCCGGCCTGGGCGAGCTGGCCGACCGTCTCTCCGACCGCGTCCAGATTCCCTACGGCGAGCTGCCCGGGTTCCATGTCGGCGGGCTCGCCGGCCA
>Ga0126306_10000448_pt1 | contig 18906 bp, 17 predicted proteins | sample Plot27_FD_92592 | JGI IMG/M metagenome (GOLD analysis project Ga0126306, IMG submission 92592) | Serpentine soil microbial communities from UC McLaughlin Reserve, CA, USA - Plot27 | ecosystem: Environmental > Terrestrial > Soil > Grasslands | place: USA: UC McLaughlin Reserve, Lake County...
CGACGAGCATCGCGGAAGGGATGCTGGCGAGCAGATAGGGCCCGACGAGCCACCACGAACGATTTCCCTTGCGCGGGGTGAACAGTAGGAACGCGAAGGAGCCGAGCAGGAGTAGGGGGCAGGCGACGAAGGCCCCGAGGGCGTTGAGGCTGACCCGCTCCCAGTGGAAGTCGTTGAGGTTGGCGGTTACGGTGTTGAGGAAGAAACCGCCCCCGGTGAGGATGTTCAGGAGCGCGAACAGGACCAGGCCCGCTCCACCGGCGATAGCGGCCGTCTCGAGCGCCCGGCGGCGCTGGCCCTGGGCCGCGAGCCACACGAAGGCCGCGAGTGGCGCGGCCAGGACGTAGGTCTGGCGGGTATAGACGGCCGCCACGAGAAGCAGGGCCGAGACGAAGACGCTCCAGCGCCTCTCGGGCCAGCGCGCGACGACGAACAGTCCGGCCCAGGAGAGCGCCAGCCCCAGCGAGTCGACCCTCGAAAGCGCCGACCAGCGAACGACGTAGGGCATGGCGGGGAAGATCAGACCCCCCGCTATCGAGGCTATTCTGTCTCTGGTCAGCGCGTTCAGGGTAAGACCCACAAATAGCGCCACGGCCGCGACGCTAATGAGCGAGATCAGACGCCCGTACCACAGCGCCGGCCCGAACAGCCACACGAACGGCACCTGCGCGAGCATGAAGAGTGGAGGATAGTTGGAGACGACGTAAGGCGCCACGGCGAGGTCGGTCCTGTAGATGTTCTGGAACTGCGCTAGCCTTACGGACTGGTCGAGCAGCGGCCCCTCACCGTAGTTGAGCGGATACGGAAACGCGAGCGCCTCCCACCCGTGTCGCAAAAAGAGCAGCGCCCCAAGACCCTCGGCCAGGAGCAAGAAGGCCACGGCGGCCACAAACGCGACCCGCCGCATGCCACTCTTGCGCGCCTTCTCCTTCGATGGACCAGTACTCGTCGCCAAAGCCTTCCGCCCTCTCGAACTCAGGCTCTGTATCCTACCGCTTTTGGCGCCGGCGACACGCGGACGGCGAAGCGGGGCCTACCCTTTCTTCGTCCCGTTGACGCCGTACTCCAAGCCGTCGACCAGGGCCTGCCAGGAGGCTTCGATGATGTTCTCGGAGACTCCTACGGCTCCCCACATCTGTTTGCCGTCCGTGGAGTCTATGAGGACGCGGGTCGTGGCCGCCGTGGCGCGGTGCTCGTCCAGGATGCGGACCTTGTAGTTGGAGAGGTGTATCTCCTTCAGCTCAGGATAGTGCGGGCCTATGGCTTTTCTCAGTGCCCTATCCAGGGCGTTCACGGGACCGTTGCCCTCTGCGGTGGAGATAACCCTCTGGCCGCCTACGGAGAGCTTTATGGTCGCCTCCGTTGTAGTCTCCCCGCCCGCCCTCTTCTCGGAGATGATCCTGAACGTCTCCAGCTCGAAGAGTGGTCTGTCCTCACCCGTGGTACGCCCGATCAGTAGCGCGAGTGAGGCGTCTGCGGCCTCGTAGTGGTAGCCTTCGTACTCGCGCTGCTTTATGGCACCGAGGATCCGGGTCGCATCCCCGGCCTCGAGCCCAAGCTCCTCGGCCTTGGTCCTGATGGAGTTCTTCCCCGAGAGCTCCCCAACGGGCGTTCGTCTTACATTCCCTACGGCCTCGGGCGCGACGTGTTCGTAAGTTGCGGGGTCCCTGGAGATGCCGTCGACGTGCAGCCCGCCCTTATGAGCGAAGGCGCTGCGCCCGACGTAGGGACGGTGAGTGTCCGGCGTCAGGTTCATGATCTCCGAGACGTAGTTGGAGACCTCGGTGAGTCGCCGTAATCCCTCGTTTCCCACTACCTCGAGGCCCATCTTGAGCTGCAGATTGGCGATGGTCGTAACGAGGTCGCAGTTGCCGCACCTTTCCCCGATGCCGTTGATCGTCCCCTGCACGTGTGTCGCCCCCGCCTCTATCGCCACGAGGGCATTCGCCACCCCACACCCCGAGTCGTTATGGGTGTGGATGCCGACCACCACGTCAGGAAACTCCCTCACCGTGCGCGCCACGACCGCTTTTAGCTCTGTCGGTAGTGTCCCGCCGTTCGTGTCACAGAGGACCAGGGTCGTCGCCCCCGCCTCGGCGGCGGCGTGGAGCACCGCGAGCGAGTACCGAGGATCGTTCCGAAAGCCGTCGAAGTAGTGCTCGGCGTCGAAGATGACCTCTTTACCCGCGCCGGCCAGGTAGGCGACGGAGTCGCGCACGGACTCGAGGTTCTCCTCCTGTGTAGTCCTCAGGACCTTCTCGACGTGCAGCTTCCAGCTCTTGGCGACGATGCAGGCCACGGGCGCGGAGAGGGAGGGCAGGAGCGTTACCGCGGGGTCGTCCTCGGCCCGCCCGTTCGGGCGCCGGGCCCGCGTGAAGGCGACGAGCTTCGCGTGTTGGAGCGAAGCGGCGTCGAAGCCCTCGAAGAACTCGAGGTCCTTGGGGTTGGAGGCGGGGAAACCCGCTTCTATGTAGTGGATCCCCAGAGAGTCGAGCTCGCGGGCTATACGGGCTTTGTCCTCGGTGGTCAGGCTTACGCCCTCGCGTTGGGTACCATCACGTAGCGTAGTATCGAATAGCGCTATGCTCACATCACACCTTCCCCCGCCGCGACCCACTTGCTCACGGCCTTTGTTACCTCTTCGGTCGTCTTGTTTCCGCCGAGATCCGGAGTCGAGAAGTGGGCCTCGAGGGCGACGGAGACACCCTGCTCGATGGCCTCGGCCACGTCGGGGCGGCCCAGGGAGTGGCGGAACATCATCGCCGCAGAGAGGATCGTGGCGTAGGGGTTGGCCTTCCCGTCTCCCGCGATGTCGGGGGCCGAGCCGTGGACGGGCTCGAAGAGGCCGGGGGAGCCTGGCTTGCCTAAAGACGCACTCGGGAGCATCCCCATCGAGCCGGGGAGCATCGCCGCCTCATCGGAGAGGATGTCTCCGAAGAGGTTCTCGGTCAGCATCACGTCGAACCTCCTGGGGGCCTGAACCAGGAGCATCGCCGCCGCGTCGACGAGAACGTGGTCGAGCTCCACCTCAGGATAATCTTCGGCCACCTCAGAGACGACCCTTCGCCACAGCCGGCTCGTCGCCATGACGTTCGCCTTGTCCACGCTCGTTACCCGCCGCCTGCGGCGCTTCGCCGCCTCGAAGGCCACCCGCGCGACCCGCTCTATCTCCTGCCGCGTGTACACGCTGAGGTCACTCGCCTTCGTCTCGCTCTCCTCCTTCTCCCCGAAGTATGCGCCGCCGGTCAGCTCCCTGACGATGAGCACGTCTACACCGTCGACGACGTCGCGTTTGAGTGGCGAGGAGTCGATGAGCGCCGGTATGGCGGCCACGGGCCTGAGGTTGGCGAAGACCCCGAGGTGCTTTCTCAGCCGGAGCAGGCCCGCCTCGGGACGCACGGGCGCGTCGTCGAAGTCGGGGTGGCCGACGGCGCCTAGCAGGACCGAATCGGAGGCACTGGCGGCCTCGAGCGTCTCTCTGGAGACGGGCTCGCCATCCTCGCGTATTGCCGTGCCGCCGATCCTGCGCTCCTCGTAGCGCACCCCGATGCCGAAGTGGTCCGCCGCCGCCTCGACGACTTCGCGCGCGGCCCCGACCACCTCGGGTCCGATGCCGTCGCCGGGGAGTAGTAGAACGTCGAACGCGTCTCTCATGGCGGGCCCTCCTGGAACTCGGGCCTCGACACAAGCCACTCCCGTCCTCCCGGACCCAAAGCGTCCGCGAGCAGCTCCTCGGCCCGCTCCCCATCTACTATCTCGTCTTCATCCCACAGCGCGTGGAAGATGCTGTGCAGGAAACCCTCTCCGAACTCCTCGAGCGCCGCCGCGCCGAGCACGAGCAGCAGGTTCTGGAAGGACATCTGATCCTCCGCCCCGGCCGGTCCGCGGAAATCCCTCACGGTGAACCCCGGCTCCCTCTCTATCCGCGACAGATGCTCCTCCAGCGGCAGACCGACCCTTCGGGCTACCGCCGCCGAGGCGGACTGTGGCACGAATTCCCTTAGCCACGCCGGGGTCCTCACGACCTCCCGCCCGAGTAGGAACGCGTGGGCCAGCTCGTGCCAGACGGTAAGGGGGAGCGTGGCCGCGGTGCGCGGCCTGAATACGGGCGAGAGCTCCCCGGGCAGCACCAGGGCGGGAGGATCGACGGAACGGGTAAAGTAAGGGAGTCCTGTGGGATAGGGACGCGCGTTCTCGCGCGGCGCCACGCTCCAGTTCTCGTCGGCCACGAGGTAGGCGGCGATCCGGGGCGGCTCTACGGACAGTATCTGCCCGAGTGCCCTGTGGCCCTGCGCGAGATAGCCGGAGAGTTCCCTGGCCTTCCCTGCCAGCCGCGGAGCGTAGAGGACCGGTACCTCCCCGTCCAGGCATTCGTAGCCAGGCGGGGCGGTCTCCCTTCTCCCCCGGGCGGCTACGGTGCTACCTGCGCGTCCCACCTGGCTCCGACCATGCCGGCCGTGTAGACGTTGACGGCCCGTACGTAGGCGCGCGCCGCCGCCTCGACGACGTCCTGGGAGAGGCCGCGTCCGGCGTAATCTCCGCCCTCGAACTCGACGGAGACCCTGACCTCGCCGAGGGCGTCCTTCCCGCCCGTCACGGCGTCGATGCGGAAGTCCGTCAGACGGCCCTTTATGTTCGTCGCGGCGTCGATGGCCCGGAAGACCGCGTCGACGGGCCCCTCGCCCTCGGCCTCGGCCTCGAACGTGCCCTGATCGGCGTGAGAGATGGTGACTGCGGCCCGGCTCTGGCGGCCCGTGGCGGCGACGACCCTGAACGACTCGAGGACGAACTTGCCCTCGAAGGAGCCGACCTCGTCGGCGGCGATCGCCTCGAGGTCGGCGGCGGTCACCGTCTTCTTGTGGTCCGCTATCTCCTTGAAGCGTATAAAGGCCCGCTTGAGCACATCGCCCTCGACGTAGTAGCCGAGCTCCTCGAGGGCGTCACTGAGGGCGTGGCGGCCCGAGTGCTTGCCGAGGAAGATGTTCGTCCCTTCGAGGCCGATGTCTTCTTTGGTCATGATCTCGAACGTCCGCCTGTCCTTGAGCACGCCGTCCTGGTGGATACCCGACTCATGCAGAAAGGCGTTGCGCCCGACGATGGCCTTGTTAGGAGGAACGTCATAGCCCGTGATGTTCGAGACCATCCGGCTCGTGTTGGCGAGCTGGCGGGTCTCGACGCCGACATCAGCGCCGTAGAAATCAGAGCGCGTGGCGAGCGCCATAACGACCTCTTCCAGCGAAGCGTTCCCGGCCCGCTCCCCGATGCCGTTCACGGCGACTTCGATCTGGCCCGCCCCGACCTCGACCCCCGCCAGCGAGTTGGCGACGGCCATCCCCAGGTCGTCGTGGCAGTGGACCGAAAGGACACGGTCACTTAGCGCGGGTACCCGCTCTCGAAGCTCATTCAAGAAAGCCGCGAACTCGACCGGCGTCGTGTAGCCCACTGTGTCTGCGATGTTGACGACGTCGGCCCCCGCCTCGACGGCAGCGGCGACGACCTCGGAGAGGTAGCCTATGTCCGTGCGCGTTGCGTCCATCGGCGAGAACTCGACGTTCTCGCAGAGGCCCTTGGCGAAGACGACGGCCTCGCCGGCCCTCTGCAGGATCTCTTCCCGGTTCGAGCGCATCTGGTGCTCTATGTGCAGATCCGATGTGCCTACGAAGGTGTGGATCCGTGGCCTCTGTGACCACTGCACCGCCTCCCAGGCGCGAACGATGTCCTCCTCGTGGATGCGGGCGAGGCCCGCGATCCTCGGTCCCTTTACCTCCGAGGCGATTCGGCTCACCGACTCGAAGTCTCCCTCCGAGGTGATCGGGAACCCTGCCTCGATCACGTCCACCTTCAGGCGGGCGAGCTGGCGGGCTATCTCTACCTTCTCCTCTACAGAAAGGGAGATGCCTGGTGATTGCTCACCGTCGCGGAGGGTTGTATCGAAGATCTCTACTCTACGCATGTGTCTCGTCCTCCTACATTTCGAAAACCTGTCGAAGAAATACGGCTTGAGGCTGGTGGCCGCGGACAGCCAGCTAGATACCGGGGCTGATAATTCGCCCGGCGGCCCCCCTGGTTAGTCGTAGGATGTGGCGAGAGACGCGCAAGATGTCTAGAAGTTCTCCTTCATGAAGGGCGGCAGTATCTCATCCCGCCGCCCGCTCCGCAACCTCGACGGCCACCGTCCAGTCTGAGTATTCTTCCCACCCGCCGCGTGCGGCCTTGAAGTACAGCTCCTGCAACCGCTCGGCAACGGGTCCAATGCTGCCCTTCCCAACGGGGCGATCGTCGATCTCCACCACCGGTGCGATCTGAAAGCCTGTCCCACTCAAGAACACCTCGTCTGCGGCGTAGAGCTCCGTGCGGCCCACCTCGCGCTCTATAACGGGCATCTCGAGCTCTTTGGCCGCGAGCTCCATGACGGCGTCGCGCGTTATGCCTTCGAGGATGTCAGCCGTGACGGGCGGCGTGATTAGCTGGCCCTTCCTGACGAGGAAGATGTTCGCCGCGCTCGCCTCGGAGACCTGACCGTCCTGGGTAAGGAAGATAGCGTCGTCGTAGCCTGCCCTGTGCGCCTCATCGACCGCGAGCGCCGTGTTGACGTAGGAGCCCGTGCACTTGGCGCGCGCCGGGATGGCGTTGTCAGGCGTGCGCCGCCAGGAAGAGACACGGACCTTCAGGCCCGTAAGCTCCACGTAGTTGCCCATGGGGACTGTAAAGATGGATAGCTCGGTCTCACCCTTCAGGTTCACCCCGACGGACTCGACGGCCTTGTAAGCCAAAGGACGGATGTAGGTGTCCTCGCGCGGGGCGTTGCGCTTCAGGATCTCCAGCGTGACGTCGCAGAGCTCGTCGATACTAATGGGCAGGTCAAGATGTAGCAGCCGGCAGGATCTCTCGAAGCGCTCGTAGTGCTCGCGCATCTTCAGGACCTGCAACGTCCCTCGCTCCTCGCTCCAGTACGCCCTTATACCCTCGAAGACGCCTGTACCGTAATTCAAGGCGTGCGTCGCCGGTGAGAGGCGTATGTCACCGACCCTTACCAGCTCGCCACCGTGGTAGGACCACTCGGCGTCGGACGCTGCGAACGCTGTACGGCTCACAAGTTCTCACCTCCAGCGGGGGGCGTCTCGATACCCTCGGCCGCGAGCGCCCGCAGCTCCTGTCCGACTCTCTCGACCTGCGACTCTGCCTCCCTGCGACGCATCGCGAGGAAGCTCGATCCCCCTGCCTGGTTCTCCAGCACCCAGTCTTTGGCCCACTTGCCGCTCTGTATGTCGGCGAGGATGGCTCGCATCCTCTCTTTGGCGGCTTCGTCGATGATCTTCGGCCCCGCCGTGTAGTCGCCGTACTCGGCGGTGTTCGAGATCGAGTAGCGCATCCCCGCAAGCCCGCCCTCGTAGATGAGATCTACGATCAGCTTGAGCTCGTTCACGCACTCGTAGTAGGCGAGCTCTGGCTGGTAGCCCGCCTCCACAAGTGTCTCGAACCCGGCCTTGAGAAGGGCCGTAAGCCCTCCGCACAGCACCGCCTGCTCTCCGAAGAGGTCCGTCTCTGTCTCCTCGGCGAAGGTGGTCTCGATGATACCGGCGCGGCCGCTCCCTATGCCGCGGGCGTAGGAGAGGATCACATCCCGTGCCTGCCCCGAGGCGTCATTCTGTACCGCAAAGAGCGAGGGCATCCCTTTGCCCTCGACAAAGAGGCGCCTTAGCACGTGTCCCGGTCCCTTTGGCGCAACGAGGCCCAAGTCGACCTCGGGGGGGACGACGATCTGGTTGAAGTGGATGTTGAAGCCGTGGGCGAAGAGCATGAGGTCGCCCTCTGAGAGGTTGGGTCCGACCTCGGCCTCGAAGACCGCGGGCTGCTTCTCGTCAGGGAGGAGCATCGTAATCACGTCGGCCCCTCGCACCGCATCAGCGATGGTCTTGACCTGCAGCCCGTCCCCTTCGGCCTTCGGCCAGCTACCCGAGCCTTCGTAGAGCCCGACGGTTACGTCGCAGCCTGATTCCTTCAGGTTCAGGGCGTGGGCGTGGCCCTGGCTGCCGTAGCCGAGGATCGCGACTTTGCGGGCCGTGATCTCGTTACCTATATCTCCCTCACGGTATACCCGTGCCATCTAAACCCCTCCCCTGGCTTCACCCTCTGGACGTGCCAGGGGACCAAGCCGAACCATGTCCTCTACGCCGTCGCCCAGGGCGGCGAGAAAGTCCTCGACCTTCTCGGGAGCCCCTGACGCCACGACCGTGCCATCGTCTTCGTGCGCTTCGATGCCTGCGCTCTCGGCGGCCGTGCGCCATTCTTTCGAAGTCGAGATCAGGGCCACCTCTATCGTCTCGGCGGGCCCCACCTCGCTTACGTCTTCGAGGGCCGAGATGAGGGCCGTATAGCGCAGCGCCGGCTCGGGAGGGCACTCGAGCAGGATGGTGGCCCTCATGCCGCCTGAGTTGCCTGCGGCCTCGCGGGCGAGCGTGAAGCCCGCTACGGGCATCCGCTTGTTCTGGAGCGTCATGAGCAGCCTGTTCAGGGCGAGCATACCGCCTGTGAAGCGGACCTCCATGGTGTTCATGGCGACGCCCGTCGCAGGCTCAGGCACCGTCTTCTTCGATCATCTCGTTGACGGACATGCCCGATGGGATCATCGGGTAGACGTTAGCCTCGGGGTCGATGTGGAAATCCAGGATAGTGCAACCTTCCTGTTCCTGCGCCCGCCGCACGGCCGCCTCGACGTCGTCGCCCTCCCTGATGGTGCGCCCGGCCAGCCCGTAGGAAGCGGTGAGTTGCTCGTAGTCGGGCCCCGTTATAGGCGTCTCTGAATAACGGCGGTTGTGGAAGAACTGCTGCCACTGTCGGACCATCCCGAGGTAACCGTTGTTCAAGACGGCGACCTTTATGTTCAGCCCGAAGTCCCTTATCGTGGCGAGTTCCTGGATGTTCATCTGGATGCCGCCGTCGCCGGCTATGACCCACACGGGATCTTCGGGATAGGCGAAAGCCACCCCCATCGCCGCAGGCAGCGCGAAGCCCATGGTGCCGAGACCCCCGCTCGTGATGTGGCTGTTGGTCTTGGTGAACTCGAAGAACTGGGCAGCCCACATCTGGTGCTGACCCACGTCGGTGACAAGCCGCAGATCCGGTCCGGCGGCGGCCTTTATGGCCTCCATCACCTGTATGGGTCCGTACTGGTCCCGCGCCGACTCCTTGCGGCGTCTCTCCGGCTCCTGGCTCCTGGCCAGTTCCTCGCGCCAATGCTCGCACCCTTCGCCCTCGTCAGGGGCGTTATCCAGGTGCCCGAGGATCGAACGCATCGCGGCCTTCGCGTCCGCTGCAATCCCCACGGTCGGTTTTATGACCTTGCCGAGCTCTGAGGGGTCGACGTCGATGTGGATGATCTTCGCGCCTTTTGCGAACTTGTGGGCCGCGCCCGTGATTCTGTCGTCGAAGCGCATCCCGACGGCGAACAGGAGGTCGGAGCGGTCTATGGCGCGGTTGACGCTGGCCTGCCCGTGCATCCCGGGCCAGCCCAGATACAGCGGGTGGTCGTCGGGGAAGGCGCTTATGCCAAGAAGCGTCGTCACGACGGGGATGCCCGTCCTCTCCGCGAGGAGCCTGAGCTCCATCTCTGCTCCCCCCAGCGTGACGCCGTGTCCGGCCAGGATCAGGGGCCGCTTCGCGTTCCGCAGGAGCATCGCGGCCCGCTCGAGCCCCGGCGACTCCACAGGAGGCGGCGCCTCCCGCAGACGGCGGTAGCCCTTGTCGTCCGTTGCCGCGAACTGCACGTCCTTGGGCACGTCGACGAGGACCGGCCCAGGCCTGCCGCCGCGGGCGATCTCGAAGGCCCGCCGCATCGTCGGGTAGAGTTCGTCAGGATCTTCGACCAAAAAGGAGTGTTTGGTGAAGGGCAGCGTCATTCCCATGACGTTCGTCTCCTGGAAGGAGTCTTTGCCCATCGCCGGCCGGCCGACCTGGCCAGTGATCGCCACGAGCGGCACGGAGTCCATCTGGGCCGTGGCCAACCCCGTGACCAGGTTGGTAGCCCCCGGACCGCTCGTGGCCACGCACACTCCGACCCTGCCCGACGCCCTGGCGTAACCATCCGCCGCGTGGGCTGCGGCCTGTTCGTGGCGGGTGAGGACGTGTTTTAGCGGGTAATCGGGGAGGGCGTCATAGAAAGGCATGATCGCACCCCCAGGATAACCGAAGAGGTACTCGACTCCTTCGTCGAGTAGTGCCTCGCACATGGCTTCGCTACCCGTGCGCGACTTGTATTCAATGTTGAATGCTGTGTCTTCCACGGTTTACCCCGTTCAAAATAAGAGAATCTGCTCCAACCTCGCCGAAGAACGGGGCCTCCCCGCCTTGCGGCTCTAGGCGGACCGGAGAACGCCGTCCCGGCCCGCCAGGCTAATTAGTCGTAGGGCGGACGGTACGGCGACCGTGGCTACTCGCGGATGAATGGGCGGAGCGAGCAGGCGCGAGATCTTGAGCATCAAGCCCGAGACCTTCTTCTGCGCCGTTTTCGAGACTGCGGTCAAAAATCCCTCGCTCGTCTGCCTCACAAGTAGGATGAAGGGTGGCACAAAGGTAGAGGGTTGTCAAGGAGCACATAGTGCCGAATCCGGGCGAAGGTTACCATACGTCGCCAGTAGGGAACCGCAGGTGGCTCACGATGGGAGGTTGGTGATGGCCTCCAGGATGCGGGGCTCGGTGTTGTGGGCGTGGGTCGGCCTGGTAGTCGCCGGCTTGGGATTCCGAAAGATGACGGAGTACGACGACTTCGTACGAGTGGCGCACGACAAGGCGCTGGTAGGCGTGGCCTTCGTGGCGCTGGCTGCGGTTACAGCGGGCTGCGCGCCCGTCGCCTTCGTCACGCTGCGGAAGGCACTTGCAGAGGGGCGCAGCGGTGGTCCAGGGCGGCTGAGAACGGCTAAGAGACCGGTACGGGCGCGTGGGCCATCACTTCCTCCGGCGGCTCGACGCGGGCCCCTGTGAGGTCAATGTCGAGCGCCCAGGACTCTGCCACCACACCTCGCGCCTCGAAGGCGGCCTGCATCGCAGATGCTATCTCCGTGGCGCCGGTCTCGGGCGCGAAGGCGAGTACGGTAGGACCCGAGCCCGAGAGGCATGCGCCGTAGGCTCCGGTCTCCAGGGCGACCTCTATGACGTCCTCCAGTCCGGGGATAAGGTGGGAGCGGTAGGGTTGGTGGAGTCTGTCCTGCATGGCTACGCGCAGGAGGTGGTACTCGCCCGTCGCAAGGGCGCCGAGTAGGAGGCCGGAGCGGCCGACGTTGAAGGTTGCGTCGCGGTGGGGGACCGAGTCGGGGAGGGCGCGGCGGGCCGCCGTGGTCGAGACGGCGAAGTCGGGGATGGCGACGACCACTTTGAGGTCCTTCGGTTCGAGGCGAACGGCGCTCACGCCGACGGGGGTGAGCGCTCCGATCACGAGCCCGCCGAGGAGGGCAGGGGCTGCGTTGTCGGGGTGCCCGTCGAGTTCGCAGACGATGTTGAGCAGGTCGGGGGCGGCGATCTGACCCCCGAACAGATCGTTGGCGGCGACTGCCCCGCCGACGAGCGCGGCCGCGCTCCCGCCCAACCCCCGCGTCGGCGGGATGGAATTCTCCTGTACGAGCCGGAAGTGGGCGTCCGACTCGCCGACGAGCTCGGCCACAAAGCGGGCCGCCCTGTAGGCGGGGTGTTCCGGCCCCTGCGGGATAAGGTCGGCACCGGTACCGCGTATCACTATCTCGGGATTGGGAGACCTGTCCAGCTCGATCCTCATGCTCAAGGAGAGCGCGAGCCCCACCGCGTCGTAGCCTGGCCCCAGGTTTGCGGAGGTGGCGGGGACGCGGACGGAGATCAACTTACCGACCTCTCCATGAACCCCGCGACCGCCTCGAACGTCGCGGGGACGGGGTCAGGGAGTTGCACGCGGCCCAGGATCACATCGGGGTCCTTGAGACCATGCCCGGTCAGGACGCTCACGACCGTGCCTTCCGGCTGCTTCCCCTCGCCGGCAAGCTTTATGAGGCCGGCGATCCCCGCCGCCGAGGCGGGCTCGCAGAAGACACCCTCCTCCCGAGCCAGCATCTCCTGGGCGGCCAGAATCTCCCCGTCAGTAACGCTCTCTATGAGCCCCCCGGACTCGCGCGCGGCAGAGAGGGCGCCCTCCTTGCTCGCGGGCGAACCTATCCTGATGGCGCTCGCAACCGTCTCCGGGCTCTCGAAGTCGTGGCCCGCCACCAGCGGCGAAGCGCCCTCGGCCTGGAAGCCGAGCATGCGGGGGGCCGAGTCGGCGTGTCCGGCCCCCCGCCATTCACAAAAGCCCTTCCAGTACGAGGTGATGTTGCCGGCGTTCCCGACAGGTAAGGCGAGTGCATCCGGCGGATCTCCGAGGGCTTCAGCGACCTCGAAGGCTGCGGTCTTCTGGCCCTCTATGCGGTCGGGGTTCACCGAGTTGACCAGCGTGACGTCGCCGATCTCCTCAGCGATCCTCTGCGAGAGCTTCAGAGCCGCGTCGAAGTTGCCCTCGATCTGGACGATCCGCGCTCCGTGCGCAAGAACCTGGACAGCCTTGCCGAGCGCTATCTTGCCTGCGGGCACGACGACGAAACATCCCATGCCGGCACGCGCCGCGTAGGCCGAGGCCGAGGCCGCGGTGTTCCCCGTCGAGGCGCAGATGCAGGCGCGGCTCCCCATTGCGGCGGCCCTGCTCATGGCGACCGTCATGCCTCGGTCCTTGAACGAGGCCGTCGGGTTCATACCCTCGAACTTCAAGAACAGTCTGGCCCCTATGCGCTCCGAGATCCTCACGGCTTCGATCAGGGGCGTCTCGCCCTCGCCTATGGTGGCTATGGCATCGTCAGGTATCTCAGGCAGCCACCCACGATACCTGTGGATAACACCCTGCCTCGATGCCCTTGCCTCAACGCTCAAAACAAGCCTGACCTTTCGTCGAACAGTGAGCCGGTCCGTCTTTGCGAACCGGCGACCCAGCAACCGGGGGCGCACCCCCGGCGCCAGGAGCTCGCGCGCCGCGAACGGGAGTGTAAGAGCCAGAGACCACAGCGTAAGAAAAGTATCACGCACCCGCGCAGCGTTTCAACAACGTGGCGATTGCAAGCACTGTTTAGTAGGCTACGATGTTAGCTATCAGCGGTCAGGAACGAGCTGAAAGCCTAAACAGAGGAGCACACCTGCAGGGAAGAAAACGTACAGTTCTAGTCACAGGTGGCGCCGGCTTTATCGGGGGCAATTTCGTCCTCGAAACGGTCGCGTCCGGGGACTTCGTGGTGGTCAATCTCGACGCCCTGACCTACGCCGGCAATCCTGAGACCCTGGCCTCGGTCTCGAAGAACCCGGACCATGTCTTCGTGCAGGGGAGGATCGGGGACAGGGAGCTCGTGGACCGCCTGCTCGCCGTACATCGGCCTTCGGCCGTGGTCAACTTCGCCGCCGAGACGCACGTCGATCGTTCCATAGACGGTCCGAAGGCTTTTGTGCAGACCAATGTCGTCGAGACCCACGAACTCCTCGATGCCGCGCTCTCCTACTGGGGCGCCCTCGAAGGGAATGAGCATGATGCCTTCCGCTTCTTGCACGTCTCCACGGACGAGGTGTACGGGACTCTGGGGCCGGCGGGCTACTTTACGGAGGAGAGTACATTCCGACCGAACTCTCCGTACGCTGCTTCCAAGGCGGCCTCAGACCATTTCGTGCGGGCCTACCACCACACTTATGGGCTTCCCACACTCACGACGAACTGCTCTAACAATTACGGGCCCTACCACTTCCCCGAGAAGCTCATACCGCTCATGATCCTGACCGCCCTGCGGGGGGTTCCCCTTCCCGTCTACGGCGACGGACAGCAGGTCAGGGACTGGCTCTACGTAAAGGACCATTGCAGGGCCATCCTCACCGTACTCGAACGCGGTCGTCCCGGCGAGACGTACAACGTCGGCGGCCACAACGAGCGGACGAACCTCGAGGTCGTCAAGATTATCTGCGCCCTGCTCGACGAGCTCGTGCCACGCGGTTCCCCGCACGAGTCGCTCATAACCTTCGTCGCCGACAGGCCGGGCCACGACAGGCGCTATGCCATAGACGCTGGGAAGATCGAGCGAGAGCTCGGATGGAGGCCCGAGGAGACGCTCGAGACCGGCATGGAGAAGACCGTGCGCTGGTACCTCGAGAACCCGGGGTGGTGCGAAGCCGTGCGCTCACGGGGCTACATGGGGGAGCGGCTCGGGTTGGGAGGACCGGCGTGAAGGGGATCGTGCTCGCCGGAGGCTCGGGGACGCGACTGTATCCGCTCACGAGAGCGGTGAGCAAGCAGCTCTTGCCCGTCTACGACAAGCCGATGATCTACTACCCCCTGACCACGTTGATGCTCGCCGGAATCAGGGACATACTCGTGATCTCCACGCCCGAGGACCTCTCCCGTTTCGAGGATCTGCTCGGTGACGGTTCGCAGTGGGGCGTGGATTTCAGCTACGCTGTGCAGCCCAGGCCCGAGGGGCTCGCCCAGGCTTTCATTATCGGGCGGGAGTTCGTCGGGTCCGAGAGCGTCTCGCTCGTCCTCGGGGACAACATCTTCTTCGGGCAAGGCTTATCAGGTGTTCTGGAGCGGTCGGCGGCCAGGCGGGACGGTGCCACCGTCTTCGGGTACTACGTCAGGGATCCCGAGCGCTACGGTGTTGTGGAATTCGACGGAGATGGGACGGTTCTGAGTATCGAGGAGAAGCCTGAGAGACCCCGGTCGCACTACGCCGTGACCGGTCTCTATTTCTACGACAATAGGGTGCTCGACGTGGCCGCCGCCCTAACGCCGTCAGAGAGAGGCGAGCTGGAGATAACCGACGTCAACGTCGACTACCTCGAGCGTGAGGAGTTGCGAGTCGAGCTCATGGGACGCGGGATGGCGTGGCTCGACGCCGGCACGCACGAGTCGCTGCACCAGTCATCCAACTTCATCGAGACCATCGAGCAGCGGCAGGGTCTAAAGATAGGGTGTCCGGAGGAGATCTCCTACCGCAAAGGCTACATCGACGCCGAACGGCTCGAGCGGCTCGCCCACCCGATGAGGAAGAACGACTACGGCCGGTACCTGCTCGAGCTACTGAGGAGCGAGGAGTACGTTACTTGAACGTCCTCGAGACGGAGCTCCCCGGCGTTCTCATCGTCGAGCCGAAGGTCTTTGGCGACCCCCGGGGCTTCTTTATGGAGAGCTGGAACGGCGCCCGCTACGAGGGGCACGGTATCCCGAACCATTTCGTGCAGGACAATCTTTCGTTCTCGGTCCACGGCGTGCTCCGCGGCCTCCACTTCCAGAACCCCCAGGCCCAGGGTAAGCTCGTCTCCGTTTTGCAGGGCGAGGTCTTCGACGTGGCCGTGGACATCAGGGTCGGCTCCCCGACCTTCGGCCGCTGGACGGGCGTGACCCTCTCCGCGGAGAACAAGCGCCAGTTCTGGGTACCCGCCGGCTTGGCCCACGGCTTCGTCGTCACGGGCGAGAACGCCCTCTTCTCCTACAAATGCACGGACTACTACGCCTCCGAGTACGACGGGTCCATCCTGTGGAACGACCCCGAGATCGGAATACAGTGGCCCGTCGAGAACCCGAGTCTCTCGGAAAAAGACCGCGCCGCCCCACCGCTCGGCGGGATGCCGGAAGAAAGGCTGCCCCGGTATACGGGAGGCTAAGTCAGGCGAGACCGGCCCTTTCGAGATGCTCGAAGGTCATCGCTGCGGACGCCGTACTCCACGGAGGCGTTAACCTAACCCCTGCGCCTCCAGTCTCGGTGACCTGTGTCAGGTTCTCTTGAAGAGAGTTTCGCCGAGAGCGAGGTTCCGTTCGATCGACGAGAAATAGAGCAGCGTCAGAAGCCCCGCGTTTTTCCCCTCCAGAGAGGGGGTGCTTGCTATGGCGCTCGGCATGATCTCGATCAAGTTTCGATCGCACCGGCTATCGAAGTCGCCGAGGAGGCTGTAGCACCGGTCGTGCTCGCGGCAGACGAGATCCACCGCGTCTATTGGTGGGGTCTTCCAGGTCGGGTCGCCGTGGCCAAGACCACAGTAGTTACCGTAAACCGGAAGACTCAATGGCTGCGATGTATCCTGATTTTCGGGTTGCCCACTCCTGGCCACGTGTGCTTCCCCTTCCCCTAAACTCCCGCCAGCAGGCGGAATGGCCTTCGCCCCGGCTATTCTCAGGTAGCCCTTATCTTGCGGTCCATCCGCCCAAGGAGCGTCTCGCGCCCCTTGTTAAGCTCTTCGTAATCGCGCACCCGTTGGAGTTCCTCCGTCGAAAGGTCGCCGAGGCTGTCGGAGATCTCCTCGACGTTCATTTCGTCGTAGCCCTCTATCGGGAAGACAACCGCCTCCGCCGCCCGCTCGGCGCCCTCGGTCGTGGCATCCAGGGTGCGCCCAGTAGCGTCGGTCACGACGCCTGTCGCCGTCCCCAGCAAGCCCGCCGCGGTCTGCCCGGTCGCCATCGCCCCTTCCTGGACGCTTTGCGCGGCCCGCTCGGTGCCGGAACGGTAGCGGGAGAAGGCGTCGTCAAGGAACTGCGCGTAGGCCTCGACGGACTCCTGGGCGAACTCCCGCCCGGCCTCCTGTTGCCTGCCTGCCTGCTCGGTGAGCTCCTGGGCGCCGGAGCGGCCCGCCTCGGTCTGCTCCCTGAGGTTGGTAGCCACGAGTTCCGAGAACTCCTGGGCGCTGCGTCTCTGTCGTTCTCCCGACTCGGCGGCCTGGGCGTAGACGAGCCTGTAGGACTCGGCGAGGGTCTCAGCGAAGTGCCGGGCCGCTTCCTGTACGTCGCGTGCCTTTCCTGTGTCCGTCATGTTTTTCGTTCCTCCTTTAGAGCGTGTGCTCTGTGAAGCTTCCTACCCCGTAAGGCCGTACGCTACACGCGGCTCGCCATCTGCGAGGAACTCTGTGATCTTCCCGCGGAGTCTCACTTTGCGCTGTCAGAATGCCGGGGAACTGGGAGCAGACCTCTCGCGGGCTTAGGGCTCACGGGGGCGCAACAGCGTGGTCCCGAGCTTCGCCAGGGCGCGGAGGGCGAGTCCTGCGAGGACCACCGCACTGTAGACGTTGAAGGGACCGTGGGCGCCGTGCTTGCGGTGGTAGAGGAAGGCGCTCTTGTGGAGGAGCCAGATCGCCTTCGGCCTGCCGCGGCTGCTGGCGCCGGTCTGGTGGACGATCTCGACTTCTGGCAGGTAGTAGACGAGCCATCCCGATGCGCGGGAGCGCCGGCAGAGATCGGCATCTTCGAAGTACATAAAGAAGCGTTCGTCGAGAGAACCGACGTCCCGCAGGGTGTCCCTGCGGATAACCATGCACGCGCCGGAGACCCAATCTACGGCGGTAGGGTGAGACTGGTCGGTGACGGCGGGAAAATGGCTCTTCACGAGCGAGCTCTTGGGGAAGAGCTGGGTCAGGAGGGAGGTGCGCCCGAGTAACCCCGAGATGGCGCTGATCTCCCGCCGCGCCGAGAGCTGGAGATCCCCTTCCGAATCCAGGATCCTCGGTCCCACTATGCCCACCCTCGGGTTCCCTTCGAGGAACCCCTCCAGAAGTTCGAAGAAGTCCCGCTCCACGAGGGTGTCGGGGTTTATGAGGACTACGGGATCCCCGCCTGAAGCGGCGATGCCCGTGTTGTGGGCGCGGGCGAAGCCGACGTTCTCCTCGTTCCGGATCAGGCGTACATCGGATGGAAGCTCAGGCGGCTCCACGCTGTCGTTGTCGACGACGACGATCTCGAAGTCTTCGTAACGCGTCTCTCGCAGGGATTCGATGCAGCGCAGGGTCAGGGGCCAGGATGCGTAGTTGACGATGAGAACCGAGAACTTCATCGCGGCACGGCTCTATCCCGCAGCCGGCGCGCTATGCTCGCAGTCGCTGCGAGCGACGACTCTCTTAGTAGCCTCCGGATCTCGGCGTCGGAGATCTTCTTCCTATTCTGTATCTCGGCCCGCTTCCGGAGCATGAGCGGCAGGTGGCGCCACGCGCCTGCCAACCCCTCGAGGTGCGCCCGCAAAGAGCCCGTGGCCGCGGCCGTGATCAGACGCACCAGCTGTCCCGCGACGAAGAAGGGCAGAACATGCGGTACGGCGGAGAGGGGCAAATTCTTGACCAGCAGGCTGAAGGAGTTGCGGCTGCCGAGCCTGGTCGCCGTCGGACTACGTTTGCCGCCGGTCGAGGCGCTCCCCATGTGGTAGACGACGGCGCCGGGGACGTAGAAGCAACGATAGCCGGCGAGCTGGGCGCGGAAGCTCAGGTCCCCATCCTCGCAGTAGGAGACGAAGTCCTCGTCGAAGGAGCCGACCTCATCGAGCATCTCCCTTCGGTACAGCGCCGCCGCCGCGCACGCCCCGAAGACGTAGCCCGGCTTGTTGAACCGGCCCCCGTCGCGCTCGCCGTGCCCGATGCGGTAGGGGAGGCCGCTCAGGCGCATGGCGTCTCCGGCCCCGTCGAGCACCCTGCGGTCGTAGAAGTCGACCAGCTTGCTCGCGAAGAGGCCCGACTCGGGCCGATCCTCCGCCGCGCGCACCAGCGCTTCGAGCAAGCCGGGGTCGAGCTCGGTGTCGTTGTTGAGGAGCACCACGTACTCTGCGCCTGACGCTTCGATCCCGGCGTTGAACGCCGCGGCGATGCCCCGGTTCTCACCGAGCGAGACCACCTTTACCCCGGGGAAGTGTTCCTCCACATAGCTTGTCGAGCCGTCTGTCGAGCCGTTGTCCACCAGGATGGTCTCGAAGTCTCCGAAAGATTGATCCCGCAGGGAGCCAAGGCAAAGCTCGAGGAACCGCTCGCCATTCCAGTTTGGGATAACGACCGTGAGGCGGGCAGGCACGGCTTCAGCTCGGTTGGGGGGGGCCCTCCTTGAGGCCCTCCTGACCATCAACCTCCACGCTCGCG
>Ga0126306_10000449_pt1 | contig 18893 bp, 20 predicted proteins | sample Plot27_FD_92592 | JGI IMG/M metagenome (GOLD analysis project Ga0126306, IMG submission 92592) | Serpentine soil microbial communities from UC McLaughlin Reserve, CA, USA - Plot27 | ecosystem: Environmental > Terrestrial > Soil > Grasslands | place: USA: UC McLaughlin Reserve, Lake County...
CAGGTCGCCAAAGGGCGCGTGGACGAAGCCGCCGAGCATCGACCCGAAGCCCTCCTGCAAAGCGGGCTGGCCGGTAGCGGAGAGGCCGCCGTAGGTGCGGCCGTGGAAGGACTTCGAGAAGGCAAGGATCTCGTCCTTCTGCAGGCCGTGCTGCGTGTGGGCGTGCTTGCGGGCCAGCTTTATCGCCGCCTCGACGCTCTCGGTGCCCGAGTTGCAGAAAAAGACCCTGTCGAAGCCGGTGGCCGCGGTGAGGAGCCCGGCGACCTCGGCTTGGATGGGGATCTCGTACAGGTTGGAACAGTGGATGAGCTTCTCTGCCTGCTCCTTTACGGCCTGAACGAGCGCGGGGTGGCCGTGGCCCAGAGAGTTCGTCGCGATGCCAGCGATGAAGTCCAGGTAGCGGTTGCCCTCGTCGTCGAAGAGCCAACTCCCCGTCCCGCCCGTCGGGGCTATCCCGAGGCGCTTGTAGGTCTCCATCACGGCCTTCACGCGACCACTCCCTCCGATATCAAAGTTCCGACCCTTTCGCCGGCCAGCGCCGCGGCGAGCACACCTTCTCTGTTGCCGTTTATGATCCTCGCGCTAACCCCGCCCCTGGCGGCCTCGGCCGCAGCCCGCAGCTTGGGCACCATCCCGCCCGCCGCGAGCCCCGACGCCACGTACTCCTGGCACTCGCCCGGCGCGAGCGATCCCACGGGGGCGCCGTCCTTGAGCAGGCCGTCAACGTCCGTGAGCAAGAAGAGGTGCTCGGCCTCGAGTCCCACGGCGAGCGCCGCAGCCGCCGCGTCGGCGTTGACGTTGTAGGCTCCCTCCGGCCCGAGGCCTAACGGAGCCACCACGGGTACGAACCCGCCCCGCCAGAGGGCCCTGATGAGGCCCGGCTCCACACGCGCGATCTCTCCGACTCGCCCCAGGTCGTGGACGGGCTCGACGAGGAGCGTCGGACCATCTGTGCCGGAGATGCCGGCCGCGGGGATGCCCAAAGAGTCCAGCTCGCGTGCGAGGGCCTTGTTCACGCTGCCGGCGAAGGCCATCTCGGCGACCTCCAGGGTCCGTTCGTCCGTGACGCGCAGGCCCTCACGGAAGCGGGTGGTCATCCCGAGGGCGTCGAGCATCCGGGTGAGCTGGGGGCCACCGCCGTGCACCAGCACGACCTCCCTGCCCGAGCCGAGAACCCCGGGCAGATCCTCCAGAGCGCCGCCGGCGATGGTACCTCCCCCGACCTTGATTACAACCGGCTTCACGTGTTCACGTGCGGTAGCTCCCGTTGATCCTGACGTACTCGTAGGTGAGGTCGCAGCCCCAAGCAGCAGCCGAGGCGTCGCCCTCGTTCAACCGAGCAGTTATCCGGACCTCGCCGGAGGAGAGCGCCGCGTTGGCCTCGGTCTCCTCGTGTGCCACGGGCTCCCCGTTCTCGAACACCTTTACAGGTCCGAACCACAGCTCTACCGTGTCGGCGTCGAACCGCACGCCCGAGTAGCCCATCGCGGTTAGCACCCGTCCCCAGTTGGCGTCCTCCCCGAAGGCAGCTGCCTTGACCAGGCTGCTCCCGACGACGGCCTTGGCGAGCGCCGATGCCGACGCCTCGTCTCCGGCTCCCTCGACGACCACCTCGACGAGCCGCGTCGCCCCCTCGCCGTCGCGCGCTATCTCCTTCGCGAGCCGGCGCGCCACGTCCTCGACGGCCACCGCGAAGGCGGGGTAGTCCGGCGAGCTCGCGGTGATCGGATCGTTGTCGGCGGCGCCGTTGGCGAGCAGAACCGCCATGTCGCTCGGCGAGGAGTCGCCGTCAACGGTTACGCGGTTGAAGGTGCGCTCAGTCGCCGCGCCCAGGATCTCTTGCAGGCACCCCTTCTCCACGGCGGCGTCGGTCGTCATGAAGGCGAGCATAGTGCCCATGTTCGGGTGGATCATGCCGCTCCCTTTGGCCGTCCCGCCGACGGTGACCAACTTCCCCCCGACCTCCACCCGATCAGCGGCCTCTTTGATGCAGGTGTCGGTGGTAAGGATGGCCTCGGCGAAACCCGCGCCGTCGCGGCTTAGACCCGCCGCAGCATCCTCTATCCCCGCCGAGATCCTGCGCATCGGCAGGTGCTCCCCGATGACGCCGGTGGACGCCACGGCCACCTCTCCGGCCTCCACCGCCAGGGCCTCCGCCGCGAGCGCCTGCATCTCGCGGGCGTCCTCCAGCCCCTTCCGGCCCGTGGCCGCGTTGGCGTACCCGCTGTTGGCGACGACCGCCCTGACGCCTCCGGCTTCGACGGCCTCCCGCGTGACGAGGAGCGGCGCGCCCTTCACGACATTTCGCGTGAAGACGGCGGCGGAGGTGCACCCACGGTCGGAGAATAGGAGACCGAGATCCCTCCTCCCCGACGAGTTCCGTACCCCGCAGACGACCCCACTAGCGACGAACCCCTCCGGCGTCGTAGCCCCCCCGGGGAGAGTCTTTATTCCGATCTCTGTATCTTTATTCATCACTGCCCCGCATTGTCGCATCCGTATACCCGATGTTCAAGCGCTTTATTCAAAGAGTTGAATATTTATCCCAAAGTCCTACAATGTGGGTCGTGGGATTGAAGGTAGGTATCTATGGCGGCAGCGGGTACGCGGGGGCCGAGCTCGTGCGGTTGCTCGCGGGGCACCCCGAGGTCGGGGCGCTGGAGGTCTCCTCGCGCGGGTACGCGGGGCGGGGTATCTCCGAGGTATTCCCGCAGCTGGCGGCGGAGGGGAATTACGTCGAGCCGGAGGAGATAGACGCCTCCTCGCTGGATGCGACGTTCGTAGCTTATGGGCACGGGGAGAGCGCCGCGGCGGTGGAGCGGTTGCTGGGAGCGGGGGCGCGGCTCGTCGTCGATCTCTCGGCTGACTTCCGGCTCTCGGACATCGAAGTCTACGAGGAATGGTACGGGCAGCATCCCGCGCCCGCTTTGCTTAAGGAGTCGCACTACGGGCTACCGGAAGTATTTGGGGTGCCGAAGGGGAGGCTGGTGGCGAACCCCGGGTGTTACCCGACGGCGGCGATACTCGCGCTCGCCCCGGTGGTAGGGCGGTTGGGGGCTGGAGTAAGGTCCGTGACGATCAACGCGCTCTCGGGGGTGAGCGGGGCGGGGGCCAAGCCGAGCATTAAGACCCACTTCGTGACGGCCAACGAGAGCGTATCACCGTACGGGATCGTGAGCGGCTCGCCGCGCCACCGGCACACGCCCGAGATAGAGATGATGCTCCGCAGGGTGGGCGAGACGCCGGAGGTTACCTTCGTGCCGCACCTCCTGCCCATCAGCCGCGGGGAGCTGGAGACCATCGTCGTGGAGCTCCAAGATTCAGAGACGCTCCCCGGCGCCGGGGACGTGCTGGGCTGGTACGCAGAGGACTACGAGGGCTGCGGGTTCGTCGAGGCGCGGCCCGAGCCGCCGCACGTCGCTCACGTGGCCAACACCAACCGGGCCAGGCTCTCGGCGGCGGTGGACGTGAGGGCAGGGAAGCTCTTGCTCTTCGCGGCGGTGGACAACCTGCTCAAGGGTGCGGCCGGGGCGGCGGTGCAGAACATGAACCTGGCGCTCGGGTACCCCGAGGACCTGGGGCTCGAGCACCTCAAGTAGGAGGCGAAGAATTTTGGGAGCGACGCGCGCGCCGGTGGACAAGACGACGAGGCAGGACCTCATCCTCAGGCTGATCTCCGAGCGGGAGCTCGGCACCCAGCAAGGGGTGGTCCAGGCCCTCGCCGAGGAGGGTGTGGAGGCCGCGCAGGCCACAGTGAGCCGGGACCTCGCCGAGCTCGGCGTCCTTAAGGTCGGCAACCGCTACCTCGCGCTCCCGCACGAGCCGGGCTCGGCCGGCATCGAAGTCCTGCCCAGCTTCGTCCTCGGCCTCACCCCGGCCCAGAACCTGGTCGTCATAAACACCCGTGACGGGACCGCCGGGGCCGTCTCCAGCGTCCTCGATCGGGTGAAGGGGCTCAAGATCGTGGGCACCGTAGCGGGCCAGGACACGGTGCTCGCTGTCGCCCCGGATAACGCCGTTGCCCAGGAGGTCGCAGGGCTCATCGCCGACGTCTGCCGCGCCCGCACCCGGCCCGCCGGCAACGTCGAGTAGATCGGGCGTGGGCGAGACCAGCGCAATAGCGCCGACCACCTCGCTGCGCCTCTCGATGCTCGGTGAACGCCTCGCTGTCTGCCGGCTGGACACCGGCTCGGCGGTTCCGGACTGGGCGACCGCAGCACAGCTCTCTTCCATAACGCGCACGGCCGGGGAGCTCTCGGTCGTCTGCCCGGAGGAGCGTGTCCCGGTGGGAATCACCTGCGAGCGCGGCTGGCACGCCCTCAGGCTGGAAGGCCCCTTCGAGTTCGGGATGACAGGCTTGCTCTCTTCGGTGGCCGTGCCGCTCGCGGAGAGCGGGGTCAGCATCCTCGCCATCGCGACCTACGAAACCGACTACGTCCTCGTCCAGGAATCGCAGTTGGATCTCGCCACGCAGGCGCTGCGTGAGCGGGGTCACGAGACCCGATGAACTCCGGCAACACGCAGAAGGAGGCAACGTGCTAGAGGAGAAGAAGGTCGTGCTCGCCTACTCGGGGGGGCTGGACACCTCGGTGTGTCTGAAGTGGCTCGAGCAACGGGGGGCGACGCCGTACGCCCTGTACCTGGACCTCGGCCAGGGAGAGCCCGCCGACGACGTGAGGAGCAAAGCCCTCGATATAGGCGCAGCCGACGCCTTCGTCTGGGACGCCAGGATCGAGTTCGCCGAGGAGTACGTCGCGCCGGCGATAAAGGCCAACGCCCTCTACGGCGGGAAGTACCCGCTCTTCACGGCGCTCGCACGCCCGCTCATCGCCAAAAAGCTCGTCGAGGCTGCGCGCGAGGTGGGGGCGACGCACATCGCCCACGGCTCCACGGGTAAGGGCAACGACCAGGTGCGCTTCGACGTGACCACCGCCTCCATCGCCCCCGACCTCGCCGTCGTCGCGCCAGTCCGCGACTGGAACATGAGCCGCCCGGAGGAGATCGAGTACGCAAAGGAGCACGGCGTTCCTGTCCCCGTTACGAAAAAATCTCCTTATAGCATTGACGCCAACCTCTGGGGCCGCTCCATAGAGGCCGGTCCCCTCGAAGACCCAGACCACGAGCCCACCCCGGACGTCTTCGAGCTCACAGCCGCCCCAGAACAAGCCCCGGATGAGCCCCGGTACGTCGAGATCGACTTCGAAGAAGGCCTGCCGACAAGCCTCGACGGCAAGGAGCTGCCGCTCGTCGAGCTCATCGCGGAGCTAAACGGTATCGTTGGCGAGCACGGCGTAGGCAGGGTGGACATGATCGAAGATCGCCTCGTGGGCATAAAGAGCCGCGAGATTTACGAGGCCCCCGCCGCCCTCGCCATCATCGCCGCCCACAAAGAGCTCGAGACCCTCACGCTCACCAAAGATACCCTCCGCTTTAAGCCCGCCGTAGAGCAGCGCTACGCCGAACTCACCTACGACGGACTCTGGTTCACCCCTCTCAAAACCGCCCTCGACGCCTTCATGGACGAGACCCAGAGGACCGTAACCGGTGTCGTCCGCCTCAAGCTCTACAAAGGGTCCTGCACCGTCGTGGGCCGCACAGCCCCGCATGCTCTCTACAGCAAAGAGCTCGCAACTTACGATCCCAACAGCACCTTCGACGAAGCCGCCGCCGCCGGCTTTATCGCCCTCTGGGGCCTCCCCACTCGCCAGTGGGCGGGCGTGAACGGAGGTATCGAACGGAGCCGTGTGGCGGATCAACCTAAGCTTAAAGGTTAATACGTAAAAAATGAAAAGTCGGGTTTTCCGGGGTTTTCTTCGCTATTCTCAGGCGTTCACAGGTACCGTAAACCACTCTGATAGCCTAAAGTTGTAGGTTAGTGTTGTAATAAAGTTGAGGTTTAGCTTTATAGAGCCAGTAACCCGGCCACTTTACGTGAGCCTTCTCTTGACGCATCAATCAATTTTGATCTATAGTGTTGGTGTGGGTGTTATCGGATGGTTACCTCGGTCGTCGGAGTCGATGCGCGCCGCCGAGCTGTGGTCTGGCTGCGTCGCCGGGGCGCTGGAGAAGGCCGAGTACGAGGCGCTGCTGCGGAGTGCGGGCTTCGAGGAGGTCTCTGTCGAGGTCACCCACACCTACGAAGCGGAGCTCGCCCCCTCCGGGTTCTCCGGCGGGTCCGGGGTGTCGGAGGCGCTCGGGGAAGTCCCGCTGGCCAGCGCCTTCGTCCGGGCCCGCAAGCCGGTCGAATAGGAGTTATTGGTGAGAGCGCGACGACGGTTCGAGATCGTAGATGAGGGGTTCGACCGCGCCGCCGAGCGCGGCGGCGATCAAGAGGAGCGGATCGCCCGGCTCGTGGCTCTGGGCCAGGCCCTCTCCGACCCCATCCGGGTGCGGATGCTCGGGATGATGGGTGAGGGCCGCGGTTGCTGCGACCTGCCGGATCTCGGCGTACCCGCGGGCGAGGACGAGAACCGCGGCATCTGCGTCTGCGAGTTCGAGGACTATTTCGGCATGGGGCAGTCCAGGATCTCCTACCACATGCGCAAACTCAAAGACGCCGGGCTCGTCCGGGAGGAGAGGCGGGGCAAGTGGAGCTTCTACTCGCTCGACGAAGAGGCTGTGCGGCGGCTTCTCGACATCGCGAGGGTGCAGCTATCGGCGTAGTGCCCGCTTCGGGTGGGGAGGAGGCGGACACCGTGATCTCTGCTGTCCGCCAGGCGGGACGGTCCGGGTCATGAACGTGCTCATGGTCGGCGACATAGTCGGGCCGGACGCGGTGGCCTATCTGGCCGGGCGCCTGCCGGGGCTGCGCCGGGCCTACGACGTGGACCTGGTGGTCGCGAACGCGGAGAACTGCGCCGTGACCGCCCCGACGCCGTGGAGGGGTTTCGGGATGACGGTCGGGCTGGTCGAGCGGCTGCTGGAGAACGGGGTGGACGTCGTGACCTCGGGCAACCACGGTTGGGACGGCCCGGAAGCGGAAGCCGTCCACCGGCACCCCAGGGTGCTCCGGCCGCACAACGTCCTGGAAGAGGCGGTAGGGAAGGGCGTCGTGACCCTGGAGATCGGGGGCGAGCTGGTATCGGTGGTCAACCTGGGGAGCACGACCGCCGCCATGCCCAGAGCCCTGCCGCCGTACGAGTCCTGGCTGGCCGCCGGGCTTGAGGGCACGGTCATCGTGGACTTTCACGGGGACTCTGCGTGGGAGAAGATGGAGTTCGCCACCGCGGTGGACGGGAAGGCGGCCGCCGTCCTGGGCACGCACACCCACGAGCCCACGATCAACCTCCACCTCTTGCCCCGGGGCACGGCCCTGGTGGTCGATGTCGGGATGACCGGACCCTCGAGGAGCCCGGGCGGGTTCCGCCTCGAGCACTTCGCGGCCAGGATGAAGGGCGAAGACCCCGCTCCGTTGCCGCCGTTCGAGTTGGCCGAAGGCCCCACGACGCTCGGCGCCGTGTGGCTCCGGATCGAGGGAGGGAAGACCCTAGAGGTCGAGCGCGTAGGCTAGCGGACGTGCTCGCACAGGTGGTGGTCGAAGCCGGGACGGAAGATCATGCGCAATGCGCCGGAGACGAGGAGGCGGGCGATGAGGAAGACCAGGGTCCTGTTCCTGTGCACCCACAACTCGGCCCGCTCCCAGATGGCGGAGGGTCTCCTGCGGCACCTCGCGGGCGACCGCTTCGAGGTCGTGAGCGCGGGTACGGAGGCCACCTTCGTCAGGCCAGAGGCCATAGAGGCGATGGCGGAGCTCGGCGCGGACATCTCCGGGCAGGGGTCCAAGGCCCTGGAGCGCTACCTGGGCGAACCCTTCGACTACGTCGTCACCGTCTGCGATGACACCAACGAGGCCTGCCCCACCTTCCCCGGCGCGAAACACCGCCTGCACTGGTCGTTTCGGGACCCTTCGCTGGCGGCGGGCGGCGAGGAGGAGCGGCTCGAGGTGTTCAGGACGGTGCGAGATGAGATCCTGACCCGCATCAACGACGAGCTCCTCGGCAGGAGCAAACCGTGACGGAAGGTCCCATCGGACCCGTGCGCCAGGAGGAGCTGCCCAGATCCTCGGACTGCTCGACGAAGCCGATCTCCCGCAAGACGGGCTCGAGAGCCACCTCTTCACCACCCTTGTGGCCCGCCTCGAGGGACGCGTCGTGGGGAGCGCGGGCCTCGAGCACTACGAACCCGCAGCCCTGTTGCGGTCGGTCGCCGTGAGGCGGGATCTCCGCGGTACCGGGCTGGGCAGGCGGCTGACCGAAGCCACCCTGGAGCTCTCTCGTAACCTCGTGGTCGCAGAGGCGTACCTGCTGACGGAGACGGCGGATCTCTTCTTCCCTCGCTTCCGGTTCAGACCTATCCCCCGCTCCGGGGTGCCCCTTGGCGTCCGGCGCTCCGTCGAGTTCACGTCGACGTCGGCTTGCCCCGCCAGCGCCCGCGCCATGGTGCTGGACCTGCGAGCCATGTAGAGGTCCGGAGCGCGCTCCGCCTAACCCCACGCTGCTATCATCGTTCTCATGCGCGAGAGCCTCTCATCTCCCCCGAACCCCACAGACCTGCGGCTCATGCGCCGGGCCCTGCTCGCCGCAGGGAGCGCCGCCGAGAGGGGTGAGGTTCCCGTGGGCGCCGTGGTCGCCAGGGGAGAAGAGGTCCTGGCCGTCGCCACCAACGAGCGCGAGGCCACGAACGACCCCACCGCCCACGCCGAGCTCCTCGCCATCCGCGAGGCCGCCAGCGCTCTGGGCGGCTGGCGTCTCACCGGCTGCACCCTCTACTCCACCCTGGAACCGTGCCCCATGTGCGCGGGCGCCGCCCACGCCGCCCGCCTGGATCGCCTCGTCTACGCCACCCCCGACCCGAAGGCCGGTTACGCCGGAACCCTCCACGACGTGCCCGCCGACGCCCGCCTCAACCACACCATCGCCGTCGAGAAAGGTCTCCTCGAAGCCGAAGCCGCCCAATTGCTCAGAAACTTCTTCAAAAACCGCCGCGCAAGGCCGCAATAGGCATACCTAAGCCTGTGTCGCACAAGCCTAACGCAAAGCCTAACACCAGACCGATAGTGTACTTAAACTATAGGTAAAGACTTATTGGCATTGTAATCTTAGACTCGAGGCTTGGTACAGTCCCGAAGTACACCTGAACGTCAAGGTGCGTAATTTGCGGGAGATTTCCCATTTTTAGGCATATCTGAAAAATTTCTGAAAAAATTTCCGGCTGCTGCTCTGTGCCTGGATTTCGCCTAAACAACCGGGATTTCATGCTCATGACACAAATTAACCTCAAGTTAACGGTTATTTAGATGGTATTGCTTTCCGAAAATATGGTGTGCTAGCTTTTTGCAATACCAGATGTGGTGTTAAGGCCATGGGGGTTGAGAGGTGCAGTGTCCATACTGTGATTTCGAGGATACCAAGGTCATAGACTCGAGGCTTTCGGAGAACAAAGACGCCGTCCGGCGGCGGCGAGAGTGTCTATCGTGCGAGAAGAGGTTCACCACGTACGAGCGTCGGGAGCCGTTGAGGCTGATGGTCATCAAGCGGGATGGGGGGCGGGAGCCCTTCGACCGGGAGAAGTTGCGGGCGGGGCTGGCGAAAGCCTGCGCCAAGCAGCGCATCACGGAGGAGGACATAGATCTCATGATAGATGAGATCGAGGCCGAGCTCCGGGAGCGGCGGCGGCACGAGGTGACTTCGAGGAGGCTCGGGGACATGGCCTTGATGCGGCTGCGCAAGCTCGACATGGTTGCCTACCTGCGGTTCGCCTCAGTGTACAGGCAGTACACGGACGTGGATCAGTTCCGCTCCGAGCTCGTACGCCTGGCCGGGTCGGGCATCGGCAACGGCAGGTAGCCGCACCGCACAAAATGGCACTGGGATAGGGAGAAACTAGCGGTAAAATTGGGAGGATGGGTATGGAGGTAGATCGAGGCCGGCTGACGGATATAGAGCTCACTGAGAACGCGGTCGCCGTTCTCAAAAAGCGCTACCTCAAGAAGAACGAGCGGGGCGAGCCCATCGAGGAACCTATAGAGATGTTCCGCCGGGTGGCGGGCAACATCGCCGAAGGCGAGTTCCGTTTCAAGGAGGGCGAGGAGGCTCAGGCCCTTTACGAGGAATCCAAAGAACGGTTCCTCCAGATGATGCTGTCGAGAAAGTTCATGCCCAACTCGCCGACCCTCATGAACGCGGGCAGGGAGCTGCAGCAGCTCGCGGCGTGTTTCGTGTTGCCTGTCGAGGACTCCATAGACGGCATCTACGACACCCTCAAGCACCAGGCCATAATCCACAAGAGCGGCGGCGGGACAGGCTTCGGTTTCAGTAGGCTGCGTCCCAAGAACGACCTCGTCAAGAGCACGATGGGGGTCTCGTCTGGGCCGGTCTCGTTCATGGCCATATACGACGCCTCGACGGACAAGATCAAGCAGGGTGGCACCCGGCGCGGGGCGAACATGGGGATCTTGCGGGTGGATCACCCGGACATCGAGGAGTTCATCACCTGCAAAAACGACAACGACCAGATCAACAACTTCAACATCTCGGTCGCGGTCACCGACGCCTTTATGGAGGCAGTCGAGCGGGACGGGGACTTCGACCTGGTCAACCCTAGAGACGGCGAGGTCGTCAAGACGGTGCGCGCCCGCGAGCTCTTCAGGAAGATCGTCGAGGGCGCGTGGCTCAACGGCGAGCCCGGCGTGGTCTTTATAGACAAGATCAACGCGGACAACCCCACCCCGCAGTACCCCATAGAGTCCACGAACCCCTGCTCCGAGGCGCACCTGCCGCCTTACGATTCGTGCAACCTCGGCTCGATCAACCTCGAGCGCTTCTACCGCGAGGATGGCGAAGCCGGCGAGGTGGACTGGGACGGGCTCAGGGAGACGGTCCACACCGCGGTCCGCTTTTTGGACAACGTCATCGAGATGAACAGCTACCCGCTGCCCGAGATAGACGAGATGAGCCGGGGGAACCGGCGCATCGGCCTCGGGGTCATGGGCTTCGCCGACCTCCTGATCAAGCTCGGCATCACCTACGACTCCGACGAGGGCCTGGCCTTCGCCGAGAAGGTCATGAAGTTCGTGGACGACGAGGCCTGGGAGGAGAGCCGTGCCCTGGCCGAGGAGCGCGGCGTCATGCCCCACTACGAGGGCTCGCGTCACGAGGCGAGAGGCGACCGGGTGCGCAACGCGACCGTGACGACCATAGCACCTACGGGCACCATCTCCATGATCGCGGGCTGCTCAGGCGGCATAGAGCCTTTGTTCGCGGTGGCGTTCATGCGCCGGCAGGCGGACATGGAGCTCCCCGACGTCAACCCCGAGTTCGTGGAGCTTGCAAAGGATCGGGGCTTCTACTCCGAGGAGCTCATGAAGAAGGTCGCTGAGCACGGCAGCGTGCGCGACATACCCGAGGTGCCCGAGGACGCGAGGCGGGTGTGGGTTACGTCGCACGACATAACCTCCGAATGGCACGTTAGGATGCAGGCGGCGTTTCAGAAGTACACCTCGATGGGCATCTCCAAGACCATCAACCTGCCCTACGAGGCGACGCCCGAGGACGTCGAGGACGCCTACCGGCTGGCCTACTCCACGGGCTGCAAGGGGATAGCGGTCTACCGCGACGGCAGCCGTGACGCCCAGGTTCTGTCCACCGGCAAGACTGAGAAGCCGGGCGAGAAGCCGACACTGACGCCCGCTTCGCCGGAGGCCCCGACGGCTCCGCCGGTCAGCCCGCCCGCCGAGGAGGGCCAGCGGTTCTCCTCGCTCGCCGAGGCCAGGAACGGGCGGCCGCGCACCCTCTCCGGGGTGACCAAGAAAATCCAGACCGGCCACGGCCCGCTCTACGTCACGATGAACGACGACGAGTTCGGCCCGAGGGAGTGCTTCGTCATCCTCGGCAAGCCGGGCGGGACGGCGGCGGCGTTCTCCGACGCCCTGGGGCGTATGATCTCGCTCGCCATGACCCACGGCGCTGATCCGCAGGAGATCGTGCACCAGCTGCGCGGCATCCAGGACGGCCACCCAGCCGGCGTCGGCCCGAACGCCGTCCTCTCCGTCCCCGACGGCGTTGCTCGTGCGATGACCGAGCACTACCTCGTGGGCGAGAGCCTGCCGGAGATCCGCGAGCTGCCCATCATCGGGGCTTGCCCAGACTGCGGCAGCGGCCTCACCCGCCAAGAGGGCTGCGTCGTCTGCCACTCCTGCGGGTACTCGAAGTGTAGCTAGAACCGACTCAAGGTTATTGGTGGGGGCGGGCCAGATGGTCCGCCCTTTTTCGCTAGCTGTGTCCCTCGTCGATCCTGCGGTCCAGGTTCTGATCCGCGAACGACGCAGGGTCTTCGGAGGGCTCTATGTGGATGAAGAAGGTGCTCTGCGGCAGCACCGCTGCGAGGTCCCTCTCTATCTGCTCTGAGAGGTCATGTCCCCTTTGCACAGTCCACCCGCCCGGCACGAGGACGTGCATCGAGATAAAGCGGCGCGGCCCGGAGGCCCGGGTGCGCAGGGCGTGGAACCGGATGCCCTCGTCCTCGTAGCGCGAGAGCACCTTGACGATGGCCTCCCGGTCCTCTGGAGGGAGGGCGCGGTCGAGAAGACCCTGGGCTGTGTCGCGCAGGAGGCGCACGCCCGTCCACAGGATGTTCGCGGCCACAACGAGCCCGATCAGCGGGTCGAGCACGAGCCACCCGGTGAGCTCGACGGTCGCGATACCCAGCACCACCCCGAGCGAGGTCCAGACGTCGGTGAGCAGGTGCTGCGCGTCCGCCCGCAGCGTGATGGAGCGGAGGCGTCTCCCCGCGCGCAATATGATCAGCGCCACGCCGCCGTTGATCGCGGTAGCGACGAGCGTGATTGAGAGCCCGATCCCCACGTTCTGCAGGGGCTGCGGGTCCGTGAACCGATCCCAGGCCGTCACCCCGATCCAGCCCGCCGCGAGGAGTATGAGCGCGCTCTCCAGGCCGCTGGAGAAGTACTCTGCCTTGTCGTGCCCGAAGGCGTGGTCTTCGTCCGGCGGCCGCGCCGCGTACAGCAACGCCCACAGCGCCGCCACCGCCGCGACCAGGTTCACCACCGACTCGGCCGCGTCGGAGAAAAGACCGACGGACCCCGTAAGCAGGTAGGCCCCCAGCTTGAGGCCTATGGTCAGCACCGCCGCCACGATGGAGAGCACGGCGTACCGGCGGGTGGACCCGCCTAGCGTTACGCCCTCCTTGGTCACAATCGCCCCAGCCCGACCGTCGCGCCGATCGTCATGAACCGCTTCTCCAACAGCTCTTACTCCATCCGAACGGGGTAGAGGACTCTTCTACCACGGGGCGGCCAAATATACACACCCGCCCCGATCGCCGTGTTGCATAGCCTTAGAAGTACGGGTCCAGCGCCTGAGAAACCACGCTATGGCGGGGTACGGCGGGACGGTTGAAGGGGCCAGGGTGAGTGGATACACTCAGGGGCGGAGAGGTGGCAGAGTGGTTGAATGCGGCGGTCTCGAAAACCGTTACGTCGGTAATCCCGGCGTCGGGGGTTCGAATCCCCCCCTCTCCGCTTCTTAGCCGATCAGCCGATCAGCACGCCTTCTCTAGGCGGCTAGTTAGCTTCTCAGCGAGGTAGCGCGGTTCGGCGCTCCAGCGGCGTCCGCGAGGCCATAGCTGGGAAGACCTTTGGTCGTAGGACAGCTGAGTAAGGACCGGAGGGTAAGAAGCCGAAATGCTGAAGTGCTGACCAGCTATTAACTAGTATCATGCTGGGCCATGGCCGGACTTCTTTTCGGGGTGGAGCCCTAGGCGTGCGCAAGAGCCGTAGAACCGACATCCGGGACACGCTGCTTGTCACGGCGGCGGTATGGGTCTTGGCGCTGGCTTTGTGGCTGGACGTGCGGTTTATGGGTGGGATCCTGGGGAGAATCTCGACCGACACCATGGCCGTGCACGGGGACTTCGACACCTTCTGGCGGTCGGCGAGGGCGTTCCTGGAAGGGAGAGACGTCTACGATACCGGGGCCCGGCTGGAGAACCTCAACCCGCCGTTCTGGGTGCTGCTGATCTCACCGCTCGGGCTCCTCGAGCCGCTCGTCGCCTACCGCTTCTTCGTCCTGGTTACGCTGAGCACCACCGTCGCTTACCTGGCCTGGATGGCCGACGAGCTGCGGTTGCGCTCCGCGTGGGCGGTCGTCGGGGCGGTGATGCTGATCCTCTCATCACCCCTGCTCGCGACGCTGGCGCTCGGCCAGATCTACCCCTTCTTAGCCCTGGGCCTCGTGGCGGCATGGATGGCGGACCGGCGGGGGAGACACAAGATCTCCGGCGGCACCGTTGGCCTGGTCGTGGCGCTAAAGCCCTCGCTCGCGCCGGTGCTCCTGTGGCCGCTCGTGCGGCGGCGGTGGGGGGCGCTAGCGGCGGCGGTCGTGGCCGGGGCGGGGGCGACGCTCGTCGGGGCCGTCGTGGTGGGGTTCGAGGCGACGCTCGACTGGCTGAGGCTGCTCTCGGGCTCGGCCGCAAGCCCGTACTGGGACAACGCCTCCCTCCCCTCGGCGGCGGCCCGGCTGTTCACCGACAACCCCTACGCCCAGCACGCCGCAACCCTGCCGTGGACGGTCCTGGTAGCCTACGCGCTGGGGATAGCGACCGTCGCCCTCACCGCGGCACGGGTTCGCGGGGGCGCGGAGGCGAGCCTGTGGGCGCTCGTCGCCGCCTCTCTCCTGGCCTCGCCCATTGCCTGGCACAACTACCTCGTGCTGCTCGGGCCCGGCATCCTGGTGCTCCTGGCGCGCGGGCGGGCGGCGCCAGCCTTTTTGCTCCTCGCCCTGCAGGCCATCCCGGGTCAGTGGCCCCTGCTCTGGAACCAGCGGGGTACGGTCGCGGCGGCGCTGGCGCTCACGCTCTACCTCTACATCCTCCTCGCGCACTGGCTCGTTCTCCTGCCCACCGGAAAAGAGCCGGCCGGCACCCCGGAGCCCGCGCTCGGCTCCGGCGGCGTCAAAGACGGGTAGCGGGTCCCCGCTCCCGGACCGAGTGGCATAATCCTTCTTCGGGTACAGACCCACTTGTCCCCTCACGGAAAGGCGGAGAACATGGGAGCGACGTTCAGCCAGCGCATCACCGACGCCATGCCCTTCCTGGACGGCGTCGCCGATCGCGTCCAGCCGAAGGTGCAGGCCGTCGTAGACAGAGGAGGAGCGCGGTTGCGCAACGTCGTGGACGGCGTCTGGTTCGGGTCGCCCCTGCACCCGGCGCTCACGGATGTACCCGTGGGATCCTGGACCGCGGCCATCACCTTCGACGCCCTGGACGTCGCGACGGGGTCCAGGGCCCTGCGCAACGCAGCCGACGCTTCGCTCGCCCTCGGCGTCGCCGGAGGGTTCGCCGCTGCCACGCTCGGCCTCTCTGACTGGCGCTACCTGAGCGGTGGATCACGGAGGATGGGCACGGCCCACGCGCTGCTCAACGCCGTCGGGCTGGCGCTGAACACGACCTCCCTGGTCCTCCGCGCGACGGGGCGCAGGAGGGCCGGACAGGTCGCGTTCCTGTCGGGGTACTCCCTGGTCGGGATGGGGGCCCACCTGGGCGGGGAGCTCTCCTACGGCTACGGTCTGCGGGTCAACAGGAACGTCTTCCAGCCGGCCGGCCCTAACGAGTTCGCCGCGGTCCTGGACGAGGACGAGCTCCCGGACTCCGGCCTGCGCCGGGTCGAGTTGGACGGCGCGGGCGTCCTGCTCAGCCGGGCGGGTAGCGGTGAGATCTGCGCCATCGCCGCCACCTGCAACCACTTCGGCGGTCCGCTCGAGCAGGGGGATCGCGAGGGGGACACGGTGGTCTGTCCCTGGCACAAGTCCCGCTTCGACCTGTGCAGCGGCGAGGCCATTGACGGCCCGGCCGTCTTCCCGCAGTCGCGTTATGAGACCCGGGTGCGGGACGGCAAGATCGAGGTCAAAGCCTCGGAGGAGAACGTCGAGAGAAAGGTGACGTAGAGCTTGTCAGCATTTTCAGCCCGCCGCCTAGAGAAGGGGGCCTGTCAGCGGTCAGCAAGGTAGCCCAAGCGATAAGAAGCTGACAAGCTGAAATGCTGAGAAGAGCGCTAGCTCTTCTCCAACGTCTCCAGAGCCTCCGCGGCGGCCCGGCGTAAATTTCGCCCGGCGTCCGTCTCGAAGACCTTCTGAAGGTCGCTGCGGGCTCTGGCGCGCTCTCCAAGGGCGGCGAGGGCGGAGGCGCGGTTGTAGTAGGCGATGCCTAGTTTGGGGTCGTCCTTGATTGCCCGGTCGGCGGCTTCGAGGGCCTCGTGGGGGTTGCCGGAGGCGTCGAGGCTCGCCGCGAGGGCCGAGTGGTAGCGGGGCAGGGGGCGTCGGGAGGCGAGCTCCTCGTAGAGGCCGGCGGCCTTCTCGTGCTCGCCCTTGCGGAAGGCCATCCCGGCGCGGCGCTCGTCGGGGATCACGGCGCGGGCCATAATGGCGGTGAGGATCGTGGCCCCGGCCAGGTAGACCAGAAGCACGAGGCCGTAGTTGTAGACCGTCGCCTGCGCCATAACGAGCGGTAGACCTGCGACGAACACGCCGGTGGAGAGCGGTGGGATCAAGCGCAAATAGAAGTCCCTGTACGCCCTGACGCGCAAGAGATCCCGGTTCTGGCGCCCGATGAGGAAGGTGAAGACAGCCAGGATGGCGAGGGCGCCGATGGTGGGATAAAGGAGGTTCACGAGAGCTCTTCGAGTATCCTGCGTACGTTGGTGCGGAAGCGGCGGGGGAGGTCCACCTCAAGCGCCTTCTTGAGGTCCTTGACCGCGAGGCTCTCCTTGCCCTGCCGCCGCCGGACGAGGGCCCGATTGTAGTAGGCGATCCCGTACTCAGGGTCGTCTTCAATCGCCTTCGTCGAGGCTTTGACGGACTCGTCGTAGCGCTCCGAGGCGCCGAGCGCGGCGCCCAGAAAAGCGTGGTTGCGCGCGAGCGGCCTCTCCTCGGCTAGCTGGCCGTAGAGCTCGGCCGCCCTCGGGTAGTCGCGCCGGCGGAAGGCCCTGTTCGCCCTGCGTTCCAGGGAAGAGATGGAGAAAAGGCTCGCGGCGACGATGCCGGCGCCGGAGGCGGCCATCCAGGCGACCATGACCCCGCTCTCGCGGAAGGTCTGGACGATAAAGAGGCTCAAGGCCATGAGCAACAGCACGCCGAAGGGGAGCGCCCTGCGGGCGAGCTCGCCCCACTCCTTCGCCCGGACCAGGTCCCTGTTGGAGGAGTAGATCGTTTGCCACGTCAAAAAGACGAGGAGAAAGACCAGGACGATCGGTATGGCTCCTGATCCCAAGCTGCGTCTCCTTACGAACCGACCGGCGCGGGCTCTAGCCGGCGCAGCACCTCGAGCGCGGGCGTGACGAGCTTATCGAAACCTTCGTCGGAGAGCGCCGGGCGTGACCCTTCGGTGGAGACGGGCTCAACGAGCTCGATCCAGCTCTTGCAACCTGCGTAGGCCTCGCTAAAAGCCAACTCTACCGGGTCGGGCAGCAGGTAGGTTCGGAGGACGAGCACCGTCAAGGGCTTCTTGGGGCGCCACCTGAAGCGGCTCTCGGCGTACTCGGGAGTCCACATGTGGTACGGGTCTATGGCTTCGAGGGACTCGGGCTCGGAGATCTCGTACGCCCCCCTGACCTCGGCGAAGGACGTGAAGCGCAGCGGACCATCGTCGGTGAGGTCGGGGATCTCCTGCATGAGCTGGCGGTACTCGGGCTTGAGGAGCTCCGGCCTCTGGTGCTCGTAGCCGGGGAGGAGGAGGAAGCGTCTGTCTGCTACGGCGAACGCTTTCTCGCGGATGCCGCCCTTTCGGACGACGAGCGCCGTCTCCCCACGTTCGAGAGCCCGGACGGCGACCGCCCACTCCTTCAGCGTGTGCCGCAGCGTTTCCAAAAGATCACCTCTCGTATAATGCGTCTTATCTAAAGTGGATTATATGCCCTGAACGTTCGAGCTTCGACGGGAGGAGCCATGACCCAGCACGAGACCCCGCACCGCCTAGAGCGCGACTCGATGGGGGAGGTCGAGGTCCCGAGAGACGCCCTCTTCGGTGCCCAGACGCGGCGCGCCCTCGACAACTTCCCGATCAGCGACCTGCGTAAGCCGCGCCGCTTCGTAGAGGCTCTCGGCGCCATAAAGCTCGAGGCCGCGAACGTCAACCACGAGCTCGGCCTCCTCGACGAGAGCCTCAGGGACGCCATCGTCCGGGCTGCCGAAGAGGTTGTCGAGGGCGAGCTCGACAACCAGTTCGTCCTCGACGTCTTTCAGACCGGGTCAGGGACCTCTACGAACATGAACGCCAACGAGGTCATCTCCAACCGGGCGATTCGGATAATGGGCGGCGAGCTCGGCTCCAAGGAGCCCGTCCACCCCAACGACCACGTCAACATGGGTCAGTCCTCCAACGACGTCATCCCCACGGCGATACACCTCTCGGCCCTGATCTCCCTGCAGCGAGACCTCCTGCCCGCCCTCGAGAAGCTCCAGAAAGCCCTCGCGGTGAAAGCTCGCGAGTTCGATGATGTCATAAAAACCGGACGAACGCATCTTCAGGACGCCACGCCGATCCGCCTCGGCCAAGAGTTCGAGGGCTACGCCGGGCAGATCGAGCGTGGTATAGGGCGCGTCCACAAGGCCATGGACGAGCTCGCCGAGGTAGCCCTCGGCGGCACGGCGGTCGGCACCGGCGTCAACACCCACCCCGAGTTCGCCCAGCGGGTCTGCGAACGCCTGAGCGCCCGCTTCGGCGTCGAGGTGCGGGAGACAGAGAACCACTTCCAGGCGCAGAGCGCGATGGACGGGACCGTCTTCGCGAGCGGTGCTTTGAAGACCGTCGCGGTCAGCCTCATGAAGATCGCCAACGACATCCGCTGGCTCGGGAGCGGGCCGCGCGCCGGCATCGGGGAGATAGCC
>Ga0126306_10000450_pt1 | contig 18867 bp, 21 predicted proteins | sample Plot27_FD_92592 | JGI IMG/M metagenome (GOLD analysis project Ga0126306, IMG submission 92592) | Serpentine soil microbial communities from UC McLaughlin Reserve, CA, USA - Plot27 | ecosystem: Environmental > Terrestrial > Soil > Grasslands | place: USA: UC McLaughlin Reserve, Lake County...
CTTCGCGCACCCGCGCGTCGTCGTTTGCGTGCCGTCGGGCGTCACCGGTGTCGAGAAGCGCGCGGTCGAGGAGGCGACGCTCTCGGCCGGCGCGCGTCAGGCGTACCTGATCGAAGAGCCGATGGCGGCCGCGATCGGCGCAGGTCTTCCGGTCGCCGAGCCGACCGGCAACATGATCGTCGACATCGGCGGCGGCACCACCGAGGTCGCCGTGATCTCGCTCGGCGGGATCGTGGTCTCGCAGTCGCTGCGCGTCGGCGGCGATGAGATGGACGAGGCGATCGTCAACCACATCAAGAAGGAGTACAAGCTCCTCATCGGCCAGCAGACCGCCGAGGAGATCAAGCTCGAGGTCGGCTCCGCGTTCCACCTCAAGGAAGAGGTGTCCGCCGAGGTGCGCGGTCGCGACCTGATGAGCGGCCTGCCGAAGACGGTCATCCTCACCTCCGAGGAAGTCCGCACGGCGCTCGACGACCCGGTCGCCCAGATCATCGACGCGATCAAGTCGACGCTGGACAAGACACCGCCCGAGCTGGCGGCGGACATCATGGATCGCGGAATCGTCCTCGCCGGCGGCGGAGCGCTCCTGACGGGCTTGGACGAGCGGCTCCGCCACGAGACGCTGATGCCGGTCCATCTCGCCGAGAGCCCGCTCACGTGCGTGGCGGTCGGCTCGGGTCGGAGCCTGGAGGAGTTCGAGGTGATTCACCGCTCGGCTCGTGCGCGGCGCAACAATCACCGGCGCTAGCGCGCCAGCCCGCTAACCTCTGCCGAAGCTCGTGCCTCGCAACCGAACCGCCCGTCTGGCGGTGCTGGGCCGTCCCGTCCAGCGCGCCCCCGCGCCGTTTCCCTCCCGAGCCCGCAGCGCGACCAGGCGCCGCGTCGTGGTGGGCGTCCTCGCCGTGCTCTCGCTCGCGCTGCTCTCGATCTACTTCCGCGAGTCGAGCGACGGCCCGCTGCACGGTGCGCAGGACGTCGGAGCGACAGCGATGCGGCCTTTCCAGGTCGGCACGGAGCGCGTCGCGCGCCCGTTCCGCGACCTCTACGGCTGGTTCGACGGGCTCCTGACGGCGAAGGACGAGAACGAGAAACTGCGCGAGGAGAACGCTCGGTTGCGTCTGGAGGCGATCCAGAACCAGACTGCGGCGCAGGAGAACCTCGACCTGAAGCAGCAGCTCGACTACCAGGACCTGCCCGGGCTCGAGGAATACCGCTCGGTCAACACACGTGTGCTCGGTGACCCGTCGCAGTTCGGCAGGAAGCTCCTGATCGCCGCCGGGTCCAGCAACGGCATTCGGATGAACGCGCCGGTGCTCTCAGCCGGGGCGCTCGTCGGCGAGATCACCGAGTTGTCGCCCGACACCGCCGTCGTGACACTGCTGACCGACGAGTCGAGCGCGGTCGCGGCGTACTCGATTCGCACCGGGGCGCTCGGGCTGATCCAGTCCGGCGAGGGCGGCTCGCTCGCGTTCGCGAACGTCACGAAGGACAAGGACGTCGCGCGCGGCGACCTGGTCGCGACCGCCGGCTCGAGCGTTCCGCGGCTGCCGTCGCTCTTCCCGCGCGGAATCCCGATCGGCATCGTGACGAGCGCCTCACAAACCGACACAGAGCCGTTCAAGCAGATCCAGCTCGTCTCGAACGTCGACCTCTCGAACCTGCGTGCCGTGACGGTGCTCGTGCGATGAGCTTCGACGTGCTGAAGACGTTCGCGCTCGTCTTCGCCGCCGTCGTGCTGCAGTCGGCGATCGTCAGCTCCATCGACATTGCGGGCGGGACGCCGGACCTCGTGCTCGTCACGCTCGTCGCCGTCTCGCTGTTGCGCGGCGCGATCTGGGGCGCGGCTGTGGGCTTCATTGCCGGGCTTCTGATCGACACTGCGAACCTGGGGCGCCTCGGCGAGACGTCGCTGCTACTCACGGTCGCGGGCTATTGGATCGGCCGCTACGGTGAGACAACCGGGCGCGACCGCACACACGCGCCGGTGCTCTCCGTTGCTGTCGTGACGATCCTCTACTCGGTCGGCGCGCTCGCGCTGCACGTCGTTCTCGGTGACCCTGTCGACGCCGGCACGGTGCTCGTCGGCGCGCTCATACCGGGCGTGCTGCTGAACTTGCTCCTGACGTTCCCGGTGTACGCGCTGGTACGCCGCGTTCTCGGCCGCCCGGAGTGGGCGACGCAGGAGGTGCGTCTCCTTGGCTAGTCGCGGCAATGGGCGCTCGCCGGGGCGGTTCCTGCCACCGGACCCGCGCGTCGTCGAGCCCTACCGGCTGACACCGAAGCTCGCGCTGCGCCTCGCGATCCTCGGCGCGGTTGCGCTCGGGGTGTTCGCGATCCTCTTCCTGCGCCTGTGGGCGCTGCAGGTGCTCTCCGGCGAGCAGTACCTGCGGGCCGCGCAGAACAACCGGCTGCGGACTGTGCGGGTCGAGGCGGCCCGCGGCGTGATCCGTGATCGCAACGGCGAGATCCTCGTCGGGAACGTGGCGGGGACGGCCGTGCAGTTGTGGCCGGCAGACCTCCCGAAAAAGGGTCGCTACCAGATGCTGAAGCGGCTCGGCAAGGTGCTCCACGTTCCGGCGCCACGGATCGCGCGCGAGATCGACCAGCGCCGCAACGACCCGCTCACGCCCGTCGTCGTGAAAGAGAATCTGAGCCGGGCAGAGCTCTTCTACCTCAGCGAGCGCTCCCGGGAGTTTCCGGGGATGAAGCTCGTCAACGGCAACGTGCGCGACTATCCCTTCGGCAAGCTGGCTGCGCACGTGCTCGGTCACGTCGGCGAGGTGACGAAGGAACAGCTCGGGAGGCGCACGTACGCCGGCCTCGCGTCGGGGGACAAGGTCGGCCAGGCGGGCGTCGAGGCGGCCTTCGACCGCTACCTGCGCGGGACGTCAGGGCTCCAGCGACTGCTCGTCGACTCGCTCGGGCAGCCGCGCAGCGACTTCGAGCCGCTGAAAACACCGACGCCGGGGAACGACGTCACGCTGACGATCGAGGTCGGCCTGCAGTACGCGGCGGAGCGCGCGCTCGAACACGGGATCCAGATCGCTCGCAACTCGCAGTGCACCGGCGGTTGCTGGAACGCGAACGGCGGCGCGATCGTTGCTCTCGACGCACGCAACGGCGAGGTGCTCGCGCTCGCCTCGAACCCCACGTTCGACCCACGCATCTTCGTCGGCAAGCCAAACCCTTGGAGAGTTCGGCCACTCGTCAACGAGGTCTCGGCGAAACGCAACAACTACCCGGGCCTGAACCGCGCGCTCGCGGGCGTCTATCCGCCGGGCTCAACGTTCAAGCCGGTGACTGCGATCGCAGCGCTCGAGGAGCACATCGTCACTCCGTACGACACCCTCCCCTGCACGCCGTCGTACACGTACGTCGGAGAGAACGGCGTTCTCTACAAATTCGATAACTGGACGCCGTACACGAACACGGCGATCAACATGCCGATCGCGCTCGCATGGTCGTGCGACACGTACTTCTACCGGCTCGGGGTGGAGTTCTACAAGAAGCCGACCTCGCCGCTGCAGGAGTGGGCGAAGCGGTTCGGCTTCGGGAAGACGACCGGGATCGAGCTCGGGCCTGAGGCCGCCGGCCTTGTCCCCACACCGGCGTGGCGCCTCGAGGCCTACGCCGACGACCCGATCGAGAAGCTCTGGAAGCCCGGCGACTCGATCCAGCTCACGATCGGCCAGAAGGACATGACGGCGACGCCGCTCCAGATGGCGCGCTTCTACGCGATGGTCGCGAACGGCGGCCGGCTCGTAACCCCGCGCCTGTTCATGGACGTGCAGGGCCCGGGTCAGCTTTCGATCGTTCCCCATCCGACACCCCCTGCGCCCGAGCGCATCAAGGTCTCGCCGTCGGCGCTCTCCGTCGTTCGCGAGGGGCTCTACCGCGCGACGCACGACCCGGACGGGACGTCGACCGCCGTCTTCTCGTCGTTCCCGATCGAGATCGCCGGTAAGACCGGGACGGCCGAGAAGTATTCGAGTGAGTACGGGAGGAAGTTCGACCAGGCGTGGTGGTGCGGCTATGGCCCGGCGGACGATCCCGAGCTCGTGGTGTGTGCGCTCGTCGAGAACGGCGGCCACGGCGGCACATCGGCCGCGCCCGCAGCGCTCGAGGTCTTCGCGACGTACTTCAACAAGGAGATCGGCGACATCAACGTCGTGTCGACCTCGGAGACGGACTAATGGCAGTCGACTACGCAGGCCCGCGCCGAGCGCGCTCGCGCGCACGCCGCATGGAGGCGGGGGCCGAAGCGTTCGCGCGGAACTTCGACTGGCTCCTGATCGGGGCGGTGGCGGCGCTCATCGGTTACGGCCTGCATCTCGTCGCCGGGATCACGCGCGACGACATCGCGGGCAATCCCGACTACTACGTCTTCCGGCAGGCGGTCTACGCGGCCGTCGGCGGCGTCGCGATGGTTGGAGCGTCGCTCCTCGACCCCGACGTGTACCGGCGCTACTGGCGTCAACTCTACGGCGCGTCGCTCCTGTTGCTTCTGCTGGTGATCCCGCTCGGGACCGAGGCGCGTGGCTCGCAGCGGTGGATCGCGGTGGGCTCCCTGACCTTCCAGCCGTCTGAGCTCGGCAAGCTCCTGGTCATCCTCTCGGTGGCGGGGTTCCTCGCGGAGCGCGCTCGCCGGGTCGGGGAGGTCGGGACGGTCCTCGGCGCGATCGGGCTGACGGCGGTCCCAACCATCTTCGTGTTTCTGCAACCCGACATCGGGACGTCGCTCGTCTACGGCGCGGCGCTCGCCGCGATGCTCTTCGTGGCCGGGACGCGCTGGCTGCACGTCACCGCGCTCGTCACGAGCGTCGCCTTTGCCTTCATGCTCGTCGTCTGGCTGCTGCCGTCTCTCGGCGTAGACGTGCTCGAGCCGTACCAGCGCGATCGTCTGACCGCGTTCGTCGACCGGGAGTCCGATCCGCAAGGGGCGAGCTACAACGTGCAGCAGTCGATCCTCGCGGTCGGCGCGGGCGGGGTGCGCGGCCGCGGAGTGGACAACTCGACGCAGACGAACCTCGACTACCTCCCTGAACATGCGACCGACTTTGCGTTCGCCTCGCTCGCCGAGCAGCGCGGCTTCGTCGGGGCGGCGATCCTCCTGCTGCTCTACCTACTCGTCGTTTGGCGCGGGCTCCGCGTCGTCACGTATGCGTCGGATCCGTTCTCCGCGGTCGTCGCGTCAGGGATCGTCTTCGCGCTCCTGTTCCAGGTCTTCGTAAACGTGGGAATGACGATGGGGATCGCGCCCGTGACCGGCATCCCGCTGCCGTTCGTGAGCGTGGGCGGGTCGTCGCTCGTCACGAACCTGCTCGGGGTCGGCATTCTGCAGGCGATCCATGTCCGTGGGCGACGACGGTAGTGCGCAAGCTCCCGCTCGCCCCGTTCACGGTCTTCAAGCTGCTGCGCGAGCTGCGCACGTCCACGGCAGACCGGCGTCCGCTCGTGCTCGGCGGCGCTCGCTCGCTCGTGGACGCGCTGCGGCACGAGCTCGTCCGGGACGGCGACGCCGCCGCGGTGCGCGAAGCGTCGCTCGGCGCGGTCGACGGCGCGGCAGGCCTCGTGTACGTGCTCGCCGGTGAGCCGACGGAGGAGGACGAGCGCGCCCTCCGCGCGGCGGACGTCGCGGGGGTGCCGCTGATCGTCGTCGGCCCGGAGCCGACGACGCCCGTGCCCTATGCGCTCGCTACGGACGTCCTCCCGCTGCGGCCCGGCGAAAGGTTCCCGATCGAGGAGCTCGGCCGGCGGCTTGCGGGGAAGGACGAGGACGCGGCCGTCGCGCTCGGGTCGAAGTTGCCCGCGCTGCGTCGCGGCGTCGCGGAAGCACTCATTGCCCGCGTCGCGCGCCAGAACGCGGTGATCGCAGCGGCCGTGTTCTTGCCCGGCGTCGACTTCTCGGTACTGACGCTGAACCAACTGCGGCTCGTGTTGCGCCTCGCAGTGCTGTACGGGCAGGAGATCGACGCCGAGCGGCTGCCGGAGATCCTCGGCGTCGTCGGCACTGCACTCGGTTTCCGCGCGCTCGCGCGCCAGGCGCGCGGCCTGATCCCAATCGCCGGCTGGGCAGTGCAGAGCGGCGTCGCCTACGCAGGGACGCGGGCGCTCGGCGAGGCGGCGATCCGCTACTTCGAGACCAGGGCCTCAGGCGGCGGCGGTCCGGAGCCGGGCTCGCCGGGCGCGGATCGCGCGTAGCCGCTGGCTCAACCGTGCCCAGGCCCACGGCTCGACCTCCTTGTACCGGGCCTCCGTCTGACCCCTCGTCGACTCCAGGTACTCGAACCACGCGTCGGCTTCCTCGATGAGGAGCAGTTCGAAGGCTTCGTCGGTGGGGCTCATCGGGGCCTCCTCGCGATAGCTCACGAGCGGAAGGCTAGGTCCGGGACCGGACGGCAGAGCCCGCCCGGGGGCACTGGTACCCTGAGGTGAGCAGATGCACGAGTTTTCGCTTCTCACAATCGAACGCGCGCCCCGGTCGCCTGTGGCGGCCGACGTCAGGCCGCGCGCAAAGCAAGGAGACACCTTTTGCCCCTCCCCTGGTTCCGCCGAAAGCGCGATGAGCAGGAGCAGGCGCCCGCACCGAAGGCAGCCGCTCCGACACCACCGACAGACGTAACGACCGCCCCCGCCACAGCAAGCGGGGAATCGACAGCCGATCCGACTCGCCCGAAGCGGCGCCGTGGCACGCGCGGCGGCAAAGGCCGCAAGAAGTCCGCGACCACGAGCCCGGTGGCGGCCGCGACCGACGCGGCCCCGCCGAAGGCCGAGCGCAAGAAGCCAGCCGAGCGCGCCGAGAAGAAGAAGGAGGAGGTTCGCTCGCAGCGCCGCGAGCGGCGCGCGCACCAGCCTCGCCGCCGTCCGCCGCAGAAGCGGCCACCGCTCCCGCCCGCAAAGCGCGAGCTCCTCGTCTCGACCGACGTGGGCGAACAGCGCGTCGCGATCCTCGAGGACGACCGCGTCGCCGAGGTCTACCTCGAGCGCCCGGAGCGCCGGTCGATCGCCGGGAACATCTACCTCGGCACGGTCGACAACGTGCTGCCGGGAATGGAGGCCGCGTTCGTCGAGATCGGCCTCGAGAAGAACGGCTTCCTCTACGTCGACGAGATCGTCGTGCCCGAGCTCGAGGGCAAGGGCCACGGCCGCAAGATCCAAGACCTGATCAAGCGCGGCGAGCAGGTGCTCGTCCAGGCCGTCAAGGATCCGATGAAGTCGAAGGGCGCGCGGCTCACGACCGAGATCTCGCTTCCCGGCCGCTTCGTCGTGCACGTCCCGTTCGGCGAAGGGCTCGGCGTCTCTCGCCGGCTCGATGACGACGAGCGCGCGCGCCTGAAGGAGATCGTCAAGGCGCTCAGCGTCAAAGAGGGCGGCGTGATCGTCCGTACGGCTGCCGAAGGTGCGTCCGCCGAGGACGTCGAGCGCGACCTCGTCTTCCTGCAGAAGCTCTGGAAGTCGATCCAGGACCAGGCGAAGTCGTCGAAGCCCCCGTCGCTCGTCTACCAAGAGACGGAGCTGCCGCTTCGCGTCACGCGCGATCTCTTCACCGGCGACTTCGAGCGCGCGCTGATCGACGACGACACGGCGTACAAGCGCGTCGTCGGCTACCTGAAGAAGACCTCGCCGCACATGGTCGAAAAGGTCGAGCGCTACAAGGAGAAGACGCCGCTCTTTGAGTCGTTCGGTGTCGAGGCCGAGATCAAGTCGACGCTCGACCGCCGCGTCAACCTCCCGTCCGGTGGGTACCTGATCTTCGACTACGCCGAAGCGTTCACCGTCATCGACGTGAACACCGGACGCTTCGTCGGCTCGCGTTCGAAGAGCTCCGGCGCACGGCTTGAGGACACGATCACGAAGAACAACCTCGAGGCGGTCAAGGAGGTCGTCCGCCAGCTGCGGTTGCGCGACATCGGTGGGATCATCGTCATCGACTTCATCGACATGGCGAACCCGTCCAACCGCCAAACCGTCCAGGACGCGCTGCAGAGCGAGCTCGAGCGTGACAGGACGAAGACATACGTCGTCGAGATCTCGCCGCTGGGTCTGGTCGAGATGACGCGGCAGAATGTGACCGACGGGCCGCGCGAGATCCTGACGAAGAAGTGCCCGACGTGCGGCGGCGACGGGATCGTCGTCTCGGAAGCGACTGCGGCGGTCGACCTCGAGCGCAAGCTGCGCGCGCTCGCGGCGTCGAAGCCGCGCACGAAGGCCTTCCGGATCGAGATCTCGGCACGAGCGGGCAGCCTGTTGATCGGCCCCGGCGCCGCACGCCTCGAGCAGATCGAGGCAGCGACGAAGCGCCGCTTCTTCCTCGAGCTGAAGGACGAGCTGCACTCCGATCACTTCGCCGTGCTCGAGGAGGGTACGCTCGAGAAGCTCGCCCCGAAGGCGCCGGTCGAAGAGGGCGCCGAGCTCGAGCTGAAGCTCGTCGAGGTCGGGCTCTACGACCCGAACGCGGCGGTCGCAAAGCTCGACGGCCTCTCTGTCGCGGTGGCGGACGCCGCGACGCTCGTCGGCAAGACCGTGAACGCGCGCGTCAACCGCGTACTCGACGGTACGGCCTATGCGTCGATGCTCGGCGAGGCCGACGTGGACGCCCCGATCACCGCCGAGCGCGAGGCGGAGAAGCCGACGCGGGCGTCGCGGGCGAAGAGCGCTGCAGCGAAGACCGGGCCGACGGCGGCCGCCGTGGAGGCGGCGGGGGTCGAGGCCGAGCCCGAAGTCGAGCCCGAGGTCGAGGCCGAGCCCGAACTCGAGCAGGCAGCCGACGACGGCGGCGAGACGTCCGCCCCGAAGAAGAAGACGCGGCGCGGGACGCGCGGTGGCCGACGCCGCCGCAAGACGGGAACCGCGGCGGCGGCGAGCGCCAACGGCGGCGCGCCCGCAGAGGCCGGCTCGCCGCGGATCCACGTCCCGGATCGCGTGCTCGACGAGGAGCCCGAGGCCGAGACGATCGAGGCGGCGGCGGAGGCGCCCGGCGAGGACGGCGCGGAGCCCAAGCCGAAGAAGAAGACGCGGCGGGGCTCGCGCGGCGGCCGAAGGCGGCGTAAGCCGGCGGGCCCGACGGCGGCAGTCGCCGAGAAGCCCGACGAGCCGACGGAGAGCGCGGCTTAGCTCGGGAGTCGGCTACACTTCCCCGGCCTCGCGGGCCCGGTTGCCCGCGTTTTCCACGCTATGGCCTACGCGATCATCTCAGTCGGAGGGAAGCAGTACCGCGTCCAGGAGGGCGAGAAGCTCGTCGTGGACCGGCTCAAGGCCGAGGAGGGCAAGACCCTCAACCCGTCGGTGCTGCTCTTCGGCGACGACAAGAAGACGGAGCTCTCGCCGAAGAGCGTGACCGTCACCGCCCGCGTCGTGGGGCATGTGAAGGGCGAGAAGATTCGGATCGGCAAGTACCGCAAGCGCACCGGCTACAAGCGCCACACGGGCTTCCGGTCGTCGCTGACCGAGCTTCAGATCGAGAAGATCGGCGCACGCGGCGCGGCCGCCACGAAGACGGAGGCGCCGGCGAAGCCGGCCGCCGCGAAGCCGACGACCGCCAAGCCGGCGGCCAAGGCGCCCGCGAAGGGCGAGCGCGTCGCCGGGATGCCGAAGGACTACGAGGAGCTGACGGTTGCCGGCGTCGCCGAGGCAGCGCCCGGCTGGCGGCGGCCAATGCTCGAGGCGGCGCTAGAGTTCGAGCGCGCCAACGCGGCGCGCAAGGGCGCGATGGCTGCGCTCGAGTCCGCGCTCGCTGCGAGGGAGGAGCACTAGATGGCACACAAGAAGGGTCTTGGCTCTTCGCGGAACGGTCGCGACTCGAACCCGAAGATGCTCGGCGTGAAGATCTTCGACGGCCAGACGGTGAAGGCCGGGATGATTCTCGTGCGCCAGCGTGGTACGCGCTTCCGCCCCGGTGACGGCACCGGCATCGGCCGCGACGACACGATCTTCGCCAAGCGCGACGGTCGGGCGTCGTTCCGGACGAGCGGCGAGAAGCGCACCATCTCGATCGTCGAGTAATCCTGGCGCGGGCAGAATGCCCGCAAGATGTTCCACGACAAGGCTCGCATCCACGTGCAGGCGGGGCGGGGCGGCAACGGCGCGCTGTCGTTCCGGCGCGAGAAGTTCGTCCCGAAGGGTGGGCCGGACGGCGGCGACGGCGGTGAAGGAGGGGACGTCGTGCTCGTCGCGGACCCCGACCTGCGCGATCTCTCGCGTTTTCGCCCGAATCAGTGGATCAAGGGCGGCCGCGGTGGGAGCGGAGGCGGTGCCAACAAGCACGGCGCGAACGGCGAGCTCGTGGAGCTCAGAGTACCGGTCGGTACGCAGGTCTTCGACGAGGGCGGGCAGCTGATCGCCGACCTCGCACGCGAGCAGGCGCGCGTGGTCGCAGCGCGCGGCGGAATCGGGGGTCGAGGGAATCGGCGGTTCGCGACGCCGTCGCGCCAGGCCCCGCGGTTCGCCGAGACGGGGACGCCCGGCGAGGAGGCGACGATCGAGCTTCGACTGAAGCTGCTCGCAGACGCGGCGCTCGTCGGTCTGCCGAACGCCGGGAAGTCATCGCTCCTTCGCCGCATCTCGAACGCGAAGCCGAAGGTTGCCGAGTACCCGTTCACGACGCTGGCGCCCGTGCTCGGCACGGTGGACTCGCCCGAAGGGCGGCAGCTCACCGTGGCGGATGTGCCCGGACTGGTCGAGGGCGCGAGCGAAGGCGTCGGGCTCGGCCACGAGTTCCTCGCGCATCTCGAGCGCGCGCGCCTGCTCCTGCACGTCATCGACTCGTCAGAAGCCGTCGACGCGGCGTTTCGCACGATCGACAACGAGCTCGCGCAGTACGGCGCCGAGCTCGACGAGCGCCCCCAGGTCGTCGTCCTGAACAAGATCGACCTGCTCCCCGAGTTGCCAGACTTCGAGGTCTCTGACAAGCGGGTCCGGCGCGTGTTCCGCGTCTCGTGCGCGACGGGTGCAGGCATCGAGGAGCTGCGTCGCGCGCTCTTCGAGCTCTGTCCGCCCGAGGCTCCCGCGCTCGCCGTCGAGGAGGGGGCGGAGGAGCTGGCGGAGTTCCTCGTCTACCGTCCCGAGCCAACCGCGCGCGGGTATCGGATCCTGCGCACCGATCGAGGCTTTCGCGTGACCGGCGCTCCACCGGAGGGCGAGGAGCTCGAGCGCGCGCTCAAAGCCGCGGGGGCGCGCACCGGCTCGGAGATCGAGGTCGGCGACGAGACGATGATCTGGAAGTGATCGGGCTCCTCGGCGGCGCCTTCAATCCACCTCACGACGGCCACCTCGAACTCGCGCGTCGCGCGCTCGACGAGTTCGACCTCGATCGGCTCGAGGTCCTCGTCAGCAGCGATCCCGCGCACAAGGACGTGGACTGCCCGGTCGACGTTCGGGCGCGTCTCGCGGAGCTGGCGTTCGCGGATCTGCCGCGCACAAGTGTCCACGCGGACCCCTACCGCTACACGATCGATCGACTCCGCGCCGAGCCTCCGCCCGACGCGGCGATCTTGTTGATGGGCGCCGACCAGTACCGCGACTTCCCGAGCTGGAAGGAGCCCGACGCGGTGCTCGAGCGCGTGCAGCTCGGGGTCGCGACGCGAGCCGGCGTCGACCGGCCGGCGCTCGCGCCGGGTCACGAGGGCCGGGTGCGGTTCTTCGAGATCGACTCGCCCCCGATCGCATCGAGCGAGCTGCGCGCCCGAGCCGGGCGCGGTGAGTCGCTCGACGGGCTCGTCCCGCCCGCAGTCGCCGCTGAGATCTCGGGCAGAGGGCTCTATCGCGGACCACCGGCGCTACACTGACGGCGCCGTTCCACGAGGAGACCTGACCGACTGACACCGCTCGAGCAAGCCCGCCGCATCGCCGGCATCGCCCAGGACAAGCTGGCGCGCGACGTCGTGATTCTCGACATGCGGCCGGTGTGCACCTATACCGACTTTTTCGTGATCGCCACGGGTCAGAACCCGAGGCAGGTCACGTCGATCTACGAGGAAGTGCGGGAGCGCCTGAAGAAGGACGCGCGCACGATCCCGCACACGGCCGACGGCACGCGGGAGGCGAGCTGGATCGTCGCGGACTACCTCGACGTCGTCCTGCACGTCTTCACGCCCGACGCCCGGATGTTCTACAAGCTCGAGGATCTGTGGGACGACGTGCCGAGCGTCGAGGTGGAGGCCGCCGCTGTCTAAACCGGCGTAGTCCGGTTTGGCAACAGTCCGTCCGGCTCCGATGGCACGCTGAATGTGTGCTGACGACTGATCAGAAGGGCGCAGTTGCCGAGACTGCGATTGCCTTGGCGGCGCTCGAGCTCGGTATCGGTGTGTATCCGCCGTTCGGTGACGGACGCTGCGATTTCATCTTTGAGGTCGGCCCGCGTCTGCTGCGCATTCAGTGCAAGTGGGCGTCACGACACGCTGATGTGATCATCGTCCGGTGCTACAGGGCACGACGCAACGCTGCGGGGCTCCTGCGGCAGTACTACTCGGACGACGACGTCGACGCTTTCGCTGCCTACTGTCCCGAGGTCCGGCAGTGTTACTTCATTCCGTTTGCGGACGTCCCGTCCGGGGCGACTCTGCACCTCCGCCTCGCTCCCGCCCGCAACAACCAGGCGCGCCGCATCCGTTGGGCTGCCGAGTACGAATTCGCGGCTACACTAGGCGCCCGAGGGGCCGTAGCTCAGCTGGGAGAGCGACGCGCTGGCAGCGCGTAGGCCGCGGGTTCGAGTCCCGCCGGCTCCACCTCTGAAGCCGCCTGCTGAGGCGGCTTCTCGCTCTGAGTGCCGGCCGCAAGTTTTCGGGCGTTGCGGCGTCATCTTGTCCATGGGGCGCGTCTTCCACGAACTGAGCTGCAGGTAGCCGTGCTCGCCTGGCTCGACCACGACGACGCGACCGCCGAGGAGCGCCACCTGGAGGCGCTGTTCGGGGCCGTCAGGCGGCTGTTCGAAGCGCTTCGATCTCGCGGTTGACCGCGAGGCGCTCGAGCGCCTGCGCCTCGATCTGCCGGACGCGCTCCCGGGTGAGCCCGAGTCGGCGGCCGATCTCCTCGAGCGACTTCGGATCGTCCGCGCCGTCGAGGCCGTAGCGAAGCCGGAGCACCTCACGCTCACGCTCGGAGAGCTTCTCGATCGCCCGGTGGAGTGTCTCCTGCTCGAGGCTGACCTGCACCTCTTCTTCGAACTCGCCTCGGTCGTCCTTGAAGAGGTCGCCGAACGTCGAGCCCCCCTCCGAGCCGACCGGCTTGTCGAGGCTCGTCACCGCGCGTGCCGCCTGACGAACTTCGCGCACCTGCTTGAGTGGGAGCTTCGCCGCGTCCGCGACCTCTTCTTCGGTCGGCGGGCGCCCGAGCCTCCCGGTCAACTCGCGCTCGGCACGTGAGATCTTCGTCTCGCGCTCCACGATGTGCACCGGGATGCGGATCGTGCGCGACTTGTTCGCGACGCCCCGCTGCACTGCCTGCCGGATCCACCAGGTTGCATAGGTCGAGAACTTGAAGCCGCGGCGCCAATCAAACTTCTCAACCGCGCGGATCAGTCCGATGATCCCTTCCTGGATCAGGTCGAGGAGTGAGAGCCCGTGGCCCTGGTACTTCTTCGCGATCGAGACCACGAGCCGGAGGTTCGAGTTGACCATCAGGTCCTTCGCCTCCTTGTCGCCGCGCTCGATGCGCTTCGCGAGCTCGACTTCCTCGGCCGCGGTCAGCAGCGCGTAGCGGCCGGCTTCGTTCAGGAACAGCTGGAGTGCATCGGTGGTTGCCGTCGCGAGATCGCCGTTCACATAGACGGCGTCGCCGGACTGCGCCCGCGCGCAGTCGTCGGTGAGCTCGATACCGCGCTCGTCGAGCTCGGCGTGGAGCCTCTCAAGTTCTTCTTCGCCGAGCTCGTGCTCCTGGACGAACTCCGAGAACGCGGAGAGGTTGAGGCAGCCTTGCTCCTCGCCTCGCGCGATCAGTGCCTGGATCGATTCGGTGGGCATCAGTGGCCTCTTCCCCCTCCTTCCATCTCTCACGCCTTTGTCCAGGCCAATAGACGGGATCGCTCTCCTCCTCTAAAACGGTGGAACGATCGTTTCGGTTTCGACACAGAGGCGTCTCCCACCTGTCACGGGTGCCCCGCTAGCGTCGCCAAGGTGGTCGAACAGGAGGTTCGCATGAGCGCTCTGGCCGTTTCTCCGGCCGTCTACGAGCCGCCCGCGCTCGGCTGGCGCGGGGAGGTCGCAACGGAGCAGCCGTGGCTGGTCTTCGCCGTCTGGGTGTTCACCCTCAGCGCGGCGCTTGCCTGGGCTGCGTACTGCATCCACCAAGGTGGCAACCCGGACATCGACATCGGATGGTTCCGGATCAAGGTCAGTTGCTACAAGAACTGACCGTCGTTCGGCGGGAGGTCGGGGGGCCTCCCGCGGCCTCTCCGCCCGTGCGGCCGATTCCGCCGCTCGTCGTGCGCCGGCTCCGGGTCGTCTACGGCCCAGCTGCGGCGGTCGACGACCTCGACCTCACGGTCGAGGCGGGCACCGTCGTCGGACTCGTCGGCCCGAACGGCTGCGGGAAGACGACGACGCTGCGCGCCGTGCTCGGACTGGTCGAGCCCGACGCGGGGACGATCGACGTCCAGGGCGTTCGCGGCGGGACGCTGCATGCGCGTGCGCTGGTTGCATCCGTGCCCGACGAGCCGACAGGTCTCGACGAGCTCTCGGTCGCGGAGCTTCTGCAGCTGACGGCGTCGCTCTGGCATGCGGACCGCGACTTTGCGCGCCGTGCCGACCTGCTGCTCGGCGTTTTCGGGCTGCGCGAGCGCGTGCGGTCACAGCTCGTCTCGCTCTCACATGGTCAGCGGCGGCTCGTCGCCGTGGTCGCGGCGGTTGCACTCGACCGGCCGCTCCTCCTCGTCGACGAAGCGACCGCGGCTCTCGACCCCGAAGCCGCGATCGCGCTGCGCGAGGTCGTGCGGGCGGCGGCCGAGCGCGGGACGGGCGTCCTCGTAGCGACTCAGGACTTGCACTTCGCGGAACTCGTCTGCGACAGGGTCAGCCTGCTCAGCGCGGGTCGGGCGGTCACCGAGGGAACGATCGCAGAGCTGCGTCGCCGATACTCGGCGACAACGCTCGAGGGCGTCTTCGTGGCCGCGCTGGGCGTGTCCGGCCGGCTGCGGGAGCTCAGGGATGTGCTGGACACTCTTTAGCTCGGCATGGCGCTGCGCGTGGCGTCGCCTTCGTCCGGCGCTCGCGCAGAATCCGTTGCTCGCCTTCGCCGTCGCGGCGGCGTGCGCAGGCGTCCCGGTCGTCGCGATCGTGGCGGGGGTTCGCGTCGGCGCGCGCTACGCCGAGCTCGCACGCGACGAGACGCTGCTCCGGTCGCTCGCGCTCGGCATCGGCGCGACGGGTCTCGTCGGTGGAGCGGCCGTGGCGCTGCTCGCGCCCGCGGTCGCACACCTGGGAAGCGCGTTGGAGGCCGCGCCGATCTCGAGGACCGGAGCGGCGTGGTCGCTGACGATCGCGCCCGCCTGTGTCGGCGGCGCGCTGCTCCTCGCGCCGCTGCTGCTCTTCGCGACGGCGATGGCCGGCGCGGACGGGATCGTGCTCGCTGCCGCCGCGGCGACCGCCGTGGTGTGCGGCGCGGCCGTGGGGGAGGGGTTCCGGCTCTGCGCACGACTGGAGCCGTTGGGTCTCGCGGTCTGCGGGTCGACCGCCGGTCTGTGGGGACTCGGCGGCGCAGCGCTAGGGACGTGGTGGTACGCGGGTCCTGCGGGCGCGGTGGCCGGGGAGCGCTCGGCGCTGATCTCTCTCCTGCTGCTCGGGGCGTTCGCGCTCGGCGGAACAGGCCTCTGGCTCGCGGGGTGCGCCGTGCAGGCAAGGACGCGGACACGCCGCCGCTACGTCTGGGCGACGAGCCTCCCGCGGAGCGCGGTCCCCGCGGTGGCCGTCGCGACGGCGCGGCGGGTCCTCAGGCACCGGGAGCTCCGCGTGCAGGCGGCGGCCGCGGTCGTGCTGCCGGTCGCTGTCGCGGTCTCGCTCGGCGCGATGCTCGACGTCGGCGGCGCGCCGCTCCTGGCGTTCGTGGTCGGCTTGTCCATCACCGCGGCCGCCCTCCTACCGGCAGCGGCCTTCGGGCTCGGGGGCGACGCCCGCTGGCTCTTCGACGCCGCCCCGCGGCGGTCGCCGGTCCTTGCGGGCGCGGTCGCGCTCGCCGGCGTGGTCTCGGCGCTGGCGGTCGTCGGGGCGGCCGCGCTCTTCACCGTGCCGTTCGCACGAGGCGATCTGTCGACGTATCTCGAGCTGGAGGGTGTGGCCGCGTTCGTGCTCGGCTGCGCCGCGTTCGGTGGTGCAGCCGTGCCCTGGCGCGCCGATCGGCTGCTCCAGCAACTCGCGTCGTACGGAAGCGTGATCGCGGTTGTCGTCTGCGGCTGGCTCGCCGCAGGACGGCTGGAGGGCGCACAAGGCCTCGACGAGACGACCTTCACGCTGGTCGCGGGCAACCTCGTGCTCGCGCTCGGTGTCGCGGCCGCGGGAGCGATCGCCCGGTGATTGCGGCGCACGATCGAATCGCGCTGCCGGCGGACGTTGAACGTCGTCCGGGCGGCGTCTACGACCACGTTCGAGGTGTGACGCTTCCTCTCAACGCGACGGCCGCGGTGATCATCGACGCGCCGACGCCTGAAGCCGCCGCCCGCGCGCTTCGGCTCGGCTTCGCGGTCGACGACGAACGCGCCATCTCCGACGCGATCGGCTTCTGCGCAGAGCTCAACGAGCGGCTGCTGCTGAACGTCTCCGCCCGGCGCGGAGCGCCGGCCGTCGCGCTGCGCTGGCTCGTGCATCTCCCTGTCCTACTCCCGGCAAGGACGCTCCCCCGCGTCCCGGCGCGGCGCCTTCACGTCGACACGAGCTCGCTGCGCACAATCCTGGTCACGGGTGTCTGCGCCACGCTGCCGTTCGCGCTGCTAGCGGGGATCGGCGCTTGTGTCGTCGCATCGCTCGTGCTCGGCGGTCTAGGCGCCTCCTCGGCTTCGATGACGGTGGCGCTCGGGGTGGCAGTAGGGATCGGCATCGTCGTCCACGAGCTCGGCCACCTCGCGTTGCTCCGCGGCGTCCCCGCATGCGCGGTGACGCGCGGCGCGAGGCTCTGGCTCCTGCACCGAGCAGTCGAGCGCCGCCGCGAAGCTCTCGTCGCGGCCGCCGGGCCGACGGTCGCCCTCGCGGTCGCGGCGCTGATCCTCGCCCTGCCCGGCCCGTCGGCTGCAGTCGCCGGACTCGTGCTGTCGCTGCATGCACTCGGCTTCACCGTGCTCACCGGCGACGGGAGGACACTCTGCGCGCGACGCTGACAGCCTTCGCACTCGGTGCCGGCGCCACCGCGTTGCTCGCGATTGCCACAGCACTCGGGCTCACGGCGCTTGCGGACGCATCGGGCCGCGAGACCTTCATCCTCGGTCTCGGTGGGCTCGAGCTCGTGTCGTTCGAACGGACGGCCCGAGGCACCGCGACGACGTTCGGACCGGCGCTCGCAGTCCTGCCCCTCCTGGGCGGCGTGCTGAACGCCGCCGGGGCGGCGCTCCTGCGCCGCGGTCAGGGGAGGTCGGCCTGAGTCTCGTTCGCGTACACTCGCCCCATGAGCACCGCCGCGTGGGAGCTCATCTTCATGATGCTCGTGCTGAAGCTGCCGATCCTCTACCTCATCGGTGTCGTCTGGTGGGCGATCCGCTCGACACCCGATCCGTACGCCCCCGCAGCGCTCGTGCCCGCAAGACCCGAAGACTCGCCGCTCGACCCGGCTACGCCCTGCAGCTGGCGCGCCCGCCGCCGGCCGCTCTACCCGCGCGGGCGCCCACGCGTTGCAGCTCGAGGAGCGCGACGTTGAGCGTGTCAGAGCTGGACCGGCGCAGTCCCGCCGAGACGCTCGCGGGTTACATGTCGGCTGCGGCGATCTTCCTCGCCGCGATGGCGCTCGTTTCCCGCCCGGTCGTGCTTGCACTGGCGGCGCTCGTGCTCAGCCTGACAGCGACCGCGATCGGCGGGCGCTGGGGCCGGCTGCACGCGATCGCGGTGGGCGCAGCGACCGTCGGCTTCATCCTCGGCATGACGATCGCCGTGGTGACGAACCGCCCCCTCTTCTGAGGCTGCTGCTACAACAGACAGTGTGAGCGCGTTCGACGTCGACGGACTGAACGCCGGCTACGCACGGGCGCTCCTCGACGAGTACCTCGAGAATCCCGAGGCCGTCCCGTCGGAGTGGCGGCGCCTGTTCGAGAGCGGCGACAGCGAGCTCGTGGCGACCCATCCCGGACTGCTGAAGCTGCTCGAGTCCATGCGGACCGACGGGAACGGCGGCTCGGCCGCACCGGCGCCTCCGGAAGCACCGCCGGCCGCCGCCGAGCCGGCCGACGACCTTCTCCTGGGCGGCGTCGCCGCAGCAACGGCGCTCGTCAAGGCGCACCGCATGCATGGTCACCTCGCAGCGAAGCTCGACCCGCTCGGATCGGAACCGGTCGGCGACCCGGCCCTCGAGCCCGAGCGTCTCGAGCCGCCGCTCACTCCCGAGCTGCAGGCGCGGATCCCGGCGCGCTACCTGCGCCTCTACGTCCCGGGTGAGACGCTCGCCGACGCGCTGCCGGCGTTGCGCGAGACCTACTGCGGGACGATCGCCTACGAGATCGAGCACATCTCCGACCACGAGGAGCGGGTCTGGCTGCGCCAGGCGATCGAGTCCGGCCGCTACCGGCAGCCGCTCTCGGCGGAGGAGAAGCGAAGCCTGCTCGAGCGCCTGACCGAGGTTCAGGTACTCGAGCGCTACCTCCAGCGCGCATTCCTCGGACAGAAGCAGTTTTCGATCGAAGGGCTCGACTCCCTCGTGCCGCTGCTGGACGAGACGATCGAGCTTGCCGCCGAGGGAGGCACC
>Ga0126306_10000451_pt1 | contig 18857 bp, 14 predicted proteins | sample Plot27_FD_92592 | JGI IMG/M metagenome (GOLD analysis project Ga0126306, IMG submission 92592) | Serpentine soil microbial communities from UC McLaughlin Reserve, CA, USA - Plot27 | ecosystem: Environmental > Terrestrial > Soil > Grasslands | place: USA: UC McLaughlin Reserve, Lake County...
CGGCGACACGCACCACGTCGCCGGCCTTGACGCCGCGCTGCGCCACCGCGGGCGCCACGTTGGCCACGAGGTGCACGCGCCCGTCGGTGGCGGTGCCGAGCACGACCGCGGCGTCCCCCAGCTTCTGGCGCACGGCGTCGGAGAGCTCGAGCAGCGCCTTGGCGTCCGGGGCGCTGACAGCCTCGACCACGACGCGCACGCCGGAAACCTCCGCCGCGCCCTTCACGAGCTGCTCGGAGGTGCCCCGGTCCGGGCCGCCCGGCTGCTTCTGCAGCTCCTTGACGCGCTCGTTGAGGCGCTCCACCGCCCGCACGACCTCCTGCTCGGGCACTCGCAGAAGCTCGGACAACTCGCGCAGACGCTCGGTGCGATCGCGGAACAGCTCTACTCCCGCCGGCCCGGTGACCGCCTCGATGCGCCGCACGTTCGACGCGCTCGAGGTCTCCGTCGTGAGGTGAAAGAGCCCGACCTCGGACGTCGACGCCACGTGCGTGCCGCCGCACAGCTCGCGCGACACCGCGTCGATCTCGACCATGCGCACCCAGTCGCCGTACTTCTCGCCGAACAGGGCCATCGCGCCGAGCCGCTCCGCCTCGTCGCGGGTCGTCTCGATCGCCCGGACCGGGTGGTTCACGCCGATCCACTCCGAGATCTGGCCCTCCACGTCCCTCAGCTCCTGCTCGGAGAGGCGCTGGCCGTGCGTGAAGTCGAAGCGCAGCTTGTCGGGGCCGACGTACGAGCCCGCCTGACGCACGTGCGTGCCGAGCCGCTGGCGCAGCGCGGCGTGCAGCAGGTGTGTGGCCGTGTGGTTGCGCATGGTGGCGAGGCGCGCGGCGCGCTCGACCATCGCCTTGGCGGACTCGCCCTCGCCGATGTCGCCCTCGACCGGCTCGAGGGCAAGCGCTTGGTCGTCGCCGAGCCGGTAGACGTCGACCACTCGGGCGCGGCCACTCGGCGTCTCCACGACGCCGGTGTCCGAGACCTGGCCGCCGCCCTCCGGGTAGAAGGGCGACTCCTCGAGCTTCGCCAGCATCCAGCCGTTGGCACCCTCCGTCACGCGAAGGACGGTGTCGGCCTCGGTCTTCTCGTAGCCCACGAAGCGGGTCCGGAACCCGGCCTGCCTCGCGAAGCGCATGACGTCCGCGTGTTGCACGTGGAGGTCGGCCGCGGCGGTCGCGCGGGCGCTACCGCTCCGCGACACCTCGCGCGCCCGGTCCATGAGCTCCTCGAAACCCTGATCGTCGACCGACAGGCCCTCCTCGGCGAGCAGCTCCTTGGTCATCTCGTAGGGGAACCCGTATGTGTCGTGGAGGCGGAACGCATCCTCCGCCGACACCCACGAGGTGCCCTCCTCCTTAGCGCGCGAGATCAGATCGGCGAGCAGCCGCTCGCCCTGCTCGAGGGTGCGACCGAAGCTCTCCTCCTCGGAGCGCGCCCAGCGCTCGACCGTGGGCCACTCACGCTTCAGCTCGGGGTAGGCGTCGCCCATCACCTCCACCACTCGCTCGTAGAGCTGCGGCAGAAACGAGCCCTCGAGGCCGAGGACATGGCCCTGACGCATCGTCCGGCGCATGATGCGGCGCAGCACGTAGCCACGGTCCTCGTTCGAGGGGACCACGCCGTCGGCCATCAGGAACGTGGCGCCACGCCCGTGGTCGGCGAGCACGCGGAGCGCCCGGGTCGTGGGGAAGTCCTGCCCGTAGGAGCGACCGGACAGCTCCTCCCCGAGCTCCAGGAGCGGTCGCAGCACGTCGGTCTCGAACACCGAGGGGACGTCCTGGAGGATCGCGGACATCCGCTCGAGCCCCATGCCCGTGTCGATGTTCTTGAAGGGAAGGTCGCTGAACGAGCCGTCGCCCTTCAGCTCGTACTGCATGAAGACGAGGTTCCAGAACTCGACGAAGCGATCGGTGTCGTCGCCTGGGCGCTCATCCTCGGCACCGAAGTCCACCCCCCGGTCGAAATAGAGCTCGGAGCAGGGGCCGCACGGTCCCGTGGGGCCGGACTGCCAGAAGTTGTCCTCGCGACCGAGGTGGACGATGCGGTCGTTCGGGATCCCGATCGAGCGCCAGACCTCGATCGCCTCCTCGTCGGGACCGAGCCCGAGCTCGTCGTCGCCGCCGAACACGCTGATCCAGAGGTCCGCGGGATCGAACCCGAAGCCCTGCGTGGAGAGCTCCCAGGCGTACTCCGCCGCACCCGGCTTGAAGTAGTCGCCAACCGAGAAGTTGCCGAGCATCTCGAAGAAGGTGAGATGGCGCTTGGTGGTGCCGACCACCTCGATGTCCACGGTGCGAAACGACTTCTGGCAGGAGGTCAACCGCTTCGACGGCGGCTCCTCCTCGCCACGGAAGTACGGCTTGAAGGGCTGCATGCCGGCCGTGGTGAGCAAAACCGATGGGTCGTAGACGCTCGGAACGAGCGACGCCGACGGCACGCGAAGGTGCCCGCGCTCCTCGAAGAACGACAGGAATTGCTCGCGGATCTGAGCCGCCTTCATGGGCGTGGAGTCTAGGGCGGCTCCGATCAGCCGGACGGGCGCCCAGCCTGTACCGATTCGGGCTCACACGGCGTCCGCAAGAACGGCTGCACGGCACCCGATGGGTGCAACTTTCGTCCAGAGGGGGTCAAAGCCTGCCGCCACCATGGAGCTTTGCGGGACAAAGGTGTGCATTGCTCTCGCCCCGCGCGACTTTTTCCACAAACAGCCGACGATCCAAGGGATGCTTCTGGCCGAGCGACTTGTTGGGGAGGCTAGGCAACGCCGCGCGAGCGAGATGGATCGGCGCGAGCGCAGGATCACCAGTGTCTCCGCCCTGCTCTTCCTCGCGGCCGCGATTGCGATGGCCGTCTTGCTGCCCGACGAGCGGAACGTCGATCCGCTCCTGACCATCGCCCTGGTGATCGGGTACGCCCTGATCCTCCATGTTCGATTCGAGTTCGGCGGCTACTACGGGTCACCCGAACAGCTGGCCTTTATCCCCCTCCTCATGCTCGGCCCCCTCCCTTTGGTGCCGTTGCTCGTGGCGGCGGCGGGTGTGTTGTCGACCGTGCCCGACATCGTGCGCTCGCAGTACCACCGAGAGCGTTGGCTCGACCCGATCGCCGACTCCTGGGTCTACATCGCCGCACCGCTCGTCCTGACGGCGTTCGCGCCGGGCAAGATCGACGCGTCGGAGGTCGATATCTACGTGCTCGCGGCGCTGGCCCACTTCACCGCCGACTTCGCCTGGACCGTGATCCGCAACCAGCTTCACGATCGACTCCCGCTCCTCGAGGTGGCGCGCGGCTTCGCGGGCACCGCCAGGGTCGACGCCATCCTGACCCCGCTCGCGTTCGTGGTCGCCCTCGCGTCGGCGGACGAGCCGCTCTATCTCCTGGCGATCCCCCCGCTCGTCTGGCTCTTCCAGCTCTTCTCCGTCGATCGACGTGAGCGGTACAGCAAGACCCTCGAGCTACACCGGGCCTATCGCGGCACCGTGATGCTTCTCTCCGACGTCGTCGAGTCGGATGACAGCTACACCGCCGAGCACTCCCGGTCGGTCGTGGAGCTTGCGAACGCAGTCGCCGACGAGCTCGGCGTTCCCGACGACGATCGACAGGAGCTCGAGTTCGCAGCGATGCTCCACGACGTCGGGAAGATCGCGATCCCCAAGGACATCTTGAACAAGCCCGCCGCGCTCACCGACAGCGAGTTCGAGGTCATGAAGACCCACACGATCGAAGGCCAGTTCATGCTCGACCGCGTCGGCGGTCTGCTCGCGCGCGTGGGTGAGATCGTCCGCTCCTGCCACGAGCGCTGGGACGGGACCGGGTACCCGGACGGGCTCAAGGGAGAGGAGATCCCGTTCACCTCTCGGATCGTGTTCTGCTGCGACGCGTATCACGCCATGACGAGCGACCGCGTCTACCGCGCCGCGATGTCGCGTGAGGACGCCGTCCTCGAGCTCCAGACCAACGCGGGAGCGCAGTTCGATCCCCTGGTCGTGGACGCTCTGATCCGGGTGGTGGCCCAGCTTCAGCCTGGACCGTCAGCCGCGGACGAGGTTCGGGCCGTGCTCGCCAGCGCTCCCCCGCGTCCCAACGTCAGCGCCCGGGCCACCGGTTAGCGCCGGATCCCAGTCCCTCCGAATCCAGAGGGCACGGAGGCCCACGGTGGCCACCAGCCAGACCACGATCCCCCCCACACCCGCCGCGGTGATCATCGTGCGGGTTCCGAGCAGGTCGAGCAGGAGCGGCCCGACCAGGAAGCCGGTGGCGAATGCCCACGCCGTGATCGCGTCGCGGATCCCGAAGACCCGCCCGCCGATCGCGTCCGGGACCACTCCGAGGATCAGGAGCCGTTCGTAGACGAGCAGCAGCCCGTTGCCGAAGCCGGCGGCGAGCGACGTGACGACCGCCGCCGCGATCGTTGGGGCCACGCCCGTCGCGGCGAAGCCCACCGACATGAGGAACGCGCCGAGGAGGTAGCGCCGCTTCAGAGCGTGGAGCTGTCCTCCCTTTGCGCCGGCCAGTGAGCCGGCGATGAACCCCAAGCCGTAGCACGTGACGAGCACCGCGAAGCCGGCGTCCCCAGCATCGAGCACGACTCGCGCGAGGAGCGGCTGACCGACGTTGAAGATCGCCCCCGCGAGCAGCGCCCCGCCGGTAGCCACGAGCAGGACGCGGAGCCCTCGGATGCCGGCGGTAGCGACCAAGCCATCGCGGGCCTCGCGCAGCAGCGAGGGACGCTTCACGGTCTCGTCGCTCCTGGTGGGGCGCCGACCGAATGGAAGCGGCGCGAGGATGCAGGCGGATATCGCGTAGGTCACGGCGTTCACCCCCAGGATCGTCTCGGGCCCTCCCACGAGGAGCGCGGCTGCCGCGATCGCCGGTCCCCCGATGAACCCGAGATCCTCAAGGGCCCCGTACAGCGAGGTTGCGGCGGGGATGCGCTCCTTGGCGACGAGGCTGGGAAGGGCAGCGAGGGTGGCGGGCTTGAACAGCCCGGTGCCGAGCCCGGCGATCAGCGCCAGTGCGACGGTGAGTCCGAAGCCGTCGACCAGGACAAGCCCCGCGAAGGCGCCCGCCCGCAGCACATCGGCCACGACTGCACACGCGCGCCGTGACCACCGATCCGCGGCCGCACCGAAGAGCGGGCCCAGGAACATCGACGGGACGACGTCGGCGAGCAACACCAACCCGATCGCCCACGGAGAGTCGAAGCGGTCCAGCGCAACGAGGAGGAGCGCGACGTACGCCGCCCCGGTTCCGAGCGCGGACTGCGCGAGGGCCACGAAGAACCACCGCCCCCGCGGCTCGTGTCTTACAAGATCGAGGACCTGATGCATGACCGAGGCGTCGGGGCTGGCGGCGTGATGGCCCCATCATGAACGAAACCGCGCCGTGCGCGGTCTCGTAAGTGCAAACGTTGTCAGGCTAGCGACGGCAAGACATCGGTGGACTCCTCCTTGATCGCTTCCCGTGGACCGGTCTTGCAGAGTTTCAAACTCATAAGCTGTGCAAGTCCGCAGTTACTGTCGCACAAATAATGGACGATTGCCAATTTTCTTGCAAGAAGCTGTGCAAAAGGGTGCGCCTAAAACCTCGAACGGGGCCCTTTGCACGGCTTTCGAAAGGAATGCGTCGGCTCGCGCCGACGACTCGGCCTAGGGGGTGCTTGCGGTGGCCGCAGCCGCCGAGACCGTCGGCAGCTCGTCGCCGGACGAGTGCGGGCTTGACGGGTCCTTCTGGGTCGCTCGAATCTCCGCTTCGGAGACATGCAGCGGGTGGTGGCAAGCCGCCAGGTGGCCGTCCGGGTAGCGCGCCAGCGGCGGCTCGATCTCGCGGCAGATGTCCGTGGCGCGCGGGCAGCGCGGGTGGAACACGCAGCCGGAGGGCGGATTGATCGGGTTGGGGGGCTCGCCGGAGACGACGATCCGCTCACGGCGACGGTTCTCGCGCGGGTCCGGGATCGGGATCGCGGCGAGGAGCGCGGAGGTGTACGGGTGGATCGGCTTGGTGTAGAGCTCCTCCGCCGGCGAGACCTCCATCAGCTTGCCGAGGTACATCACGGCAATCCGGTCCGACACATGGCGCACCACCGAGAGGTCGTGCGCCACGAACAGGTATGTGAGCTTGAAGTCGTCCTGCAGGTCGTCGAGCAGGTTGATGATCTGGGCCTGCACCGACACGTCGAGTGCCGAGACCGGCTCGTCGAGGACGATCAACCGTGGCTCGAGCGCGAGGGCCCTGGCCACGCCGATCCGCTGGCGCTGCCCGCCCGAGAACTCGTGCGGGAAGCGGTTGACGTGCTCCTCGTGCAGCCCAACCTTGCCGAGCAGCTCGCGCACTTGCGGCTCGACCTGGGTCCGCGCTGTGCCGTGCAGCCGGAGCGGCATCCCGATGATCTGCCCCACCCGCTTGCGTGGGTTGAGCGAGGCGAACGGGTCCTGGAAGACCATCTGCATCTCGCGGCGTAGCGGTTCCATCTGCTTGCGTCCCGCCTTCGTCACGTCCCGGCCCCGGAAATGGATGGCTCCCTCGGTGGAGTCGATCAGCCGCATGATCGCCCGGGACATCGTGGTCTTGCCGCAGCCCGACTCGCCGACCAGGCCAAGCGTCTCGCCCTCGGCGATCGACAGCGTCACGTCGTTCACGGCGTGCACGCGGGCCACCTCGCGCTCGAGCAGGACACCCTGCTTGATGGGGAAGAAGACCTTGAGGTGGTCGACCTCGACCAGTCGCTCCCCGCCGTTCGACGCGGCCACGCTCACGCCGGCGTGCCCTCCTTCGCGGCCAGGCCGATCTCGCCGGGCTGGATCTCGCGCCTGACCTTCTTCTCGTCCGCGGGGAGCCAGCAGCGGTCGAGGTGCTGTGCCTGGCCGGCCACGCGCGCCTCGAGTGGAGGCACCTTCACGCACTCGGCGAACTCGTGCGGGCAGCGCGGCCGGAAGTGGCAGCCCTCTGGCCGGTCGGCCAACGAGGGCGGCAGTCCGGGGATCGCGGGGAGTCGCTCGGGGCGCGGCCTGTCGACGCGCGTGATCGATCCGAGCAGGCCCCAGGTGTAGGGATGCTGCGGGTCGTAGAAGATCTCGTCGAGCGTTCCCTCCTCCACGATCCGGCCCGCGTACATCACCGCGATGCGGTCGGCGATGTCCGCCACGACCCCGAGGTCGTGGGTCACGAGGACCACCGCCGCTCCGGTCTCCTCGCGCAGCTCACGGATGCGCTGCAGGATCTGGGCCTGGATCGTCACGTCCAGCGCGGTCGTCGGCTCGTCCGCGATCAGCACGGAGGGGTCGCACGACAGCGCCAGGGCGATCATCACCCGCTGGCGCATCCCGCCGGAGAATTCGTGCGGGTAGTCGTCCACCCGGTCCCGCGCGCGCGGGATGCCAACACGCTCGAGGAGCTCGACCGTGCGCTCACGGGCCTGCTGGTCGGGTAGCCCCTCGTGCTCCTGGATCTGCTCGACGATCTGCGCGCCGATCTTGACGACCGGGTTCAGCGAGGTCATCGGGTCCTGGAAGATCATCGCGATCTCGGCGCCGCGCACGCGGCGCAGCTCCTCCTCGGACGCGTCGATCAGCTCGGTCCCCTTGTAGTGCGCGGTGCCCTCGAAGCGCGCGTTCGGAGAGCGCGTGAGCCCCATCAGGGTCATCGCCGTGACGGACTTGCCCGACCCGGACTCACCCACCACGGCCAGCACCTCGCCGGGGGCCAGGTCGAAGGTGACGCCGTCCACGGCCTGGACCACGCCCTCCTCGGTGGCGAAGGAGACGCGCAGGTCCTCCACGCTCAGCAGCGGCGTCACTGCAGCCGGATCCGCGGGTCGAGGTAGGCGTACAGGATGTCCACGACCGCGTTGAGCAGCACGATGAAGAAGGCGGCGTACATCGTGACCGCGAGCACCGGCGGCACGTCGAGCTGCCCGATGGCCTCGGCGGCGTACTGCCCGACGCCCTGGAGGTCGAACACGGTCTCGGTGAGGATCGCCCCTCCACCCAGCACGGCACCGAAGTCGAGCCCCCAGAGCGTGACGATCGGGATCATCGAGTTGCGCAGCACGTGGCGGATCATGATCCGGCGTTCACCGAGGCCCTTCGCGCGTGCGGTGCGGACGTAGTCCTCATTGATGGTGTCGAGCACGTTCGACCGCAGCACACGCGAGTAGAACCCGATGAACAGGATCGCGAGGGCGGTCCAGGGCAGGATCAGGTGGTAGGCCCAGTCGAACGGGTCCTCGCTGAACTCGACGTACCCGCCGTTCGGGAACCAGCCGAGCTTGAACCCCAGGTAGTGGTTCATCAGCGCCCCGATCCAGAACACGGGCATGGAGATGCCGATGAGGGCGATGATCGTGAGGAAGCGGTCGGCGAACTTGCCAGCCTTCACAGCGCTGTACAACCCGAAGCAGATCGCCACGAACATCCAGAGCAGCGCCGCCCCGATTGCCAGGGAGAGGGTGCGCGGCAGGCCCTTGACGATCTCCTCGCCCACCGGGAGCTGCGTGAAGTAGGACTTCAGGTCGCCCGTGAAGACCTTCTCCATCGTCTTCACGTACTGCACGACGACGCTGTCGTTGAATCCCCACTCCCGGCGGATCTCTCGAATCGTGGAGGCGCTCTGTTGACGGCCGGCCATCCGCACGGCGGGATCGCCGTTCGGGATGAGGTTGAAGATCGCGAACGTGAGCACCGACACGGCGAACATGACCAGGACCATCTGGAACACGCGCCGGGCGACGAATCGACCCATCGAGCTAGTGCTCCAGCCGGACCTTCGCTCGCGGGTCGAGCGCGTCGCGTACGCCGTCACCGAACACGTTCAGCGACAGCACGGTGATCACCAGCATCAGGCCGGGCACGATCGCCAGGTGCGGCGCGGTGGCGATGCGGTCGACCCCCTCCTTGATCATCGTCCCCCAGGAGGGGCTCGGCGGGCGAACGCCGGCGCCGAGGAACGAGAGCGCCGCCTCGAGGAGCACGGCGTTCGCGATCAGGAGGGTGAAGAAGACGAGCAACGTCGAGGCGAGGTTGGGCAGCACCTCGCTGAACATGATCCGCAGGGGCCCGGCCCCCTGGGCCCGGGCGGCCTCCACGAACTCCTTCTCGCGCAGCGACAGCACCTGGCCGCGCACCGGCCGCGCCATGTACGGGACGTAGACGATCCCGATGATGAAGATCGGTATGGCGAGCGAGTCGCCCGCGATCGTGATGGGACCGATCTTGAGGCCACCGAGCGCGAGCGCAACGCCGAGCGCCACGCCCAAGATCACGACGGGGAACGACCAGATGATGTCGAGAACCGCCCTGATCACCCCGTCGGACCAGCCGCGGAAGTAGCCCGCGATCACGCCCAGGACGATCGACAGGATCGTGGTCATCAACGCGGCTGCCACGCCGATCAGGAGCGAGTTGCGCCCGCCGTAGAGAAGCCGCACCATGATGTCGCGGCCGTTGCGGTCGGCGCCGAGGAAGAACTCCCCCTGCCACGTCGGGCCGATCGGCACGCCGTCGAGTGCCACTACGTTCTTGGTCTCGCCGTCCACCTTGATGGTGTCGGACAGGTGGTTCTCGGTCGCCGTGGTGTGCGCCACGTGGTTGGCCCAGAGCGGGGCGGCCAGGCAGCAGGCGACGAGCAGGACGAAGACGATCCCGAAGAAGATGGCCACCTTGTTCCGGCGCAGCCGACGCAGACCGAGACGCCACGGTCCGACACCGTGGACGTGCGCACGCTCAGCCTCCTCCTCCCAGGCCGCGGGGCCCTGAAGGCCAGCTTGCTCGGTTACAGGCTCAGTCGCCATCCCTGCAAAAGGTCCCTCCGAGCGACACACTACCCCACCCGGGAGGGTGCCGAAGCACCCTCCCGGGGGGGAAATGTCAGGTGGCTACTTGAGGCAGAAGCTCGAGTAGTCGTTGTTGTAGACCGGATGGAACAGCGCGCAGTTGTCGAAGTCCATCCGCTCCGACAGGAACGTGGCCAGCTTGCGGTGGCCGTACGGGACCACCCAGCCGCGCTCGACGAGCTTCTTGTTGAGCTCGCCCCAGCGGGCCGCCACCTCATCGGTCATGACCGGCTCCTGGTTCAGCTCGGCGATCCCCTTCGTGATCTCCGGGTCGTCCACGTTCCCGAAGTTCTGGTTGTTCGTCGGCTGAATCGACTTCCCGTCCACCAGGAAGAAGAAGTTCTTCGGGTGGGGGAAGTCCTGGAACCAGTTGGCGAAGCCCGTCTGCGGGGCCTCCTTGGCGCTACCGATGGTCTGGAAGTAGACGCCGCCGTCGAGGATCTTCGGCGTGGCCTTGAAGCCCAGCTTGTTCAGCTGGTCCGCGTAGGCCTCGGTCACCTTGTCGGTCGGGTCGTCGTTGTTGCCGTAGACGGTCACTTCCATGCCGTCCACGCCAGCGTCCTTGATCATCTGACGCGCCTTCTCGATGTCCGGCGGCTCGTTCGGGTTGCCCCACGGACAGTCCTCGACGTCGAGCGCCTCGTCGTACCCCGGCTGACCCGGTGGCAGGAACGAGCAGCCCGGCTGCACCTCACCGGCGAACAGCCGCGCCAGCGCCGGCTTGTCGAGGCCGACGTTGACCGCGTCACGCACTTCCTTCTTGTCGAAGGGCGCCACCCGCGTGTTCATGAACATGTAGTACGTGGAGGCCGTCGGGATCTCCTCGTACCGGTCGGAGTACTTCGCCTTCACCTCCGGCTTGATGTCGGCCGGCGGCGGGTCCTGCATGTAGTCGAGCTCGCCCGAGATCACGTCCTGGGCCTGACGCACGGCGTTCTTGACGATCTTCACCGTGATCTTGTCGACGTGGCCCGGCGGCAGGTCCGGTCCCAGGTCCGGGTAGTTCTTGTTCTTCTCCATCACGAACTCCCGGTTCGGCACGGACTTGGTGACCACGTACGGGCCGACGCCCGGCGGCGGGTCCTCTGTCAGGTTCTTGCAGGGCGTATCGCCCGGAACCAGGCCGGCGAACCACATCGCGATCACGTTCGAGAACGACCCGTCCGGCTCGCTCAGTTTGATCGTGATCTTGCCGGTCTTGTCGTCGGTCTCGATGCCCTTGATGTCGCCTTCGCACTTGCCGGCGTCGATGTACTCCTGGGCGCCGTCGATGACGAGGTAGAAGGCCGATCCACCCGATTCGAGGTTCAGCACCCGCGCAATCGTGTGCTCGAAGTCAGAGGCCTTGACGGGCGAGCCGTCCGAGTACTTGAGCCCATCGCGCAGCGTGAGCTCATAGGTGAGGCCATCTTCGGAGATCTTGGGCATCTCCTTGGCGAGACTCGGGATGAGCTTCGACCCCTCCTCGCCTTCCTTGTGCGGGTACGCGAGCAACGGCGTGTACACGAGCCAGAGCGGCTCGATACCGTTCACTGTGTAGCTGAGCGCCGGGTCCAGGAAGTCCGGCTGCGAGGTCTCGGAGATCGTGATCGCTCCGCCGTCCTTTGCCTCGCCGCCACCACCTCCACCACCACCATCTCCTCCATCGTCGTCGTCGCCGCACGCGGCGACCACAGACATGGAAAGAGCAGCAAGCAGCAGGACCAGCGCTCTACTGGGCTTCCCCATTCAGACTCCCTCCAGCGGGTTGGTTCGGCGAGCCGGAGTGCCCGCCGCGGCGGTTTATACCCCTTCCATCGGCAGTGTCGGCCGGGTGGTCAAGCCAAAAAATCTCCGCTTAACGGAGCAATTCCTCGCGCATGATCGCGAGCGACTTGCGGATCAGGCGCGACACGTGCATCTGGGAGAGCCCCACGCGCTGGGCGATCTGAGTCTGTGGCAGGCCCTCCTCGAAGCGCATGCGGAGGATCTCGCGCTCCCGCGGAGCGAGGCGCTCGAGGGCGGGCTCGAGCGCCGCGCGGTCCTCCGAGCGCTCGAACTCGGCGTCCTCGTCGCCGATCGTCTCGAGCGGGTCGAGCTCCTCCTCGCCGCTCGGGCCCGTGGAGAGGGAGACGGTCGAGTAGGCGGAGCCGACCTCCATCGCCTCGAGCACCTCCTCCGGCGTGGTCTTCAGCTCCTCGGCGATCTCGGCGATGCTCGGCGAGCGCCCGAGCTTGCCGGTCAGGCGCTCGATCGCACCCGACATGGAGGCGTTCAGCTCCTGCAGGGCGCGCGGCACGCGGATCGCCCAGCCCTTGTCGCGGAAATGGCGCTTGATCTCGCCGACCACGTTGGGGGTGGCGTAGGTGGCGAGCGACACCTCCCGCTCGAGCTCGAACCGGTCGATCGCCTTGATCAGCCCGATCGCCCCGACCTGCTCGATGTCCTCGAGCGCCTCGCCGCGCCCCGCGTAGCGGCGCGCTAGCGATCTGACCAGCGGAAGGTGGCGCTGGATCAGCTCCTCGCGCGCGCCGGTGTCGCCGCCCTCGTGGTAACGGCGCAGCAGCTGGCGATCCTCCTCGCGTGCGCGCTCGGGGCTGGCCGCGCGGCGCAGGTCCGAGTTCACGCCTTGGTGGTTGGTGCTGCTCACGCGATGCCCTTGCGCTTCACGAGCCGCACGACGATGCGGTCGTCGTCGGCCTCCTCGACCCCGAACGAGTCAACCACCGTCTCGAGGATGCGCCGAAGCGTGAGCTGACCTGGCACGAACTCACCGTCCGCGAGCGCCTCGGCCACCTTGCGCTCGCTGAGCGGGCCGACGCTCGTGCTGATGCCGTTCTCCCCGACCTCGAACTCGAACTGCACGCTCCCCACCGTGCCCGCCTCGGCGAGCAGCCGCTCGACCGCGAGCTGGAGGTCGTCGATCTCCTCGAAGGCGAAGTCCACGCGTTCGGCGATACCGCCGATGATCAGCCGCACGACAGCCTGGAAGTCCCCCGACAGCGGAGCCTCGAGGTCGATGCGCTCCTGGTGGTTCGTCAACTGGGCTCCCGGATCGTTCCCTCTCCCACGACCCAATCATCACGCATCAGGCACGCGAGCTGCCCAGGGGCCGCGGCTTCGGCCGGCTCCTCGAGCTCGAGGCTGAGCGTGCCCCCGCCCGCCGGCCGTGCGCGGCAGGCGATCGGCTTGGCGTGATAGCGCAGGCGAACCTGGCGCACCTGATCGGCCGGGCGGTGGAGCCGAGCGTCCTCGAGCCTCACCACGCTCGTGGCGAGGTCCCGTCGCGGGCCGACCGTGACACGGCCCGTGTCGGCCTCCTTGTCGAGCACGTAGAGGGGCTCGCTGCTCGGGACGTTCAGGCCGCGACGCTGGCCCACGGTGAACTCATGCTGGCCGTCGTGCTGGCCGAGCACGCGACCCTCGCGGTCCACGATCTGGCCGGGCTTGCGCAGGCGCGGGCCGCCGTGGCGGCGCAGGAACTCGCGCCCGCCGAGGCCCGCCACGAAGCAGAGGTCCTGGCTCTCGCGCTTGTCCGCCACCGGCAGGCCTGCGTCGCGGGCGAGCGCGCGAACGGCGTCCTTGGTCAGGCCGCCGAGCGGGAACCAGAGCCGCTCGAGCGAGGCCGGGTCGAGCTTGGCGAGCATGTAGCTCTGGTCCTTGCGCGGGTCGGCGGCGGCGCGGACGAGCGGCCCGTGCGCGTCGGGCGCGATGCGCGCGTAGTGGCCCGTCGCGAGCCGGGCGGCGCCGAGCACACGGGCCAGGTCGAGCATGGCGTCGAAGCGGACGTGGCCGTTGCAGCGAACGCATGGGTTCGGCGTTCGGCCGGCGGCGTAGCCGTCGATGAAGCGGTCCACGACCTCCGCCCGGAAGCGCTGCCGCAGGTCGAGCGTCACGTGCGGGAGGCCCATGCTGTGGGCCAGCCGGCGCGCGCCGGTGACCGCCTGCGGGGAGCAGCAGGACCGCTCGCCGTCGGTGGCCGGGTCGGACCACAGCTCGAGCGTGACGGCCACGACCTCGTCGCCGCCGTCGAGCGCCAGCTGCGCGGCTGCCGCGCTGTCCACCCCGCCGCTCATGGCCACGAGCGTGCGCCGGGCGTCGGGCGCGACCTGCGGCGCGGCGTCCTTCGCGGCGGCTCCCAGCGCGCGGTGAAGGGCGTCGGCGGCCAGCACCGCGGCGTGGCGCTTCGGGGGGATCAGGCCACCGAGCGCGGTCGCGACGTCGTCGGGGGTCGTGCGAGCGGCCGCGAGGAACGGTCGTCCTTCCACCAGCTCCACGACCGCGCTGCCGGCCGCACGCGCGGCGCCGCAGCCGTCGGCGTCGAAGCCGGCCTCGACGATCGCGTCGCCTTCCACGCGCACCGCCACGCGGACGAGATCCCCGCAGGCGGCGCCGCCGGCCGCGCCAGAGTGCGGTCCGCCGGCGAGCGCGCCGAGTCCTCGCGGCGCGGCGAGATGATCCGCGAAGTCCATCTACGAAAAGGAGAGTAGGGGCCCCAGCCTGCCGCTGCCGGTCCGGGAGTTGGGCCTGCTGTCGTAGCAAGCGTGGGTGTCCTCCGCGGCGGGCCACGGCCCTACCACGAGCCGGACTCCCATCCCGGTGGTGTTCGGCTCAACATGTACGGCCGGCTGGCGAACAGGCTCGGGCCGAGGTCGAGGCTAGCAGCGGTGGGTCAGAGGCGCTCCAGGACCGCCCGCCCACGAGGGGCGAGCCGGTATCCGACGTCGAGGCTCTCGGTGAGTCCCAGCTCCTTCAGCTTGCGGACGTCGCGCTTGAAGGACTGCGTCTCGCGGCCCAGCCCGGAGGCGAGATCGGGCGCCCGCACGGCGGGCCGGTCCCGGATCAGCTCCAGGACGGTCCTCGTCCAGGGCCCGCGCCGGCTCGCGGCGTCGAGCCGCTCGAGCCGGCGCGTCACGTCGGCGAGCTCCTCGTTCGAGAGCTCGGCGCGCTCGCGCAGCTCGATACGCGGGTCGGGGCCAGCCCAGCGCAGCTCGATGCGGTGCACCTCCCCCTCTCCGCGCGCGTCCAGCGCGTCGAGCAGGACGGCGCGTGACGCGGAGCCGGCGCGGCGCGCGTCGCCGTTCGTGATCGCCGACGGGCTCACCACCTTCACGTCAAGCACCTCGACCACGCCCACCGGCGTGCGCAACCTCGTCCCCGGCACCACGCGGGCGCGTCGCCAGCGGCGGAACGCGAGGGTGACGCTGCCGGCGCGCAGTCCTTCGAGGGCATCCCGGGGGAACAGCACCGTGTTAGCGTGCCACGCCGGCATGGGGCTCAACCCCGATCGAACCGCCGCACTGGCCGAGGCTGCAGGGCTGGAGCTGCCGCCGGAGCGGCTCGAGCCGGTGACCGAGGCGCTGGGGGAGCTGCTCGCGCTGGCGCGGGGCCTGGACGAGCTTCCGCTGGAGGGCGTCGAGCCGCTGCTCGGTCCGCCCACGTGGGAGTGACGGACGGGCTCCTCTCGGTCGCGGAGGCGCGGCGGCAGATCGCCGCGCGGCACCTGTCGGCCGTCGAGCTGACGGAGGCGGTGCTCGGGCGCATCGCGGCGCTGGACGAGGGCCTGAACGCATACCTCCACGTGGACGGCGACTCGGCGCTCGAGCAGGCCCGGGCCGCGGATCGGCGGCGCGACCGCCCGGCGCTGCTCGGAATCCCGATCTGCGTGAAGGACGTGATCGACGTGGCGGGCATGCCCACCACGGCAGGTGCCGCCGGCTGGCGGCGCCATCCCCGCCGGGACGCCGCCATCGTCGCGCGCCTGCGCGATGCGGGGGCGATCGTGGTCGGGAAGGGCAACACCAACGAGTTCGCCTACGGAGCCGATGGGCTCAACCCGCACCGGGGTGACTGTCGCAACCCGCACGACCCGTCCCGCGTGAGCGGCGGCTCCAGCTCCGGGCCGGCCGTCGCGACCGCCGCGGGCATGGCCCTCGCCGGCGTGGGCACGGACACCTCGGGGTCGATCCGCATTCCCGCCTCGCTCTGCGGCCTTGTGGGGGTGCGCCCGACGTTCGGTCGGTTCTCGCTCGCGGGGATCGTCCCCCTCGCCTGGTCCTACGACACCGTGGGGCCGCTCGCCCGGTCGGTCGAGGATGCGGCGCTGCTGCTCGGCGTGCCCATCGCCCCCGAGCCCGACGTGCGCGGCCTCCGAATCGGGATCGTCGAGCAGCTCGTCGAGGCGGCGGAGCCCTACGTGTCCGACGGCATCGGGGCGATGGCCAGGGAGCTCGAGGCGCTCGGCGCCGAGCTCGTGCCGCTCCGCCTCGAGCTGCTCCATCACACGACCGCCCTCCACCTGATCGTGCAGCACGCCGAGGCCGCGCGCGTGCACGCTCCCTGGTTCCAGTCGCAGCGAGACCGCTACGCCGAGCCGGTGCGGCGGCGACTCGAGGCCGGCCGCCTGATCCCGGCGAGCGCCTACCTGGCGGCTCAGCAGGCGCGCCGGCTGGTCGTGGAGGAGGTGGCGCGGGCGATGGCGGGCCTGGACGCGATGCTCGCGCCGTCCACCCCGCTCGTCGCGCCCGCGCGTGACGCCGTGGAGGTGACGGTCAGGGGGGCGCCGCTGCCGCTGAGGGTGGCGCTCCTCATGTGCACCCTTCCGATCAGCCAGCTGGGCTCGCCGGCGGTGTCGGTGCCGATCGGCTCCCACGCGGGGCTGCCCTACGGCATGCAGATCGTCGGGCGGCCGTCGAGCGAAGCGCTGCTGCTGCGCATCGCAGCCGCCTGCGAGCCTGTACCTAGCCCTCTAGCTTGAGGCCCAGCTCGCGGAGCTGCCTGGCGTCCACGGGCGCGGGCGCGCCCGTGAGCGGGTCGGCGCCGCTCGCGGTCTTGGGGAATGCGATCGCGTCGCGGATCGAGTCGCGCCCGGCGAGCAGGGCCACGATCCGGTCGATCCCGAAGGCGATGCCGCCGTGCGGCGGGGCGCCATACGTGAGCGCCTCGAGCAGGAAGCCGAAGCGCTCCCTCGCCTCCTCCGCGCCGATGCCGAGCGCCTCGAAGACCTTCTGCTGCGCATCGGGCCGGCTGATGCGGATCGACCCGCCGCCGAGCTCCCAGCCGTCCAGCACCACGTCGTACGCGCGCGAGCGCCACGTGCCAGGGTCGGCGTCGAGGTCCCCGCTCGGCGAGGTGAACGGGTGGTGCAGGGGGTCCCAACGCCGCTCCTGCTCGTTCCATTCGAACATCGGGAAGTCCACGACCCAGAAGCAGTCGTGGCCCTCCGGCTCGACGTCGGCGACCTCCCTCCGCAATCCCCCGAGCACACGCGCGGCAACCTCGGCCTTGTCGGCAGCGAACAGGATCACGTCGGCCTCGCGCGCGTCCAGCGCCTGGGTGGTGCGCGCGATCTCCTCCTCGCCGAGGAACTTCGCGATCGGTGAGCGCCAGCCGCCGTCCTCCACGACCGCCCATGCGAGGCCCCTCACGCCGAGCGACTGGGCCTTCTCCGTGAGCCCGTCGAGCCGGCTGCGGGGGAAGTCGCCGCGCGCGCGGATCGCGCGCACCACCCCGCCGTCCGCCACCGCCCCGGCGAAGACCTTGAACTCCGAGCCGCGGAAGACGTCGCTGAGGTCGTGGATCTCCACCCCGATGCGCCGGTCGGGGCGGTCCGAGCCCCAGCGCAGCATCGCCTCGTCGTAGCCGATGCGCGGGAGCGGCAGCTCGACCTCGATGCCGCCGAGCGCCAGCACGCGCTGGAGCAGCGGGTCGATCAGGTCGAAGACGTCGTCCTCCTCGACGAACGACATCTCGACGTCGAGCTGGGTGAACTCCGGCTGTCGATCCGCTCGGAAGTCCTCGTCGCGAAAGCAGCGCGCGATCTGGAAGTAGCGCTCGAACCCGCTCATCATGAGCAGCTGCTTGAAGAGCTGGGGCGACTGCGGAAGCGCGTACCACGAGCCGCGCATGAGACGGCTGGGCACAAGGAAGTCGCGGGCGCCCTCAGGGGTCGAGCGGGTGAGGATGGGCGTCTCGATCTCGACGAAGTCCTGGGCGCTCAGGTCGTCGCGGATCGTCTTGACCACCTCGTGACGCAAGAGCATGGTGTCGCGCATGCGCTCCTTGCGCAGGTCGAGGTAGCGGTAGCGCAGGCGAAGCTCCTCCCCCACCGGAGCGTCCTCGTCGATCTGGAACGGCGGCGTCTCGGAGTCGGCGAGCAGCTCGAGCTCGGACACCGCCAGCTCCACCTCGCCGGTGGGCAGGTTCGGGTTGACTGTGCCCTCCTCGCGCTCGACGAGCTCGCCGGTGGCGCTGATCGCGTCCTCGGGCCGGAGTCGCCCCGCGGCCGCGTGCGCCTCGGGGGCCTCCTCGGGCCGGAACACGAGCTGGAGCAGCCCGGTCCGGTCGCGCAGGTCGATGAAGATGAGGCCGCCGTGGTCGCGGCGGCGGTGCACCCAGCCGGCCACCCGCGGGTGCTCGCCGACCTGCCCCGCCCGCAGCTCGCCGGCCCAGTGGTCGCGGTAGCGATTGGGCCGCGGGCCCTTCACTCGAGCGTCTCCCGAACCGCCGCAACCGCCGCGTCGGGGTCTGCCACCTGACGCTGCTCGCCGCTCCGCATGTCCTTGACGTCGATCGCGTCCCCGAGGATCAGGGTGGTCTGCGCACCGATGCGGTCGGCCTGCTTGAGCTGGCCCTTGAGCGAGCGCCCAGCCTGCTCGATCTCCACCCTGATGCCCTCTCCGCGGAGCCGACGCGCGAGCCCGAAGGCGGCCGGCATCGCGTCCGGCTTTGCCAGCGCGATGTACACGCGGGCGTCGGCCTCGGGCTCGGCGGGCGAGGCGAGCAGGATGCGCTCGATCCCGGCTGCCCAGCCCACGCCGGGGGTGGGCGGTCCGCCGAGCTCCTCGATCAGCAGGTCGTAGCGGCCGCCGCCGCCCAGCGCCGCCTGGGCGCCGAGCCGCTCCGACTCGAACTCGAACACCGTGCGCGTGTAGTAGTCGAGTCCGCGCACGAGCGTCGAGTCCAGCTCGTAGGCGAGCCCGGCCTCGTCGAGCAGCGCGCGCACGTCGGCGAAGTGGGCGGCGTCCTCAGGCGCGAGCCGATCGAGCAG
>Ga0126306_10000452_pt1 | contig 18855 bp, 21 predicted proteins | sample Plot27_FD_92592 | JGI IMG/M metagenome (GOLD analysis project Ga0126306, IMG submission 92592) | Serpentine soil microbial communities from UC McLaughlin Reserve, CA, USA - Plot27 | ecosystem: Environmental > Terrestrial > Soil > Grasslands | place: USA: UC McLaughlin Reserve, Lake County...
GGCGGCGCAAGAGTTCGCACAGTAGCGCAGAATCGCCTTCGTGGACGGTCGATTTTCCGGCAAGCGCGGCCTCGTTCTCGGCGTTGCGAACCGCCGCTCGATCGCGTGGGCGATCGCCCGGCGCCTCGCCGAGGACGGTGCAAGCCTTGCCTTCACCTACCAGGGCGAACGGATCGAAAAGAGCGTGCGCGAGCTGGCCGAGTCGGTCGCCTCGCCGCTCGTAACCTCCTGCGACGTGCGCGCCGACAACGACCTCGAGCGTGTCTTCAGCGAGGTCAGCGACCTCTTCGCGGGCAGGCTCGACTTGCTCGTGCACTCGGTCGCCTATGCCTCGGCGGAGGATCTCGAGGGCCGTTTCACGGACACCCCGCGCGACCGCTTCTGGATGGCCCTGGACGTCTCGGCCTACTCGCTCGTCGCCTGCTCACGCCTGGCGGAGCCGCTGATGGACGCCGCGGGCGGCGGCTCGATCCTGACGATGACCTACCTCGGAGGTGAGCGCGCCGTGCCGCACTACAACGTGATGGGTGTGGCCAAGGCCACCCTCGACGCCTCCGTGCGCTACCTCGCCTGGGACCTCGGCAAGAAGAACATCCGGGTGAACGCGGTCTCGGCGGGACCGGTGCGGACCCTGGCCGCCCGCTCGATCGCAGGGTTCCCGACGATGGAGTCGATCGTCGACGAGCGCTCGCCGCTGCATCGCCCGATCGATGCCGACGACGTGGGCGCGGCTGCCGCGTACCTGCTCTCGGACGAGGCCCACAACGTGACCGCAACGACGCTCTACGTCGACGCCGGTTACCACTCGATGGGGATGTAGAACCTCTTGACATATCGACATACATCGTTACGATGGATGTCGATATGAAGACGCTCGATCTGATCGACTGCTGTCGGCCGCTCGATGCGGAGGGCCTGGCCGACGACGAGGCCGAGGCAACCGCGCAGATCTTCAAGGCGCTCGGTGACCCGGCGCGCGTGAAGATCGTCAATCGGCTTGCCCGCGCCGATGCCCCCGTGTGCGGCTGTGAGTTCCAGCCGGAGCTCGGGCTTTCGCAGGCGACGGTCAGCCACCATCTGAAGACGCTGACCCAGATTGGGCTGCTCGAGCGCGAGCAGCGTGGCAAGTGGGCGTACTTCACCCTCAACGCGGAGGCGAGCTCGCGACTCGGGCGCCTCGTTCACATCCCGGAGGTCGTGAGATGAGCACAGAACTGCGCGAACAGGTACGGCAGCGCTACGCGGAGGCGGCGAAGGCGGGCAGCGGCTGCTGCAACGAGTCCTGCTGCAGCGAGGACTTCGGGGAGGCGCTCTACACGACGGAGCAGCGCGGCGAGCTACCGGATGCGGCTGCGCTCACGTCGCTCGGCTGCGGCAACCCCACCGCGGTGGCCGAGCTTCACGAGGGTGAGACCGTGCTCGACCTCGGCTCGGGCGGAGGCATCGACGTGATCCTGTCCGCCAAGCGCGTCGGGCCGACCGGATTCGCCTACGGACTCGACATGACCGACGAGATGCTGGCCCTGGCGCGCGTGAACGCGGCCGAGGCGGGCGTCGCCAACGTCGAGTTCCTGAAGGGCGTGATCGAGGAGATCCCGCTGCCGGCGGGCTCGGTCGACGTCGTGATCTCCAACTGCGTGATCAACCTCTCGGTGGACAAGCCTGCGGTGCTCACCGAGATGGCGCGCGTGCTCAGGCCTGGCGGGAGGGTTGGAGTCAGCGACGTCGTGGCCGAGGATCGCCTCGATCCCGAGCAGCGGGCGGAGCGAGGCAGCTACGTCGGTTGCATCGCGGGTGCGCTCTCGCGCTCGGAGTACGTGGCAGGCCTAGAGGCCGCCGGCTTCGAGGACGTCTCGGTCGAGTTCACGCATGAGGTAGCGGACGGAATGCACGGCGCGATCGTGCAGGCGCGCAAGGTCTAGCGGCTCACTGCCGCGATGAGGCGATCCGCCCGGGCCCAGAACGCCCTCCGTGCTCCAGGGCTGTCCTCAAGCACGGAAAGGTGGGTCGCCCGGAAGGAGCCTTGCGAACGGACGAGCTCTGCGCGCAGCAGCCGGCGCGGATAGCCGGCGCGCAGAAGCTGCTCCAGAAGGTCCCGGGCGCCGTCGGCGCCGACCTGCGTGTCCCGGTCACCGACCAGGAAGAGGAACCGGACCCGCGGTGGAATCGAGCGCAGGTGCAGGCGCGCGTCCAGCAGCACCGGGAAGACCGCGAGAACGGCTTTCGGAATGCCGACCTCCGGGTGCAGCGCCGCGTAGTCCACGGCGAGCCCGCCGCCCCGCGAGTAGCCGATCAGGATGACGGGAAGGCCCTTCGGTAGGCGCGCTGCGGCGGGCGGGATGGCGTCGACGAGGAAGCGCAGCGCGCGCGCGTCGCCCGGAGTCTTCTCGTAGCGCGGGTAGAGGACCTCGTTGCCGCGCTCGGCGAGGTGACGGAGCCAGGGGCGGTGATAGTAGGGCGTGTCTTCGCGCGCATCGCCCCGACCGTGGAGAAAGACCACGAGCGCCTTCGGCTCCTGCCCCTTCGGCTCGAACAGCCAGACCTGGTGCGCGCCTTCTCCAACGCTGCGCACCGTCACGCCGCGCTCGGGCTCCCCGCTGCCGCCGCAGCCGGCGAGCAGGCCGGCGACGAGGAATGGCGTCAGGTATCTAACGGCTAACACTCCTGACGGATTTTAGGCGAAGTCCCCGGTCGGTTCTGGTGATGTCGACTCCGACGAGATGCCAGCCGCTCGTGCCGAGGGGCACGGTGGCAACGGTCGGGGCCGTCACCCGCACGGAGGTCGTCCGGCGCCCGTCGACCGAAAACGTCGTCCGGTCGGGATCGCGCGTCGTAAGCGCCACCCTCAGCCGGGAGCCACGAGCCCAGAAGGCCGTATGCCGGTGGATCGGCGAGCGCCCGCTCCAGCCCTGGCAGAAGACGATCTTCCGCTGCGGCTCCGGCACCTTCGGCTCCCCGCGCGGCTGGCCCTGGTCGAAGAGCGTGATCGCGCCGTCGCTAGCGAAATCTCCGTAACCGTGGTCGACCAGCGTCTGCCAGGCGAACCACGCGCGGCCCGTGCCGGCGTAGAGCCCGGCGTGGAGGGCGAAGTACCGAACTCCCAGCCGGCGAAGCAGTGCCTCGGTGTCCGGCCGCCAATCGCCGCAGTTCAACGGTTCCAGCCGGAGGGCGAGCTGCGCGGCTTCCTGCGGAGCGATGGTGGAGTAGCCTCCGGGCCGTTCGCGCAGGGCCTCCTGGTCGTAGTAGGGGTAGAGGCTCCCGAGCTGCACCGACGGGTGAAAGACCGGCAGCTCGAGGAGGCGGCCCGGCGGTTGGGAGCGAAGTGCCTCGTAGGCGCGGTTGCCCGAGTCCGCAGCCGCGGCGTCGTAGACGCGCACGTGCAGGTCGGCGGCCAGGGCGACGAGGGCGAGCGGGAGGATCAGCGCCCAACGCAGCCGCGCAGCCGCAAAAGCCGCCAGGGCTGCGATCGCGAGGCAGGCAACAGGCATCTGCCGTTCCGGCACCCGCGGGTAGCGGAGCGGCGGGAAGTGGTGCCAGAGCGCCGAGTAGAGCGGCAGGTTCGTCCCGAAGGCGAGCAGAATCGGGACGAGCGCGCCGAGCAAGAGCGCGAGCGCCAGACCGCGCCGTCGCGCCTGCAGCAGCACCGCCAGGCCTGCGATCGCGAGCAGCGGCGTGAGCCAGCCGAGGAAGACGAAGCTCTCGAGCCCGTGGCGAGGGTGGCGCGTGACGAAGTCCAGTCCGTCCGCCGAGTAATGCGAAACCTCCCGGAGCGTCCGGCCGCCCGCGCCGATCGAGCCCGAGACGGCGAAGCGGCCCACCAGAAGCCCTGTGCCGATCGCGGCCAGCGTCGCGAGCGCCGCGCCGACGAGCACTCGCACATCGCGGCTCCTGCAGAGTGCGTAGAGCGCGAAGAACGGCACCGCCCCGAGCGCGAGATGGACATCGGAGAAAGGGATCGACGCGAGTGCCGCCCCCGCTCCCGCGAGCCACCAGGAGCTCCCTCTTCTCGAGCGCTCGAAGGCCCAGAGCCCAAGCGGCATCAGCGTCGAGATCGGCCCGCGCAGGTGACCGGCGCTTTGCGCCACCCGATAGGGCGCGAGCGCGAACACCAGCCCGCCGACGAGAGCAGCTCCGCGCGGTAAGCCGAGCTCCCGTAGCCAGAGGTAGACGAAGGCTCCCGCGGCGAGGTAGGTGAGCAGCAGGAGCAGGTTCCAGCCCGGCACCGGGCCCAACAGCGCCCTCAGCGGCCAGAACGGCAGGCCGAAGGGCCAGCCGCCGAAGTTCGCGCGGGGCGGGCTCTCGGGCCGGAAGGTGTACGGGTCGCGCCAGGGCGCGCGTCCGTGCTCGAGCTGGTGGCCGACGAGCCAGAGGTGGTATTCGGCCTGGAGGTGGTCGCCCGCGGCAGCCTCGCCGGGCACCGCTGTCTCCTTGGCAAGGAAGTGCGAGCCGGCGTGCTGGAGCGCCGGCCAGGTCGCAACGACGCCGGCGCCCAGGTAGAGCGCGCAGACGAGCGCTACAACGCCCGGGCGGCCGAGAGCAGCTCGTCGAAGTCCGGCACCTCGGCCGTCTCGTAGCGCCATGCGCCGCTGACCGTACCGCCCCGCGCGACGAGGAACGCCGTCCGCTCGGCCACGTCCTTGAAGCCCCGGTACTCGTGCGCCACGCCGAAGCCCCGTACCGCCTCCGCGTTCCAGTCCGAGAGCAGCGGAAAGTTCAAATCGAGCGCCTGCATCCAGGAGACGTGCGTCCAAGGCGAGTCCCGCGAGATACCGAGCGGCTGGACGTCTGCCTCCTCGAACTCCGCGCTCCTGTCACGCAGGAGCTCTACCTCGTCTGTTCAGGTCGCGGACCAGTCGAAGAGGTAGAAAACGAGCAAGAGCGACTTCTCCTCGGCAAGCCCGCGCAACGAGACCCGCTCCTGCGTGCCCATCCAGACGTTGACGTCCGGGATCGAGTCACCAACAGCCAGCACGGGTCGAGCTTACGGGAACCCGATTTGACTCGCCTGGAGCTATCAGACCACTAGCGGCTCGTGCTCCGTCGCGGCCGCCAGCTCGCGGACGACCTCGACGAGATCGCGGTTTGCGTTCCAGATGCGTCGCTGGCGATCCGAGCCGTTTCCTTTCCCGAGGATCTCCTGGATGCCCTCCAGCTCACGGTCGGAGCCGAGCTCGCGCGCGTGCGGCTCGAGCTCCTTCAGCGTGCGCCTGATCAGTTGGGCGACCGGAATCCGGTTGCGGCGCCCGGTGGCAAGGTCCATCACCGGCGCCTCGAGCCCGTAGCGGGCCGCAAGCCACTTGTTCTCGGTGGTCAGGATGCGATGGTACGACGGGATCTCGGCACCGACTGCGTAGTGCTCGCTGTAGAGCTTCACCAGCGCCTGGCAGAACGCTGCCAGCGCCACCGCGTCCTCGACCCGCGTGACCGCGTCGCAGATCCGGATCTCGACGGTACCGAAGCGCGGGTGGAGCCGGATGTCCCACCAGATGTGGGTGTAGTCCGCGATGCAGCCGGTCTTCTCGAGCTGGCCGACGACCTCGGCATAGTCGGAGTAGTCGCGGAAGCGGGGCGGAGGGCCGGAACGAGGGAAGGCGGCGAAAACCATCTGCCGGCTCGATGCGAGGCCCGTGAGCTCGCCGCGCCAGAAGGGCGAGTTCGCCGACAACGCGAGCAGTGACGAGAGGTGGGCGAGCAGTCCGTTCACGACCTTGACCGCCTTCTCCGCATCGTCCACGGCGACGTGCACGTGCAGCCCGAAGATCAGCTCCCGGCGGGCGATGTACTGGAGCTGGTCGACCAGGTGCCTGTAGCGGTCGCGCGCGGTGATCCGCTGTCGCTCGAACAGGCTGAACGGGTGCGTTCCGGCCGAGCCGACGCGCATCCCCTGCTCGGCCGCGAGCCCGGTCACGTAGCCGCGCAGCTTGCGAAGCTCGACCTCGACCTCGGCCGGCGTGCGGCAGACCGGCGTCGCGATCTCCAGCACCGACTGCATCAGCTCCGGGTTGACCCGGGCCTCGAGCTCGTGCCCGGCGGTCGCGGCCAGCACCGTCTCGACGTGTTGAACGAGGTCGAGCGTCTCGCCGTCGAGGAGCATGTACTCCTCCTCGACCCCGAGCGTGTACGGCTCGCCTGCGCCGAACTTGTGGTCGAGGACGCTGCCGCCCTCGGCGAAGCTCGCGCCGGTGATCGTGGACGGGAAGATCTGCTTCGTCATCCCACCAGCGCGTCGACTTCGATCTCGACGCGCCACAGCGGGTCGAGCAGCCCGTTGACCACGATCATCGCCGAGGCGGGACGGACGTTCGCGAACACCTCGCCGTGCGCGCGACCGACCTCTTTCCAGTCATCGGCGTTCGTGAGGTACGCGCGAGTGCGAACGACGTGCTCGGGCGCTGCGCCGACCTCGGCGAGGGCGGCCACGATGATCTCCAAACAGCGCTTCGCCTGCGCGTAAGGATCGCTGGGGGGATCGGCTTCCCCGGGCATGATCGGCGCCGTCCCCGCGACGTGGACATGAGGACCCACCCGGATCGCCCTCGAGTACCCGACGGTGGCGACGTACGGGGAGTCGGCCGGAACGACCCGCCTCTCCATCCCACTAGTATCGCCCGCCGTGGACGCTCTGCGACAGGTCGAGGCGTGGCCGGCGCAGACGGTGGCCGTCGGCGTCTTGCGCGGCGGCGATGAGATCGCGGCCCTCGGCCCCCGTGAGCGCGTGCTCCGCTGGGCCTCGGTGACGAAGCCGGCGACGGCACTCGCGGCTCTGGTAGCGGCCGAAGAAGGGATCCTCGACCTCGACCAGCCTGCAGGGCCATCACGCTCGACGGTCCGGCACCTGCTCGCGCACGCCTCGGGCCTGCCGTTCGACGGCGACGCGCCGATCGCCGAGCCGGGGCAGCGGCGCATCTACTCCAACACGGGATTCGAGGTGCTGGCCGAAACCGTGGGCGCGGCCGCGGAGATGCCGTTCGCGAAGTACCTGACCGCTGCCGTCCTGCGGCCGCTCGAGGCGAGCGCCGAGCTCCGGGGCTCGCCCGCGGCCGGCCTGTACGGCAGCCTGGACGACCTGTTGCGGCTCGCGGCCGAGCTCCAGCGCCCTCGGCTCGTCGCGCCCGAGACGCTCGCCGAGGCGACCTCGGTGCAGTTCTCCGGCCTCGTCGGTGTGCTCCCTGATGTGGGCCGGATGGACCCGAACGACTGGGGGCTCGGCGTCGAGCTGCGCGACTCGAAGGAGCCGCACTGGACCGGTTCCCGCAACTCGCCCCGCACCTTCGGCCACTTCGGCGGCAGCGGCAGCTTCCTGTGGGTCGACCCGGAGGCCGACGTCGCGCTCGCCTGCCTGACCGATCTCGACTTCGGCCCCTGGGCGCTCGAGGCGTGGCCGCGCCTCTCGGACGCGGTGCTCTCCTAGTCCGCGTCGGCGAAGAGCGGGCGCAGGAGCTCGTCGAAGGTGGCCCGGTCGCAGCTCGCCACGACCGCGGCGGTGAGCGTGCGCACCGAGGCCGTGCGTGGCACGTTCATGGCCAGGCCGACCTCACCGAAGTAGCTCCCGGGCTGCAGCACCCTTCGCGGCCCGAGTTCCTCCTGGCTGACGGTGAAGAGGCCAGAGAGGATGACGTAGAAACGCTCGGCATCGTCGCCTTCGCGCACGACCTGGCGCCCGGGCGGCACCTCTTCGCGCTCCATCCGCTGAGCGATCTTCGTCAGCATCTCTCCGGGGAGGCCCGACAGCAGCCCAACCCGCGAGAGCTCGTGCACGGTGGCTGGAACGAACTTAGGCGTCGTCGCCCTCCTTCCGGACGTGCTTCGGGTCGTCGTGCCCCGGCCCGCGCATCGCGTCCTCTTCTTCCTGGCGCTCGGGCACCTGCTCCTGCTCTTCCTCGGTGGGCTCGGGTTGGTCGTGCATCTCGGCTCCTCTCGTCGGCCTTCTATTGTTGCGGCGTGGGCGAGCTTGCGGGGTGGAAGTTCTGTCCGCGGTGCCGGAGTGAGCTCCGCGGCGACGAGCAGCGCCTCCAATGCCCCGAGTGCGGGTTCATCACCTACGCGACCTCGAAGCCGACCGCCGGCGCGCTCTGCGAGAACGACGAGGGCCGCGTGCTCCTCGTCCGGCGCGCGCACGAGCCGTTCAAGGGGTGCTGGGACATTCCCGGCGGATTCCTCGAGGAGGGCGAACATCCACTCGACGGGCTTCGCCGGGAGCTGCGCGAGGAGACAGGCCTCGAGGTCGAGCCGGTCGCGTTCCTCGGCGTCTGGATGGACCGCTACGGCGGCGACTCGACCGCAGCGGCCACGCTGAACCTCTACTGGACCGCGCGCGTGGTGGGGGGCGAGCCGGAGGCCGCCGACGACGTCTCCGAGTTGCGCTGGTTCGAGGCAGACGAGCTTCCGCAGCCGGCGGAGCTCGCGTTCGAGAACGTTCCGCTCGTGCTCTCAGCGTGGCGTGCGCGGCACGAGCACGCGTAGCGCCCCGGCCTCGATCGCAAGCTCGAGCGGTGTTTCGAGCTCCACCGGCTCGCCGTCGACTGCAGCCTGGAGCTTCCCGGCCTGCGCGTCGATTGTGAAGCGATCGGCGCTGCGCTCGTCCCAGGCGCTCGGGAGCCAGCCCTTCGCCGCGTAGAGGTGAAGCCGGCCCTCGTCGAGGCGCTCGCGCTCACCGATCGAGAACAGGCTCAGCTCGTAGGCGTTGTTGGCGACGAGCACGATCCGCGCCATGACAGGCTCGCCGTCGATCGTTGCCCAGATCCCCGGCCGCCTGCGCCGGCTGAGCCAGAACGCCCGCACGCCAGCGAGGGCCTCACGGCGGCGGCGGTGGTGCTCGCGCCGATGAACGAGCGAGGCGTAGAGGCCGAGCGAGACGTTGTTGAGGAAGCGCCGCTCGCCCGCGCGACCGACGTCGACGCGCCGCTCCTCGCCCTCGAAGCCCGCGAGCGCGGCGAGCGGGTCGTCGCGGTCGAGGCCGAGGTCGCGGGCGAAATGGTTGCGCGTCCCGTAGGGCACCACGACGAACGGCAGATCGCGCTCGACTGCAACCGCGGCAACGGTCGCCGCGGTGCCGTCTCCGCCCGCTGCGCCGAGGACTTCCACCCCTGCGTTCCGGGCAAGGAGGGCGACGTCCTCGCCCTCCTGGAGCAGGTGCGCATCGATTTCGCGCGCCAGGGCCTCGTCCCGCAGCTCTTCGGTCGTCGGGCTCTCGGTTCCCGCGCGCGGGTTGATCAGGAGTAGAGCCCGCACCGGAAGCAGGCTATAGGCCTAGCGGATCCGCAAGTTAGGCCGTTCGGCTCATTGCGGCCGTCCGACCTCGTCCCGATCATTTAGCTATGGAAGAGCACGGTCTGCACCGCATCGAGGACGAGCTCGGCGAGAGCTGGCTCGAGCAGTGGCTCGAGAACGGTCTGTCGCTGCTCGAGGCGTACCTGGCCAAGCACGCGGCCTTCGTCGACTTCCTCGAAGCCGAACCCACCTAGGAGCCGGTTTCACCGCGCGGCGGTCGGGTATGCCGCCTACCGTGAAGCTGAGCTACCTGATCCGCGGTCTGCCCGGCCATCCTCTTCATCCACCGCTGACCGACGCCACGATCGGCGCCTACACGGCCGCCACCGCAATGGCCTTCGCCAGCGTCGTGGGAATCGCCCACGGCGCCGCCGCGCACGGCTGGTGGCTTGCGCTCGTCGTCGGCCTGATCGTGACAAGCCTCACGGCCTTGACCGGGCTCGTGGACTGGCTCTCGATCACGTGGAGGACGCCGCTTTGGTGGACGGCCACTTACCACATGCTCTCCATGCTGACCGCCACCGCATTCTTTCTGATCGCGGCCCTGCTAGGCCACGACGGCTACACGCGCGGTGCCGTCGAGACCGGACCGTTCATCCTCACGCTTGCCGGCTTCGCCTTCCTGACCCTCGGGGGCTGGCTCGGCGGCGCGATCGTGTTCGTGCACGGGATGCGGGTGCTCAACCTCGTGGACGAGCCCGCCATGCGCGCCGCATCACCGGTTCCGCATCCTGAGAAGCAGGAGGCAGAAGCCTAAGGCGTCGCTTGCGACGCCGACCATGAGAGGGCACGGCGGCTTTGCCGCCGAGGCCGTTTAGGCGCTCGCTTGCGACGCCGACCATGAGAGGCCGCCGAGGCCGTTAAGCCACTCGCTTGCGACGCCGGGCCGTCAAGCCGCTGCCTCGGCCAAGCCGAGGCGCTGCTCGATCATCGACTTCGGCATCGCCCCGACCGCGGCTGCCTGCGGCTCCCCGTGCTTGAACAGGATCAGGGTCGGGATCGACATGACCCCATAGCGCTGGGCGATCGCAGGCTCCTCGTCGATGTTCAGCTTGACGACCTTGAGGTCGCTGCGCTCCGAAGCGATTTCGTCCAACACGGGCGCGATTGCGTGACAGGGCCCGCACCACTCGGCCCAGAAGTCGACCAGCACCGGCTGCTCGCTCCCGAGCACGTCGGTGTCGAAGGTCTGTTCGGTAACTGCGTCTGCCATGTGGTCCTTTCTACCTCGCGTCTCGGCTAGTTCAAACGCCTAGGCGGGAAGGCTTGTTCCCGCTCGCTAGGATCGCCGGATGTTCACGCCGCTCCCGAGTGTGCCCGATCATCCGGCCCTGGAACGTGAAGTGCTCGAGCGCTGGGAGCGTGAGCGGACCTTCGAGCGGCTGCGCGAGCAGAACGCCGGCGGGCCGCGCTGGAGCTTCATCGACGGTCCGATCACCGCCAACAACCCGATGGGCGTCCACCACACCTGGGGGCGCACGCTGAAGGACGTCTTCCAGCGCTACCACGCGCTGCAGGGCTTCGACGAGCGCTACCAAAACGGATTCGACTGTCAGGGCCTATGGGTCGAGGTCGGGGTTGAGAAGGAGCTCGGCCTCAATTCCAAGCGGGAAATCGAGGAGTACGGGATCGCCGAGTTTGCCGAGCGTTGCAAGGAGCGCGTTGCCAAGTATGTCGAGGTCATGACCGAGCAGTCCAAGCGGCTCGGCCAGTGGATGGACTGGGGCAACGACTACCTCACCTTCTCGGACACGAACATCGAGTACATCTGGCGCTTCCTCAAGGAGTGCCACCGGCGCGAGTGGCTCTACCTGGGCCACCGCTCGACCCAGTGGTGCCCGCGCTGCGGCACCTCGCTCTCCCAGCACGAGCAGGCGGGCGAAGAGAATTACCGCGAGCTGGAGCACCCGTCGCTCTTCGTCCGCTTTGCGCTGCGAGGTCGGCCGGGCCAGCAAGGCCGTCCCGGCCTTGACGACGCCATCGCAAGCGACGCCGTCGGCCGCGAGGGCGAGGCGCTGGTGATCTGGACGACCACGCCGTGGACGCTTCCGGCCAACGTCGCGGCCGCGGTCAAGCCCGATGCCGAATACGTGCTCGACGCCAAGGGCGAGTGGCGCGCGCGCGAGCTCGCCGGCGACGTGGAGCCGGTCAAGACGGCGCGTGGCGAGGAGCTCGTCGGAGTCGAGTACGAGGGGCCTTTCGACGAGCTTCCGGCGCAGACGAACGTCGTTCACCGTGTGATCCCCTGGGACGAGATAGCACTCGACGAGGGCACCGGGATCGTCCACATCGCGCCGGGCGCGGGAGCCGAGGACTTCGAGCTCTCGCGCGTCCACGACCTGCCCGTGCTGGCGCCGATCGACGAGGCGGGCCGGTTCGTGCCCGGCTACGGGGTCTTCGAGGGCCTGAGCACCGGCGAGGCCGCCGAGCTGATTGCGGAGACGCTACGCGAGAAGGGCCTGCTGGTCGAGGCCGGTACGATCGTCCACCGCTACCCGATCTGCTGGCGGTGCAAGACGTCGCTCGTGTTCCGGGTCGTGGACGACTGGTTCATCGCCTGCGACGAGATCCGGCAGCCGCTGCTCGACGCCAATCAAGAGGTCGAGTGGACGCCGCCGCAGTACGCCAAGCGCATGGACGACTGGCTGCGCAACATGGAGGACTGGAACATCTCACGCAAGCGCTACTTCGGCCTGCCGCTGCCGTTTTACCCTTGCGAGTGCGGGCGCCTGAACGTGATCGGCTCGAGGGCCGAGCTCGAGGAGCGCGCCACCGGCGGGCTCGAGCAGCTTCAGGAGCTCCACCGCCCGTGGATCGACGAGGTGCCGATCCGCTGCGAGGGCTGCGACCGGGAGGTGCGACGCGTTTCCGAGGTCGGCGACGCCTGGCTCGACGCGGGCATCGTCCCGCTCGCGACGCTCGGCTGGCACAACCCCGACTACGTCCCGCACGGCTACGCGACCGGCGCCGCCGCCGAGCTGACCGCAGCCGAGCTGCCCGAACACGCGTACTGGGAGCAGTGGTTCCCCGCCGACTGGGTCTCGGAGATGCGCGAGCAGATCCGGCTCTGGTTCTACTCGATCAGCTTCATGTCGATGACCATGGTGGGGCGGCTGCCGTACCGCTCGGTGCTGACCTACGAGCGCGTGAACGCCGAGGACGGCCGCCCGATGCACAAGTCCGCGGGGAACATGATCGAAGCCAACGAGGCCTTCGATCGCATGGGCGCCGACGTGATGCGCTGGCTCTACTGCTCGACGCCGCCGTACGCGAACGTCAACTTCGGCTACGGGCCCGCCGCGGAGGTGCAGCGGCGGTTGCTGACGCTCTGGAACTCGGTCGGCTTCCTCGTCACGTACGGGAACATCGCGGGCTGGCGTCCGGAGTGGGGAGTCGAGCCTTCGTCGCAGCAGCCGCTCGACCGCTGGCTCGTCGCGCGCACGGGCCGGCTCGTGAGGGAGATGGAAGAGGGATACGAGCGCTACTGGACGCCTGCACTGACGGCTGCCTTCGAGAGCTTCGTGGACGACCTTTCGAACTGGTACATCCGCCGCTCACGGCGCCGATTCTGGACCGAGGACGCCGAGGCGCTTCAGGCGCTCTGGTGGGCGCTCGTCCAGGGGCTGCGTACGATCGCGCCGCTGATGCCGTTCCTCACCGAGCACCTCTGGCAGAACCTGGTCGCCGGTGCCTCCGAAGGCGCTCCCAACTCGGTGCATCTTGCCGGCTGGCCGGAGGAAGCCGAGCCTGACGAGGGGCTGCTGGCCGAGGTGGCAGACGTGCGGCGGGTGGTTGAGCTCGGGCGCCAGGCGCGCTCGCAGGCGGGAATCAAGCACCGCCAGCCGCTCCGGCGGCTGATCGTCCAGGGCGCCGAAGGTGCACGGGGTCACGCGGAGGAGATCGCGGACGAGCTGAGCGTGAAGGAGGTCGAGTTCGGTCCCGTGGAGGCGACGGAGCTGCGAGTGAAGCCGAACCTGCCCGTGCTCGGGCCGAAGCTCGGCAAGGAGCTCGTGGCGGTCCGCGCGGCTCTCGAGGCCGGCGAGTTCGAGGAGCTCGGCGACGGACGGCTGCGAGTGGACGGCCACGAGCTCTCGCCGGAGGAGGTTCTGATCGAGCGCCGCGGCAAGGATGGCTGGGCGGTCGCCGGCGAGGACGGCCTGACCGTTGCGCTCGAGCTCGCCCTCGATCCCGAGCTCGAGCTCGAAGGCCGCGTCCGCGACCTGATCCACCGGCTCAACACGATGCGCAAGGAGGCAGGCCTGGAGCTGACCGACCGGATCGTCGTGACACTCCCGGAGAGCGAGTCCGAGCTCCTGAGTCACGAGGACTGGATCAAGGAAGAGACGCTCGCCGTGCGCATCGAGACCGACGGGGGCAGCGCCCCGACGATCGCGAAGGCCTAGCGCTCGGCGGGCGCTCGTTCGCGGAGCAGGCCGACGGCGCGGGCGAGGATGTCGCGCAGGGCGCGCTGGTCGGTGGGCGACAGGGCCGCGATCGCCTCTGGCGGCTCGCTCATGATCTCCATGACCTCGCCGCGGAGCTCCATGCCGGCCGGGGTGATCGCGAGCGCCTTGACACGGCGGTCGCCCTCGGCGCTACCGCGCTCCACCAGCCCTCGGGCCTCGAGCCGGTCGACGATTCCGGTCACGTTCGACGCGTCGCAGAACAGGCGCTCGGCGAGCGCACTCATCGGCATCGGCTTTTCGGGGTCGAGCATGCGCAGCGCGTGGGCCTGGGGGAAACTGAGGCCGAGCTCGACGAGGGCGGCGCCGACCTTCGTGCGTTGCGCCATCCCGATCTCGAAGAAGAACTTTTGCGCCTCGTGGGCGGCGCTGTTCGCCTGCTTCGTCTTCAGCGTCACGGCACCAATGATACTTGAAACTCTTGGTATTTGACAACCTCAAGCATCTAGGTAGTCTACGCCGCGTGAATGGACCGGCCATTCAGGCGGAGAAGCTCGTGCGTGAATTCAAGAAGGGGCCGCGCGCGGTGGACCGGATCGACCTCGCGGTGGCGCCGGGCGAGATCTATGGCTTCCTCGGCCCGAACGGCGCCGGCAAGTCGACCACCGTGCACATGCTGACCACGCTCCTACCCCCGACGTCGGGCACCGCTCGCGTGGCCGGGCTCGACGTCGTACGGGACGGGCCCAAGGTGAGGGCGCGCATCGGCGCCGCTCTCCAGGAGGCCGCGCTCGACCCGCTCCTGACCGGCCGCGAGCACGTGCGGCTGCAGGCCTCGCTACAGGGACTTCCACGCGTTGACCGCTCCCGGCGCGCCGACGAGTTGCTCGGCCGCGTCGGCTTGACCGAGGCCGCCGACCGGAAGGTGCGGGGCTACTCGGGCGGGATGAAGCGCAGGCTCGATCTCGCACTCGCGCTCGTCCACGGCCCACGGATCCTCTTCCTGGACGAGCCCACTACGGGCCTCGACGTGCAGAGCCGGACGGCGCTCTGGGCCGAGGTAGGCCGTCTGGCCAAGGACGAAGGTGTGACCGTGTTTCTCACCACGCAGTACCTGGAGGAAGCCGATGTACTTGCCGACCGCGTCGGGATCATCGACCACGGGCAGATCGTCGCCGAAGGGAGCCCGGCCGCGCTCAAGGCGGAGGTCGGGCGCCCGACGATCGAGGCGATTCCCGCGGATTCCGCGGAATTGCCCCGCGCCTCCGACGTACTCGCCCGGTTCGGGGAGCTCGTCCCCTGCGCCGATAACGGCGTCGCGGTGCGCCTGAAGGGCGGCGAAGCCGATCTGGCGGACGTCGTCCGGGCGCTCGACGCGGAGGGCCTGAAGGTCGAGCACCTGCAGCTTCACCAGCCCTCGCTGGACGATGTGTTCCTCGCGAAGACCGGGCGCTCGCTGGAGGGCGCCGGCGACGAGGAGGAAGAGCAGCAGCCAACCTCGCAGCTCGCGATGGAAGCGACGTGACCGGCTTCGCCGACCAGGTCTACGTGCTCGGCCGGCGCTCGGTGTTGCGCACGCTCCGTCAGCCGGCGAACGTGGCCGCTCCCTTGCTCTTCCCGATGCTCCTGCTCGCGGTCAATTCGGGCGGGCTCAAGGCCGAGACGAACCTGCCCGGCTTTCCGACGGACTCCTTCGTGGCCTTCGCCCTCGCGGTGCCGTTCATCCAGGGCGCGCTCTTCGCGACGATGAACGCCGGCACCGACCTGGCACGCGACATCCAGACCGGCTTCCTCAACCGGCTCTCCCTGACACCGATGCGAGGGATCGCGGTGCTCGCGGGCCAGCTCGGCGGCGCGGTCGCGCTCGGCCTGGTTCAGGCAGCCGTGTACCTCGGCGTCGGCCTGGCCGTCGGCGTGCGGCCGGCATCCGGTGGGCTGGGTGTGCTGGTGCTGTTCGTGTTCGCGGTTCTCGTGACGCTCGCCTTCGGCGCCCTTGGTACCTTCGCAGCGCTGCGAACCGGCTCGGGGGAGGCAGTGCAGAGCCTCTTCCCGGCGTTCTTCGTCTTCCTGTTCATCTCCTCGATGAACATCCCGCGGAACCTGATCGAGCAGACCTGGTTCCGCGACCTCGCGACCGCGAACCCGGTCTCGTACCTGCTCGAGTGCGTCCGGAGCCTGATAATCACAGGCTGGGACGGGCAAGCCCTCGCGCTCGGCTTCGGGATCACGGGCGTGATCACGATCGTCGCGCTCTCGCTCTCGACGTGGGCGCTGCGGGTGAGGATGGCACGCTCGTGAGGCGACCTCGCGGAGCCGTCTGAAATGACCGGCCCACGAACCAGAAGCTCGGAGACCCGGCTGTGAGGACTCTGGCCGTCGCCCGGGGCGTTGCCTGGCGGACTCTGCACAACGTCTTCAGGAACCCGTCGCTCCTCGTGCCCTCGCTCGTCTTCCCGCTCTTCTTCTTCGTCGCCTTCGCGGGCGGGCTCTCACGGGTCGGCGACATCCCCGGCTTCGACTACCCGCCGGGTTACACGGCGTTCCAGTTCGTCTTCGTCCTGCTCCAGTCGGCCGCGTTCGGGGGAGTCTTCACCGGCTTCGGGATCGCCCGCGACTTCGAGAGCGGCTTCGCCCGGCGGCTGCTGCTCGCCGCGCCGAACCGGACCGGGATCGTGCTCGGCTACGCCTGGGCTGCGCTCGTCCGCTGGCTTGTCACGGCCGCCTTCCTGACCGTGGTCGCGCTGGCCGCCGGGATGAACGTCGGCGGCAGCGGCGTCGACCTCGTCGGGCTCTACACCCTCGCAGCGATCCTCAACCTTGCCGCCGTGCTCTGGGCTGCCGGGGTTGCGATGCGCCTGCGGACGATGCAGGCCGGCCCGGTGATGCAGATGCCGGTCTTCCTGGTGCTCTTCTTCGCGCCCGTCTACGTGCCGCTGTCGCTGCTGCAGGGCTGGATCCACACGGTGGCGCAGGTGAATCCGGTCACGCGAGTGCTGGAATCGGGACGCGGATTCGTCGCTGGCACGCCGACCGAGGTTGCCGTCGCGTTCGGAGCGGCCCTTGCGCTCGCGGCTGGGTTCTCGCTCTGGGCTCTTCGCGGCCTTCGCAAAGCCGAGGCTGCGGGTTAGCGCGAAATGGATCGGGTTGAGCCCGTCGCTCGGGGGGTGGTGGCGACGGGCTCTCCCCTAGTGCTCGCCGCGGGCCACAAGGCCAGGTACAGGGCTCGCGGCTCGCATCGCCCAGTACAGGCACGCTAGCCGTCCGGCCTCGCCTTTCCAATAGGCCGTTTGGCCTATCTTTCCAACTCGCAAGGCCCGGAGTTGAAAACGGCTTCTCGCTGGATTTTCTCGACGCGGGCTTCCCGGCTCCCTATCATTTCGAGGCCGAGTGACCCCCCAGGACCAGGCTCTCTACTTCAACGCGGTGCCGCTATTCGTGCTGGCGGGCGCCTACCTGCTCGTTGCGACGGCTCTCGCACCGGCCCTCTGGCGGGAGCGCAGCCGGGTGAGCATGACCGACGTCGCCCTTGCGCTGATCTTTCCCGGAATCGGGATCCCTGCCGCGATCATCGGCACGCTCGTGCTCTACGACCGCTCGCCGATCGGCGGGCATGTCTGGCCGCCGTTCGCCGCGACGTTGATCGCCCTCGTCCCGGCGTTGATCTTCCTGCGCCGCTGGAGCGACCCGGCCGGAGTGGTGCTGAGCGGCCCCCGCGCGCGTGAAGCAGAGAAGCTCGTGTCGGCACGCGACCGCGAGCTCGATTCCGTCGCCAATCTCGCCAACGCGCTCTCTCAGGCCCAGAACCCGGTCGAGGCCGCCCGCGCGCTGCTCGACGAGGTGGCCTCGCTGCTGCACGTCGAGTTCACCGCGCTCGCTCTCGTCAGCGACGACGAGGACGAGGCGATCGGCCTCCTCGCGCGCTCCGCCGGCACGGATGTCGACTGGTTCACCGACGTCCGCGTGCACCTGCACAACGAGCCGTCCGGAATTGCCAGCGCCTACTTCGAGGCGGCTCCGGTCGCGGTCTACGACATCGAGTCTTCTGCGCTTGTCAGCCAGCGGCTCGCCAAGGCCGCGCACGCAAAGAGCGGTGCCTTCGTACCGCTGATTGTCGAGGAGCGCGTCGTCGCAGTGCTGGTCGCGGCGCCCACGAAGGAGCGCCGGGCGTTCACGCCGGAAGAACTGCGGCTGATGCAGGCTCTCGCCGGAGAGGCGGCGATCTCGCTCGACCGCACCCGTTCGGCGCATGCGCTCGACCAGGCGCTGGCCCGTGAGCGGCTCGTGGGGAAGATTTCCCGCCGCGTGCGCTCCGTGCACGACCTCGACGCAGTCACGCGGGTAGCGGTGACCGAGACGGGCCGCGCGATCGGCGCATCGCGCTGCTTCATCAGGATCGGCGAGGAGAGCGAGACGCTCCCGATCCGCGCAGAATGGTGGGCGGAGGGGCTGCCCCCGATCGGCGACGACGCGGGCCGTCTGCCCGTGTCGAACCTCGCCGCGCGCGAGCGGCGCACCGTCGCGGTCGCGGATGTGCTCGACGCGCCGGAGCTTCGGGACGAGTCGCCTGGAACCGTCCGGCTGCTGGTCGAGCTCGGCACGCGCTCGGTGCTGGCGACGCCGATCGTTGTATTCGACCGCATGATCGGCGTGCTCGGCCTCCACCGGGGGGAGCCGGGGCACTGGGCGTCGGGAGACGTCTCGCTGGCGGAGGCCGTCGCGCGCGAGGTCGGGCTCGCGCTGCACACGGCGCGGCTGCTCGAGGAAAACGAGCGGCGGCTGGGCGAGCAGAGCGCGCTCCTCAAGGCCGCCCAGGTCGTGACCAGCGAGCTCGAGCTGAAGGCAGTCCTGCAGCGGCTGGTGGACGAGGTCGCTCAGCTCCTGCGTGCCGAGGCGGTCGATTGCTACCTGCTCGACGACGAGCGCGATGTCCTGCGCTGCGCGGCCGTGAACGGCCTGCCGGCGGGCATCGTCGGCTTCGAGTTCTCGGCGGAGAAGGGGCTTTCCGGCCGCGCCATCGCACGGGGCAGGCCGGTGCTCTCGGACGACTACTCCGAGCTCACCCAGGCCGTGCCCCACCCGGCCTACGAGGGCTTTCGCAGCGCGATCGCGGCCCCGATGCGCTGGTCCGGCGAGGTGAAGGGCATCCTCGGCGTGGGGACGCGCGATGCCGGGCGCACATTCA
>Ga0126306_10000453_pt1 | contig 18818 bp, 26 predicted proteins | sample Plot27_FD_92592 | JGI IMG/M metagenome (GOLD analysis project Ga0126306, IMG submission 92592) | Serpentine soil microbial communities from UC McLaughlin Reserve, CA, USA - Plot27 | ecosystem: Environmental > Terrestrial > Soil > Grasslands | place: USA: UC McLaughlin Reserve, Lake County...
ACCGGGTGAAGCACGAGTGCATGGTGAAGGCCGGCAAGCATCCATGGCCCGGCCAGACCCTCCCCGTGGTGGTTGATCGCGAGAACCCGGAGCGGATCGACATTCAATGGCAGGAGCTTCAGACGATCGACGAGCGGATGGCGGCCGGCGGACCCGCGGCGGCGGGCGGACCAGCCGCAGGACAGCCGCAGGTGATCGATTTGCGCGGGACGGACCTCGCCGACCAGCTCCGCGGCGCGCTTGCGGGAGCCGGCGCCGAGAGCAGCGGCAACGTCGTCGAGGACCGGATCGCGCAGCTCGAGCGGCTCTCGAAGCTGCGCGAGAGCGGCGTGCTCAGCGACGCCGAGTTCGAGGCGGAGAAGGCCCGGATCCTGGCCCGCTAGGCGACCTTCCCCGCGCGCAGCGCCCGGTAGTCGTCCCACGTGTCGACGTCTCGTGGAATCGGCCCGTCCATCGCGACGTCGACCGCATCGTCCTCGTAACGGTCGAGCAGCTTCCAGACCGCCTTGTCGCCATGCAGCGTCTGGAGCTCGGGGAACAGGTCACGCGAGAACGCAAGCGGATGCCCGCGGCCGTCGGCGTAGCCGCAGGCGGCGATTGGCGCGTCGCCACGCCCCGCGAGCAGCGCCGCGACGTGCTCCGCCGCCACGCCAGGCTGGTCGCCCAGCATCAGGACGAGTACCTCGCAGCGTGCGTCGGCGGCGCCCAGGGCGGCCGCGATCGATGACGAGCAGCCCTCCCCGAACTGCCGGTTCTCGACCACTTCGATGCCGTCCAAGGTCACGGCGGCGCGGACCGCATCGGCCTCGCCCCCGATCACGCACACGAGCTGGTCGAACCGGCACGAGCGAGCGGTGTCGAGCACGTGATCCAGCAGGGTTGCGGAGCCGTACGGCAGCAGCTGCTTGGGCTGGCCGAGCCGCTTGGAGCCTCCTGCCGCGAGCACGAGGCCGGTGACGAACTGGCTCATCGCTGCCGCCGGGCCATCTCAACCGGCACCTCGGCGGCGATGTTGACCGTGCGGCAGCGGCCGCACTTGATTCTCACCCGCCTGCCCATGTACTCGGGATCCATCGCGGCCGCGAGCAGGTTCCCGCACTCGACGCAGACGTAGTCGTGAGCGCCGTTGCCGCGGAATACGGGCCTTTCAGCGTCCTCCTGCACCGCCGTTCCGCCATCGGGCGGCACCTCGCCTTCGCGTATCCGCCGCATCGGCTTGCTGGCCATCAGATGTTCGCAAGCTTCCCGGTGAAGTCCTTGATCAGCGCGTCGAGGACGCTCACCACGACGCCCTCGCCCATCGAAGCCGCCTTGCCGGTGATCTGGGCCGCGGTGTGGAGCGTCCCGCCGCCGTTCGAGAGCGCGAAGGTCACCTCCGCGTTCGCGTGGCCCTGCCCGCCTGCCTCCTTCGACCTCACCTGCATCACGGCACGGCGCTGGGCGGGGTCCTGCTCGACCACCGCCACGGTTCCCGTGAACGTCATGGACATTGCGCCCATCTTGACCTTGATCTCCGCCCTGACCTCTTCCGTGCCGGTCCGCTCGAGCACCTTTCCTCCCTCCACGCACGGCACCAGCCGCTCGAGGTCGAGAATCGCCTCCCAGGCCTCGTCGAGGGGCTTGCCCGTTGTGAAGGAATGGTCCAGCTCAACCATGCAGCTCTCCTTGTCCTAGGGTGCATCCATGTCGCGCGTGTTCGGGCCCGAGAACGCCACTCTGAGTGTGAGGACAAAGCGAACGGGCGCGGCGTCCAAGGCCGGACACGACCTGCTCATCGAGGTGACCTCGTGGTCGGCGACGCTCGACCCGGACGCAGAGCCGGTGCTCACACTGACGGCCGACTCCCGCTCGCTGCGTGTGCTGGAGGGGAGCGGCGGCATCCAGGCCCTGGGCGAGGACGACAAGGCCGGCATAGAGAAGACGATCGATCAAGAGGTCCTCATGGGAACCGCTATCGAGTTTCGGTCGAGCAGCGTGGAGCTCGGCTCCGACGGCGTTCCCCGGACGGTCGAGGGCGAGCTCGAGCTGGCCGGCAAGCGCCATTCGATCGCGTTCGAGCTCGCGGCCGCGGACGATGGCCGGCTGACCGGCAGCGCCACGATCACGCAGAGCGACTGGGGAATGAAGCCGTACTCGGCCCTCTTCGGCACTCTCAAGGTCGCTGACGACGTGGAGGTCACGGTCGAGACAGGCACGCGCAGCGGCTAGTCGCGGTAGACGGTCTGGGCGTCGAGCCCACCCTCTACCCCAGGCGGCAGGGCGCCCGAGCCGTGGGCGTACAGGGCGAGGTCGGCGATCGTCTGCGCGTCCGCGCCGTCGCCCGCGCCGACGAACGCCCCGCTCTCCCAGGTGAGGGTCTCCGGCGCCGCTCCGAGCGCCACGCCCGCGAGCAGCTGTGCCTTGTCGCGGATCCTGCCGGCGGCGCTCAGGACCGCGGTCTGCGTGCCCGCTGACGGACTCGTGTTGAAGCCGTGACCCTCCCCGAAGCGGTCGGTGTCGGCCGGAACGACCTTGACGTCGAGGGCTGGGACGCCGAGCTCCGCTGCGACGAGCTCCGCATACTGCCCCTCGTTACCGTCGGGCTCGGTGGTCAGGCTGAGCACCATCTTGCCGGTCGGGTGCACGCGCAGGAAGACCGCTCGATATGCCTCGTTAGCCATGGGCTGAATCCTCTCGCTCGAGGCGCTGACGCTCCTGATGAGCGCTCAGCGCGTTGTGCTCCTCCAGGTCGCAGAAGCTCGGCTGCGGGCCACCGAGCGGGTGCGGGGGCACCGCCGGGCGCTCGCAGCCCGGGTAGATGCAGGCCTTCTCGGTCCGCTCAGGGGCTTCCATCGGCCCCCCAACCCGGTGTGGTCTTACCCCTGCTCGGCCCGTAGCCGCTGGGCATCGCGACCGAACTGCCCTGGACCGGAGTGGCGCTCGACCAGTTCTCCTCTTCGGGCTGGGACTCGTATGCCGGGGGCTGCCCACGCTCCGCGGCTATCGCCTCCACCACCTCGTCCAGCGCGTCGAGGCTGTGGCCGCTCACGAGCGCGTCGCAGTGCGGAAGCGCCGCCGCCATGCCGCCGGCTAGCGGTGAGAACCCGCTTGCCGCCGCTCGCGGGTTCACCCACACGATCCGGTAGGCCAGCCGCGACAGTCGCTCCATTTCGCGTGCCACGAGCGCGGGGTCGCCCCTCTCCCAGCCATCGGACAGGATCACGACCAGGGCGCCGCGGGCCATCCCACGCCGGCCATGGCGGTCGTTGAAGGTCTTCAGCGCAGTGCCGATCCGGGTCCCGCTCGACCAGTCGGGCGCGGCCGCCGCGGCGCGCTGGATGGCGCGCTCCGGGTTGCGAGAGCGCAGTGCGCGGGTCAGGCGGGTGAGGCGCGTGGCGAACACGAACGCCTCTGCGTTCGGCCCGCTCCCGGCGGCGCACGTGAGGAACTGCAGGTACGCACGCGCGTACGGCTCCATCGAGCCCGATATGTCGCACAGCAGCACCAGCCGGCGGGGGACCACGCGCCGGCGCCGGCGCGCGAGCCGAATTGGGTCGCCCGCGGTACGAATGCTGCCGCGCAGCGTGCGCCGCATGTCCATCCGTTCCCCGCGGCGGTCTCGCTCCGAGCGCCGCGTGCGCCGTCTCGGGGTGGCCACCTCGAGGCGCTCCATCAGCCGGAACAGCTGCGCAAGCTCGCCGGGGGCCAGGGCGTCGAAGCGCTTGCCTCGCAGGACCTCCTCGTCGCTGGCCGCCATCGGCAGCGCGACCTCACGCAGGCCGTCTTCCTCGCGAGCGCTGGACGCTGCGGACGAGATGCCCGCCGCAGCCACGCCCGTCTCGCCGCGGCTCTCGGGCGCCGTGCTGGGATCCGGCGCCGGGGAGGCTTCGAACTCCTCGGGCTCGAACTCGGATACGGGCTCTCGCGCGCCGAACACCGAGAAGAAGACAGAGTCGAACACCTTGACCTGCGAGGGGTCCGAGACGAGGACCGCGCGCGCGGTCCAGTACAGCCGCCGCCGGCTGAACGGCTTGACCAGGGTCAGCGCCTGCGCGAAGCGGGCGGCACGCTCCGCCGTCGTCGGGACACCGGCGTCGTGCAGGCGGCGGCTGAAGGCGCCGGCGAAGGCCGGCAGATCAAGGTGGAGCGTCCGCAGGGTGAAGGCGCCGGTCATCGCGCGACGAGGTGCTCCAACCCGGCCGCGCGGATCACCTCCTGGTCCTCGCTGTACTTCAGAACCGAGCCCAGCGTGCGCTCGACCGCTGCCTCGTCGAGCTCCGCCACTCCGAGAAGGTCGAGTGCAGCGACCCAGTCGATGGCCTCGGCCACGCCGGGAGGCTTCTGGACGTCGCCGTCACGGATACGCGCCACTGCGTCCGCGACCTGCACCGCGAGCGCCTCGGATGCACCCTTCACGCGGCGTCGCACGATCTCGACCTCCCGCTGCGGGGTGGGATAGTCGATCCAGTGGTAGAGACAGCGCCGCTTCACCGCGTCATGGAGGTCGCGTGTGCGGTTCGACGTCAGCACGATGACTGGCGGGTGTGTCGCCCGGATGGTGCCGATCTCCGGGATCGTGACCGCGGCGTCGGCGAGCAGCTCGAGCAGGAACGCCTCGAAGTCGTCGTCCGCGCGATCGATCTCGTCGATCAGCAGCACCGCCGGTCGCGGGCCGGCGTGCTCGAGTGCGCGCAGGAGCGGGCGGCGGATCAGGTAGTCGGAACCGAACAGCTCCTCCTCGCTGAGCTTCGTGCCGCTCGCGTCGGCGAGCCGGATGCTCAGGAGCTGGCGCGGGTAGTTCCATTCGTAGAGCGCCTCCGCCGCGTCGATGCCGTCGTAGCACTGCAGCCGGATCAGCGGCGTGTCGAGCACCGCCGCCAGCGATTTGCCCGCCTCGGTCTTGCCGACGCCCGCCTCTCCCTCCAGCAGCAGCGGCTGGGGAAGCCGGAGGCTTAGGTACATCGACGTCGCGAGGCCCTCGTCGACCAGGTAGTCCACGGCCCCGAGCCGCTGAGCCAGGGTCTCTACATCTGGAACGAGGTGGCGGAGCTCGCCCGCCGCCTCACCCGTCACTTCGCGCGGGCTCACGCCGCTCCTCGAACTTTCGCCTGCAGCCCGCGCAGCAGAAGTAGACCGTCCCGCCGGCGCTCTCGAGGGCCGGGGTGTCCGCCCCGACCACCACCGTCATGCCGCAGACCGGGTCGACCGCCGTGACCGCCGTGCCGGCCGCCGCCGGCTCCGACCCAGAGCGGCGCACCTCGACGATCCGGGCGACGATCGACAGGGCGACCTCCGACGGCGTGCGCGCGCCGATGTCGAGGCCGGCCGGCGTGTCCAGCGCGTCGAGGAGCTCCTCCACGACGCCGTCGGCGCGCAGCTCGTCAATCACGGCCGCGCCGCGTTTCCTGCTGGCCACGAGCCCCACGTAGCGAACGCCGGCCTCGAGGCCGGCGCGCAGGGTCGCGACCTCATCGTTCCCGTGGGCCGCCACCACGAGCGCCAGGTCCTCGGCAGTTGGGGCGAGGACTCCGTCCGTGATGTCCTGTGCGGCGACGATCTTGAGTCCGACCCCCGGCCCGAGCGCCCGTAGGGCGGCGACGATCGGAGAATCGCCCACCACGAGCACGCGCGGCGCCGGCAGGACGGGCTCGAGGAAGACCTCGATCGCGCCGCCCGACAGGCACGGGTTGCGGATCGTGACCAGCCCTTCCTCTCGCGCGACCTCCTCAGGTCCGTCGGGCAGGATTCGCAGGAGCAGGGGCGTGCCGCTCTCGATAACGGTCAGCGAGTGGAGACGGACGCTGTGCTGCGCGCAGACGCCGCCGATGAAGCCCTCGATGGTCCCGTCGGCGTGCACGAGCCCGACGTTCCCCGGTTCGACGCTCGCCGGCCGCTGGACGCGCACGACCGTCGCGACCACGAACGGCGCGCCCTCGGCGGCGAGCTCCTGCGCCCTCCGCGTGAGTGCATCTCCGATCACTGCGGCGGCTCCGGGCGGCCCTGCATCGCGGCCCAGACGCGCGCCGGCGTGCAGGGCATGTCGATGTGGTCGACGCCGTGTGACTCGTGCAGCGCGTCGATCACCGCGTTGACAATGGCCGGGGGTGAACCGACGTTGGGCGATTCGCCGACGCCCTTCGCGCCAAGCGGGTGATGCGGGCAGGGTGTGACGGTCTCGCCGAGCTCGAAGTCCGGGCACTCGAGGGCGGTCGGGACCAGGTAGTCCATGAAGGACCCGTTCAGGCAGTTGCCCTCCTCGTCGAACGTGATCACCTCCATCAGCGCGATGCCGATGCCTTCGGCCAGGCCGCCGTGGATCTGACCGTCGACGACCATCGGGTTGATGCGCACGCCGCAGTCGTCGACTGCGATGAACCGCCTCACCCTGACCTCCGCCGTCTCGGGGTCGATGTCCACCACGGCGATGTAGGCGCCGTAGGGGTAGGTGAGGTTCGGCGGGTCGTAGATCACCTGGGCGTCGAGACCGCCCTCCATCTCCTCCGGCAGTGACTCGCCGCTGTAGGCGCGTACGGCGATGTCCTCGATGAGCGCTCCCTTCTCGGGATCGCCCTTGACGTACCAGCGGCCCTTCTCCCAGGCCAGGTCCTCCGCCCTCGTCTCCAGCATCGTCGCCGCGATCATGCGCGCCTTGTCGCGCACCTTGCGCGACACCACCGCCACCGCCGCACCCGAGACGGGGGTCGAGCGGCTGCCGTACGTGCCGAGTCCGTAGGGAGACCTGTCCGTGTCGCCATGGCGCACCTGCACGTCCTCGGGCGGGATCCCGAGTTCCTCGGCGACGATCTGCGCGAACGTGGTCTCGTGCCCCTGCCCCTGAGTCTGGGCGCTGATGCTCACCATCGCCTTGCCGGACGGGTGCACCCGCAGGTCGGCCCCGTCGTTCATCGACAGGCCGAGGATGTCCATGTGCTTGCGCGGGCCGGCGCCCACGCCTTCCGTGAAGAAGGAAACGCCGACTCCCATCAGCTCGCCCCGCGCCCGCTTCTCCGCTTGCTCCCGCCGCAGCTCGTCGTAGCCGGCGATGTCCATCGCGACCCTCATCGTCTGGGCGTAGTTGCCGGAGTCGTAGGTCCAGCCCGTGGTCGTCTCGTAGGGGAACTGCTCGGGCGCGATGAAGCTCTGCATCCGCAGCTCGATCGGGTCGGCTCCCATCTCGAGTGCGAGCGCGTCCACCATGCGCTCGACCAGATACACGGCCTCGGTGATCCGGAACGAGCAGCGGTAGGCCACGCCGCCCGGCGCCTTGTTGGTGTACACCGCCTTGACCTTCACGTGCGAGGCCTCGAGGTCGTAGGAGCCGCAGACGATGTGGAAGAACCCGGCCGGGAACTTGGTCGGCTGGGCCGTGCTGTCGAAGGCGCCGTGGTCGGCGATCACGTCGACCCTCAGGCCGGTGATCTTGCCGTCCTTGGAGCACATCTCCGCGTGCATCACGTAGTCGCGCGCGAAGCCGGTCGACATCAGGTTCTCGGAGCGGTCCTCGATCCACTTGACCGGCGCACCGGCAACGATCGAGCCGGCGATCGCGCACACGTAACCGGGATAGACGGGCACCTTGTTGCCGAACCCGCCGCCGATGTCGCCCGTCCTGATCCGGATCATGTGCTCGGCAAGCCCGGCCACCTGCGCGTACACGGTGCGGTGGGCGTGGGGCGCCTGGTTGCCGTTGTAGATGTCGAGCTGGCCGGTCTGCGGGTTGAAGTCGGCGATCATGCCGCACGTCTCGAGCGGCGCGGGATGGCAGCGCGGGTAGATGATGTCCCGCGTCACGATCGTGTCGGCCTCGGCGAACGCGCTGTCGGTGGCCTGCTCGTCACCGGCCTCCCAGGTCGGACTGGCGAGGTTGTCTGTCTGGCCCACCTTGTCGTCACGGATGAGAGGCGCGTCGGGATCCAGCGCCTTGCGCGCGTTCACGATCGCCGGCAGGGGCTCGTACTCGACGTCGATCAGCTGCAGCGCATCTCGCGCGATGTACTCGTCGGTCGCGATCACGAACGCGACCTCCTGGCCCTGGAAGCGGACCTTGTCGCCCGCGAGCACCGCCTGGGTGTCGTAGGAGATGGTGGGCATCCACGCCAGCCCGAGCGTCTCCAGGTCCTTGGCCGTGACCACCGCCGCCACGCCCGGGTGAGCGAGCGCCCTGCTGGTGTCAATCGAGACGATGCGGGCGTGCGCGTACGGGCTCCGCAGGACGGCGCCGTGGACCATTCCCGGCAGCCTGACGTCGTCCAGGTAGTTGCCCTTGCCGCGGATGAAGCGCGCGTCCTCCTTGCGCTTCAGGCGCCCGAAACCGATCGGTCGCTCATGCACTGTGCTGGGGAGGTTCTCGACGGTCGCCATCTTCAGACCTCCTGCCTCGTTGTGGTTTCGTGCTCGGCCGCCCACTGCACGGCGGCGACGATGTTCTTGTAGCCCGTGCAGCGGCAGATCGCCCCGGAGATCGCGGTCCGGATTTCCCGCTCGGTCGGGTTCGGGTTCTCGTCCAGCAGGGCGCGGCTCGTCATCAGCATCCCGGGGGTGCAGAACCCGCACTGGAGCGCGTGCGTCTCGTGGAAGCCCTGCTGGACCGGGTCGAGCTGGCCGTTCACCTCGAGCGACTCGACGGTGCGGATCTCGTGGCCCTCGCACATCACCGCCAGCGTCGTGCACGACTTGATCGGCTGGCCGTCCATCAGCACCACGCACGCGCCGCAGTTGGAGGTGTCGCAGCCCCAGTGCGTGCCGGTCAGCCCGGGGCTGTCGCGGATGAAGTGGATGAGCAGCTGGCGCGGCTCGACGTCGCGCGAGACAGCCTCGCCGTTGATGGAGATGGTCACCTGCATCGTCAGACCTCCTGGTGCTGCGCACGGGCTGCCGCGCGGCGCAGGGCACGTTTCGTGAGCACGCCCGCTAGGTGACGCTTGTAGTCGATCGGCCCGCGGCCGTCCGGGAGCGGGGCGCACTCCTCCGAGGAGATCTCGCCCGCCTGCGCGAACAGCTCGTCCGAGGGCTTCTTGCCGCGCAGCAGCTCCTCTGCGCGGGACACCTGGACGGTGGTCGGACCGACGGCGCTCAGCGCCACACCGGCGTCGGCGATCGTGCCGTCCTCGATCCAGAGGGCTGCTGAGGCCGCCGCGACGGCCCAGTCGCCCGCGCGCCGCTCGACCTTCTCGTGAGCGCTGCCGGCGCCGGGGCGCATCGGCAACCGAACCTCGGTGAGCATCTCGCCGTCGCCCACGGCCGTCGTGAACGGGCCGATGTAGAACTCGTCGAGGCCGACGACGCGTTCGCCCTGCGCGCCGCGGATCACGGCCTTCGCCTTCAGAGCGGAACAGACGGCGGACAGGTCCTCGGCTGCGTCGGCCTGGCAGAGCGAGCCGCCGATCGTGCCGCGGTTGCGCACGACGGGGTCGGCGATCACCTGCTCGGCGTCGCGGAAGACGGGGAAGCGCAGCGCGAGCAGGTCGGACTTCAGGAGCTCCACGTGACGCGTGAGCGCACCGATCCGGAGCTCGTAGCCCTCCTCGCGGATGTATGCCAGCTCGTGCAGATCGTTTATGTCGATCAGATGGTCGGGATTCGCGAGGCGGAGCTTCATCATCGGCAGCAGGCTGTGTCCGCCGGCGATGATTCGGGCCTCGGAACCGAGACGCTGCAGCGCCTCGAGGGCGCCCTCGACGCTGGTGGCACGCTCGTACTCGAATGAGGCGGGGGTCTGCACGGGCTAGCTCCTATCGTCGGCGTCGACCTGGCGAGGCGCGGCAGCCGCGTCCTTCAGGTCGGGCTCCGCTCCGTTCGGCGGTTCTGGGCCCCCATCGGAGGTCGCGTCGGCTTCATCGCCTGCACGCGCGTCGATGCCGCTCTCGGTCGCCGGCTCGTCGGATCCAGTCGTCCCTCCGAGGACCGAACTGCCTAGCTGGCGATCCTCCGCCAGCATCTCGCGTGGCGCATCGGATCCTCCGAGCTCGGCGGGGACGATGCCCTCCGCGGCGGTTTCGGCCCACTGGCCCTTCTCGCGGATCTCCGCTTGGTCCGGGGTGGTCCCGCCGCGCTGCTCGCTCGGCGGGTACTGCACGGGGGCGCCCGTCCCGATCACGGGCGACTTCGGCAGCTTCTCCGGCCGCGTCTGTCGGTTCTCGGGGTACAAAGAGCGCGCGTCGAGGCTGCCGCCCTCGATGTTTCTCAGCACTGGACCATTCGGGCTGGCGGCGGCGATCGGTGCCTCTCGCCCGAGGCGCGCGAGTGTGAGCGTTCCCTTCGTGTACACCTCCGAGATGCGCGGGGGCCTGACGGTCTGACTGTCCGGGAAGTTGCGCAGCCCCTCGGCCGCGGCGCCCGGGTAGAGGCCCTCGACCAGACCCATGGAGTCCACCAGGCCTGCCTTCTTCACGAGCAGGCCCTCGAGCAGGTCAACGCCCGCGTCGAGGTTCGCGTTGATGTCCTTCACGACGTCCGCGACGGGCCCGCTCTTCTCGATGATCTCCACTACCGAGGCGATTGCCTCGTCGAGGCCCGACGTGATCTGCCGCAGCGCGAAGATCGTCGACACGAGGTAGTAGACGAGCGCGAGGACGATCAGCAGCACCGCGATGATGAGCACTACGCCTGCTGCCGGCATCGCTACTCCTCCTCCGCGTCGTCGATGATCACGTCGAGCGAGCCGCCGTAGCCGGCCACCACCTCGACCGTCTGCTTCGCATGCGCCTGCGTCGTCAGGAGCAGCGGGACCGCGTCGAGGTCCTTCGAGCCGGCCTGCGCGGCCGCGGCGATCCGGCGGACGCTCGGCACGATGCCGCTGGCAGCGTCGAGCACGCCCTTCAGGAGGTACACGACGACGGGCAGAACCACCACAAGCAGGAGTACGTCTCCGATCCACCAGAGGGTCATCCGGGCCTCCTCTCCGCAACGACCGCGGCCTTGGCGGCGATCCCCGGCATCGCGCCGACGATGACCTCGAACTGGGCGTTGATCGCCCTGACCGCGGGTTCGAGCGGGCGCAGGTGCTCGGACTGGACCGTCTCGAGCGCGTCGGCCAGCGTGGCGAGGTTCGTCGACGCCGACTCGAGGCCGGTGCGCACGCGAATCAGCGCGAAGGCCACGACCGCCACCGCGACCACCGCCAGGAGGACGCTGAGGAGGACGAGCAGGTCGGTGTCGCTCATGACTCGTCGTACCCGTCGGTCAGGGCGTTCATATAGCGGTCTTGGACCACTGCTTCCTCCACGATCAGCCCAAGCACGGGGGCCGTGGCCTCGAGCTGCGGGATGTTGGCTGTGTTGCCGGCGACCTTGCCGGCCACGTCGAGCAGGCCCCGGGCGGAGTTGTCGATGTCGTCGACAGTCCTCACCAGGATCGTGAGGAGGGCCGCGACGACGAGGGCCGCGACCAGGCCGATCACGAGTGAGATGGCCCAGAGTGTGTTGGCGGACACCGCGAGCGTCGTCATTTGCCGACCGCCACCTTTCGCAGCGCGCGCGCGGAGTGCAGGATCCTTACCCCGGAGTCGTTGATCCTCGCGATGCCGGCGAGCTCGTCCGTCTGGGCGCGCACCACCTCGACGCCGTCGACCGCGCCCCGCGCCTGTCCCGCAATTCTTCGCGCCAGCATCACGACGAAAATCACAATTACCGCCGCGACTGCGATGACGACGATGCCGAGCACAAGCCCAACCCACCAGCCCGTGGAAGCGCCGATCAAACTGGCCATCTCAAACCCTCCGAGGTCGTTGAGCAGACACTAACCTCAGCGCTGGGGCGCGGCCACTGCCGCACCCTCCAGTTCCTCGGTGAACGCCTCGGCGGTCATCACTTCGGAGAACATCGGGTAGTCGAACTGGATCGCGTTCTGGTGCTCCTCGGATGATGTGGCCGCGACACAGTCCGAGAGCGTGATCACCTGGTAGCCCTTCTCGTAGCCCGTCCGCATCGTCGACTCCACGCAGCAGTTCGTCAGGAAGCCGCCGAGCGCGATCGTGGTGATGCCCCTGGCGCGCAGGATGAAGTCGAGGTTCGTCGTCGCGAACGTGTCGAGGCCGCGCTTGCCCTCGACGACCACGTCGCCCTCCTGAGGCGCGAGCGAGTCGACGATCTCGGCGCCCCATTCGCCCTTGACGAATGCCGTGGAGTCCACGACGCCCTTGAGGATTCCGTACGGGTGCTGGGCCAGCTCGCCATAGCCGGGTGCGAACGTGATCGGCGCATGCACGACCGTCGCTCCCGCGGCGCGCGCGGACTCGACGAGTCGGCGTGTGTTCTCGAGCATGCCGGTGCTCTCCATCACGTCGCCCACCGCGCCATGTAGAGCGCCGCCCTCACTGGTGAAGTCGTTCTGATACTCGATCAGGACGACGGCTGTGCTCTTGGGATCGAACGGCACGGGAGCCTCCTTGGTGAGGGAGGCTCCTAGGCTACGCCGCTTCTTCGCGCCGCGTCTGTTCGCGCGTCGCGAAGAACGCCGAGGCTGAGATGCCGCGGTCGAAGTCCGACCAGCTCGCGCCCTCGGCAAGCGTCCGCTCGATGCGGTCGAAGCTGCCGAGGTTGCCGCCGAGGTTGTCCACGAAGTGCACCAGCGTGGCCTCGCGCGTGCAGGGCACCACCGGGCTGCCGTGCTCGAGCTTGCCGTGGTGGCTCAGGATGATGTGCAGCAGGCCCTCGGCCTCCGCCGCCGGAAAGCCGTCGGTCCGCTCGATCTCGCGCCTCACCACGTAGTAGCCGAGCGGGATCTCGCCGAGCAGCTTGCCGCTGTCGGTGAGCTCGATCGCGCCGTTGACCGAGGCGTAGACCTGCGTCTTGCCGATGTCGTGCAGGAGGGCGCCGGTCACGGCCAGCTCGCGGTCGATTCCTCCCCGGAACGGGCCGGCCGCAAGGGCGCTCACCCCCTGAGCGACCGACAGGCAGTGCTCGATCAGCCCGTGGCGGTAGGCCTGGTGGTAGTACTTGGCCGCCGGCGCCGAGTGGTAGGCCGCGCCGGTCTCGGTGGAGGGGTCGATCAACCGCCCGAGCAACGTCCGCAGGTGGGGGCGCTGGATGGTATCGATCAGCGCCTCGAGGTCCGCGGCCATCTCCGCGTAGGGCCGGGCCGGCGCCTCGGTGAGGTCGGCCAGCTCGTACTCGTCCTCCGCCGCGGCCCGCATCCGTTTGACCGTCAGGCCGGCGCCGTAGCGCTCGTCGACCGAATAGCGGGCGAGCACGCGTATGACCGAGCCGGTCGGGCAGAGCGGTGCGAGCGCCTCCACCTCGTCCCAGATCACGGCCTCGACGGCGCCCGTGGTGTCGCCGAGCTGAAGCTTCAGGAAGCTCTCGCCGTTGCGCTTCTGGCGGCGGCTGTGGGCCCGCACGACGAACACCTCGTTGACCTCTTGGCCGTCGGCCAGGTCGCGGACGAAGCACCTCGAAGTGGTCAGCGTGGTCTGCTCCATGGGGGATTGCCAAGGTAAGGCTGCACTCGGACGGTTTAGCCTCCCGTGCATGGGAGTGCTCATCGCCGGGGGCACCGGCGCGCTCGGGAGCGCCGTCGTCCGCGACCTGCTCGAGTCGGGCCACGACTGCACGGTCACCTGGATCGTGGACAGGGAACGCGAACGCGCTGAGGGGGACTTCGGAGAACGCGTTTCGTTGGTGCACGCCGACCTCGTCGACCCACAGGGTGGAGCCGAGGACGCCGTCGCTGCGGTTGAGGATCTGGAGGCGGTCGTGAACCTGGTTGGCGGCTTCTTCTCCGGACCGCTCGCACACGAGACCGAATGGGACGACTTCGATCGCATGTTGCACCTCAACCTCGCACCCGCATTCAATCTCGCGCGCGCCGCGATGCCGCACCTGCTGGAACGTGGCGGGGGATCGTTCGTAGCCGTGTCGGCGCGGCCCGCGCTGAGGCCATTTGCCGGCTCGGCCGCGTATTCGACCGCCAAGGCGGCCGTGCTCGCCTTCATCAGGGCCCTCGACGCCGACTACCGCACGCAGGGAATCCGGGCGAACGCGATTCTGCCGAGCGTGATCGACACGCCCGCCAACCGCGCGGCGGAGCCGGACGCGGACCACTCGAAGTGGGTCCAGCCGGCCGAGATTGCGAGGGTCGTGCGCTTCCTCGTGTCCGATGACTCCGCGGTCACGAGCGGCGCCGCGATCCCCGTCTACGGGCGCGCGTAGTACTTCAGGGCCCGCTGGCCGACCTGCCTCGTCACGCTGCCGTTCTGGATCGCCCCGATGGGTGCACCGATCAGCGGGATCAGCCGGCCCGCGTAGCGGCGCGCCAGTCGCCTAGCGAGGTACTTGGCGAGGCGCCGATGCAGCGCGTCGTTCCTCCGGCCGCTCAGCGCGCGCTCGGCCATCGCCTGAGCCATGCGCTTGCCCACGCCGTCGAGCGCCCTGCGCGCCTGGGCCGGCGTGTCGTACAGCCCCTGGAGCGCGAGGTACTCGGCCGGGCGCATCGGGTGGCAGGGGTCGTAGCCGTACGCGGCCGCGATGTAGAACACCATCCGGCCCTGGATCCACAGCAGCGCCACCATGTCCGGCGCCGCCGTGATCACCCCGCCGGCGCCGAGCGCGCCGCCCTCGAGCCGGGCGAGGCGGACGTGCTTCTTGAAGGCCACGCGCGCGAGCTCGTCCGGCGTGTGTCCCGCACCGGCGTTTCGCGCCCACTCTGCCGCCTGCGGCCCAAAGCGCTCGGCCGACGCCAGCGCGATGTACTCCGGAGCGCGATCGGGCTCCGCCAGCAGGCGCTCCCACAACCGCTTAGGCGGGCGCTCGAGGTGATCGATTTCGGTGGCGGCCTCCACGTTGCTTGAGGCTAGCCTGTGGCGAATGGGAATTCTCGACGACGACATGAAGGACGACCGTGAGCAGCTGATCGAGTTGCTCACCAGGGCGTATTGGATGGAGATCGAGACCGTGATGAGCTACATCACCAACTCGATCAACCCGGACGGCGTGCGCGCCCAGGAGATCATCGAGTCCCTCCAGCAGGACGTGGAGGAGGAGCTCGGACACGCGCGCGAGTTCGGCGCGCGCATCAAGGAGCTCTACGGCGTGGTGCCGGGCTCACTCGACTTCAACGCCGAGCAGTCCTACCTCCAGCCGCCCGACGAGCAGACCGACATCGTCCACGTGATCAAGGGCGTCATCGAGGCCGAGTCCGGCGCGATCGAGCACTACAACCGCATCATCGAGTTCTGCGAGGGCCGCGACCCGGTCACGCAGGACATGGTGATCACCATCCTCCGCGACGAGGAGGGCCACCGGCGCCTGTTCGAGGGCTTCCTGAGCGAGTACAAGTCGGAGGGGCTGGCCTAGGCGAGCGAGTCCGCCACCAGGACGACGATTCCGAAGATTCCCGCCGCCGCGGCGATCACGCCGACCACCGTCGGCGAGGGGCCGCCGTGGATGCCCGTCTCGTGCACCGCCGCGTGGCCCTTGCCGCGCTGAAGCAGCCAGCGGTTGACGGGATAGGCGAAGAAGCCGGCCACGAACAGCGCGAACGACAGCGAGCCCCAGAACAGCACGTCGTCGAGCCCCGCATCCATCGCGCCGGGGATCACCAGGATGATCGCGTTGTCCACGATCTCCATCACCGCGATCGAAAGCGTGTCGGACGCCAGGGCGATCGGAACGACGGCCGCCAGGGCCAGCCCGGCGCGCAACAGCGGCCAGCTCGTCAGCGAATAGCCGAACAGGAAAGCCAGCACGATCGCCAGCGCGATCGTGGCGCCGTCCGACCAACCCAGGGCCGTGCCGATGATCACTCCCAGCACCTCGCCGATCGCACAGCCCGTGAGGCAGTGAAGCGTGGCGCTGAGCGCCATCCGGTTCACGCTCTCGGCCTGCCCGTGCGTGTGTGCATGCGCATCCATCACGGCCCCCAACGGTAGATACCATCGTCAACTGCCACACCGGCGAGGTAGCTCAGTTGGTAGAGCACACGACTGAAAATCGTGGTGTCGCCAGTTCGATTCTGGCCCTCGCCATCTGCCGGCTGCGGCGCCATGTCAGGCGGCGTCCTCGGTCGCTCGCGTGCAGAGCACGCCACGCTCCCTGCGTCCTTGCCTGACGGGCGCCTCGCTCGGCTGTCCTGCAAATGCGCGCTTTCCGTACCTGCCGACGACAGCTAGGTGCGGGCCGAAACGTCCACGTGGCGTCCATTTACTTCGGGATTGCCGCGCCCGTAGGGTGCAGGCGTGGTCCACGGAACTGTCGCATCTGGCTTCGAGCCCGTCCGCGAGCGGTTTGATCGCTGCTTCACCGAGCTGGGCGAGACCGGCGCTGGCTTCGCCGCGATTGCGGGCGGGCGCGTCGTCGCCGACCTCTGGGGAGGCGACGGCTGGGAGCGCGATTCGATCGTCCAGGTGTTCTCGGTGAGCAAGCCGATGGCCGCGTTCTGCGTGTTGATCCTCGCCGACCGCGGCGAGCTCGCCCTGGACGACCGGGTCGCCTTTCACTGGCCCGAGTTCGCCGCGGCCGGCAAGGAGGCGGTGACAGTGCGCCAGCTGCTGTGCCACCAGGCCGGGATGGTCGCGCTGCGCGCACCGCAGCCTCAGGAGGTGCTGCTCGACTGGGACCGGCTGTGCGCGCTGCTCGCCGCCGAGGCGCCGTGGTTCGAGCCCGGCAGCGGCCACGCCGAGCAGGCGATCTTCTACGGACATCTGTGCGGTGAGTTGGTGCGCCGGGTCGATGGGCGCTCGCTCGGAACGTTCTGGCGCGAGGAAGTCGCGCGGCCGTGGCGGCTCGAGTTCGCCTTCGGGCTCGACGGCCACGAACAGGCGCGAGCGCTCGATCTCGTCGGCGAGATCCCCGCCCACGACGGCGAGCTCTACGAGCTCGCGACCGCGAACCCGCCGGGGGCGCACGACCTCGAGTTCGTCAACGGAGCCGCTTGGCGGGCTGCAGAGATCCCGGCGATCAACGGGCACGGCAGCGCCCGAGGCGTCGCCCGGTTCTTCGCCGGCCTGCTGGGCGGCGGCGAGCTCGACGGCGTGCGGCTCGTCTCAGCCGAGTCGGTGGCCCGGATGAGCGCGGGCGAGCTGACCGCGGTCGATCCGCTGCTCGATGAGGAGGTGACCTGGGGCTTCGGCGTCTGGGTCGACGACGATGGCTACGGCATGGGCGGGCTCGGCGGAGCGCTGGCGATGACCGATCCCGACCTCGGCCTCGCCTACGCCTACCTCACTCGAAGGATGGGAACGCACGAGCGGGCCGAGGCGATGGACGCCGCGGTCCGCGCCGCCCTCGGCTGATCGGGCGATCGACTTGTGCACGCGGCGGCCTCCGAGATAGGGTCGCGCGACCTTGGGCGGACCTGCCCGAACCGCATAGGCCCCCACGTGGCAAGGAGGACTCGCATGACTCGGTACCAGCCATCGCCAGCCATGATCGTGGCCTGCACAGCTCTGGTCGTTGCAATGGGTGGCACGGGGTACGCCGCCATCACGCTCCCGAAGAACAGCGTCAAGGCGAGGCAGATCGCCACGAATGCGGTCGGCGCCGCGGAGATCAGGAGCGGTGCCGTTCGTTCCGCGGAGATCAGAGACGGCGCTCTCCTGAGGACGGACTTCAAGGCAGGAGAGGTGCCGGTGGGCCCGCAAGGCCCGCAGGGGCCGCAGGGCGTCGAGGGCGACCCCGGCGAGGCCGCCTTTGGACGCGCGTTCGCGACGGTCCTGAGCGTGACTCCTCCCGAATTCCACGGCAACACGAAGAACGTGACCGCGGTCACCCGCCCGGCCGGCGAGCCCGTTGGCGTCTACTGCCTGACGCTGGCGGCGGGCATCAGCCCGGTGGACACCCATGCCGTGGTTTCGCCGGAGTGGTCCGCGTCGACCGGGTCCGACCTCTCTGTCTTCGCATCGAACGAGGTCGACGACTGCCCCCAAGGCACGCTCGAGGTCCGGACATACGACCTCCCGGGCCCGGCCCTGTCGGACGACGTCTCGTTCAACATCATCGTGCCGTGAGTCGGGCTACCGCTGCGTGCTCCCGGGCAACTGCGGCAGCAGACGCGGGCCTGGCATCACGACCATGCCCAACTGCTGGAGGAGCGTGATCCCGTCGAACTGGAACCAGTGCTCGTCCACCTTGCCATCCACCATGCGGTCAATCTCGATGCCTGAGAAGGCCACTTGCCTGTTGGTCGGCGCCGCGCTCCGATCGCTGCAAAGCGGGGGCTCCGCCCGTGGCCCCGGCATCGAGTGCCTGCCGTCCCTTTCGGGGGATTGGGCGACGGAGTCCAATTCGGAGTCCAGAACGCGGCTCTGATTGGCGGCTGGTGCGCCACGCGCTCTGGCGGGGTCGACCTCGAGCATGCCGACGAAAGTAGGCTCGGCGTGGTGTTCGACCACGTCGGAATCGCCGTCTCGGATCTGGCCGCCTCCGAGCGCTTCTACCGCACCGTGCTCTCCGTGCTGGGCGTCGAGCCCAGCCACGCGGACGCCGAGCTCGTCGAGTGGGAAGACTGGGCCATCGGGCCCTCGGACCGCGAGCACCCGGTGACCCGCGGCCTGCACGTCGGCTTCTGCGCCCCGACCCGTGAGGCCGTGGACGCCTTCTGGCAGGCGGGGATCGACGCCGGCTACCGCGACGACGGCGCGCCCGGGCCGCGCGCGATCTACGGGCCCGACTACTACGGCGGCTTCCTGCTCGACCCGGACGGCAACAGCGCCGAGGCCGTGCACGGCGAGCGGTCGAGCCCGGTGCCCCCCGGCCGCATCGACCACCTGTGGATCCGCGTCGCCGACCTCGAGGCGTCCAAGCGCTTCTACGCGACGATCGCGCCGCACGCGGGGATCCGCCTGGGCGACGACGAGTCCGGGCGCGTGCAGTTCGCCGGCGGCGACTACAGCTTCTCGCTGATCG
>Ga0126306_10000454_pt1 | contig 18812 bp, 14 predicted proteins | sample Plot27_FD_92592 | JGI IMG/M metagenome (GOLD analysis project Ga0126306, IMG submission 92592) | Serpentine soil microbial communities from UC McLaughlin Reserve, CA, USA - Plot27 | ecosystem: Environmental > Terrestrial > Soil > Grasslands | place: USA: UC McLaughlin Reserve, Lake County...
CGACCGGCACCCCGTTCTGCGGCCGCAGGCGATCGTGCCCGAAGCGGAGCGCACGGCACGCGCCGCAGAGGAGTGGACGCGCGAGGTGATGCGCCGCCTCGAGAGCGAGCGCTTCAACGTGATCACGCTCAAGTGGTGGGGGCGACCAACACGCGTGCCGTCGTTCCTCGAGCGGCACGGCGTCGGCGGGACCTTCGTGGGGGAGTCGGCGTTCCTGCGTGGGCTCGCCGCCTACGTCGGGCTCGAACCTGTCGTCGAGCCCGAGACCGACGATCCAGTCGACGACCTGCGACGGCGGTTGGCACACGTGGCCGAGCGGCTCGATCGCGGCGAGACGTTCGTCTTCGTCCACCAGAAGACGACCGACTCGGCCGGCCACACGAAAGACCCACGCGTGAAGCAGGCGACGATCGAGCAGCTCGACGAGGTCTTCGGCGAGCTGCCCGTCGACCGCGCCATCGTCTGCGTGACAGGCGACCACGCGACGCCCGCGTCGCCCGAGGTGATCCACTCGGGCGACCCGGTGCCGCTCGTCGTCGCCGGTCCAGGCGTGCGCGCCGACGACGTGAGCGAGTTCGGCGAGGTCACCTGCGCTCGGGGCATCCTCGGCCACCTCAGAGGCCCCGACCTGATGCCGGTGCTCCTGAACGCCGCCGACCGACCGCTCTTCCTGGGCTCCCGTCCCACACCCTTCGACGGCGCAGACGGGTACCCGGCCCTGCTCGAACCGCTGCAATAGGCTCAGGGTCATGGACGCCGACGCGCACGTGGGCGCGCGCACGCGCTCGCTCGAGATCTCGGCGCCGTTCTTCCGGAAGCTCGCGCTCGCGTCGGCGATCTCGCTCTACGTGATCATCGCTTCCGGCGCGACGGTGCGCCTCACGGGTTCCGGTCTCGGCTGCGAAGGCTGGCCCGGCTGTTCGCCCGGCGCAGTGTTTCCGGAGCAGAGCTACCACTCGTTCATCGAGTTCGGGAACCGTGTGGTCAGCATCTTCCCGATCCTGCTCTCGCTTGCGACGGCGGTGAGTTCGCACTTCGTTCGCGGATTGCCGCGATGGGTGCGGACGACCGCGTGGGCTGCTGCGCTCGGCACGATCGCACAGGCGCCGCTCGGACTGATCACGGTCCGCCTCGACCTCGATCCCGTCGCTGTGATGTCGCACTTCCTGCTCGCAATCGCGGTGCTCGCCGCAGCGGTCGTCGTGGCTGTCGAGTCGTGGCGCGTCGATCGCGGCTCAGGCGCGCCGTTCGTCCCGCGACGGATCGCGCAGCTCGGGCTGCTCTTCGTCGCGCTGACGCTGATCGTGGTCGTCAGCGGCACGTTCGTGACCGCGAGCGGGCCGCACGCAGGCGACCCGGACGTCGTCGACAGGCTCGGGAACCTGGAGCGCACGATCTGGCTGCACGTGCGTGTGACGGCCGTGTTCGGCATGCTGCTCCTCGGTCTCGTGCTCTACTTGCGCCGCAACGCTCCCGCCGTCGTGCAGCGCGTCGCCTATGTTCTCCTGGCGCTTGCTGCGACGCAGGCGGTCGTCGGCGAGCTTCAGTGGAGGAACTCGCTGCCCTGGTGGCTCGTGCTCGTCCACGTCGTGCTCGCGGCAGGTATCTGGGCGACCGCGGTGTGGCTCGTGACGCTGATGTGGCGTCCGACCGCCTCCAGCGTTCGGACGTAAACTGAGGCGATGGAGGAGCTTCGCGTCGCGTCGCGGCCGAATCTGCGCCGTCCCGTCCTGATCACTGCCTTTCGGGGCTGGAACGACGGTGGCCAGGGGGCCTCACTGGCAGCCGGCTTCCTCGCGCGTACTTGGCAGGCGGCGCGGTTCGCCGACATCGACCCAGAGACGTTCTTCGACTTCCAGGCCACGCGGCCGCACGTCTCGCTCGTCGAAGGCGTCACTCGGCAGATCGACTGGCCGGACAACGCCTTCTACCACGCCGAGATTCCGGGCACCGACCGCGACGCGATGCTGCTGCTCGGCATCGAGCCGAACGTCCGCTGGCGGACGTTCACGACCCTCGTTGCGGAGCTCGCGACCGACCTCGGCGTCGAGCTCGTCGTCACGCTCGGCTCGCTCCTCGCCGATGTTCCGCACACGCGTCCATCGCCCGTGACGGGCAGCGCAAGCGACGCGGAACTCGTCGAGCGTCTCGGGCTGCAGGCATCGCGCTACGAAGGCCCCACCGGAATCGTCGGCGTCCTCCACGACGCGTGCAAGCAGGCCGGCATCCCGTCCGCGAGCCTGTGGGCCGCGGTTCCTCACTACGTGTCGCTCGCACCAAGCCCGCGCGCCGCGCTCTCGCTCTGCCGTCGCCTCGGCGAGCTGCTCGAGGCGCAGATCGACATCACGGAGCTCGAGGAAGCGAGCGAGGCGTATGCGCAGCAGGTGACCGAGGCCGTGGCGTCCGATCCCGAGACGGCGGCGTACGTCGAGGAGCTCGAGCAGCGCACCGAGGAGATGGAGGAGGAAGAGAAGAACCTGCCGTCGGGCGACGCCATTGCCGCGGAGCTGACTCGCTACCTACGCGAGCGCGACCGCGAGAACGGCGGTCCCGAGGGCCCCGCCGGTTAGAACCCCTTCATGATGGAGCCTCGTCGCTGGGGTGCGATGGGTGGTGCGAGGCAAGGACGCAGGGAGCCCCTGTATCGAGTAGATACGGGGGCGACTGAGGACGCCGCATTACGCAGCCCAGCGCGGCCCAGCGGCACAGAGCTTCATTGTGAAACGGGTTCTTAGCCGGTCTCGGCGACGGGCTCGGGGGCAGCCTCTGCCGGCTTCTCGCCCATTGGCTTTCCGTTCTGCTGCTTCGCCTGCGACGTGTTCGCGTCCGTCGTCTTTTTCTTGCGCCGGCGGCGACGCCGCTTACGCGAAGGCTGCGTCTTCGGCTGCGGCAGATTCTCGGCGAGAGCGAGCGCGACTTCCTGGATCGGGCCGAGCCGGTCGCGCGCGGCTTCGAGCAGCTTCGTCGCACGGGGCGTGTATGCCTCGGCCGAGGCGAGCAGCGCGGCGCCGACGGGCTTCGGGAGCTCGAGCGCGGTTTTGACGAGCTTCGCGGCGTTCTCCTCGTGCCGGTGGCCGCGCGAGTTCGCGAGCGCGCCGAGCAGGCGCTTCGCCTCGGGGTACTCCTGGCTCGCCTTGCGGTCCAGGACCTTGCGCGCGGCACGGGCGAGCTTCCACGTCCAGCGAGAGAGGATCTGCTCGGGTGCGTGGGCCTTGCCTTCGCCGATCGCCCGAAGCAGCGTGCGGATCCCGCTCAGGCGGTCCTTCTCCCAGGTCGGCGCAGAGCTGACGAGCGTGACGAGGTCGTCGAAGTCCGCCCGCTCGACCGGCATCGATACCCGATCGGCGAGCGCCATCATGCGCAGGCGCCGGTTCGGGTTCTCCGCGGCGCACGTGGCGAGGAACTGCTCGAGGGCGCCCTTCGTCGCGCGTCCGGTCGTCAGCTTCTGGACGAAGTTCGTGCGCTCTTCGAAGCGGATCTGCCGACCGGCGATCGAGGCCCAGAAGCGCTGCTCGTCGTCGTCCAGGTACTTCGGATCGACGCGCTGCCACTCGCGCTGGATCACCGCGAGTCGGCGGCGCACGTCGGGCGTGACCGGGACGAGCCACGCCGCCGGGGTCAGCTTCCGTTTTGCGCGCCGCTGGATCCGACGCCTCGGGGCCGGCGTGACGCGGGCACCCTCGCGGTAGAAGTCCGCGTCGAGGAGCGAGTGCAGCGAGACGACCCGCTCGTTGTGTGTTGCCGCCTTGGGGACGAAGTCGACGACGATGCCGGCCTCTTTGCGCGGGTGCATCCGCATGATGCGACCGATGCGCTGCTGGTAGACGCGGCGCGACGCAGTCGGCGCGAGGTGCATGCAGACCGTCGCGCGTGGTGAGTTCCAGCCCTCCGCGAGCAGCATCGCGTTGATCAGCACGTTGATCTCGCCGCGCTCGTAGGCGCCGAGCGTCTCCGCGAGCTTCACCGGCGGAGTCCGTCCCGAGACCGCCTCCGCCTTGATGTCGACCGCGCGGAACTCCTGTGCGAGGTGGTACGCGTGGTCGACGCCCGCCGCGTAGACGATCCCCGGCGTGTTGTCGAAGCGCTCGCGGTAGAGCGACGCCGCGGCGAGGTTAAGCGCCTGGTGGTCGAGCGCTTTCGCCAGCTCTTCCTGGTCGAAGTCGCCGCCGATGATCGGAACGTTGTTGATCGCCGCAACGGGCGGGACTCGCAGGCTGCGAAGCGGTGCGATCAATCCGCGCCGTGCGGCCTCGGCGAGCGGGAGGTCGTCGACCGACGCCGGGAAGACGTCGGAGACCTGCTTCGCGATCAGCTGCTCGGTCGCGGTCATGCCGATGTACAGCGGTTCGTGGAATGAGCGGATCGCGAGCGATGTCTTCTCTCCGAGCGCTGTGTGCGCTTCGTCGGCGATCACGAGGTGGTACGCGTCGCGCGAGATCTCGTCGTGGTGCCGCGCGAACCACGCGTACGTCTGGATCGTGATCGGGTTGTCGCGCGGCGGCTGCTTGCCGCGCATCATCGCGTCGTTGAAGCGGTCGCCGTAGCCCTCCTCCGTGAGATCGCGGTTGAACTGCTGGACGAGCAGACGACGGTGCGTGAGGATCAGCACGCCGAGCGTCCGCGCGGCCTCGACGAAGCCGGCGGCTGCGATCGTCTTGCCCGACGCCGTCGGGTGACGGAAGCGGAAGCGCCGTACCGCGCCGGGATCGGGCCCCACGTAGACGTCCTCCTCGGTGTCCCCGACGGGCTCGCGCTCGAGCAGGCCGAGTTCATCCTCCGGCTCCTCCTCGACCGCGTCGGTGACCTCGGTGACCGCCGCGTTTCCATTGCCGTTCTCGGCTTCACGCTCGCGTTGGTTCGCGTGCAGGAGCTCGGTGAGCATTCCGGCAAGCGCGTCGATCTGATGCCGACGAAGCTCGGTCTTGCCGGAGGCGAGTTTCGGCCGCTGCTCGACGAGGACGCGCTCGAGGCCGAGCATCAGCGCGTACTTGACCTTCCACCCGTACGAGGGAGCACGCAGGCCGTCACCGATCTCGGTCAGCGCCTCGTCGAGGGCCCGTCGCCTCGCGGTCCCGGGCGCAAGCACCTCCTCGACCTCCTCGTCGGCATGGAGGAACGCTTCGCCCGCCCAGTCTTGGGCCTTGCGCGCCGCTCCGGCGAGCTCGTCGCCCGCGAGGGGCGAGTCAATGAGGTGATCGGTCGTCGTTGCCACGGTGGCAGCGCCGAAGTGCGCTGCAGCTTCCATCACAAGGTGCGGCCCGGTTCTGACCCCGACTCGGGCGTCGCACCCCTCAGCATAGACGATCCTGTCGATGCTCTGGGGTCAGGCAGGGGCGGTCGCGGCTGTACCCGCCTCGGCCAGGCGCCGGCCGAGCACTCGCTCGGAGATGCCGTTCCGGTCGAGATGCGGCGTGATCCCGCCCAGGAAGAACGGCCAGCCCGCCCCGAGCAGCAGGCACGTGTCGACGTCTTGCGCCGACCCGACCACGCCTTCGTCGAGGAGGCGACTGATCTCGTCGGCGAGGGCCTCCAGCACCGCCTCGGTGATCGCCTCGGGCGCGCGGCGGCGGTCACCGAGGATGACGATCTCGTCCTTGCCGTCCGCGAAGTTCGCGAGCGTCGGCGAGAGCGGGAAGCGATCGGGATACGCCTCGTGCATCGTCATGAGCACGTGGTTCGCGACGCGTGGACCGACGAGCTGCAGCAGGACGGACGGCGCCATCGGCATGCCGAGCTCGACGATCGCCTGATCCGTTTCCTCGACGGTGTTTCCGTGCTCGAGCGAGTCCATCAGGACGCTCGTCATCCGCGTCAGGACGCGGTTGACGACGAAGCCCGGCGCGTCCTTCGTCACGACCCCGCGCTTTCGGAGCTCCTTGCAGACGTCCCATGCGGTCGCAAGCGCCTCGTCCGACGTGTCGTCGTGCCCGACGATCTCGACGAGCGGCAGCACGGCGACCGGGTTGAAGAAGTGCAGCCCGACGTCCGCGCCCATCTCGGCGAGCGAGAGAGACGACGTGTTCGATGCAAGGATCGCCTTCGGCGCGAGCTCGCGGAGTTGCGCGAAGACGTCCTCCTTGACGTCGAGCTCTTCAGCGACGGCCTCGAGGATGAGGTCGCAGTCCTCGAAGCCGTCCCAGCCGGTCGTGCCGGAGACGATCTCTGCGAGGAAGGGCTTGCGCGACTCGACCTCGCCCCGGATCTCGTTGAGCGAACGATCGACGATCTCTTGGGAGAGGTCGCGGATCACGAGCGGCACCTCGAGACGCCTCAGGAAGAGCGTCGCGAGCTGAGTGGCCATCAGGCCCGCGCCGACGATCCCCACCTTGTCGATCTTCCGAGGCTTCGCGTCGGGGACGCCGACGCCCTTCTTCTGCCTGCGCTCGACGAGGTTGAAGGCGTAGATCGAGTTCTGCGCCTGCGGCGCCGGGAGCAGGTCGGCGATCGCGTCCTCCTCGGCGCGATAGCCCTCCTCGAGGGTCCAGTTTGCCGCGCCCTCGATCAGCTCGAGCGCGACGCGGGGTGCAAGGGCGGGGCCGATCAGCTCGCCGCGTGCGCGGCGGATGACCTCGGGCGTTTCCGACAGGTCGGCCTCGTCGCGCTTCGTCGGCGCGCTCCGCAGGTAGGCGATCGACTGGTCGAGGAACTCGACGTCGTCGAGGACAGCATCCACCAGGCCGGCGTCGAGCGCTTTCTGCGCGTCGAGCATCCGGTTCTGGCGAAGCGGATTGGCCACGACGACCTTCACCGCGACCTGAGGACCGACGAGCCGTGGCAGCAGCTGCGTGCCGCCCCAGGCGGGAAAGAGCCCGAGGAAGACCTCCGGCGTACCGACGTGCCGCACGGAGCGGGCAATCGTGCGGTGGTCACAGTGGAGCGCGATTTCCAGCCCGCCGCCGAGCGCAGCGCCGCTGATCGCGGCGAGCGTCGGGAACGGGAGGCTCCGGAGCCGCAGGAAGAGCTCGTGCCCGGCGCGCGAGCCTGCGCGCGCGAGCTCGGGCGTCACGTTCGGAAACTCGTCGATGTCCGCACCGACCGCGAAGCCCTGCGGCTTACCCGTCAACACGAGGCTGGCCCACTCCTGCGACTCGAGCTCGTCGAGCGTCCGGCCAAGCGACTCGAGCGCGTGGGGGCCGAAGGTGCACGGCTTCGTCGAGTCCTCGCCGTTGTCGATCGTGACGAGCGCGAGGTCTCCGACGCGGCGGAGCTCGAACTCGGTGTCAGCCACGTTGCCTGCGCATCCGAGCAAGCCTAGTCGGCGATTGACTCATGGTTCAGCGGCTACGATTCCCCCATGGATGGCTTCGGTCTCTATCTGCTCTTCCTCGTTCCGCCGCTCGTCATCGGGCTCGCGGTGCAGTTCTGGCTCAAGCGGACGTTTGCGCGCTTTTCCAACGTCCCGCTCTTGAGCGGACTGAGCGGCGCCGCGGTCGCGCGGGAGATCCTCGACCGGAACGGGCTGCAAAATGTCCCGGTCGAGCAGTCGCCGGGCGGCGCGCTCTCCGACCACTACGACCCGCGCAAGCGCGCGCTCTTCCTCTCGCCGCCGGTCTACGAGCCCGCCACGGTCGCGGCGGCGGCGGTGGCTGCGCACGAGACGGGCCACGCCCTGCAGCACGCGTCCGGCTACGTGCCGTTGACGGTCCGCTCCGCGATGTATCCCGCGGTCGCGTTCGCGTCGAACGCCTGGATCTGGCTCCTGCTCGCGGGCGCGTTCCTGCAGGTGCTCGGCCTCGTCGCGGTTGCGCTCGTGCTGTATTCGGTCGCGGTGCTCTTCCACGTCGTGACCCTGCCCGTCGAGTTCAACGCGTCGCGCCGAGCATCCGGGCAGCTGCGCACGCTCGGCCTCGTCGGCGCGACCGAGATCGGCGGCGTCAACCGCGTGCTGAGCGCGGCCGCGCTGACGTACGTCGCCGGCGCGCTCGCGGCGATCACACAGCTCCTCTACTTCCTCCTCGTCTTCTTCGGCGACGACTAGGAGCGCGGGGAACCCGTGGTTCCCCCGCGAGCCCCCTCCTTCTTCGCAGCTGACCCTCTCGCGCGCTTCGCCTCTCGGCGGGCCAAGCCCGCCTCCGGCGGCAACCGGCTCTCTTAGCCCGCTCGAGGCTGACGTAGTCGCCGCGGCAGCGCCGCGAAGGCGGCCGCTCTTCAGGTGCCAAGCGGTCGTGGATCCGCGGAAGCGGATCCACTACTTGCGCCTCCTCTAGCTAGCCGTGTGCGGATGGAAGACGAGCGTGATCACGATCGGGTCCTGCTCGGGATCCTCGAGCTCGTCGACGCGCTCCGAGAGAAGCTCCCAGAGCTCGCGCACGCGTTCCGGTGCAATCCGCACGGTCACCTGCGCGCTGCGGAACTTCGCCTGCGGGCCGAACTTCGCCCAGCCTGCGTTGACCTCGTCCAGGATCGCCTCGTGGACGTCGCTCGTCGCGCCGGGCGACGTGAGGAGCTCGGGCGCGACGCGGATCGTGTTCGCTACGGCACGGTAGGGCTTCTCCCGGCCGTGGCCGCCTTCGACGCGCTGGATCAGCCCCGCCTTCAGCAGCGTTCGCACGTGAAAGTGGAGGTGACCCGGGTCGACCTCGAGCTGCTGCGCGAGCTCACGGTTCGTCAGCTGCTCGTCGTTCTCGCCGAGCAGCTCGAGCACGCGGAGACGAAGCGGGTGTCCGAGAGCCTTGAGCTGCTCCGGCTTGTCGATCGTCAAGATGCCGAGCGGCTCTCGATCGGCGCCGACCATGGCGAGTACATATAGGAATCGGCGACGGCTGTCTAGATTTCAAGCTCCTGCGCGGCCGCAGGATCGAGGATGACCACCGTCTCGCCGTTCTTCGATCGAATGAGGCTCGCCGGCGTTGCCTCCGAAGGCGGCTCCGCGAACGCGCGCCGCACAGCATCGGCCCTCTCGGCCCCGGCGACGAAGAAGACCACGAGGGAGGCCGACTCGAGCACCGGGATGGTCATCGTCACGCGGTCGACGAGCGGCTCGAGCTTCGCCTCGGCGGGGATCGCGCGGCGCTCCCGCTCGGCGAGCGATGGCGAAAACGGATAGAGCGAGGCCGCGTGACCGTCGGGGCCGAGTCCGAGCAGGACGAAGTCGAGGCTGATCCCTTCGAGCTCGCGGTCGTACTGGTCGGCCGCACGCTCGGCGCCGAGCTCGCCGCGGATGCGGTGGATCGCCGCGGGCGGAGTGGCCAGACGGTCGAGCAACGTTTGCTTCGCCATCCCGTAGTTCGACCACTCGTGGTCGGGCGGGACGCATCGTTCGTCGCCCCACCAGACCTCGGTCGAGCTCCAGTCAGGCCGGAGCCCGGCAGCCAGCTCGTACGCGCGTCCCGGCGTCGCGCCGCCGGTGAGGACGACGTGGTCGTTCGCAGCAGCAAGCAGCTCGGCGCACATGTGTGCGGCCGCCTCGGTGTCGGGTGCGACGCGGACGTCTATTGCTCGCCGGCCGCGAGCTCTTGCGACCTCTCCATCGCCGCCTGGATCGCGTCCAGGAACGCGGCTCGCACGCCTTTCTGCTCGAGCACGCGGATCGCGCGAATCGTCGTCCCGCCGGGCGAGGTCACAGCCTCACGCAAGTCGACCGGATGCATCTGTTCGTCGCGCAACAGCTTGGCCGTGCCGAGCATCGTCTGCACGACCAGCTGGGTCGACACTTCGCGTGAGAGGCCGAGGAGGATGCCCGCCTCGATCATCGCCTCGGCGAGGAGTGCGAAGTACGCCGGGCCGGAGCCCGAGACAGCGGTGACCGCGTCCATTGCCGACTCGGGCAACCGCACGACTCGGCCGAGGTTCGAGAGCACGCTCTCGGCGAGGTCGAGGTGCTCGTCGCCCGCGTGCGCGCCTGCGCAAAGACCCGCGATCCCCTCGTGCACCGTCGACGGCGCGTTCGGCATCGCGCGAACGACAGGCACGCCGTCGGCGAGCCGCGATTCGATCTGTGCGGTGGGGATCGCCGCGGCGACGGAGAGCACTGTCTGCTCGCTCGAGATCGAAGGGGCGATCTCGCCGAGCAGCGCGGGGAAGTCCTGCGGCTTGACGGCGAGCACGACGACGTCCGCGCCCGCGACCGCCTCGGCGTTCGAGAGCGTCGCCTCGACGCCGTAGCGCTCGCGCAGCTCGTCGACACGCGCCTGTCGGCGTCCGGTGACGACGACATCCTTCCAGCCGGAGGAGAGCAGCCCCGCGAGCAGCGACTCGCCGATCTTCCCGGCGCCGAGGATTGCCAGTCGTTCTGCCACCTCTCGAGTCTAGGCCGCGCGCGAAGAAATGCGATGCGGAGGCTTGCGGATGCGCGCGCCGTCCGGCAGGGGGATCAGCCCACGGCCGAACCCGGCCATCAGGTAGACGCTCGCCAGGCCGGCCCACTCGCCGTACGGCTCGAGGAGCGCCGCCGTCTCGTGACCCTCGACCCAGCGGCCTTCGAGCGCGATCTGGAGCTTCACGAGCCCGAGGTCGCCGACGAGGCCGTACTCGCGGCGCCCGAGCCCCTCGAGGCACACAACGCCGACCGACCAGGCGCCGAGCCCGCGCTCGCGCTCGAGTCGCTCGGCGACGACGTTTGACGGGTGGTCCTTGAGCCGCTCCAGCTCGAGCGAGCGGCAGAGGCGCGTGAGCGTCGCGCCGCGTCGCGCGTGCAATCCGAGTGCGCGGAGCTCGGCCGGCGAGCAGCGCGCCAGCGTCGCACAGTCGGGCGGCGCAGAGAGATCGCCGACGGCAGGGGAGATCGACTGGATGATCCGCTTCTCCATCGCACGCGCGCGCCAGGCTTCGATCAGCTGGCCGCACAGCGCGCGGAGGAGCGACTGCGCGACTGTGCCGACGCGGAGCACGCGCTTGCCCTGCAGATGCGAGATCGGCCCGGCGAGCAGCTTGTCGCTCTTGAAACGCCGCAGGAACTCCGAGTGGTCGTCGTCGACGGCGAGGAGCCAGCGCAACCGCTCGACGCTCGTCTCGCTCGGGCCCTGGACGACGACGGTGCCGTCGCGGAGCTGCGTTGCACGGGCCTGCTCGTCCCCGACGACCGCGCGCAGCACGCCGTCGCGCCAGACGCGGGTCGCGTCGCTCGCGCCCTGGGCCGTCAGTGAGAGTGAGTAGGGGCCGGCCGGACGGATCCGGGCCGTGACCGTCAACGCTCGAGGGGCGTGTGTGCGGTCGGTTGGCCGCGGACTGCGTAGTCGGTCGCCCGCTCCAGCGCGTCCAGCGCTTCGGCGTCGCGACCGGCGTCGCGGAGGACCTTCGCCCAGCGGCGGCAACACTGCGCAGCTTCGCGGAAACGGGAGCCGGTATCCAGCGCATCGACGGCGCGGCGGAACGCGCCGTCCGCGTCCGACAGGTCGCCCTGGAGCGCGAGCCCTTCGGCGAGCGCCCACCAGGCACTCCCCTGCTGCGCCTCGTGCGTGACGCCAAGCGTCTCGATCGCGTCGCGTGCTCGGGCGACGGCCATGTCGCCGTCGCCGAAGTGCGCGGCGACCTTCGCCTGCTCGACCCGCAGCAGAGCGAGGTCCTCCGGGTCCGGCGTCGCGCCGAGCAGCGCTTCGGCCTTCTCGAGGTGGGGAACCGCCTCGTCGCTCTTGCTCTCGAGGCCCATGATCCAGGCGCAGAGCAAGTGGGCTCGGGCCAGGTGGTGCGTGTCCTCGGTCGCCTCGAGCAGTGCAACCGCGCGGCGCGCGTAGTCGAGCGCGCGCACAGCATGACCTTCGACCTCGGCCAGCCTAGCGGCGGCCCAGTAGAGGCGAACGCGCGTGTACGCGTCTCCGGTGTCTTCGCTCTTGCCGAGCGCCTCGGAGAGAACGGCCTCCGCGCGCTCGAGGTCGCCCTGGTCGGTGAGCGCCGCACTGAGGTAACCCGCGAAGCGGACGTAGGCGGCGACGTTCCCCGGGTCCTCACGATCGAGCACCTCGAGGCAGCCCTCGAGCAGCTCGATTGCCCTCTCATGCGAGCCGATGAGCGAGTACGAGCGGGCGAGCGTCGAGAAGGCGTCGGGGCGATCGATCGGCGAGACGCCGGCGTCGACCGCGCTTTGGAGATGCTCGGCCGCCTTCGCGGGCCGGTTCGCCTGGGCGGCGACGAGTCCGAGGCCGATCTCCGCGCGAACGGCAGACGTCGTGTCGCCGGCCTCATTGGCCTCGCTGAGCAGCGCGTCGAACGCCTCGTTTGCGGCGTCCGGCTCGCGGCCGATCCTGAGCCGAAGCTCGGCGTCGGCCAGACGCAGCTCACGCTCGTCGACGTCCCGTAGCTCCGAGCCCGTCTCGAGGTACTCGGGCGAAAGGCCGAGAGTGCGGGCGAGGGTCCGGAGGGCCTTTACGGAGGGGCGCCGGGTGCCGGCCTCGATCCTCGAGATGTAAGCGTACGAGACGCCCGGCCCGGCCAGCTCGCGTTGAGACAACCCTCGCTCGAGGCGGAGGCGCCTGAGTCGGACACCGATGGGTTCGGGCTCACGCATGGATTCGAACCGGCGGATCATGACGGTCTGTGCGGACGGCGTCAATCGACAAAGGCTTGACAACAAAAGGACACGTGCTTGCGTATCGGTTTCGCGGGTTGAAGCCCACGACACCCAAACGAGGGGAGGTGCTCCTCATGCGTCGCATTCTGACTTGGCTCGCTGCCGTCGGCGTGCTCGCCCTCGCCGCCCTCGGCGGCGACGGCCCCTGGCCTCCGATCTAGGCGCTGCGGCGGGCGGGGGAAAGCCTCGGCCCCCGCCCGCTGGCCCCGGTAGCCTCACCGCGTGGCCGCGGCCGCCCTCGTCGTCTATGCCGTGGCGCTCGCGGCTGGCGGCCTCGCCGTCTGGAGGCGGCCTTCCTACGCGGTCTATGCCTTCGTCGTCGGCCTAGCGGTACACAACGCAGTCATGGCGGGCCTCTTCGCGCTCGGCGTCGAAGGTCGGCCGCTCACCGTGATCGCCGCGTGGAAAGAGGTGCTGCTCGCGGTCGCGCTCGCGCGAGTCGCGCGCGACGCCCTGGCCGTGCGGCGGCTCCCGTTCCGGCCGTCGCTCGTGGACGCGTTCGCGCTCGTGTTCGCGGCGCTCGTCCTGCTCTACGCCGTCCTGCCCCAGAGCGCGCTCGGAGGCCAGGCCGACGCGACGACCGTGCTCTATGGGCTGCGACACGACCTCGCGTGCGTCGCCGCGTACTTTCTCGGCCGCTCGATCGAGTTGCCACCGCTTCGACGCCTCGTTCTCGCGACCGCTGCCGTCGTCGCGCTGCTCGGCGTCGTCGAGGTGTACACGGTGCCGATCGACCGGTGGGAGGACGCCGACGTCCCTGCGTACTTCCACGAGCAGCTTGGCTTCGATTTCCACGGTCCGCGCAATCTGCCCGAGAACTTCGTCTTCAACACTGGGGACGAGAACGAACTGCTGCGGCGGTCGGTGTCGACGTTCCTGAGCCCGCTCGGGACCGCGTACCTGCTCGTCGTCGCGCTCTGCCTGTGGGCGGTGCGGCCGCGAAGCGGATGGCCGCTCGCGGCGATTGCGTCAGTCGGGCTGCTCTTCACGTTCACGCGCGCCGCTCTCCTCGTGCTGGCGGGGGCACTCCTCGTGCTGGGGTTGGTGCAGCGAAAATGGTGGCCGGTCGGGGTCGCAGTGGCCACGCTCGGGGTCGCCGTCGTCTGGACCCAGGTCTATCCCTCGATCGCACCGGAGACGACCTGGTCTCAGGCCGACCTTCGGTACCAGCGCGAGCAGGCGAAGAGGTTGGGCGTCACCCCGGGAGAGACCGTCGCGCTCGACGAGCCGTCGATTCGCAGCCACCTGCGGGCGTTGCGCGACGGGGTCGAGACGGTGGTCGCGCACCCCCAGGGCTACGGGCTCGGCAATGCCGGTGCGACCGCGCTGCGCGGCGACGTTCCCCTGAAGGCGGGGGAGTCGACGTACACCGAGCTGGGGGTCGAGACGGGGCTGCTCGGCGCGCTCGCGTTCATCGCCTGGAATGCGCTGCTCCTGGCGTCGCTCGTCCGCGCGCGCGTTGCGGGCACCGCTGCTGCGCTGGCGGCCGTGCTCGCGCTCGGCGTCCAGACCGACGTGCTGGGGACGCCGTGGCTCGCCTATGTCGTCTGGCTCCTCGCCGGAGCAGGCCACCGGCCGGGTTAGGCGGCGGCCGGGATGTGCAGGGAGTGCGCTAGCCTGATCGAGAGGAGATGGCAAAGCAGGTCGAGCAGGTCCACGACGTCGTGATCCGGTTCGCCGGCGACTCCGGCGACGGCATGCAGTTGACGGGCGGGCGCTTCACGAGCGAGACGGCCGCGCTCGGCAACGATCTCTCCACCCTCCCCGACTACCCGGCCGAGATCCGGGCCCCAGCGGGCTCGCTCCCAGGGGTGTCGGGCTTCCAGATCCATTTCTCCGATCACGACATCCTCACGCCGGGCGATCACCCCGACGTGCTCGTGGCCATGAACCCTGCCGCGCTCCGCACGAACCTGCACGACCTGCCGAACGGCGGCAGGCTCGTCCTCAACCGCGATTCGTTCACCGATAAGAACCTGCAGAAGGCCGGCTACACCGCGAGCCCGCTCGAGGACGGCTCGCTCGAGGAGTACAAGCTTCACGCCATCCCGCTCACCTCGATGACGGTGGAGGCGCTGAAAGGGATCGACGGCGTCACCTCGCGCGAGGCCGAGCGCTCGAAGAACTTCTTCGCACTTGGGCTGATGTCCTGGCTCTACGGTCGCCCGACCGAGAACACGCTCGAGTTCATCCGGTCGAAGTTCGCGAAGCGCCCCGAGATCGCTGAGGCGAACCGCCGCGCGTTCAACGCGGGCTACAACTACGGCGAGACCTCGGAGGACTTCCTCGTCCAGTACGAGGTGCAGCCGGCAGCCCTAGCGCCCGGGCTCTATCGCCAGATCACCGGGAACCAGGCGCTCGCGTACGGGTTGATTGCCGCGTCGGTGAAGTCGAAGCTCCCGCTTTTTCTCGGGGCGTACCCGATCACTCCGGCCTCGGGGATCCTCGAAGAGCTCGCGCACCACAAGGAGTTCGGCGTGCGGACCTTCCAGGCAGAGGACGAGATCGCCGCGGTCGGCGCGGCGCTCGGCGCGAGCTTCGGCGGGTCGCTCGGCGTCTGCACGTCGGCCGGCCCAGGTGTCGTGCTGAAGGCCGAGACGGTTGGGCTCGCGATGATGCTCGAGCTGCCGCTGCTGATCATCGACGTGCAGCGTGCAGGCCCCTCGACCGGGATGCCGACGAAGCCCGAGCAGGCCGATCTCTTGATGGTGCTGTACGGGCGGAACTCCGAGAACCCTGTCCCGGTGATCGCCGCTGCGACGCCGGGCGACTGCTTCGATTGCGCGCTCGAGGCGATCCGAATTGCGATCAAGTACCGCACGCCGGTCTACCTGCTCTCGGACGCGTACCTGGCGAACGGCTCAGAGCCGTGGTTGATCCCGGACATCGATTCGATCCCGCCGCTCGCCGTCGACTTCGCGACCGAGCTGCCCGAGGACGGCGTCTTCCTGCCGTATGCGCGCGACCCCGACACGCTCGCGCGGCCGTGGGCGATCCCCGGCACGCCCGGGCTCGAGCATCGCATCGGGGGGCTCGAGAAGCAGGACGGCACGGGGAACGTGTCCTACGACCCGGACAACCACGACAAGATGGTGCGGCTGCGCGCCCAGAAGGTCGCGGGCATCGCCGCAGACATCCCCGAGCTCTTCGTCGACGACCCGAGCGGAGACGCCGAGCTGCTCGTGCTCTCGTGGGGCGGGTCCTACGGGCCGGTGCATGCCGGCGTGATCCGCGCCCGCAAGGCCGGGGAGGCGGTTGCTCATGCCCACGTCCGCTACCTGAACCCGTTTCCGCGAAACACGGGCGAGGTGCTCGCGCGCTACCCGAAGGTCCTCGTACCGGAGATGAACCTCGGCCAGCTCTTGAAGCTCGTGCGTGCCGAGTTCCTCGTCGACGCGATCGGCTACAACAGGGTGCGCGGTCTTCCGTTCCGCGCGCAGGAGGTCCACGAGGCAATCGAGGCGATGCTGTGAGCGAGGGCAACGGCAACCTGATCCAGCTGACGGCGAAGGACTTCAAGTCCGATCAGGAGGTGCGCTGGTGCCCGGGCTGCGGCGACTACGCGATCCTCGCCGCGATGCAGGGCTTCATGCCCGAACTTGGGCTCGCGAGAGAGAAGATCGTCTTCGTCTCCGGCATCGGCTGCGCGGCGCGCTTCCCGTACTACATGCAGTCGTACGGGATGCACTCGATCCACGGTCGCGCGCCGGCGATCGCGACCGGCCTCGCGACGTCGCGGCCCGATCTGTCCGTCTGGGTCGTGACGGGCGACGGCGATGCACTTTCGATCGGCGGCAACCATCTGATCCACGCGCTCCGTCGCAACGTGAACGTGAAGATCCTGATGTTCAACAATGAGATCTACGGGCTGACCAAGGGCCAGTACTCGCCGACGTCTCCCGTCGGCAAGCGAACGGGCTCGACGCCGATGGGCTCGATCGACAACCCGTTCAATCCGCTGAGCCTCGCGATTGGCACCGACGCGACGTTCGTTGCGCGCGCGATCGACACCGATCGCAAGGAGCTGACCGAGGTGCTGCGTGCGGCGGCCACCCACAAGGGTGCAGCGTTCGTCGAGATCTTCCAGAACTGCAACATCTACAACGACGGCGCGTTCGACGCGGTGCGGGAGGACAAGACGAACCGGATTTATCTCCGCCACGGCGAGCCCGTCCGCTTCGGGGAGAACGACGCGCGCGGCGTGCGGCTGCGCGAGGATGGCTCGGTCGAGGCCTTCGACGGCGAGGGCGACGCGCTGGTTTGGGACGCGCACCACCGCGAGCCGTCGATTGCATTCGCGATGTCGCGCCTGACGCTCGCCGCAGTCGGCGCGGCGCCGTTCGGCGTCTTCCGTGACGTCGAGCGGCCGGTCTATGACGAGCAGATGGCGGAGCAGCTCGAGCAGGCGCGCGCTGCGAAGGGCGACGGCGACCTCGCCGCGCTCGTCGCCTCGGGCGACACATGGTCGATCGGCGAGCCGCCGGTCGATCGCTCCGAACCGTAGCGCTCGAACCCCGGTGTCTGACACCGGTGTCTGACACCGGTGTCTGATACCGGCAGGCTCAATCCGTGACGGTGGGCGCTTCGACGAATCTCCTAATCGCCGCCCGCGCACGCTGGGGCTGCCGGTCGAACTGCTGCAGCACTCGATCAAGCGTCAGAAAGACGGGCTGATCGGCGAGCCCGACGGTCGCGGCGTAGCTGCTCCAGGGCCAGGCGAGCGGCGAACCGCACAGGCCGGCGCGCACGGGATTCAGCGCGAGGTACCGGATCGTCGCTACGAGCTGTTCCGGGGACTCCACCGGCGTCGACCAGTATCGGCTCTCGAACGCATGTCCCTTGAAGCCGAACAGCCTGTTGAAGCGCCACGCGTAGAGCCAGTTCAGACGCTTCATCGCGGAACCGAGATTCGCCCGGGTTGTCCGCAGCAACAAGTGGTAGTGCGTTCCCATTACGCAGTACGCATGACACTCCATCTCAGCGCGAGGAAGCGCGATCATCAACACCTCTTCGAAGATTTCGCGCTCGAGAGCGGTCGGGAAGAGAAAGCTCGCGCGTGCCGCACGCGATGTCACGTGATAGAGCAGTTCGGCTTGCTGGACACGAGGAGCCCGAGCCACGTGACGACCGTAGCCGCCGATACAGCAGCTATCGACCCGCTGCGAACAGATTGCGACGGTCTTGTTACACCCGGTGTCTGACACCGGTGTCTGACACCGGCGTCAGCCGGTTTCAAGCGCGACTTCTCGTCGGGGGCCCGGCTGCCGGGCAGTGACGATGAAGATCGAGACGACAGCGCCCACGAGTGCAGCGATCGCGCCGAGTGCGAACGCAACCTCGAATCCGTCGACCGACGGGATCGGCGTGCCGGGGATCGTGTGCGCCGTGAGCAGCGCGGCGCCGATCTGCCCGCCGATCACGCCGCCGACTGTGCGCATGACGGTGTTCATTCCGCCCGCGACGCCCGTCTCGGACGGTCGCACGGTCTGGGCGATGATCGTCGCCATCGCCGCGAACGCAAAACCGATGCCGATGCCGAACACCGGCTGGCTCGCGACGATCTGCCACGGCTCGTCGTGCCAGACCGCGAGCATCCCCGCACCGATGCCGATCAGCGCCATGCCGATCGACATCGGCCACTTGAAGCCGATCCTGCGGCCGAGCATCCCGGCCAGCGGACCCGCGAACAACAGCACGATCGACCCGGGCAGCAGGTAGAGCCCGGCCTTCGTCGCCGATGCGCCGAAGCCGTAGTCGACCAGGTCCGCCCACTGCTCGGGCACCCCGCGCGGCATCTCGACGAAGTTGGGAACGAGCACGAAGACGCTGAACATCGCGAAACCGGAGATGAGCGCGGTGATGTTCGTCAGCAGCACGGTTCGCCTGACCATCATCCGCATGTCGACCATGGGCTCGGGCACGCGCAGCTCGACGTTCACCCACGCGACGAGCAGCACGGCAGCGGTCGCGAAGAGCCCGAGGATCCGCCCGGAGGTCCAGCCCCAGCTCTCGCCCTCGGTCAGCGCGAGCAGGAACGCGACCAAGCCGCCTGTGAGGAGCGCAGCGCCGGGCACGTCGATGCGCGACGGCGTCTTGATCGGCGACTCGGGCACAAAGCGGATCACGAGTAGCACCGCGAGTGCGATCCCGATCGAGCCGAAGATGAACAGCCAGCGCCACGAAAGGTTGTCGACGATCACGCCGCTGATCACGATCCCGGATCCGGCGCCCACCCCGAACACTGAGCTGACGAGGCCGATGGCGACGCCGACCTTCTCCGGTGGAAACTCGTCGCGGATGATCGCGA
>Ga0126306_10000455_pt1 | contig 18790 bp, 16 predicted proteins | sample Plot27_FD_92592 | JGI IMG/M metagenome (GOLD analysis project Ga0126306, IMG submission 92592) | Serpentine soil microbial communities from UC McLaughlin Reserve, CA, USA - Plot27 | ecosystem: Environmental > Terrestrial > Soil > Grasslands | place: USA: UC McLaughlin Reserve, Lake County...
CAGGAGCACGCGGCGATGGTGTCGGCAGCCGCTGGGCGCGAGGCCGGGTCGCGGGCCGCCGCGCACGCCCTGGTCGACGCGTTCCTCGACCGAGTGGCGACGACGGTGGCGCCCTGACCGACGACGCTCGCTACGTCTCGTCAGCGGCGGCCGCGTACTGCGGCCGGCCGGTGGGCCGGTAGACCTGGATCGTCAGCCCGCCCGACGTGGACCGTGACTCGACGAGGTCGAGCGCGGTGTCCGGGCCGGAGTCGGGGAACAGCCGGGTGCCCTGGCCAACGACCACCGGGTAGGTCAGAAGGACGATCTCGTCGACCAGGCCGGCATCGAGTAGCCAGCGGACCAGGGCGCCGCTGCCGTGCACCTGCAGCTCACTGTCCTCGGTGGCCTTCAGCTCCCGGATCGCGGCCGCGACGTCGCCGGAGAGGACGGTCGTGCCCGACCACTCGGGGTCGGTGAGCGTGGTCGACACCACGTACTTGGGCCGCGAGTTCAACGCCGAGGCGATCGGGTTGTCCGGGTCTTCGACGAGCCGCCAGTAGCCGGCGAAGATCTCGTAGGTCCGCCGGCCGAAGAGGAAGGCGTCGGCCCGCTGGTACACCTGACCGAGGAACGCCTCTGTTTCGTCGTCGAGCAGCGGCAGCGCCCATCCGCCGCGCTCGAAGCCGCCGCTGGCGTCCTCGTCGGGCCCGCCGAGCCCCTGCATCACGCCGTCGACGGAGAGGTTGGTGACGGTCGTCAGCTTCATCGGAGTCCTTCCCTTACTCACCCTTACTCACAGCCAGCGCCGCACCCGGCGGGCGTAGTCGTCGTACGGCGCTCCGAACCGCTCGTGCATGTACCGCTCCTCCGGGCGGATCGCGCCCCAGAGCACGAGCAGCACCGCGGCCGGGAACAGCACCAGCGCCCAGAACGACGGGATCAGCAACGCCAGCCCGAGGTAGAGCGCCAGGAGGCCGACGTACAGCGGGTTGCGGGAGAGGCGGTACGGCCCCTCCTCGATCATCGCGTGCGTCTCCTGCCCCGGCAGCAGCCCGGTGTCGTGCCGGCGGAACAGCCACAGCGACCAGCCGTTCCAGATCGCGAACAGGAGGACCAGCACCCAGCCGAGAGGGACCCGCCACCCGCCGAGGTCGACCGGGTCACCCCACAGCAGCGTGGCCAGCCAGCCGGCGACCAGCGGACCGCCGATTGCGACCGGCGGCCAGAGCCGGAAGTCGACGGTGCCCTCGCGTCCGCGCTGCACGCGCACATTGTGGCGTCAGACGTCGCGGGCCACCACGCCAAGCGTCAGCCGATCCGCTCGGTCAGCGAGACGACGATTCCCTCCGGGCCGCGCACGTTCGCCATCCGCCAGGTGTTCTCGTGCTGGCCGATACCGCCGACGAGTCCGTACCCCTTCACAGCCAGTCCCTCGATCGCGCCCTGGAGGTCCTCGACCACGAAGCAGATGCTGCGCAGGCCCAGCTCGGTGGCCATCGCCGTGGGCGATCCTGGTTCGTGCTCGGGCCTTACGAAACGGGCGAGCTCGACCCCTGTCCCCCCATCCGGGGGCCGTAGCACGACGATCTCGGTCTGCGAGTCGGGGATGCCGATGACCGTGTCGACGAACTCGCCCTCCAAGGAAGCGCGGCCCTCGACCTCGAGGCCCAGGTCGGCGAAGAAGGCCGTCGCGGACTCGAGGTCGGCGACGGTGATCCCGACGTGGTCGAGCTGCTTGATGTGCGGCATGACGTCCATCCTTCCGTGCCCGGCTGTCCTCGGTCCGACGACGGAGCCGACGCGGCGTTCTCGACATGCCCGCTATTGCCCGAGAACGTCGAGGATCGCGTCCGTGACGACCTCCGGCCGGTCCTCGTGGATGTTGTGACCGGTGTCCTCGACCCAGATCAGCGTGCCGTCCGTCGACTCGGCGGCCAGCTCCTCCGCCCCGGCCTCTAGGGCAGCGACGTACGCACGGTGGTACGGCCGGGGAAGACCCGGGTCGTACGGCGGCGGTGGCCTGTTGAGCACCACGACCGGGAGGTCCCCGAAGAACGGCCCGGGAGCGTCGAACAGCCTCATCGCATCCGCGTCGTTCTCGACCAGCGCGAGGTGCTCGAGGTTCTGGGCCGGATCGCGCCAGCTGTCGAGGATCTCCCGCTCCTCGGCCAGCTCCGGCGACTCGCCAGGCCTCTCCGGGGGCAGCGCAGCCCGCTGGGCGCCGCTCACCCGAGGCGACCAGGGGTCGATCAGCACGATGCCGGAGACCCGTTCCGGTGCGCGGTGCACCAGGCCGACCGCGGGAAGCGAGCCCAACGAGTGGGCGGCCAGGACCACCGGCTCGTTCAGCTCCGCCTCGTCGAGGAGCGCCAGCAGGTCGTCGACCTGGTCCTCTGTGGTGCGAGGGCCTTCCGGCAACGCGTCGCTGCGTCCGACCCCCAGCCGGTCGTAGGCGCAGAGGTGATGGCCGTCCGAGGCAAGGTCGGCGGCCATGGGCTCCCAGTACGACGTCGTCGGCCCGGAGCCCGACATGAGGAGGACGGTGGGTTCGCCGGCCGCCCCCTCGCCCCAGCAGCGCAGGTAGAGCGTGCGGCCGCCGATGTTCACGTCCTGCTCGCTGACGACATCGTCGGCCGGCTGTGAGTCGGTCGTCTGCGAGCCGGTCGTTTCCGACTCCGAGGGCGTACCAGCAGGACCGTCGCCCTCGCTCCCGGTGCATCCGCCGGTGACGAGGACAGCCGTTGCGGCAATCGCGGCGGCAGATCGGCGCATGGGCCCTCCAGGGCAGTCGGGAATCCCGACGACAACTGTCGTACATCACGACAACAGGTGACTGTCAACGGGCGGACGGCGTTCTGTCCACGTGCCACCTCGACCCGGGGACGCGTATCGCACCTGGATCGGGACCCCTATCGAGTCGGAGACACCTCGTCGGGCGATCTCAGCCGAGCAGCAGGCCGTAGGCGACGGCGTAGCGGTGGCCGAGCGACCCGGCGACGTCGCCGCGCCCGACGGCGACGCCGTCGGGCAGGACGCGGGCGACCGCGGCCATCGCCTCGTCGTCGGCCGCCGGGCCGCCGACGACGACCACCGTCGAGGGAGACGCGCCGAGCGTGCGCAGGGCACGGGCCACGTTGCCGCCGAGCACGTCGGCCTTGAGCCGGAGCCGCAGCGCCCGCCACTCGCCAGGGGCGTGGCGCCGGTCGAACGGCAGCAGCCCCGCCGGTCCGCGCACGGCCAAGGCGCCGATCGTCTCCGGCCCCGCCGGCCGGTCGAGGAAGATCCGCTCACCGTCCTCGCCGAGCATCAGCTGCGGGCCCTCCACCCGGGCGGCCGGCCCCCGCTTGACCCACTCAGCCGCCGCCGCGGTGGCGCCGGTCAGCCCGGCGACCCCGACGGTGAGCAGCTCACCGGCTCCTGCGGCCACCACGTGGCCCTGCGACGTCACCACGTCGACCGTCCCACCGCCCACGTCGACGACGACCGCGTCGAGCGACGCGCCGGGCGTCGTCAGTGCGCCGGCCCGCGCCGCCCCGGGCTCCGACGGCGCGCACCGCACCTCGATGCCCAGACGCTCGGCGAGGGCTGCCGAGGGGTCGGTCGCCGGGCGGTCGCCGTACAGCACCGCCAGCGCCACGGCCCGCGACCGCTGCGCCCCGACCCGGGCCACGACGGTGTCGGCGACCGCCGCGAGGTCGGCGGCGAACAGGTCGTCGACGGCCGAGGGAGGTAGTCCGGGCCGGGCGTACGCGGTCACGGTGCCCACCCGTAGCGACCCGACCATCCGGGCGGCCTCGACGAGGGACACCCGACGGCCCTCCGGCCCCGCCAGGTCCGCCCAGCCGGACTGGGCCCAGCCCGAGTCGCCCGTGACCGCGTTCTCGCCCGGACGCCGGAGGTCGAGAGCCACCACCGCGCTCGTCGCGTCGCGCAGCAGGCCGGCCAGCCGGGCGGCGTCCGCGCGCTCGGTCTCGGCCAGTCCGAGATCGGCCACCAGCGCCAGCGGGTCCGAGACCCGCTGCAGCACGCGGGCCGGACCGGCCACCTCGACGGCGACCAGCGCGGCGCCGAGCACCGCCGCCGGGTCGACCTCGTCAACGACCGGGATGCCCGCACCGAGCCGGTTGGCGACGAGCACCGCCTCGTCGTCGGCGATCAGGACCGCGACCACCCGACCGTCCCCGACCGGATGCCGTAGGCGGTCCGCCGCCTCGACGAAACCGGTGCCCGGCGGGACCACGACGACGACCGGACCGTCGCCCCCGTCCGCGAGCCGGTCGAGCAGCACCGGCCGGCCGACGCCCCATCCCGACCCGGCCACCGTCCCGGCGGCCGTGGCGGCGACGCGCAGCCGACCGGTCCAGGCCTCCGGCTCGGGCAGCGTGACCGTCGAGGTGTGGACCGGGCGCAGCGGCGCGACGACGGCCACCTCGGCGCACACGCCGACCCCTCGCTCCACCCGCCGGACGAGCGCTGCCGCACCGTCCAGGCTCGCCGGAGAGCCCTTGACCCGCCGGGTGGGTGCGGCCGAGCTGCCCAGCACCTCCACCGACCCGTCGGCGACCCGGGCGAGCACGACCTCGGTCGTCGAGTTGCCGACGTCGACCCCCGCGACGACCGTCGGGGTGATCACTCCGTGTTCACCGCAGCAGGCCGCGCCGCGCGTAGACGTCGGCCGCTTCCCGGACCAGTGCCGCGCACAGCGGGGCCGGCACGGCGTCCAGGCGGGTCGCGAGCGCCGCCAGCTCGTCGCCGGTGGACCGGTGCGGGCGCAGCGCGTCGTACAGCGACATCACCTCGTCCTCGGACACCTGTGCGAGCTCGGCGGCGCGCCGGAAGTTGGCGGCGAGCTGGGGGTTGCCGTGTCGCTCGGCCACGACGGCCTGCGCCTCCAGCGTCTCCGGGTGGATCCGCACGTCGTCGGCCGCGAGCTCCTCGCGCGCCAGCCGGTCGACGGTCAGCTCGTCGGCGTCGCGGCCGGAGAACGCGCGGGTCACAGCGCCACCTTCAGGTCCTCGACGCCCAGCGACCGGTCGACGCACGACCGCTCGAGCGCGACGAGCGAGATGACGCTGGTGTGGTAACGCGCCTCGATCGCCTCGTCGGTGTAGGGGTTGCGCGCCGGCACCGGCGTCGCCCCCTTGGCGTGCCGGCCCGCGTTGGTGCCGAGCAGCCGGTAGAGGTCGGGCGTGATCACCGGGGCCATGCTGTAGAGCTCGAGGTTGGCCAGCGGCGGCAGGTCGCGGCGGTGGATCAGCGCGGTGCCCTTGCCCTGCAGCCCGATCCCGATGCCGGACCCCGCCAGCCTCGAGGCCGTCAGCCCGACCATGCCGAGGTCGAGCGTGCCGTTGACCCGCACCACCCGCGCGACGCAGCCCTCCTCCTCGAGCCCGGCGAGCAGCTCGGCGAGCACGTCGACGACGGTGAGGCCGGAGAGCGTCCGCCAGACCGTACGTCCGACGCCCGGCGACAGGCCGACGACGACCTCGCGCGGGTCGGTCCCCGCGGCGGCCGGACCCACCACGGTGAACGCGTCGCTGGCCCACTCGCTCTGGTCGGCTCGCAGGTCCTCGACACCGCGGGCCTGCCGGATGCCGTCGATCTCGGCCTGCCGCTCCGGCGTGGGCTCGTAGCCGGTGCCCGGCCCGGCGTAGTCGTTGGGGTCGGTGACCAGGCTGAGCACCTGCATCTGCTCGTCGAAGATGGCCGCCGTCTGCAGGTGGTCGCCGTGCACCCGGGCCGCGAGCATGTCGAGCAGGCGACCGGCCTCGGCGTCGTACCCGCACTCCTGCAGGGCGCCCGACACCTCGAGCGACCCGAGCCCGGAGCTGCGGACCGTCTGCGCCGCGTTCAGCACGACCATCGGGTCGGGGTCGCCGAGGTCCTTGGAGCCGACCGCGTCGACGGCCAGCTCGACGTGCTCGTCGGTGAAGTCGGCCAGCCCGAGGTAGCGGTAGACGTCGCGGCACGCCTCCGCTGCCCGGCGCCGCAGCCGGCCGACCTCGGCCGGCAGCGCTGTCCGCAGTCCGCCGTCGACACCCCAGTCGCGCTGCATCGCCAGCCAGTCGTCGAAGTCCTCGGCGTTCCACTGCGAGGGGCCGAACATGTTGTCGTAGCGCTGGATCGAGCCGAAGCCGCTGCACACGTAGTCGCTGCCCGCCAGCAGGATCGGCAGCGTGCGCGACGTGCGCCGCACGTCGGACTCCGACATCAGCGCGTCGTTGCCGGTGCACGCCTCGAGGTTGCGCGCCATCACCATGAGGTTCTCGGCCATCATCTCGCGCACTCCTCGCGGCACCGCACCGGCGACGCTGGCGCCGTCGATGCCACCGTTCTGCACCCCCTGCACACCCATCGCCCGCGCCAGCGAGACGCAGCGCGACTCGAGGTAGAGCATCGAGCACTGCTCGGCGCCACCCATGAGGACCTCGGCGCCGGCGCCGGACGACACCCGCATCTTGACGCCGCGGCTGGCGTAGCCCGCCGCGAGCACCGCCTTGCTGTAGGGCGTGTCGTCGCCGTCGACGAACACGGACTCGGTGCCGTAGAGGCTGACCGTCTCCGCGTAGGACACCAGGCCGCGGATGCCCATCTCGAGCTCCATGGCCTCCTCGACCGAGCACTGCACGAGCACACCGGCGGACCCCACCACCGACCCGATCGTGACCGCGACCGCGTTGGACGGTGCGTCGGCGAGCACCGGCACGGTCGTCTCGAGCTCACGGAAGCCGTACGCCGCCGCGGTCGCCGCGTCGGCGGCAAGCAGGAGCGGGTCGTCGAGCCGGTTGGTGACGTGGGCCTGGTTGCTGGGGGTCCGCCGGGCCCGCATCTTGGTCATCGCCATGCCCAGCTCGACCGGCCGCAGCAGCGACACGACCGCGGCGAGCTTGGCCGGCGTGGTGCCGGCGACCAGCCGGACCACCTCCGCACGCGGCACGGCAGCGTCCACGAACAGCCGGGCGAAGTCGAGGTCCGTGATGGCCATCGCCTCGTCGGCGACCGACAGGTCGATGCCGTGGCTGGCCACCATCGCGTCGAGGGAGTCGAAGTCGGCGGCGGCCCGGCCGTCCATCTCGAGGACGGCGCCGTCACTGATGACCAGGGAGGGATCGGGGTCGTGCGGGCTGTTCATGGCGACGAGCCCCAGCCCGACGTCCTCGTGCGCGAAGCCGTCGAGGTTGACCCGCTGCTGGTCCATGAACCGGATGCGGCCCACGCGGTCGTCGGTCATCGGGTGCCTCCTGCCTCGTCGCCGAAGACCACCGTCGCCGCCTCGGCGCACGCCGCGTCCTCCTCGGCCGTGCCGCCGCTGACACCGACCCCTCCGACCACCAGCCCGTCGACGTCCGGGTCGCCGGCCCAGCAGGGCAGCCCGCCGGCGAACACGACGTAGCGACCGGCACCGTTGGCCGCGAGCCCGGCGAGCGGTCCGTCCGGCGCCGACAGGGGGCCGAGCTCCGCGGTGGCGATGCGGTGGGCGACGGCGGTGTAGGCCTTGTCGACGGCCAGGGTCGGCCCGGCGATCTCGGCGCGGTCCATCCGCTGGAAGTGCACCAGGTTGCCGCCGCCGTCCACGACCGCGACCGACACCACGGCCCCGATCTGGGTGGCGCGGCCCACCGCCGCGTCGGACATCCGCGACGCCAGCTCCAGGGTCATCACGGGGACACTGTGGCAGTCAGCGCGCCGGCAGGGGGAGCACTTCGTCGACCGGCAGGCCGTGCAGGACGTTGCCGTCCCGCCCGACGACGGTGTCGGCGACGAACAGCGCGTCCAGCGTGGCCTCCTCGGCCGCCTCGGCGACCGCGTCGAAGACGTCGTCGAGCGGTGAGCCGTGCGTCCAGTACTGGCCCTCGACGACGGCCCGGACGTCGAGGAGGTCCCCGGTCCGGGGCACCCGCTGCGCGGTCGAGAAGGCCAGGAAGATCTCGCCCGACCCGTCGTTGCCGACGCTGCCCAGGCGTCCGAGGCCGACGTCCACCCGGCGGGCCAGCCTGCGCAGCTGGTGGGGGAGCAGGGGCAGGTCGGTCGCGACCACCGCGATGCACGAGCCCTCGGAGTGCCGGGTCGGCATCCGGTCGGTGAGTCCCGGACCGACGTGCACGCCGCCCACCCGCAGCTGCGGCCGGGTGCCGAAGTTGCCGTTGAGCAGCACGCCGACCGTCCACTCCCGGTCGCCGAGCCGCACCACCCGGCTGGCGGACCCGATGCCGCCCTTGTAGTCGAAGAGCTGCATGCCGGTCCCGGCCCCGACGGCGCCGAGAGCGACCGGGCCGGCAGAGGCTGAGGTCAGCGCAACGACGACGTCGTCCTCGGTCAGCGCCCGGGCGCGGTTGTCGTTGAGGAAGCCGTCGTCGCACTCGCCGACCACCGGCATGACGACGTCGTCGCGGCCGGCCGCCGGGTCCAGCGCCTGGAGGTGCCGCACCACGGCGTCGTAGGCGATGCCGAGGTTGGCGGTGTCGCAGAGCACCACCGGCGAACCGAGCAGCCCCCACTCGTCGACGACCAGGTCGCCGGTCAGGACGCCGTAGCCGTTGAACGTGCTCGTGGCGGCATAGACCCGCTCGGTGAACGGGTTGCCGTCATGCGGCCAGAGAGCGGTCACCCCGGTGCGCAGCGTGCGGCCCCCCGCGACACCGTCCGTCCAGACCGTGGTGTGGCCGACCCGGACGCCCGGGACGTCGGTGACCAAGTTGAGGGGGCCGGTGGGCAGCCGGCCGGTGACGACGCCGAGGTCGCGGGACCGCGGTCGGGGCGGCGGCGGGCCGGTCGGCGGGCTCACGCTGGGCAGCGTGGCAGACCGGCCCGGCCGCCGACCAGGTGGTGCGGCCGGCCAGCCGTCAGTGCGATCACCCGCGGGGACGATCAGGCCGTGCGGACGATCAGGCCGTGGGGACGATCAGGCCGTGGGGACCCACCGGTACCCGACGCCGCGCACGGTGACCAGCGCGCCGGCGAACGACGGCCCGAGCTTGCCTCGCAGCCGGTGCACGTGGACGTCCACCGTGCGGGTGCCCCCGGTGCTGGGCACCGCCTGCCAGACCGCGTCGAGCAGGTGGCGACGGGTCAGCACCCGCTGCGGCTGGTCGACCAGGTGGGCCAGCAGGTCGAACTCGCGGCGGGTGAGCTCCACCTCCTCGCCGCGCACGTGCACCGTCCGCCGGTCGCGGTCGACCTGCAGCGCGGGGACGCCGTCGCCGGACCGGTCGGCCTGCTCCGGCACCGCGGCCAGCCGCACCGGCGTCCCCGGGACACCGGTGGTCGGCAGGCCGGCCCCGGCCCAGGCCTGGAAGCCACCGACCACGTCGGTCGCCCGCCGGATGCCCAGCTGCTGCAGGGCGTGGGCGGCGAGGCTCGACGTGTAGCCCTCGGAGCACAGGACGATCACGTGCAGGTCGTACGACGCCTCGGGCAGCCGGGCATCGCTGCGCGGGTCGAACCGCCACTCCAGGACGTTGCGCTCGACGACCAGCGCGCCGGGCACCTCGCCCTCCTCCGCCCGCTGGCGTGCCGGCCTGATGTCGACCAGCAGACCCCCGGCCTGCCAGGCGGCCCGGGCGGCCCGCGGGTCCAGCCGGACCAGTCCCGACCGGGCTGCCGCCAGCAGGTCGATGACCGAGAGCGTCTCGACGGCGGCCGTGCTCACCAGCCCACCCCCGCCCGCTCGCGGGCGACGATGACCGCCCGGCCGTCGTCGTCGAGCACGAAGCGGCGCATCGAGGCCAGCGCAGGCGCGTACACGTGCAGGCTCACCGTCGGCTCGTCGCCGGCGGACCGCACCTCGTGCACGTGGTGCGGGCCGAACGAGCGGTGCCGCCCGGTGTCGAGCGTGCGGTGCAGCAGGGCGGCCGGCTCGTGACGCCGCGGCGGGGCCAGCGTGGCCTCCACGAGGGCACCCTCGATGACGACGAAGGCGCCGGCCGACCCGCCGTGGTCGTGCAGTCCAGTGGTCTGGCCGGGCAGCCAGCCGAGGAGCCACGCCTCCCAGTCCGGGGTGACCGCCATGCGTGCGGCGTGCCGCTCGTCGGCGGAGAAGGCCCGGTGCGGCTGCCACAGCTCCGGTCGCGCGGCGAGCTGCCGGGCGGTGGCGACCAGGCGACGGGCGGTGGCGCGCCGGAAGGAGGGCAGGTCTACTGGGCCGGCCGGAGCGGGCACTGCTGCCCGGCTGGTCGTCGTGGTTGCTGCGGTGGGTGGCACGGTGGTTCTCCTCGGCTCGCTGCTCGGTGTGCTTTGAGAAGCATGTCACTGGACAAAGTAGATAACAAGTCACGGTGCGACATCGGTGTGTCCCGGCACCGAGGTCCGCTTACGCTCGTGGGGTGGGACCTCCGCTGCGCGTGCTGGGCCGGTCGGTGCCGCGACCTGCCCTGGCGGCAGTGCTCGCCGCGCTGCTGGCAGTCGCCGTCGCGCTCGGCACGATGAGCCTGCTCGGCCCCGACGAGCAGAGCACCGGCGGAGGCTCCTCCAGCGGCCCGTCGGTGACGGCGAAGGTGCAAGCGACCACCAGCGCCCCGTCCAGCACGCCGGCCACGACCAGCGCGCCCGCCACCACGACCGTGGCTGCCACGCACGCGCCCCGCCAGCAGTGCGACAAGAAGGTCTCGCCCTTCACGCCGCAGCGGATCACGGTCCCCGGCATCACGAGGGGTGCCACGGTCATCTCGCCGCCCCGCGACTCCGGCAACGTGCCCGGCACGCCGCCGCTGACGACGGCCGGCAAGACGATGTTCGCCTGGGACGACGCGATCGCGCCGGGGACGGACGCGGGCAACGTGCTGCTCAACGCGCACACCTGGCCCGACGGCACCGCTCTGGGCAACCACCTGCTGGCCGGCCTGCAGCAGGGTGACCGGATCGTCGTCATCGGTGGCTCGGCGCGGCTCTGCTACCAGGTCACCGAGCGGGTCGAGGTGCTCGCGTCGACGGGTCTGCCGCGCTACTACGACACCGACGGCCCGCCGCAGATCGCGATCGTCGTGTGCTCCGGGCGTCGGCTCGGACCGGGCAACTGGGAGAAGCGCACAGTCTGGTTCGCCTCGCCCAAGGTCTGAGCGGCGCGAGCGAGGTCTGAGCGGCGCAGCCGCCGAGCGCTCAGAGCTGCGGGGCCACCTCGGCGGCGACCAGCTCCAGGTGCTCGAGGTCGGTGAGGTCGAGCACCTGCAGGTAGACCCGGGTCGCGCCCAGGTCTGCCAGCCGTCCGACCTTGTCCACCACCTCGGCGACCGTCCCGCCCAGCCCGCCCACCCGAAGCTCGTCCGGGTTGGCCGGGATCGCGTCGGCTCGACGACGTACCTCCGCGTCGTCCCGGCCCACGGCCAGCGTCTGCGCCACCGACAGCACCAGCGTGGCCGGGTCGCGACCCGCGACGGTGCACGCGGCACGAACCCGGTCGAAGCAGGCGGCGATCACCTCAGGGGTGTCGAACGGCACGTTGTACTCGTCGGCGAAGCGTGCCGCGAGCTCCGGCGTGCGCCGCTTGCCCTTGCCACCGACGATGACCGGCGGGTGCGGCTGCTGCACCGGGCGAGGCAGCACCGGGTTGTCGACGAGGGAGTGGTGGCGGCCCGAGAAGGAGTACGTCGTCCCGGGCCCGGTGCGCCAGAGCGCGGTCAGCACCTCGAGCTGCTCGGTGAGCACGTCGAACCGCTCCGTCACCGGCGGGAAGTCGAGACCGAACGACCGGTGCTCCCTCTCGAACCAGCCGCTGCCGAGACCGACCTCGACCCGCCCGCCGCTCATCGCATCGACCGTGGCCACCGTCAGCGCCAGCATCCCGGGGTGCCGGAAGGTCGCCGAGGACACCATGGTGCCGAGGCGGATCCGCGAGGTCTCGCGGGCCAGCCCGGCCAGGGTCACCCAGGCCTCGGTGGAGCCCGGACCGGGGTCGCCGTCGGCGATCCGCTGCAGGTGGTCGCTGCGGAAGAAGGCGTCGAAACCCAGGCCCTCGGTCGCTCGCGCCACCCGCAGCAGGTCGTCGTAGGTGGCGCCCTCCTGCGGCTCGGTCATCACCCGCAGGAGCATGGGTCCCACCCGCCCGTCCTCGATCGTCGAGTGTGCGTCGACACACCGGACACGCCGAGGCGCAGGTGTGTCAACGCACAGTTGATCACTTGAGGGCGGCGGAGACGACCTCGCGGGCGGCGTCCTGCACCTGCGCCAGGTGGTCCGGCCCGCGGAAGCTCTCGGCATAGATCTTGTAGACGTCCTCGGTGCCCGACGGCCTGGCCGCGAACCAGGCCGACCCGGTCGTCACCTTGAGCCCGCCGATCGCGGCCCCGTTGCCCGGCGCCTCGGTCAGCCGGGCCTTGATCGGCTCGCCGGCGAGCTCTGTGGCGGTCACCTGCTCGGGGGACAGCGACCCGAGCACCGCCTTCTCCTCGCGCGTCGCCGGGGCGTCCACCCGGGCGTAGGCCGGGTCGCCGAACCGCTCGGTCAGCGACCGGTAGCGCTGTGAGGGCGACTCTCCGGTCACCGCCTGGATCTCCGAGGCGAGCAGGCAGAGCAGGATGCCGTCCTTGTCGGTCGTCCAGACGCGGCCGTCGCGGCGCAGGAAGCTGGCCCCTGCCGACTCCTCGCCGCCGAAGGCGACCGAGCCGTCGAAGAGGCCGGGCACGAACCACTTGAAGCCGACCGGCACCTCGACCAGCCGCCGGCCCAGCGACTCGGCCACCCGGTCGATCATCGACGAGCTCACCAAGGTCTTGCCGATGCCGGCACCGTCCGGCCAGCCGTCGCGGTGCGCGTAGAGGTACTCGATCGCGACCGCCAGGAAGTGGTTGGGGTTGAGCAGCCCGCCGTCCGGTGTGACGACGCCGTGCCGGTCGGCGTCGGCGTCGTTGCCCGTGGCGATGTCGTAGGCATGGCGCTTGCCGATCAGCGAGGCCATCGCTGAGGGCGACGAGCAGTCCATGCGGATCTTGCCGTCCCAGTCGAGCGTCATGAACCGCCACGTGGGGTCCACCTCGGGGTTGACCACGGTCAGGTCGAGCCGCAGCCGCTCGGCGATCTCACCCCAGTAGTCGACGCTGGCACCGCCGAGAGGGTCGGCGCCGATCCGCACCCCGGCGTCACGGACGGCGTCGATGTCGAGGACTGACGGCAGGTCGTCCACGTAGGTGGCGAGGTAGTCGTAGGTCCCGGTCGTGTCTGCCGCGCGGGCCCGGTCGAGCGGCGTGCGGCGTACGTCGCGCAGGCCGTCGCGCAGGATCTGGTTCGCGCGGTCCTGCACGACCTTGGTGATGTCGCTGCCGGCCGGCCCACCGTCGGGCGGGTTGTACTTGAACCCGCCGTCGCGCGGGGGGTTGTGCGACGGAGTGACGACGATGCCGTCCGCCTTCGGGCCGGCGCCGCCCTCGTTGTGCCGCAGGATCGCGTGCGACAGCGCCGGGGTCGGCGTGAAGCGGTCGCGGCTGTCGACGAGCACCGTCACGTCGTTGGCGGCCAGCACCTCGAGCGCCGTCGCCCACGCGGGCTGCGACAGGCCGTGGGTGTCCCGGCCCAGGAAGAGCGGCCCGGTCACGCCGGCCGCCGCCCGGTGCTCGCAGATCGCCTGCGTCGTGGCCAGGATGTGCCCCTCGTTGAAGGCCCGGTCCAGCGACGACCCGCGGTGCCCCGACGTGCCGAACGTGACCTGCTGCTCCGCCACGGACGGGTCGGGCTGCTCGGTGTAGTAGGCCGTGACCAGGGCGGCCACGTCGACGAGGTCCGACGGCTGCGCGGGCTGGCCGGCGCGAGGGTGCTGGCTCATGCCCGCCAGCGTGTCAGACTTCCGGGGCCGAGGTCGGGGAGGTGGGGTGGCGGTGTCCGAGCCCGTGCGGCGCTGGGGAGCGGCGGGGCGGCCGGGGGAGCCGGCTGCCCAGGGGCGGGTGCCGCTCGACCTCATCATGACCGCCGCCGCGGTCGGCACCTTCGACTGGGACGTCCGGGCCGACCACCTCGTGTGGGACGAGCAGATCTGCTACCTGTTCGGCATCGACCCGGCGACCTTCGACGGCCGGATCGCGACCTTCTGGTCCACGCTCGTCGACGACGACGTGCCGGCCACCGAGGAGGCGGTGCAGCGCGCGATCGAGACGTGCGGGGAGTACGCCGCCGAGTACCGGGTCCGGCACCGCGACGGGTCGGTCCGCTGGATCGAGGCGCACGGACGGGTGCTGCCGGGCACCGACGGCAAGGCGTGGCGGCTGCTCGGGGTGGCCCGCGACTCGACCGAGCTGCGGCTCGCCCGTGACACGGTGGCCCGCACGCTCGAGCACATGGCCGACGCGTTCGTCGCGGTCGACCGGGGGTGGCGGGTCACCTACCTCAACCGCAACGCCGAGTCGCTGATCGGCGCCGGCCAGGAGGTCGTCGGCTCGCTGCTGTGGGTCGCCTGGCCGGTGCTCGTCGGCGAGGGGCACGACCGGGTGGTGCGCGCGGCGGTCGAGACGGGGGAGCCGCAGGTGCTGACGACGTACGTCGTCGCCACCCAACGGTGGTGGCAGCTGCGGGTGGTGCCCTCCGAGGGCGGGACCGGGGGTGTGTCGATGTTCGCCACCGACGTCACCGCGGTGCGCGCTGCCGAGCTCGCCCAGGGCCGCGACCTGACCCGGCCGGAGCAGGCCCGCCGGGTGCTGGCCTACACGGCGGCCCTGGCCGAGGCGGAAGGCCTCGGCGACGTCATCGAGACGGTCGCGACGATGGTCCTGCCGGCCTACGGCGCGACCGGGATGCTGGTGTCGCTGCTCGAGGCCGGCCGGCTGCGGCTGGCCGGGCACGCCGGCTACGACGAGCGAGCGGTCCAGATGCTCGCGGTGCTGGCACTGGACGGGGCGACCCCTATCTCACAGGTGCTGCGGACCGGCCGGCCGCTCTTCCTGCCGTCCCGGACGGCCTACCTCGGTCTTTTCCCGCACCTGCTGGAGACCGTGGAGGCCTCCCAGAAGCACGCCTGGGCCTTCCTCCCGCTCACCGTGTCCGGGCGCACGTTGGGCAGCCTGACGATCAGCTTCGCCGAGGAGCACGACTTCCCGGCCGACGAGCAGTCGCTGCTCGTCGGGCTCAGCGGGCTGATCGCGCAGACGCTGGCCCGGGCCAGGCTGCGCGAGTCCGAACGCACCCTCAGCGCGGAGCTGCAGTCGCACCTCCTGCCGCGGGTCCTGCCCGAGCCCACGGGGGCGGTCGGCACGGCCCGCTACGAGCCGGCGACCGACGGCATGGGTGTCGGTGGCGACTGGTACGACCTGCTGGAGCTGCCGGACGAGCGGGTCGGCCTGGTCATCGGCGACGTGCAGGGTCACAACATGCAGGCCGCGGCGGTGATGGGCCAGCTGCGCAACGCGCTGCGCGCCTACGCCGCCGAGGGCCACGAGCCGGCCGCGGTGCTGTCGCGCACCAACCGGCTGATGAGCGACATCGACCCGTCGCTGTTCGCCACCTGCTGCTACATCTCGGTCGACGTGCGGTCCAGCCGGGCGACAGTGGCCCTGGCCGGGCACCCGCCACCGCTGCGCCGCGCCTCCGACGGTGCCGTCGAGGCGCTGACGGCACCGGTGGGCGCGCCCCTCGGCGTCGCCCCGGAGGACGAGTACGCCACCCAGCAGTGGGACGTCGCGGACGGCGACGTGCTGGTCCTCTTCACCGACGGTCTGGTCGAGGACTCCAGCCGCAGCCTCGACGTCGGGCTGGACGCCCTCGCCGAGGTGCTCTCCGCCGCGGACGTGGAGGACCTGGACGGCCTGGCCGACCACCTGATGGCCGCATCGCTGCCCGAGGGCCGGCGCTCCGACGACGTGGCCGTGCTGGTGGTGCGCTACCGGCCGCCCGAGCGGCTCGCCGCGGTCACCGCCCGGTTCTCGGTCGACCGCAGCGACCCCCGGGCGGCCCGGGCGGCGCGGGACGCCATCGCCTCATTCGTCACCGATCCCGAGCTGGCCGAGCTGCGCGACACCTGCGTGCTGCTGGTCTCGGAGGTCGTCACCAACGCGCTGCGGCACACCGACGGCCGGGTGTGGCTGGAGCTGTGGCGCTACCTGGACCGGCTCCGGGTCGAGGTGTCCGACGAGACCAGTCGCGGGCTGGTCACCGGCGGCAAGGGGCTGCTGGACGAGTCAGGCAGGGGCGTACCCCTCATGGACGCCTTGAGCGACCGCTGGGGGACGGCGCCCCGCGGTGACGGGAAGGTCGTCTGGTTCGAGCTGGACCTGACGAGCCCTCCGACCGCTCCCTGACCGGGCCCGCGGTGACCACCACCGCCTCGCCGGACTCGGCGAGCTCGCGGACCTCCTCGGAGCCGGGGCCGGCCGGCACCGGTGCGACCTGCACGCCGGCCCGGTCGAAGAGGCGCTGAGCCGGCCGGACCTGGTCCGGGGCGAGCACCGACACCACGACGCCGTTGGCGCCGGCGCGGGCAGTGCGGCCCGAGCGGTGCAGGTAGTCCTTGTGGTCGTTCGGGGGGTCGGCGTGGATGACCAGGTCGACGTCGGGGACGTGGATGCCGCGCGCGGCGACGTCGGTCGCCACGAGCACCCGCGAGTGCCCGCTGGAGAAGGCGTCCAACGCGCGCTGGCGCTGCCCCTGCGTGCGGTTGCCGTGGATGGCCTGTGCGTGGACGCCGATCCGGCCGAGCTGCTTCACCAGACGGTCCGCGCCGTGCTTGGTGCGCACGAAGAGCAGGGTGCGGGCCGGTCGGGCGAGGATCTCGCCGAGGACGTCGACCTTGTGCTGCAGCGACACGACGAGCGCGCGGTGCTCCATCGTCGACACGTGCGACTCCGCGGCGTCGACGGCGCGCGCGACCGGGTCGGTGAGGTAGTCACGGACCAGCTGACCCACGGCACCGTCCAGCGTCGCCGAGAAGAGCATCCGCTGGGTGGTGGCCGGGGTCATGTCCAGGAGGCGGCGGACGTCGGGGAGGAAGCCCATGTCGGCCATGTGGTCGGCCTCGTCGAGGACGCAGACCTCGACCTCGTCGAGGCGGCACGAGCGCCGCTCGATCAGGTCCAGCAGCCGTCCGGGGGTGGCGACGACCAGGTCGACGCCGCGCTCGAGGGTGGCGATCTGGCGGCCCATCGACGCGCCGCCGTAGATGGCGACCGTCTTGACGCCGACGGCGTGACCGAGCGGCTCGAGAGCGTCGCGCACCTGCACGGCGAGCTCACGGGTCGGCACCAGGACGAGCCCGCGCGGCGCCCTGGGCTGCGCGCGGTGGCCGCTCAGGCGGGCGAGCATCGGCAGGCCGAAGGCGAGCGTCTTGCCCGAGCCGGTCTTGGCCCGGCCGAGCACGTCGCGCCCGGCCAGCGTGTCGGTCAGGGTGGCGGCCTGGATCGGGAAGGCGGTGCGGATCTCGCGGCGCTCGAGCGCCGTGACCAGCTTCTGCGGAAGGCCGAGCTTGGCGAATGACGTCTCCGTCGGCGCTGGTGCGGCCGCAGCGGCCTTCTCGAACCACGCGTCGAGCTCGCGGTCCGCGGCGCGGGTCTGCACCGCGGCGGACGAGCCGGACGAGCGACCGGCGCTGCGGCCTCCGTTGCTGCCGGAGCGCTTGGGGCTGGGCCGGCCGCCGTGGCCGCCGGGGCGGCTTGCTGTCGGGCGGTTCGGGCGGCTGTCGGGTCGTGCGGGCGTACGGGCGGAAGGCATACGGATATGGTCTCCGGGGCTTGAGGCCGCGCCGGAGGGCTGCGCCACCGATGTGGTGGGAGCTCGTCTCGTGGAACGACCACGCGGGCAGCTCGCCCGCGGGAGTGGCGACCGATCGGCCGCCGTCGTGATGACGAGTCTACCGGTGGTCGTGGCTACCGCTCGCCACCTGCGCTGTGTCGGTGGTCACTCGGCCGTGTCGGCCAGGCCTAGGTGTACTGACCACAGAGGTTGGTAACAGGGCGACACGCCTTCTTGGTGCGTGACGTAGCGAGGACCTCCGAGTGAGGTGTGGAGCTGTCTGAAGGCAACCCACCACCTCGGAGGTCCTCGTGGTACACGCTAACGCTCTGCTCACCCCGCGCGGCCGGTTGGCTGTGGCCCAGTGCATCGTCGAGGACGGCTGGTCGCTGCGGCGGGCCGCCGAGCGGTTCCAGACCTCGGCGCAGACCGCGGGTCGGTGGGCTGCCCGCTACCGGGCCCGGGACCTGTCCCGGCCGGCGATCGAGGCGATGGTCGACCGGTCCAGCCGGCCCCGGCGCTGCCCGCGCCGCACCCGATCCAAGGTCGAGCGGAGGATCTGTCACCTGCGCCGCACCCGCGGCTGGGGGCCGGCCCGGATCGGGCACCGGCTGGGGATGCATCCCTCCACGGTCGGGCGGGTGCTGCGCCGGGCCGGGATGGCGCCGCTGGCGCACACCGACCTGGCCACCCGCCGCCAGCTGCGCGGCCCGGTGCGGCGTTACGAGCACCCGTATCCCGGGTCGCTTGTCCACGTGGACATCAAGAAGCTCGGGAAGATCCCGACCGGCGGCGGGTGGCGCGCCCACGGCAGGGTGGCCGGGAAGCGCAACAGCCGGCTGGCCACCACGATCCGCAAGAACACCCACCCGATGATCGGCTACGGCCACATCCACAGCGCCCTGGACGACCACTCCCGGCTGGTCTACTCCGAGGTGCTGCCCGACGAGCAGGCCGACACCGCAGCCGCCTTCTGGACCCGGGCGATCGCCTGGTTCGCCGGCCACGGCGTCACCATCGAACGGGTCCTGACCGACAACGGGTCCTGCTACCGGTCCCGGCAGTGGGCCGCGGCCTGCGCCGCGCACGGCGTGCGGCACAAGCGGACCCGGCCCTACCGGCCCCAGACCAACGGCAAGGTCGAAACGGTTCCACCGCACCCTGCTCGTCG
>Ga0126306_10000456_pt1 | contig 18787 bp, 13 predicted proteins | sample Plot27_FD_92592 | JGI IMG/M metagenome (GOLD analysis project Ga0126306, IMG submission 92592) | Serpentine soil microbial communities from UC McLaughlin Reserve, CA, USA - Plot27 | ecosystem: Environmental > Terrestrial > Soil > Grasslands | place: USA: UC McLaughlin Reserve, Lake County...
ACGCTCGGCGTCGCCGGCTGCTTCAGCTTCTACCCCGCGAAGAACCTCGGCGCGTGGGGCGACGGCGGCGCCGTCGTCACCGACGACGAGGGGCTCGCCGATGTGATCCGGCTCCTCCGCTCGCACGGCGAGCGGCCGCGCTACCACCATCGGGTGGTCGGCACGACCAGCCGGCTCGACGGGCTCCAGGCCGCCGTGCTGAGCGTGAAGCTGCGCCGGCTCGACCGCTGGAACGCCGATCGCCGCCATGCCGCCGCCGCGCTCCGCAGCGCGCTTGAGGGCACGGCCGTCGAGCTGCCACTGCTGCCCGCGGCCGGCGGCGATCACGTCTACCACCTCTTCGTCATCCGCTGCGACGACCGCGACGCGCTGCGGGACCACCTCGCTGCCCGCGGGATCGCCTCCGCGGTCCACTACCCGGTGCCGATCCACCGCACCGAGGCCTACGCCGATCTCGGCCTTGCGCCCGGCAGCCTGCCGGTCGCCGAGGCGGCGGCCGAGCGGGTGCTCTCGCTGCCGATCTTCCCCGGCATGACCGCTGCGGACGTGGCGGCCGTCGCCGCCGCCGTGCGCGACTGGCGCTGAGCAGGCCCGCGGGCTCGGCGTCTACGTCAACGGCGGGCATCGAGGAAGCGAGTTCGGGTGCCGCGGCGGCTCGCCGGCGAGCGCGTCAACGCTGCATGCCCGCTTCGCGGAGAGGGTCTTGCAGCGTTGACGGCGATAGTCGCCGTCATCGCCGCACGCCAGCGTCAAATCCGGGCGCGTGCAGCGTTCACGCGCGCTCTCGCGAGCCGCCGCGGCACCCGAACCCGGCCCCTTCAAAGCCGCAGTTGACTTAGACGCCGAGCCCACTCGCGGACCCGAGCGGCGCGGCGTCAGTCGCGCGTGTGCTCGTCGTCGGCCGGCGGCGTCATCGCGTGCTCCCGCCATGCGCGCTCGTCGGCCTCGGCAGCGCCGAACTGCTCTTCGAAGCGCGCCAGCTCGTCGCCGGCCGCCGGCTGGTCGGGCTCGACCTGGTCCTCCATCGCCGACGCGACGCGCCAGCCGCGGATCAGCGCCAGCGCGCCGAGCATGACGGCGCAGCCCGCCGCGAACACGAAGATGACCACCGCGAACGCGAACACGGTCTTGGGGCCGCGGACGACGTCGCTCGCCTGCGGAGGACCGAGCCCGCTGACCCGCAGCCGCTCGGCCTCGGAGACCTGCTCGCTCGTGGCCTTGGAATCGAGATAGTTCCCCAGCCCGACGACAGCCGCGTCGGCCAGCTTCGCAGCGCGGGCGGCGTCCGGGGCCTCCGCCTCGATCTCGATGATCGGCAGCCGGTCGCCGCCCGGGGTGATCGCGACGCGCGTCCTCAGGACATACGCCTTCGACGACGCCGCCGGCTTCTCGGTGGCCGCGCCGACCGAGGAGTCCGAGACGCCGTCGAGATCGTCGGGCGGGATGCCCGCGCGCTCGGCGATCGACGCCTTGACCACGCCCTCGGTCATGAGGTTCGCGATCAGGCCGGCGCGCACGCCCAGCGTGTCCGAGCCCTTGGGGGCGACGCCGATGACCTGCGAGTTGGGGGTGTCGACGAGCACGCCGGCCGTGGCGATACCGACCTCGTGCTTGCGGCTCTCGAGCGACGGCAGCCGGAATGCGACGGCGAAGCCGGCGAGCAGGGCGAGCAGCGCGATCAGCACGACGATCACACGGCGGCGCCAGAGCTCGCGGAGGATGATTACGAGTTCCATCGCGTGGCCAATCAACGGAGCCCGGCGGGGCGTTCTTCTAGGACCGCCGACGAGTCCTCGATCCGCTTGGCGCGCAAGTGCCGTGCAGGCGTCGCCGTTGATCAGGCGTCGTGCAGCAGCGAACAGTGAACCTCACCTTCCACGGCATCGAGCCGCGCGAGCGCCCGCTCGAGAACGGCGAGGCCGACGTCTGGGTCAGCCGCGAGCGGTTCGAGTCGCTGCTCGACGCCGTCGCCGGCCGCGACGACGTGCGGATCACGTTCGACGACGGCAACGCGTCCGATCTCGAGGTCGTCCTGCCCGCGCTGCGCCGGCGCGGCCTGACGGGCACGTTCTTCGTCGTCGCGGACCGGCTCGGCGCACCCGGCTTCCTCGACGCGGCCGGTGTGCGGGAGCTGGCGACCGCCGGGATGACGATCGGCTCGCACGGGATGCGCCATCGCCCGTGGCGGCAGCTCGACGACGCCTCGCTCCACGAGGAGCTCGTGGAGGCGCGCGCGGTGCTCGAGCGGATCGTCGGTCGCCCGGTCGCGCAGGCCGCCTGTCCCTTCGGCGCCTACGACCGCCGCGTGCTGCGCGCGCTCCGCCGCGGCGGATACAGCCACGTCTACACGAGCGATCGCGGCACAGCGGCGGCCGCGAGCTGGATCCAGGCCCGCAACACCGTTCGGTGGGAGGATGACGCGGAGCTGCTCCGCCAGATCCTCGGCTCGAAGGTCATGCTGCGCCGGCGCGTCAAGCTGGCCGCGAAGCGGTGGCGGTGATCCAGACCGTGTCCGTCTCGCTGCACCCGATCACCGATGCGGACCTGCCGCGCGTCGGCGAGTTCCTCCAGCGCAACCTGAACCACCGCGTGTCGGCCGAGCACTGGGCGAGCTCGCTGCAGGTGCCGTGGGCGATCGAGAAGCCCAACTCGGGCTTGATGCTGCTCGACGAGGGCACCGTCGTGGGCGCCCACCTGGCGTTCTACTCCGAGCGCGAGATCGACGGACGGCGCGAGCGGTTCTGCAACCTCGGCGCCTGGTGCGTGCTGCCCGAGCACCGCTTCCACAGCCTGCGGCTGCTGAAGGCGCTGCTGGCGCAGGACGGCTACCACTTCACGGACCTCTCCCCGAGCGGGAACGTCGTCGGGCTGAACCGTCGACTGCGCTTCCGCGTGCTCGACACGGAGGTGGCGTTCGTGCCGAACCTGCCGTGGCCCTCGTGGCCGCGGCGCGACGTGATCAGCTCGGACCCGGCGCTGATCGAACGTACGCTCAGCGGGCGCGACCTCGAGCTCTACCGCGATCACGCGGGCGCGAGCGCAGGGCGGCATCTCGTCCTGATCAGGCGCGGGGAGTGGTGCTACGTCGTGTTCCGGAAGGAGCGCCGCAAGGGCCTCCCGCTGTTCGCACGCGTGCTGTACGTGAGCAACCCCGACCTGCTCCGCCGGATGGAGCGTCCGTTCGCCCGCCACCTGCTGCTCCACCACGGCGCGCTCGCGACGTTCGCCGAGGAGCGCGTCGTCAAGCACCGCCCGCGGCTCTCGTATGGCCTGCGCTCCCCGCGGCAGAGGATGTTCCGGAGCCCGCATCTCGAGCCGCATCAGATCGACTACCTCTACAGCGAGCTGGTCTGCGTCTCCTGGTGAGGCCGGACGAAGGAGACACCGCGAGGATGCACACCCAACTGCACCAGATAGTCGCCGCCATGGCACGCGCGCGCGGCAGCGCGCCGGCGCTCACGTACAAGGACACGACGATCAGCTACGCCGAGCTGTGGCGGGACGCCCAGGCGTTCGCCGGGGGCCTCGGCCAGGTCGGCCTGGAGCGCGGCGAGCGGGTCGGGATCTTCCTCGACAAGCGGATCGAGACCGTCGTGTCGATCTTCGGCACGTCGGCCGGCGGCGGCGTGTTCGTGCCGATCAACCCGGTGCTGCGGCCGAAGCAGGTCGCCTACATCCTCGGCGACTGCGGCGTGCGCGTCCTCGTGACCACCGCCGAGCGCTACGCGCTGATCCGCGACGAGCTGGCCGGTTGCCCGGCGCTGGAGCACGTGATCGTGCTCGGCGGCGCTTCCGAGCCCGGACTGCGCACCTGGGACGAGTTCCTCGGCGCCGGCGACGCCGGCGAGCCGGCCGCGATCGACGTCGACATGGCGGCGATCCTGTACACGTCCGGCAGCACCGGCAAGCCGAAGGGCGTCGTCCTCTCGCACCGCAACCTGCTGACGGGAGGCGCGAGCGTCAGCCAGTACCTCGGCAACCACCGGGACGACTGCATCCTGACGGCGCTTCCGCTCAGCTTCGACGCGGGCTTCAGCCAGCTCACGACCGCGTTCACCGTCGGCGCTCACGTCGTCCTGGTCAACTACCTGCTCCCGGCCGACGTCGTCCGGCTGTGCGTCCGGCACCAGGTCACCGGGCTCACCTGCGTGCCGCCGCTCTGGATCCAGCTCGCCGACCAGCAGTGGCCCGCCGAGGCGACCCGCAGCCTGCGCTACTTCGCCAACACGGGCGGGCGCATGCCGCGGGCGACGCTGGACAGGCTGCGGGCGATCTTCCCGGACGCCGAGCCTTACCTCATGTACGGCCTCACCGAGGCGTTCCGCTCGACCTACCTCGATCCGGCCGAGGTCGACCGGCGCCCCGACTCGATCGGCAAGGCGATCCCGAACGCCGAGATCCTCGTCGTCCGCGAGGACGGCTCCCCGTGCGCGCCCGGCGAAGAAGGCGAGCTGGTCCATCGCGGCGCGCTCGTGGCGATGGGCTACTGGGGCGACCCGGAGCGCACGGCCGAGCGGTTCCGGCCGGCGCCCGGTCGCGAGGACGGCATCTGCACGACGGAGATCGCGGTCTGGTCGGGCGACGTCGTCGTCGCCGACGAGGACGGCTTCCTCTACTTCGTCAGCCGCCGGGACGAGATGATCAAGACGTCCGGCTACCGCGTGAGCCCGACCGAGATCGAGGAGGTCGTCTACGGCACCGGCCTCGTGCGCGACGCCGTCGCGCTCGGGGTCGACGACCCGCGCATCGGCCAGCACATCGTGCTCGCGGTCAGCCCGGCGAACGGGAACGACCTGCTGCCGGAGGCGCTGCTGAGCGAGCTCAAGCGGCAGCTCCCGCTCTACATGGTGCCGAAGCACATCGTCGTCCGGCCCACGCTGCCGCGGTCGCCCAACGACAAGTTCGACCGCAACCTGCTGCGGCAGGAGCTGACCTCGTGAGCGAGGCCATCGCCACGTTCGCCCGCCCGACGCGCTGCGCCGCCGTCGGAGGGATCGCGCTCCAGCGGCTTGCCGACCAGGTCGGCGGGACGCCGTTCTTCGCCTACGACCGCGGCCTGATCACGGAGCGGATCCGGCTGCTGCGCTCGCACCTGCCCGCGACCCTCGACCTCAGCTACGCGGTCAAGGCGAACCCGATGCCGGCCGTCGTCCAGCATCTCAGCGGGCTGGTCGACTCGTTCGACGTCGCCTCGGCGGGCGAGATGCGGACGGCGCTCGACACGCCGATGACGCCCGACCGGATCAGCTTCGCGGGGCCGGGCAAGACGCCCGCGGAGCTGACCCAGGCGATCGCCGCCGGCGTGACGATCGAGCTCGAGTCGCGCACCGAGGCCCAGCGCGTCGCCGCGATCGGCGAGCGCCTCGGCAGCACGCCGCGCGTGGCGGTGCGCGTCAACCCGGACTTCACGGTCAAGGGCTCCGGGATGCGCATGGGCGGCGGGCCGCAGCAGTTCGGCGTCGACGCCGAACGCGTGCCGGAGCTGCTCGCCGAGCTGGCAGGCTCGGGCGTCGACCTCCTCGGCTTCCACATCTTCGCCGGCTCGCAGAACCTGAGCGCGGAGCTCTTGTGCGAGGCCCAGCGCAAGACCGTCGACCTCGCCCTGAGCCTGGCGGAGGCGGCGCCGCTGCCGATCCGCTACCTGAACATCGGGGGCGGCTTCGGCATCCCCTACTTCGAGCGCGACGAGCCGCTCGATCTCGCCGCCATCGGGGACAACCTCGACGGGCTGATGGACGACGTCGTCCGGCCGAACCTGCCCGACGCGCGCGTCGTGGTCGAGCTCGGCCGCTACATCGTGGGCGAAGCCGGCGTCTACGTGACCCGCGTCGTCGACAAGAAGGCGTCGCGCGGCAAGACGTTCCTGGTCGTGGACGGCGGGATGCACCACCAGCTTGCCGCGTCGGGGAACTTCGGCCAGGTGATCCGCCGCAACTATCCCGTCACGATCGGCGAGCGCGCCGACGACGCTCCGCTCGAGACGGTCAGCGTGGTCGGATGCCTCTGCACGCCGCTCGACCTGCTTGCGGCGGACATGCCGCTCCCGGTTGCCGACGTGGGCGACCTCGTGGTCGTGTTCCAGGCCGGCGCCTACGGGCTCACAGCCAGCCCGACCGCATTCCTCGGCCATCCAGCGCCAGTCGAAGCACTGGTGTGAAGCGAAAGGACTCCATGGAGCTCAACACCGCCATCAGCACGATCGACGAGGTCAAGGCCGTCGTCGTCGAGACCCTCGGCGTGGACGACCGGGCCGGCGCGATCGACGCCGCGACGCCCCTGCTGGGATCGCTGCCGGAGCTGGACTCGCTCGGCGTCGTCGAGCTCGTGCTGGCGCTCGAGGACCGCTTCGGCATCACGATCGAGGGCGAGGACGTCACGGCCGACAGCTTCGAGACGCTCGCGAGCCTCGCCGCGCTGGTCGACGGCAAGCTCGGCTGAACGTCAGCTCTCCGACAGATGGGCTATTCTGCCGCGCAGCCACGGCAGGCGAGCCAACGGGTCCGCGGGAAACGGACCGCAATCGACGCCACCGACGCGCCGCCTGAGGGGCGCTGCGTCGGCTTTCAAGCCCTTTCGTAGCGCTGCCGATAACGGGCACGCGGGGGCGCAGCGTCATGCGGGCGCAGTTCACGTGCGCCCGCTTCGTACGTTCGAGGAGGCTGTGCATGTCAAAGCTTTTCGTCGTGCCGGTTCTTGCGCTCGTGTGCCTCGCAGCGTGGGCGGCGCCGGCCGCGGCGCGTGATCGCGATCACGACGGGCTGCCCGACCGATGGGAGAAGCGCCACGGGCTCTCGACCAAGAAGAAGTCGGCCAACCGCGATCCCGATCACGACCACCTGAAGAACCGGCGCGAGCATCGCCTGCGCCTCCACCCGCGCCGGGCCGACACCGACCGCGACGGACTCTGGGATCGGGCCGAGCTCAAGCGCTGGAAGACGAATCCGCGCAAGGCCGACACGGACGGGGACGGCTTCAAGGACGGCGTCGAGGTCCGCGCCGGAACGAACCCACGCGATCCTTCCAGCCATCCGCGGGGCAACCCGCCCGGTGGGGGCGGGAACCCTCCGGGGTCGCCGCCGGCGAGCGGGGGCTTCCCCAACGAGTCGACCACCGGCGTCCCGGCCGGCTGGCAGCCGAAGCAGGTCCGCACCTCGACCCTGACGATCACGACGCCCGGCGCCGTGATCGAGGACATCGAGTTCCGCGGCGGCGCCGACCTGGCGATCATGCCGGAGGCCGACAACGTGACGGTGCGCAGGGTGAAGTTCGTCGGCACGGGCCAGGTCAACAACCAGCCCGGCCATGACGGTTGCGGCAACGGCCTGGTGGTGGAGGACTCCACGTGGGAGATGCCCGCCGGCCAGATCGACCCGAACGGCATTCCGGCGATCCAGTGGGGCGGCTACACGGCGCGCCGGCTGAAGATCCACGGCGGCCGCTCCGAGGGCCTGTTCGTCGGGGCCAGCTCGACTGGCTGCGGGCCGGTGACGATCAAGGACACGCTGATCAAGATCAACGACGGCGGCAACTGCGACAACCACGCGGACGGCATCCAGGGCTACGACGGCGGCGCGCTGACGGTTCGCAACGTCACGTCGGACTCGACCAAGGCGACCTGCGGCACGGCGCCGTTCTTCTACCCGCACAGCCAGGGCAACACGAGCGTGGACATCGACCGGCTGCTGGTGATCGGCGGCGGCTACAGCTTCCGGCTGGGGATGCCCGGCAAGGTCAGGGGGCTGAAGATCGGCGACGCCCCGCCGGGGCCGTACGGGTCCGGACACTCGTGGGCGTACGGCCCGATCGACGTGCGGTGCCCGGGCGTGACGGAGTGGGACGCGAGCATCGTGAGCTTCACGTCGGACTACCAGGTGTCGACGCGGCGCTCGCAGCCCTGCAACACCCCGGGCGGCGGGGGCTAGCTCACCAGCGCACCACGGCGGGCGAGCCGGCCCGGGCCGCGTAGCGGCTCGGCCGGCCGCGCCCGTCGGCGCGCACCAGCTCGATCTCGCCGTCGATGCCGTAGAGCACATGCTCGTCGTCGAGCCATTCCGCCTGGTCGTCGACGGAGCGCAGCTCGGCCAGCGGCGTCTCGCGCATCGTCGCGAGGTCGAGCACCGTCAGCCGCCACGGCCGCTCGTCGGAGCCGGTGCGTCGCTTGTAGGCCAACCGCGTGCCGTCGGGCGACAGCGACGGGCACTCGACGTTCTCGTGGATCACGCGTGCGACGCGCTCCCGTACCGACCCCTGGATCAGGTACGTCTTCCCGCCGGTCGCCATCGTGGCGTAGAAGCGATCGCTGTCGCGCGCGAAGCTGACGCCCCAGAAGTTGACGTCGACCGCGGTCACCTGCTTGCCCGCGCGGCTGACGGTGAAGTCCTCGAGCTCCGCGATCCGCTCCCCGCGCGCGAGGTCGATCAACGTCGTCTCGGTCGAGAAGCTGCCCGCCGCGGCGTAGGAGTGGCCGGTGACGAAGAGCGTGACCGAGCCGTAGCGGCCGTCGGGCGCGACCCGGGCGCGGCTGGGCACGCCGGCGACCTCGAGCTCGTGCCGCACGCGCAGGTCGGCGCCGAACACCTTCGCCCTGTAGCCGGCGGCGAAGCCGCTGCCGGGCGCCAGGCACAGCCCGGTGCCGGCGGCGAAGTGCACGCGGTCGCAGCGCAGCGGGGCGAGCTCCGGCCGGCTCGGCGGCCGGTCCAGCGGAGCGACCGCGACCTGGCCCGCCGCCTGCAGTCCGCCCGTGGCGGACCTGATGAACACCAGCGTCGGCCGCCGCTCGGCGCGCGCGGCCGGCAGGGCGTCGGCAGCCCCGGCGGTCGCGCGCCGGGCCGGGTCGCCGGCACGCACGCCGGCGACGACGGCGACGGCCGCGACCAGGAACGACACGGCTACGAGGACGGCGAAGAGCGCGCGCCGGCTGCCGCTACGCATGCGCCTGCTCCGGGCTCCGCGCCAGCACGACCGCGGCAACAGCGGTGGCGGCCGCGAGCGCCAGGGCGAAGCATGCGATCGCGGCGTCGATCCCCCATAGCGTCCACAGCGCGCCGAACAGCACCGAGGCGAGCAGCCGCGCCATGCTTGTCGCCGTGCGCAGCAGGGCCAGGCCGCTGCCGCGCACCTCGTCGGGGACGACGGCGCTCCCGAGGGCCATCAGCACCCCGTCGGTCGCCGCGTAGTAGGCGCCCAGCAGGCCGAGCGCCGCGACGAGCAGCGGCCAGCCCCCGAGCGGCAGCAGCAGCGCCGCATAGACGCCGAGCAGCAGCACGTAGCCGCCGAGCAGCACGCGGCCGCGGCCGACGCGGTCGGCGAGCGCGCCGAGCGGCACCGCCAGCAGCATGTACGTTCCCGCGCTGCCGACGAACAGGAGCGGGAACAGCGACGTCCCGAGGTCGAGCTCCTCCTGCAGCGCCAGGAAGACGAACGCGTCGCTCGCCGTCGCCAGGCTGAGCGCCGCGCCGGCGAGCAGCAGGGCGCGATAGCGACGGATCCGCAGCAGCCCGAACGCGCCGCGCAGCGATGGCGGCGGCGCGGGAGTCGCCGCCCCAGGCGCGGCCCGGCGCGGGTGGACGAACAGCACCAGGATGCCGAGGCCGACTAGCGCCAGGCAGAAGCTGACGACGAAGATCGACGTGAAGGCCAGCGGCGCGACAGCCAGCAGCGCGAAGGCGACGAGCGGACCGAGCATGGCGCCGGTGGTGTCCAGGGCGCGATGGACTCCGAACGCGGTGCCCAGCTGCTGCGGTGGCGTCGACAGCGAGATCATCGCGTCGCGCGGCGCGGTCCGGATGCCCTTTCCGGCCCGGTCGAGCAGCACGACCGCCCCGATCGCCGACACGGCGGTGCCGACCGTCGCGAGCAGCAGCTTGCACACGGCCGAGATGCCGTATCCCGCGGCCGCGACGTCCTTGTGACGACGCCAGCGGTCGCCGATGAAGCCGCCCGCCAGTCCCACGAACGCCGTCGCGCCCTGATACAGGCCGTCGACGACGCCGAACGCCAGTGGCGAGAAGCCGCCGACGTAGACGAGGTAGAGCGGCATCACGGCGACCACCATCTCGGACGAGATGTCGGTGAACAGGCTCGTCAGCCCGAGCAGCACCACCGTGCGGTTGACGCGCGGGGCGGCCCGGTCACGCGATAGCAGCCGCCTGTGGCCCCGCAGCAGCGCAGTCGGATTCGAGACCTGGTACACGGGCGGCGGCGGTCAGTCGTTCAGGCGCCGGACGGCCTTCGCGGCGAACTGCCTCGCCAGTGCGCACTTGCCCGCGATGCTGAGCACGCGGCCGCGCGAGACCGGGACGTAGAGCATGTCCTGGCCGAAGTGGCCGCAGTACCCCGTGCGGTCGGAGACGCGGACCTGCCGGCGCTGGCGGAGGCGCCCCGCGAGCTTGTCGAGGTCGACCGGCTGCACGGCGAGCGTGACGAAGCTGCCGCGCCCGCGGTAGATGCAGGTCGGCCCCTGAGGCGCCTCGAGCGGCTGCTCGATCGGTCCGCCGAGGATCGCGCGCGCCTGCTGCTCGGTGACTAGGTTGCAGGGCGAGAAGCGGCTCTCGGGCGCGCCCGACTGGCTCCCGACCAGCTCCTTGTAGCCCGGCTGCGCGCCCTCGCCGCCCGCGGGGACGGCGGCTTCGTTCGAGCGTCCGCTCGCGGCGCGAGCTTCCGGCGTCTGCGCCGGCGGCGGACTCGCGCCGCTGCCGGCGGGCTCGGGGCTGGATTCCGAGTCGCCGCAGGCGGCGAGCGCGACGACCGCGAATGCGATCGCGATCGACGCGAGCAGGGCGCGCGGACCTGTCCGTCTGCGGCACATCGCTACGCCGACGGAGCGAACAGCACGTCCACCCAGTAGTTCGTGGCGTTCCAGCTGCTGGACGGGAAGACCGCCGTCCCGCTGTAGGCGTAGACGCCGTTCGGGCTGGCGATGTTGGCGAGCGCGTGCAGCGGCGGGTTGTCGACCGGGCCGGAGGTGAACGCGGCGCCCGTGACCGAGTAGTGCCCGTTCGGCGCCAGGTAGGCGGCGACGTACGTGGTCGACGCGGTCACCGGCACCGGGCTCACGAACGTGGCCGTCTGCCAGCCGGAGGCCGACTCGCCGCTGAACGTCGCCTGGCCCAGGAGCGTCCCGCTCGCGCTGTAGAGGCTGCCGACGTGCGTGCCGGTGTTCGTTGCCGCCTTGTAGAAGCGGATGCCCGCGATCGACCCGTCGGTGTCCGCCGTGAACTTCACGCCCAGCACGACCGAGCTGGTGTCGCCCGCGTCGATGACGGCGGGCGTGCCGAGGTCGAAGATCGACGCCTTCGGCGTGACCGCGTTCGAGGCGGCCGACGCGGCGCCGGTACCCGCGGCGTTGGTGGCCGCGACGCGGAACGTATAACTCGTCCCGTTCGTCAGCCCGGTCACCCGCGTCCGCGTCGCCGAGGCGGCCACCTGGACCGGCGTCTGGGCGGTCGCGCCGTCGAACGGCGTGACCGTGTAGCCCGTGATCGGGCTGCCGCCGTCATCGCCGGGGGCCGTCCAGTCGACGACCGCGGACTTGGAGTCGGCCTGCGCCGAGACGCCGGTCGGCGCCCCCGGGGCGACCGACCCGAGCGGCGTGACCGCGGCGGATGGTTGCGACTCCGGCCCGTTGCCGCTGGGGTTCGCGGCCTGCACGGTGAACGTGTAGGCCTGGCCGGGAGTGAGCCCGGTGACGGTCGTGCTCGTCGCCGGCGGCGAGCCGGTGATCGTCTTCGCCGTCTGCGCGGTCGAGCCGATGTAGGGCGTGACCTTGTAGGACGTCGGGGGGCCGCCGCTCGCGGGCGCCGACCACGACACGGTCGCCGCGGCCTGACCGGCCGTGGCGCTCACGTTCGTGACCGTGCCCGGCTGGCCGGCGGGCGCGAACAGCAGGTCGACCGCGTAGTTCGAGGCGTTGAAAGAGCTCGCCGGGAACGTGCTCGTCGCGCCGTACGCGTAGACGCCGTTCGCGCTCGTGCCGTTGGCGAGCGCCTGCAGCGGCGGGTTGTCGACTGCGGACGAGAGCCCGCCGGGGGTCACGGAGTAGTGGCCGCGCGGCGCGTGGTACGACGCGACGTACGTCGTGTCCGGCGCGATGTCGACCGGCGTCGCGAAGATCGCCGTCTGCCAGCCGGAGTCGCTCTCGCCGGTGAAGGTGGCCTGGGCCAGCCGCGTCCCGCCGGCGGTCCACAAGCTGCCGACGTGCGTGCCGGTGTTGGCCGCCGCCTTGTGGAAGCGGATGCCCGTGACAGAGCCGTTGAAGCTCGCCCGGAACTTCACGCCCAGCTCGATCGGATCGGCGTCGCCGGAGTCCACCGTCGCCGGCGTCGTGAAGTCGAAGATGGTCGCCCGCGGGATCACGGCGTTCGAGCCGGCCGAGGCCGGGCTCGTCCCGATCGCGTTGGTCGCGGTCACCCGGAACGTGTAGCTCGTGCCGTTGGCAAGGCCGGTGATCGTCGTGCTCGTCGCCGACGGGCCGACGTTCACCGGCGTCTGCGCCTGAGCGCCGACGTAGGGCGTGACGGTCTGTCCGGTGATCGGGCTGTCGCCGTCGCTGGCGGACGCCGTCCAGCTCACACGCGCCGAGTTGGTCGCCGGCCGGGCCAGCACGCCCGTCGGCGGCGCAGGCACGACCGCGCCCTGCGGCGTGACCGCGTTGGACGCCGCCGACTCCGGCCCCGGGCCGTTGGCGTTGATCGCTTGGACCCGGAACGTGTACGTGGTCCCGGAGCTCAACCCGGTAACGCTCGTGCTCGTCGCCGGCGGCGAGCCGGTCACGGTCTTGGGCGTCTGCGGCGTCGACCCGACGTACGGCGTGACCTTGTACGAGGTCACGGGCCCGCCGCTCGTCGGCGCCGTCCAGGACACGTTCGCGGACGTCATGCCGCCCGCGCTGGCCGCGACGGACGTGACCTGCCCGGGCTGCGGCAGCGAGTACATCACGTCGACCCAGTAGTTCGCGGAGTTGTAGGTGCTCGTCGGGAACGCGCTGCTGGCGCCGTAGGAGTACACGCCGTTCGCGGTCGATGAGCCGGCAAGCGCCTCGACCGGGCCGTTCTTCACGCCCGCGCTCAACCCTCCGCTCGTGCCCGCGTAGTGGCCCTGCGGCGCGAAGTAGGACGCGACGTAGGTCGTGCCGGCGGTGACGCTCACGGGGGTCGCGAACGTCGCCGTCTGCCAGCCGGAGGCGCTCTCGCCGGTGAAGGTGGCCTGCGCCAGCCGCGTCCCGCCCGCCGTCCAGAGGCTGCCGCTGTGGGTGCCCATGTTCGCCGCGGCCTTGTAGAAGCGCACGCCGGTGATCGAGCCGTTGTGGTCGGCCTTGAACTTGACGCCGAGCTCGACCGCGCCCGGGTCGCCGGAGTCGGGGGTCGCCGGGGCTTCGAAGTCGAAGATCGTCGCCTGCGGGACGACCGCGTTCGACGCGGCCGAGGCCGGGCTCGCCCCGACGCCGTTCGACGCCTTGACCTTGAACGTGTAGCTCGTCCCGTTGGTCAGGCCCGGCACGGTCGCGCTGGTGGCCGACGCGCCTGCCTGCACCGAGTCCTGCGCGGTCGAGCCGATGTACGGCGTGATCGTGTATCCGGAGATCGGGCTGTCGCCGTCCGCGCCGGGCGCCGTCCAGCTGACGCGCGCGGATTGCGATGCGCCCTGCGCCGCGACGTCCGTCGGGGCCGCGGGCGGGACGGCCGTCAGCGGGGTCACCGGGCCCGAGTGCGGCGAGGCCGGGCCGGCGCCGTTCGGGTTGAGCGCCTGGACCGTGAACGTGTAGGTGGTGCCCGTCGTGAGGCCCGTCACGGTCGTGCTCGTCGCCGGCGGCGAGCCGGTGATCGTCTTCGGCGCCTGCGGCACGGAGCCGATGTAGGGCGTGATCCTGTACGAGGTCACGGTCCCGCCGCTCGACGGGGCGGACCACGACACGTTGGCGGACGTGGTTCCGCCCTCGACGGCCGTCACGCCGGTCACCGCGCCCGGCGGCGGGGTCGGCGTGAAGATGACGTCGACCCAGTAGTTGGTCGCCGCGTAGGAGCTGTTCGGGAAGGTGCTCGTCGGTGCGTAGGCGTAGACGCCGTTCGTCGTCGTCTCGACCCTGACGCCGGTGTTGCGCAGGGCGTGCAGCGGTGGGCTGTCGACGGTCGCGCCGCCGTTCGGGCCCGGCGCGGGCGAACGATGGAAGTAGTCGGACGTCGCCGCGTAGTGGCCCATGGGATCGTGGTAGGACGCGACGTACGTCGTGCCGGGCTGGACCTCCACCGGCGTCGCGAACGTCACGGTCTGCCATCCGGACGCCGTCTCGCCGGTGAACGTCGCCTGCGCGAGGCGCTGGCCGCTCTCGCTCCACACGCTGCCGGTGTGCGTGCCGGTGTTCGCGGCCGCCTTGTAGAAGCGGACGCCGGAGATCGTCCCGTAGGTGTCCGAGCGGAACTTGACGCCGACCTCGACGGGCGTTGGATCGCCGGAGTCGGGCACCGGCGGCGCCACGTTCTGGCCCCAGATCGAGCACGGGCACGTCACGGCGACCGACGTGCCGCCGCTCGGGGTCTCCGTGTTGCCGCTGTCGTCGGTCGCGCGGGTCTTGATCTGGCTCGCCGGGCTGCCGTGTGCGATCCACGAGTACGTCCACTGCGTGGTGCCGTTCGCCGGGTGCCAGGTGCTGCCGCCGTCGGTCGAGATCTCCACGCCGGCGACCTTGCCGCCGACGTCGGACGCCGTGCCGCCGATCGTGACCTGCTGCCCGTCGGGCACAGTCGCGGGCGCGTTGGTGATCGCCGAACTGGGCTTGGTCCCGTCGGTCGAAGCCGTGGCGCTCGTCAGGTTCGGCTGCAGCGTACCGGGCTGGGCGTCCATGTCCGCGAACAGGTTCACCGTCGCCTGCTGCATGTTGCGGTCGACCGGTACGTTGCCGTCGTTGTAGGCGTCGAGTCCCCAGGACCACTGCACCGTGCCGGCGTTGAATACCAGCGCGTCGCTGGCCGCCTTGTACAGCGTCAGGTTGTGCGTCGCGGTCTGGCCCTGCTTGACCGTGCTGCCGTAATCCGTGAACACCTCGAGATCGCCGACGGTCGTCGACGACAGCTTGACCTGGCCGGCCGGGCGGAAGCCGTTGTCGGCGTCGACGTCCCACTCGTATCCGAGCGTGAAGGGCGCGAGCTGCATCGTCGCGTCCGGCGCCAGGCCGGAACCCGTGTTGCGCCACAGCCGCAGCTGGCGATAGGCGGCCGGAACGACGATCCGCGACGTGCCCGCGTTGACGAGGAACGACAGGCCCATCAGGGCGTTCTCCGGCGTCGGGCCCGTGGAAGCGGTCGTGAGGCGCGGGTCACGCCACGTCCCGGTGAACTCGACCGGGTCCTCCTGGGCGGTGAAGTGCGTGTCCTTGTAGGAGACGAGCGTGCGGTCCTGGGTCGCCGGGCCGGAGACGCTCGACTCCCAGCGCGTCTTCCAGAAGCCGGTGTTGCCGGTGAAGAAGGCGAGGTTCACGCCGGCGTCGCGCGCGTTCTCCATGCTCGTGCGCTGCGTGGCCGACCAGTACTCGTCGTGGCCCACGGAGAGGAACACGTTGTGGTTCTGGAGCAGGACGCCGCGGCGGTGGACGTCGACGCCCGAGACGTAGCTCGTGTCGTAGCCGTTGGCCTCGAGGAACCGGATCATCGGGTACTCGCCGCCCGAGAACAGCCACGAGCGCCCGCCGTCGTCCGCAGCGGTGTGGAACGGCCGGTTGTAGGACACCTTGTAGGCGGCCTTGTACGTGCTCGGGCCGCTGCCGTTCTGGCCGTTCGGCGGGCAGTCGGCGGGCACGCAGTCGTAGAGGCTGTTGCCGCCGTACGTGTTGTACGCCTGCCACGTGGCGTCGGACGTCTGCACGACGACGTCGGAGTTGCTGGCGTCGTCGCGCACGACGAACACGATGTGGCTGTCGCCGCCCGTGTCGTTGCGGACCAGATGGGCGATGTAGACGCCCGAGACGGCCGTGCTCGGCACGTTCCATGATCGCGACACGGACCAGTTGCCGCAGTCGACCAGGCCGGTGCTCTGGAACCTGTCGCAGTTGGGCTGGGTCGACGGGCCGGTGGGCGCGAGGTTGCCGTCGATCAGCCGCGCCCCCTTGCCGCCGTAGTAGCCGAGGCGCAGGATGTCGATGCGGTAGTTCGGCGTCGCGGACTTGATCTTGAACGAGATCGCGTCGCCGCGGTTGACGCTCATCGTCGTGGCGAAGCCCTGGATCGTGTCGTCGCCGGCCTTGTCGATCTGCCACGTGCTCGGGTCGGCGCCCGGCTTCGTGTTCTCGCATGCGACCGGGTTGGTCACCGGTGGCGTGCAGGCGGCCGCCCGGGACGCCTCCGGCGCGCTCGCCAGCGCCACCAGGGACGCAACGAGGATCAGGATCGCCAGCGACAGCCGGCGCGGGCTGACGGCGCGCCTAGGGGCGGTTGGAACAGCCGAAATCGGCGCGCTCGCAAGGGTCATCAGACGAACAACTCGCCATGATGCTGGAAACTCGCACATCGCCATTGAACGACTGGCCGAAAGTCGGGGGAACGCTCACCGGAGGACCACTTCGGCGCCGTCGCCGATCGAGACGCGGATCGCGCCGGGCAGCTGGAAGCCGCGCCGGACGCGCGCGCCGCGCCCGATCACGCTCGACTCCAGGCGGGTGCCGACGAAGCGCAGCTCGGCGTCGGCCAGGACGATCGAGTGCTCGATCTCCGCACCCTCGATCGCGACGCCGGCGCCGATCGACGAGTAGGGCCCGATGTAGGCGTCGGTGATCCGCGCGCCGGCCCCGATGACGACCGGGCCTCGCAGCACCGTCCGCTTGATCTGGGCCGTCGGATGGACCTCCACCGGGCCCTGGACCGTGCAGTCCTCCAGCGTCGAGGGATCGACCGCCGCCACGAGCCCTTCGAGCATCCGGCGGTTGCCCTCGAGCAGCGACTCCAGGTCGCCCGCGCACGGCAGCCAACCGTCCACCGGCTGGACGCGGACGCGCCCGCCGCCGGCGCGCACGTCGTCGATCGGCTCGGCCGGGACGTCGGGCCCCGCGCCCAGGATCGAAACCGCGCGCGGGCTGAGCAGGTAGCCGGGCGTGGCGGCCGGGGTCGAGCACCCCAGCGGCTGCGACAGCCGGAGCGCGAGCGCGTCGAGCTGGTCGCGAGCGAAGGCGGAGATGTGTGCCTGCATGCGCTCGCGCAGCAGCGCATCGCCCTGCTGGACGAGCACCGGCTCCTCGCCGAGGAACTTGCGCGCGCCGGCCAGGGCGGCTCCGAGCCCGAGCGCCGGGTGCCACTCCTCGTAGCGCACGGTCATCCCGAAGTCGCGCCCGTCGCCGACCGCCTGCAGGATCGCCTGGGCCCCGTCCCGGTCGGCGAGGATCGACGCCTCGAGGATGCCCGCCGCGCGCAGCGCCTCGAGGTTGTGGAACAGGATCGGGCGGTTCGCGATCGGGAACAGGTGGCGCGGCGCCGAGGGAGCGGTCGGCCAGGGCCGGTCGTCGTGGCCGCGCCCTGCCAGGATCAGCGCCTTCGCAATCTCCATGTGGAGAGCAACGCGCCAGGACCCGCGTTGCGTCCGCGGGCGCGAGAATTTCGAAGCGAGCCGTCGCGTGGAAGGAGCCGCGCGACCCGGCCGTTCTTCTCGCGATGCAGAGACTCGAACAGGAGGCCGCCGTGCTCAACCTCGCGGTGGTGGGCTACGGCTACTGGGGCCCGAACATCGTCCGCAACGTGATGGAGCGGCCGGAGCTCGCGCTCTGGGGCCTGTGCGAGATGAACCCGGAGCGGGTGGCGAAGTTCAGCACGCGCTATCCCGGCGTCCATACCTGCGCGAGCTTCCAGGAGGTGCTGGAGGATCCGACGGTCGACGCGGTCTCGATCGCGACGCCGCCGTCGACGCATCATGCGCTCGTCAAGCAGGCGCTCGAGGCGGGCAAGCACGTGCTCGTCGAGAAGCCGCTTGCGACGAACGCCGCGGACGCGGAGTCGCTCGTCGAGCTCGCCGACGCCAACGGGCTGGTGCTGATGCCGGGGCACACGTTCCTCTACAGCCCCGCCGTGAACAAGGTCCGCGCGCTGATCGACTCGGGCGAGCTCGGCGAGGTCTACTTCATCACCTCCTCGCGCATGAACCTCGGCATCTACCAGCCCGACGGCGTGATCAACGACCTCGCGCCGCACGACCTCTCGATCCTGCTCTACTGGCTCGACCAGCCGGTGTCGATGGTGTCCGCGTCGGGCTCGACGGTGTTCCAGGACGGAGTGCCGGAGACCGCGTTCCTGACGCTCTGCTTCGAGCACGGCCCGACCGCCAACGTGCAGCTGTCGTGGCTCGCACCGCACAAGGTGCGCCAGACGATCATCGTCGGCAGCAAGCGCATGGTCGTCTACGACGACGCGGCGATCGACGGCGCAATCCGGATCTACGATCGCGGGTTCGACTTCACCGAGCCGTCGAACTTCGGCGAGTACCAGCTGACCTACCGCTCGGGCGACATGGTCGTGCCGCGGCTGGACGCCGCCGAGCCGCTCGGCCTCGAGCTCGAGGACTTCGCCCGCGCCATCGCGACCGGCACGGCGCCGCGCTCGCACGCCGGGCTCGGCGTCGAGATCGTCCGCATCCTCGAGGCCGCGCATGCGTCGCTCACTTCGTCGGGGGCGCCGGTCAGCCTCGGCGCGGCCGCCGGCAAGCCGCCCGCCGCGCTCGCGCCGAACGGCAACGGCGGCGGCGAGCGCGACTTCTCGCTCGCGCAGCTGATGCGCGCCGGTGGCGTGCGCCTCGACGCGCCTGCGCGCTGAGGCCC
>Ga0126306_10000457_pt1 | contig 18772 bp, 14 predicted proteins | sample Plot27_FD_92592 | JGI IMG/M metagenome (GOLD analysis project Ga0126306, IMG submission 92592) | Serpentine soil microbial communities from UC McLaughlin Reserve, CA, USA - Plot27 | ecosystem: Environmental > Terrestrial > Soil > Grasslands | place: USA: UC McLaughlin Reserve, Lake County...
AAACGAAACAGCTCCTCGCTGGGGGCGGTCCACTCGAACCCGCCCTCGCGGTCGGCGATAAAGCCGTCCACCGAGGCACTCATCGAGTAGATCAGCATGGCTTCGATCTCGTCACACCGGAGCGGCGGACGATGATCGCGATGAAGTTCACCACTGAGCTTGACATCGGCCTCTCTTTCCTTCTGCAGTCTGCTCTGCCACGGTTACCTCAGCGACCGTCAGGTAATTGGCGGCGTCCCACCACCGCAGCATCAGCTCGAGCTCGTCGGCCTGGTGCTCCTCAGTCAACGTCCGGCGGCGAAAGCTGGTCGAGTGCCATGGGCTCCTCGTGCCACTCCTTGGGCAGCGCCACCTCGACGTCGAGGGCGTGGCGCGGGGGCTCGGGCTCCTCGTGGGCTTCGCCGTGGTAGAGCAGTGGGGCCAGATACCGGGCGCTGATCTTGTGCGGGGGCCACCACAGGTAATCGGGTGAGGCTTCTCCCTCGCCGCCCCCGCCGGCGATCTCGGCACGCAGGTTGACGGATTCCTCCCCGGTCAGCAGCTTGCCGCGTAGCACCGGCCTGAAGGGCTCGGGCGCCGGGCCCTCTCCGATCCGGTGGGCGATGTCCTCGGCTGCGGCGTCGGCCTGTTGTGTCGCCAGACCCCCTTGCTTGATCGGGAAGTTCGTGCCGTCGCCTGCCGCGTAGACGTCCTTCGCTCCCTTCACCCGCGCGTGATCGTCGATCGGGATGAAGCCCTTCTCATCCGCCGGAAGGCCTTCGATGCCGGGGCCCTCCATCGCAGGCAGGGCGACCGCCTCCGCCGGCCCGAGTGCCCGATCCCCCGGCCTCAGGGTGATGCCACCCTCGCCAATCTCGCGCACGGTCGAATTGGCGAACAGCTCGATTCCACGCGCACGGAGCAGATCCGTCACGGCGGCGCTGGCGGTCGGTCCGAAGATTGCCAGCGGGGCGGACTCCGGCGTGATGATCGCGATCTTGACGTCTATGCCGTGCTGGGATGCTCGACGCTGAGTCATCAGCGCAACCTCGTACAGCGGCAGTGACCAGGTCACCCCGGCCGGCACAACGAACACCACCCGGTGATCCTTGCCCGCCGCCCGGTCGAGCAGCTCGTCGGCGCGAAAGGTCCCCTCGCGGGACGGGAAGGTGGAGGCTCCCTCGAGCGCCGGGACGAACCGGCCACCTGCGCAGACAACGAGATAGTCGTACTCCAGTGTCGAGCCGTCATCGAGCTCGATCTGGTGTTCATCGGGCCGCACGGCAACGAGCGCGCGCTGGACAAAGCGCGCCCCTTTCTCCTCCGCCAGCGGCGCCAGGGCGTGCCGCTCTGCCGGACCGAGGTCGAAGGGCTCCTCGACGAGCAGCGGCTTGTAGAGGAACTCGTCCTCCGCGGAGATCAGGGTGACGACCGCCCGGTCACCGGCGAGATCGTGAAGCGCCAGCAGACCCTCGAGCCCTGCCACGCCGCCGCCCGCGATCACAACCCGCGCACGGTTGCCACCGACCTGTTCGTTCATCTCTTTGTCAGCACGATTCCACGACGCTCCAACGCTATCGCTCGACCAGCAGCCGGCGAACTTGCGTAGCGATCTCGATGTCCTCCCGCGCTCGGAGCACGAGGACGGCAATCGGGCCTTCCGCTGGGCTGATTCGGTCGTCGCCGCGCGCTTCAGCATTGGCGCGCTCGTCGAGCTCGAGGGAGAGATATCCCAGACCGCGGAGCGCGAGCTCGCGGATCTCCGCGGAGTTCTCACCCACGCCCCCGGTGAAGACCAGCGCGTCCAGGCCACCCAGCGATGCCGTCATCGCGGCAATCTGACCCCTCAGGCTGCGCAGGTAGACATCGCGACCGAGCCGCGCCTCCGTATGTCCCGCGGCGGCACGCTCGAGCAGCAGGCGCATGTCCGCCGTGCCTGCAAGCGCGAGCAACCCCGACTCGTGCTCCAGGGCGTCGGCCACCTCGGCGTCGTCCAGCCCGCCGCGCTCCAGCAGCCAGAGGAGCATCCCCGGGTCGACCGACCCCGAGCGCGTCGCCATCACCAGGCCCTCCAGCGGCGTGAAGCCCATGGTCGTGTCGATCGAGCGGCCGTCGGCGATCGCGGCCAGAGAGGCGCCGGCGCCGAGGTGGCAAACGACGAGCCGGCCCGGCCGCTGCCCGAGGACCTCGGCGGCTCGCCGCGCCGCATAGCCGTGCGAGAGACCGTGGAAGCCGTAGCGCCGCAGGCCGAAGCGGTCGCGCCATGCCGACGGCAACGCGTAGGTCGCCGCAGCATCCGTCAGGGTCGAGTGGAAGGCGGTATCGAAGCAGGCGACGGCGGGGAGCTCGGGCAGCGCTGCGCTGACGGCATCCAGGGCGGCGAGCGATTTCGGCTGGTGGAGCGGTGCCAAGTCGGTCAGCTCGCGCAGCGAGCGCTCCACCGCGAAATCGACCTTGACGGCCGACCGGAAGCGATCCCCGCCGTGGACGATCCGGTGCCCCACGGCCTCTGACCCGGGCAGGTCCCTCAGCGCCTGTTCGAGTTCCGCCGGCTCGACCGTTCCGCCCTCGGCAGGAAGCTCGACATCGGCCAGCAGCTCGTCCTCGGCGCCGAGAACTCGCAGCTTCAGGCTGCTGGAACCGGCGTTGACGGTGAGGACGCGCAAGTGGCTAGGACTCGGGGCTGCGAGGGTGGGGATCGCCGGTCATGCCCGTCGGCTCGCCCGCCTCGACGCCGGCTGCCCAGCTCCACTCCCGCACGTCACGGGAGTCATCGCCGAACTCGCGCGTGTAGGCGCGATGGCGCAGGCGTTCGTCCAGCATCTCCTGGCGCAGCCCCGCTGCCCGCTCTCCGAGTCCGGGAACCCTGTCGATCACATCCTTGACCAGGCCGAAGCGGTCGAGGTCGTTGAGCATCACCATGTCGAAGGGCGTCGTCGTGGTCCCCTCCTCCTTGTAGCCGCGGACGTGCAAGCTGTCGTGGTTCCGGCGCCGGTATGTGAGCCGGTGAATCAACAGCGGGTACCCGTGGTAGGCGAAGATCACCGGACGGTCCTCAGTGAAGAGCGCGTCGAACTCCGCATCGGACATCCCGTGGGGATGCTCGCTCTCCGGTTGGAGCCGCATCAGGTCGACGACGTTGACGACCCGCACGCGCAGCTCGGGGAGTCGCTCGCGGAGGATGGCGGCGGCGGCGACGGTCTCGAGCGTGGGCACGTCCCCGGCGCAGGCGAGGACGACATCCGGCTCGCCGTGGCCGTTGCTCGCCCACTCCCAGATCCCGGCTCCGCGGGTGCAGTGGGCGATCGCCTCGTCCATGCTCAGGTAGTCCAGCGCTGGCTGCTTGCCGGCGATGATCACGTTCACGTAGTGGCGGCTGCGCAGGCAGTGGTCGGCCACGGAGAGCAGGCAGTTCGCGTCGGGCGGCAGGTAGACCCGGATGATCTCGGCCTGCTTGTTGACCACGTGGTCGATGAAGCCGGGGTCCTGGTGGGAGAAGCCGTTGTGGTCCTGACGCCAGACGTGCGACGAGAGCAGGTAGTTGAGCGAGGCGAGCGGCTGTCGCCAGGATATTCCCCGCGTCACCTTCAGCCATTTCGCATGCTGGTTGAACATCGAGTCGACGATGTGGATGAAGGCCTCGTAGCAGTTGAAGATGCCGTGACGCCCGGTTAGCAGGTAGCCCTCGAGCCAGCCCTGGCAGAGGTGCTCGCTGAGCACCTCCATGACGCGGCCGTCGGGAGCCAGGTGGTCGTCGGTGGGCAGCGTCTCCGCCTCCCAGGCCCGATCGGTCGCCTCGAAGACCGCGCTCAGCCGGTTCGAGGCCGTTTCGTCCGGTCCCATCAGCCTGAAGTTGTTGGGGTTCTCCCGCATCACGTCGCGAAGCCAGGCGCCGAGTACCCTGGTCGCCTCGCTGGTCCGCTCCCCAGGCGCCGGCACCTCGACCCCGTAGTCGCGGAAGTCGGGCAGCGCCAGGTCCCGCAGAAGCAGTCCCCCGTTGGTATGCGGATTCGCGCTCATGCGCCGCTCGCCCTCGGGGGGGAGCTGCGCCAGGTCCGATCGCAGCGCGCCCTGATTGTCGAACAGCTCCTCCGGCCGGTAGCTCCGCATCCACTCCTCGAGCTGGGCCAGGTGCTCCGGGTTCGTCCGCAGCTCGGCGAGCGGCACCTGGTGGGAGCGGAACGAGCCCTCCGCCGGCTTGCCGTCCACCTCCTTCGGACCGGTCCAGCCCTTGGGCGTGACCAGCACGATCATCGGCCATCGCGGGCGGGCGGCGCCGCCGTTACGGGCCGCGGCCTGGATCGAGCGAATCTCCCCGACCACCTCGTCGAGCGTCTCGGCCATCAGCCGGTGCATCTGAGCCGGGTCCTCGCCCTCGACGAATCGCGGTACGTGCCCGTACCCCTCCAGCAGCGCGCGGAGCTCGTCGCGCGAGATGCGGCTGAGCACCGTGGGGTTGGCGATCTTGTAGCCGTTCAGGTGCAGGACCGGCAGCACCGCCCCCTCGCGCGCCGGGTCTAGGAACTTGTTCGAGTGCCAGCTGGCCGCGAGCGGGCCGGTCTCGGCCTCGCCATCGCCGACGACGCAGCAGACGAGCAGATTGGGATTGTCGAAGGCGGCGCCGTAGGCGTGGACGAGCGGGTACCCGAGCTCCCCGCCCTCGTGGATGGAGCCCGGCGTCTCCGGTGCCGCGTGGCTCGGGATTCCGCCGGGAAAGGAGAACTGCCGGAAGAGCCTCGCAATGCCCTCGGCATCTCGGCCGATATGCGGATAGACCTCGCTGTAGGTTCCCTCCAGGTAGGTGTTCGCCACCACCGCCGGCCCGCCGTGCCCAGGCCCGGCGATGAAGATCGCGTCCAGGTCGTGGGCCCTGATCGCCCGGTTCATGTGCGCGTAGACGAAGTTGAGGCCCGGCGTCGTCCCCCAGTGTCCGATCAGACGCGGCTTTATGTGCTCGATCCTCAGTGGCTCCCGGAGCAGCGGGTTATCGAGCAGATAGATCTGGCCCACCGACAGATAGTTGGCGGCCCGCCAGTACTCGTCGAGGCGAGCCAGATCGTCGGTGCCGGTCAGTGTCGAGCTCCGCTCCTGGTCCACTCCTGTGAGTCTTGCCGATCCCGGACGGCCAGTAACGGGCCGCGGCAATCTGACCACCAAAGGCCGACGCGGGCTACCCGGCCGGACGCACAACCAGGACGTCGCAGTGAGCGCCGTGCAGGATCTCGGTCGAGACGCTGCCCAGCACCGCGCTCGTGATCGCCCCGCGCCCGCGGGAGCCGGTGACGATCAGATCCGCGCCGAGGTCCTCAGCCACAGTCAGGATCCCTTTGCCCGCCGGCCCGCCGATCACCCAGCCGCTGGCGAGCAGGTCGGGATCGACGCGCCCGATCGCTTCGTTCAGATCCTTGCGTGCCATGGCGCGCTTCTCGGGCTTGGCCAGCGGCGGGCCGCCAGGAGCGGGGGAGGGCACCTTCCCGGAGACGGCCTCGACCAGCGTCAGGGAGGCGCCGTCGCGCTCGGCGATCTCAGCCGCGCGGGAGAGCGCGGCCTTGGCGCCGTCGCTCCCGTCGTAGGCGATCACGACGTTGCGGTACATGGACGCGGGAATCTAGAGCCCTTCAGTACGGTTGGTCGCCATGGAGAGGACCTACTTCGGGCCGGCGTTCAAGGACGCGCAGGTCCATCACGCGATGCGCGTGGGCATCGTCACCTGCCGGCCTGAGACCAAGCTCGCGGACGTCGCCCGGATGATGGTGGGCTATGACATCCATTCCGTCGTCGTCGCCGAGGTCGGCGAAGCCCGCCCCTGGGGGATCGTGACCAGCCTGGACCTGGCTCGCGTACCCGACAAGCTCGATTCCCTCACCGCCGGGGAGATCGCGAGCTCCGATCTGGTCACCATCAAGTCGAACGAGCCCCTTGAGGAGGCCGCAAGGCTGATGGCGGAACACGGGGTCTCGCACCTGATCGCCGTCCAGCCGGATGAGGACCGCCCGGCAGGGATGATCTCCGCTCGGGACCTCGCCGCAGCGGCCGCATTCGGCCGCTCCTGATTCACATGGCTGGGGGCTACCCGCTGCGCCCTCCGTCCCTGTCAAGCATCCTCTCGATCAGCTGCATGTACTGGACTAGGTGTCGGGTGCCGAGGAACTGCTCGCGCACGCGCTCGCGAGCAGCGGCGCCGATCGCCTCGGCGCGGACCGGGTCGGCGAGCAGCGAGTCGATGGCCCTTCCCGCCTCGGCGAGGTCAGCCGGATCGTCCACCAGCACCCCGGACTCGTCGTCGACGATCTGGTCCTGAATGCCGCCAATGCGCGAGGCGACCACCGGCTTCGCCTTCCACATCGCCTCCGCCACGGTCAGGCCAAACCCCTCCGCAAGGCTCTTCTGGACGATCACGTCGGACCGGCGTTGAATCGCGTTCACCATCGCCGCGTTCTCCTGGATGTCGTCCATTGGAAGGCATGCCAGATGGGTTCGAGCCTTGACCTCGGCGGGGAGGCCGTCGCGCTGGGAGCGCACCGCGGCGAGGACCTCGGCACCCTCGGGATCGTCGGCCACGTCGGCCACGGAGGGGCCCGCAAGCAGGAGATGGGCCACTGGATGTTTGCAGTGCTCAGCAAAGCAGCGGATCACGCCGATCGGGTCCTTAAGGCGGTCCCATCGGGACACCTGCGTTAAGAGCGGCGCCCGCCAGGGAATCGGTGCGTCCTGGTCGAATTCGGCGTGGCGGTTAACCCGCGCCGGGGACCCGTCGTACCTCAGGAAGACAGGCGTCGAGCCGCCGTCTTCGCCAAGCCCGACCTTGGCCAGGATCGCGCGGACCACATCGGGGTCGAGGTCCTGATTCTTCGGCGAGAAGGCGTCGATCGAGGGGGCGACCAGCCACAGCTTCTCCTGGTCGAGCCCATCCCAGACGAAGGCCGGTCTCGAAAAGACATACGCGTCCGCTTCCTCCAGATAAGGGCGCAGAAAGCCCCAGGCCCGCCGGGCCAGTTCGTTGGGCCGATCGAGCCCCACGTGGCAGCGCCAGACGACCCTTACCTCTCGAGACCTGATGTGGGGCGTGAGGCCGGCGGTCTGCGGATCGTGCAGATAGACGAGGTCCCCGTCGCGAACCAGCCGCGTGAGCTCAGCGGCCGCCTCCATCAGAGCCCGCTGGTAGCTCTTGTGCTCGGTCCTGCCCAGATTCCCACCATCGCCGGGGGCGCCGTGAAGGTTGTTGTGGATCCGCTTGGTGACCCGGAAGAACTCCTGGTCGCCAGCGATAGTCATCCACCTCACGTCGACACCGCTACCCCGTGCATAGGAGAGCAACGACTGCAGCATCTCCGCCACACCGCCACCCCGGGCGGTCGAATTGACGTGCCAGATGACCCGCCCGGACAGCAGGCGCCCGGCCGCTTGGATCGCGTTCTCCACCTGGGTGAAGTCGCCGCCGAGCAGTTCACGGAAGCGCTCGGGCGACGCTGACGCGACCGGCACCTGCGTGACTGCGTTCAATGGCTACCCTCGGCCTGAGCGGCGGCGACCCTGGCGATCGGTACGCGGTAGGGCGAACAGCTCACGTAGTCCAGGGGAATCGAGCCGAAGAAGTCGATGCTGGCGGGGTCGCCGCCGTGCTCACCGCAGATGCCGAGCGTGAGGTCGGGATTCGTCCCTCGCCCGGCCTCGGCCGCGAGCTTGACGAGGCGCCCCACCCCGGCGACGTCGATGGTCTCGAACGGGCTCCGGGCGAAGATGCCCTGACCCAGATAGAGGGGCAGCAGCTCCCGCTCGGCGTCGTCCCGGGAGAGGCCGATCGTCGTCTGCGTCAGATCGTTCGTGCCGAAGCTGAAGAAGTCGGCGTCCGGCGCGATCTCCCCAGCGACCACGCACGCCCTCGGGAGCTCGATCATCGTCCCCACCTTGCACTCGAGGCTCGCGCCGAGCTCCTTCATCGCCTTCTCCGCCGCATCCAGCGCGCGCCGCCGCAGCTCCACCAGCTCGGCGTCGTAGGCGATCAGGGGGATCATGATCTCCACGGCCGGCGCCTCGCCCTCCTCGGCGATCTCGACCGCCGCCCGCACGATCGCGCGGACCTGCATCTCATACAGGGTGGGCACCAGCAATCCGAGCCGGGCGCCGCGGGTGCCGAGCATCGGGTTCACTTCCTCGAGCTCCTCGGCGATCGCGACCCGCTCGCGCACCCGCACAAGCTCCGCCGAGTCGCCGGAGGCCTCCGCCTTCTCCAGCTCCTGCGCGAAGCTCGCTGCCGACACGAACTCGTGCATCGGAGGGTCGAGGAGCCGAATGGTGACCGGAAGGCCGCTCATCGCCTGGAAGATCTCGATGAAGTCCGCTCGCTGAAGCTCGCCCAGGCTCGCGAGAGCCCGTTCGAGGTCCTCCGCCCCCGCCTCATGCCGGGCAGCCGCGATGAACATGTCGCGGACGAGTTCCTCCCGATCGGGGCCGAAGAACATGTGCTCCGTCCGGCACAGGCCGATGCCCTCCGCCCCGAGTTCGCGGGCGCGCGCCGCGTCGTCCGGGGTGTCCGCGTTGCCTCTGACGCCCATCCTCCTGATGCCGTCCGCCCAGCTCAGCACCTCTCGGAAACGCTCATCGAAACCGGGCTCGACCAGCTCGACGTCATCGGCGGTGACCGCCCCGGTGGAGCCGTCGATCGCAATCGAGTCGCCCGCCTTGAGGGTCGTCCCGTTCACCCTCATCGTCCGGCCCTCCAGGTCGATCTCAAGCGCGGCGCCGGCGACGCAGGGGCGACCCATGCCCCGCGCGACGATCGCGGCGTGAGAGGACTTCCCTCCCTGCGAGGTGAGGATTCCCCGCGCCGACTGGAAGCCGGCGACGTCGTCCGCCGAGGTGAAGGGGCGAACCAGGATCACGTCCTCACCCTCCCCGGCTCGATCCTTCGCCTCCTTTGCGCTGAACACGATCGCCCCCTTCGCGGCGCCGGGAGAGGCGGCTACGCCGCGGGTGAGCTCGGTGTACTCGGCGCTCGGGTCGAAGGTGGGATGGAGGAGCGCCTCCAGCGAGGCGGCGTCAATCGTCCCCAGGGCCTGCTCACGGCTCAGCAGTCCATCGCTGACCGCGTCGTGGGCGAAGCGGATGGCGGCCTGCGCCGGACGTTTGGCGTTGCGCGTCTGGAGGATGTAGAGCCGCCCCTCCTCGACGGTGTATTCCACGTCCTGCATGTCGCGGTAGTGGCGCTCGAGCTGAGCGAGGTCCTCGCTCAGCTGGCGGTGGACCTCGGGCATCCGCCGGGCCAGGTCGGCCAGATCCTCAGTGTTGCGGACCCCCGCGACGACGTCCTCGCCCTGGGCGTTCATCAGGAAGTCACCCTCGGGCTCGGGCTTCCCGGTGGTGGGATCGCGGCTGAAGGCGACGCCGGAGCCTGAGTCGGCGCCGCCGCGATTGCCGAAGACCATGCGCTGAACCGTCACCGCGGTGCCGAGCTCATCGGGGATCCCGTTGAGGCGGCGATAGGTGACCGCCCGGTCGTTGTTCCATGACTGGAACACGGCTCCGACCGCCTGCCGGAGCTGCTCGCGGGGAGCCTCGGGAAAGCTCTCCCCAGTGTGTTCGGCATATAGCCCGAGAAAGCGATCGGTCAGCGTCCTCAGCGCGCCCTCACTCAGCTCACTGTCATCGGTTACTCCCTCTGTCCGACGGGCCTCGGTGAGCGCGTCCTCGAAGCCCATCGCCGGGAGCCCGCGGACCACCTCGCCGAACATCTGGACCAGCCTGCGGTACGAGTCCCAGGCAAAACGTCCATCGCCGCTGACCCGGGCGAGGCCCTCGACCGAGCTCTGGTTCAAGCCGAGGTTGAGCACCGTGTCGAGCATCCCGGGCATCGAGACGGGCGCTCCCGAGCGAACCGACAGCAGCAGGGGGTCGTCCTCCGCTCCGAACCGCTTGCCCGCGTCCCGCTCGAGCTGCTCGACCGCCGCGTCGATCTCGCCCTCGAGCCCGGCCGGGAACTCACCCGTCCGCATGTACTCGACGCAGGCCGCGGTCGTAATGGTGAAACCGCCCGGCACCCGGTCCGGCCCCAGCACGCTCGTCATCTCGGCGAGGTTCGCTCCCTTGTTGCCGAGCAGCTCGCGCATCTCCGCGGAGCCCTGATCGAAGCCGAACACCCAGGGCCCGGTGGCGCGAGCCTTTACGGCGGTCTCGGAACTCATCGGGAGGTCGGAGCCTACTCGCACCCGCCTGATCCCTCGCGCCAATAGCCTGCCGCTGAGTGCTGACCCTCCTGCTCGCCGGAACCGGCACCGCACTGGCCACCGGCCTCGGCGCGATTCCCGTCTTCTTCCTGGGTGAGCGGGCCGCCGCCCTGCGCCCGCTTCTGCTCGGGGTGGCGGCGGGCGCGATGAGCGTCGCCTCGGTCGCTGGGCTGCTCCTGCCGGGACTGGACGAGGGGTCGACGCTGGCCGTGGTGTCCGGTACCGCAGCCGGCATCCTCTTCCTGGTCGGCGCTCGGGGCGCGCTGGAGGCACGCCAGCGCCACGTCGAGCGCGCCCTCAGCGCCGGGAGCCGCACCTCCCTGCTGGTCTTCGTAGTGCTGCTCGTGCACAGCCTTCCGGAGGGGTTCGCGATCGGCACCGCCTACGCATCAGACACGGCCGGGCTGAGCCTGTTCGTGATCGTCGCGATCGCGGTTCAGAACATCCCCGAGGGGACAAGCATCGCCATCCCGATGGCGGGGGCGGGGTTCTCCCGCTCGCGGCAGTTCTGGGCGGCCGTCTTGAGCAGCGCACCGCAGCCGGTCGGCGCGCTGATCGCCTACCTGCTGGTCGAGGAGATCGAGCCCCTGCTGCCCGTCTCGTTCGGCTTCGCCGCGGGCGCCATGCTCGCGCTGGTGGTCGCTGAGTTGCTTCCCAGCTCGCTTCGCGAGAACCTCACGGGCGCTGTCGCCGGGGGGATGATCGGAGCGGCGGCGATGCTCGCCCTGAGCGCGGCGCTCGGCGTATAGCCTGGTAATGCGACACGGAGGATTGAGTTGTTGCTGCTCACGCACTTCACCCCAACCGGGATGCCGGGATGGCAGATCGGCTGACGGCGCTCGACGCCACCTTCCTCGAGCTGGAGGAGGCTGACCAGGGCGCGCACATGCACATCGGCGGGGTGATGATCTTCGACCCGCGGGAGGACGGGGCGGCGCCCCCGCTTGACGTGGTGTGCCGCCATCTCCGACCCCGCCTGGGCAGCCTGCCACGCTACTGCCAGCGGCTATCCGAGCCCCACACCGGTGGCCTCCGCTGGCCCGAATGGCGGGATCAGCCGAGCTTCGACCTGGCGGCGCACGTCTCGCGGGTGCGGCTGCCCGATCCCGGTGGTGACGACGAGGTGATCGAGTGGGCGAGCGAGTTCTATTCCCAGCGGCTCGACCGGACCAGGCCGCTGTGGGAGATCGCCCTGATCGAGGGCCTCGCTGATGATCGCTGGGCGCTGGCGACCAAGACCCACCACTGCATGGTGGACGGCGTCGGGTCCGTGGACGTTGCCTACGTGATCCTGGATCAGGAGCCCGGCGGATCCGACGGCGAGGGGCCGGTCGATGCCGACCGGCCGACCGACGGTCTGCCCGAGAACGAGCCCGAGCGCGGCCAGGGCCTCACGGGAACCGGATGGGAGTTGGCCCGGCGCGGCGGCGAGACCGTCCGCCGCTCCGTCTCGAGCGCCGCGAGGCTGGCATTGCGTCCCGCGCGGGCGGCGCTCGACACCGCACGGAGCCCGCACCGGGCGCGGGAAGCCATGCACGCGGCCCGCGCCCTGGTCGAGGTCATCGTCCGAGACGAGCTGATCGCCGCTCCGCGGACCTGCCTCAACGTCCCCATCGGCGGCAAGCGCCGGCTCGGGGTCGCGAGGATCTCCCTCGCCGAGATCAAGGAGATCAAGAACGCTCTCGGGGGCACCGTCAACGACGTCGTGCTCGCTCTGACCGCCGGCGCGATGCGCAAGCTCCTGCTCTCGCGCGGAGAGGAGCCACCCGCCCAGGGGCTGCGCGCCATGGTTCCGGTGAACGTGCGGACAGCGGGCGAGCACCTGGCGCTGGGCAACAAGATCAGCTCGCTGTTCGTCGCCCTGCCGGTCGCCGAGGAGGATCCGCTGGAGCGGTACCGGGCTCAGGTCGCCGAGGCTGAGTCTCTGAAGTCCGGAAGCGGCGCCCTCGGGGCAGCGACCATGATCGACGTCAGCAGCCTGGCGCCGCCGATCCTGCACAGCTCGCTGGCCCGGTCGATGTATGCGACCCGGTTGTTCAACCTCACCATCACCAACGTCCCCGGGCCGCAACAGCCGCTCTACGCCTTCGGGTCGCGGATGCGAGAGGTGTGGCCGATCGTGCCGCTCGCCGCCGAGCACGCGATCGCGCTCGCCGTGCTCAGCTACGACGGCGAGCTCTTCTTCACCTTCAACGCCGACCGCGACGCCGTTCCGGACCTCGACGAGGCACTTAACGGAATCCGGGAATCGCTCGCCGACCTCCACGCTCTCGCCCGCGGCGTAAGCTGAGCCAGGATGTTCCAGGTTCGCATTCACGGACGAGGCGGACAGGGGGTGGTGACGGCTGCGGAGCTGCTCTCGGTCGCGGCCTTCGAGGAGGGACGGCACGCCCACGCGTTCCCCACGTTCGGGTCCGAGCGAACCGGCGCGCCCGTCACCTCGTTCTGCCGGATCGATGAGTCCCCCATCCGCTCGCGGGAGCCGATCTCGGCGCCCGACGCGCTGATCGTCCAGGACCCGACCCTGCTGCACCAGGTAGACCTGTTCGCCGGCCTCGGCGACGACGGCTACGTGCTGATCAACAGCTCCCGCAGCTTCGACGAGCTCGGCCTGGGGGAGTTCGCCGGCCGCTTTCGTCCAGAGCGCCTGCTCACCGTTCCCGCAACCGAGATCGCCCGCGAGCACCTCGGTCGGCCATTGCCCAACACGGTCCTCCTCGGCGGCTTCTCCTCCCTCACTGGAGCCGTCTCGATCGAGTCGGTCGCGAAGGCGATCCGCGACAAGTTCGGGGGCCCCGTCGCGGACGCGAACGTGGTCGCCGCCGAGAACGCCCACGAGTACGTGCAGCGCGAGCGGGCGGAGGCGGCCGCCCATGCGTAGGCAGGAGGAGGGCTCCCGCGCCGTCGCCGAGGCGGTCGCGCTCTGCCGCCCGGAGGTGATCAGCGCGTATCCGATCTCCCCGCAGACCCACATCGTCGAGCACCTCTCCGACATGGTGCGGACGGGGGAGATCGACCCCTGCGAGTACCTGATGGTCGAGTCCGAGTTCGCCGCAATGTCCGCGGCGATCGGCGCCTCGGCGGCGGGTTCCCGCGCCTACACGGCGACCGCGAGCCAGGGACTGCTCTACATGGTCGAGGCTCTCTACAACGCCTCCGGCCTCGGCCTGCCGATCGTGATGACTCTCGCCAACCGCGCGATCGGCGCCCCGATCAACATCTGGAACGACCACTCCGACTCGATGTCGCAGCGGGACTCGGGCTGGATCCAGCTCTACGCCGAGACCAATCAGGAGGCGCTGGACATGCACATCCAGGCCTTCCGCATCGCCGAGGAGGTCTCCCTGCCGGTGATGGTGTGCATGGACGGCTTCATCCTCACGCACGCCTACGAGGAGGTCGACATCCCCGAGCAGGCGGAGGTCGACTCGCTTTTGCCGCGGTTCGAGCCGCGGCAGCTGCTCGACCCGGCGGAGCCGGTGACGATCGGCGCGATGGTCGGCCCCGAGGCGTTCTTCGAGGTCAAGTACCTCGCTCACGCCAAGCAGATGCAGGCGATGGACCTGATTCCCGAGGTCGCGGCCGAGTTCGAGCAGGCGTTCGGGCGCCTCTCCGGCGGACTGCTGCGCACCTACCGCACGGACGACGCCGAGACGATCGTGGTCGCTCTCGGCTCGGTGCTCGGGACGATCGAGGAGGCGGTCGACGAGCTGCGGGACGAGGGCGTCCGGATCGGCGCGCTCAGCCTGAAGTCCTTCCGGCCCTTCCCGCTGGATGAGGTTCGTGAGGCCCTCGGCGACGCGGAGCGCGTCGTCGTGCTTGAGAAGGCCCTGGCAGTGGGGATCGGCGGGATCGTCTCGGCAAACGTCCGCACCGCCCTCTCCGGCATCAGGCTGCACGGCTACACGGTGATCGCCGGGCTCGGCGGCCGCTCGATCACGAAGGAATCGCTGCGGAGGCTGTTCGAGGCGGCGGGCCGCGACGAGCTCAAGCCGCTCAACTTCCTGGACCTGAAGGAGGAGATCGTCGAACGGGAGCTGGCACGTGTCCACGCGGGCCGTGGCTCCGGACCGCACGAGGAGAACATCCTCCAGGACATCGGCGTCGTCGCCGCCGAGCCGCATTAGGAGGCATGAAGATGGCCAAGCAGGAAGTCAAGCTCTATCAGGCCGGGACCTTCGTGGTCGGAAACCGCCTGCTCGATCCCAAGCAGCGCTCGGTGCAGGCGCGGGTGGAGCGCTCCAACACCCTCACCTCGGGCCACCGCGCCTGCCAGGGGTGCGGCGAGGCGCTCGGAGCGCGCTACACACTGGACGCCGCGATGCGGGCGACCGAGGGGAACCTGATCGCGACCAACGCCACCGGCTGCCTCGAGGTCTTCTCGACCCCCTATCCCGAATCCTCGTGGCGGCTCCCCTGGATCCACTCGCTGTTCGGCAATGCGCCCGCGGTCTCCACCGGCGTCGCCGCCGCGCTCAGGGCACAGGGCCGGGAGGAGGTGCGGGTGATCGGTCAGGGCGGAGACGGGGGAACGCTCGACATCGGCTTCGCCTGCCTCTCGGGCATGTTCGAGCGTAACGACGACGTGCTCTTCGTCTGTTACGACAACGAGGCCTACATGAACACGGGCGTCCAACGCTCCAGCGCGACGCCGCCCGCGGCCCGGACAGCCAACACCAAGCCCCTCGGCGGTCAACCGGGAAACGTCTTCGGGAAGGGGAAGAACGCGCCACTGATCGCGATGGCGCACGAGATCCCCTACGTGGCCACCGCGACCGTTGCCGAGCTCCGCGACCTCGAGGCGAAGGTCGAGCGGGCGATGCAGATGCGCGGCGCCCGCTATCTGCACGTCTTCGTCCCCTGCCCGCTCGGCTGGGGCTCGGCCTCGCATGACACGATCCGAATCGCCCGCCTGGTCAAGGAGACCGGGCTCTTCCCCGTCTTCGAGGCCGAGGACGGCGAGGTCACCAGCGTCTCCACGATCCGCAGGCCGGTGCCGGTCGAGGAGTATTTGAAGCTTCAGAAGCGTTACGCGCACCTGTTCGGCGACCCGCCCAACACCGAGGTGATCGCCCAGATCCAGGCGCGTGCCGACCGCAACATCCGCAACTTCGGCCTCCTCCCCGGCGAGGGCGAGGAGGCCGACCTGCCCGGAAGCGCCACCGATCTCGCCGGAGAGCGAGCGGCCGACGAGGACCCGGTCGAGGCCGCGGAGCGGGAGACCAATCTGATGCGCCTGCTCGCCTCGACCCCCCACGGGCCCCAGTGACCCCCATGCCGTAATGGAGAAACCGTTCGCCATCACCTTGGACGTCGGCTCCAGCCTCGCCAACAAGACCGGGAGCTGGCGCACCGAGCGGGCCGTCTACGTCGACCGGCTGCCTCCGTGCAATCACGCCTGCCCGGCCGGCGAGGACATCCAGGGGTGGCTGTATGAGGCCGAGTCGGGAGAGGGGGGCTACGAGCGCGCCTGGTGCAAGCTGGTAGCCGATAACCCGTTCCCGGCGATCATGGGCCGGGTCTGTTACCACCCGTGCGAGACCTCCTGTAACCGAGGCCAGCTCGACGAGGCGGTCGGGATCAACTCGGTGGAGCGCTTTCTCGGCGACGAGGCGATCAAGCGGGGATGGAGCTTCGAGCCGCCCCTCGAGCGCTCGGGTAAGCGGGTGCTGGTCGTCGGCGCCGGCCCCTCCGGCCTTTCGGCTGCGTATCACCTCACCCGCCTCGGCCATCAGGTGACGATCCACGAGGCGGGCCCGATGGTCGGCGGGATGATGCGGTTCGGCATCCCCACCTACCGGCTCCCGCGCGACGTGCTCGACGCCGAGGCCCAGCGGATCCTCGACCTGGGCGTCGAGCTCGAGCTCAACACCAAGGTGACCAACATCGAAGAGTCGATGAAGGAGGGCGGCTTCGATGCCGCCTTCCTCGCCGTCGGCGCCCACATCGGCAAGCGCGCCTACGTCCCGGCCGGGGAGGCGGCGCGAATCCTCGACGCCGTCTCGGTGCTCGAGTCGATGGAGGGTGAGGAGAAGCCGCTGCTCGGCCGCCGGGTGGTCGTGTACGGGGGCGGGAACACGGCTATGGACGTCGCCCGCACCGCGAAGCGCCTCGGCGCCACCGACGCGGTGGTCGTCTACCGGCGAACCCGCGAGCGGATGCCCGCCCACGAGTTCGAGGTCGAGGAGGCCGAGGAGGAGGGCGTGATGATGCGCTGGCTGGAGACGATCAGGCAGGTGGACGGCGGCAAGGTCACGGTCGAGAAGATGGAGCTCGACGAGACCGGCTTCCCCCAGCCCACCGGTGAGGTCGAGGAGCTCGAGGCCGACTCGGTGATCCTGGCCCTCGGCCAGGAGGCCGACCTCTCCCTGCTTGACGGGGTCGAGGGCATCGAGGTCGAGGACGGCGTCGTCCAGGTCGGGCCGAACATGATGACCGGGCACGAGGGCGTCTTCGCGGGCGGCGACATGGTCCCCGCCGAGCGGACGGTGACGGTCGGAATCGGGCACGGCAAGCAGGCGGCTCGCCACATCGACGGATGGCTGCGCAGCGTGCCCTATGAACCGCCGGCCAAGCACGAGATCGCGACGTTCGAGGGGCTCAACACGTGGTACTACGCGGACGCGCCGCGCACGATTCAGCCACAGCTCGAGATCGAGCGCCGCCGCGGGACCTTCGACGAGGTCGTCGGCGGGCTTGACGAGTCGAACGCGCTGTACGAGGCGCGACGCTGCCTCTCCTGCGGCAACTGCTTCTCCTGCGACAACTGCTACGGCGTTTGTCCCGACAACGCGGTCCTGAAGCTGGCCGAGGCGGAGCAGAACCCGAACGTCAATGGGTACGCGATCGATCTGGACTTCTGCAAGGGATGCGGCCTCTGCGTCGCCGAATGCCCCTGCGGCGCGATCGAGATGGTCCCCGAGAAGATCTGAGGAGAGGTTCCCCCAATGCAACCGAGAATCCTGATCGGCTACGACGGCACTCCCGAGGGAGAGGACGCCCTCGGCCTCGGCCACTCGCTCAGCGAGGTGCTCGATGCGGTCCCGGTGGTAGCCACCGTCATCTCCCATCCGCGCGATGGAGTGGAGGACCATGAGTTTGACGACGCCGTGTCGAAGTTCTGCGAGCCCCTGTTCGCCAAGGCGCGGGAGCGGCTCGACGGGCTTGACACTCACGAGCAGCCGGTGGTCAACGACTCCCCGGCTGCCGGGATCTACGAGCAGGCAGACTGGCACAAGCCGAGCGCGATCGTGATCGGCTCCACGCGGCACGGCAGGGCCGGTCGTGTTCAGGTCGGCACCGTCGGCGGCTCACTGCTCTCCGGCGTTCACTGCAGCGTCGCCGTCGCCCCTCGTGGCTACTCCGGCGGTGAGGCGCGGCTGGCTCGGATCGGGGTCGCGGTCGATGGCTCCTCGGAGTCCTGGCGCGCGCTCTTTGCGGCTGCCCACCTGGCCGAGCTCGCGAAGGCGCCGCTGCGCGTAATCAGCGTGATGGGAGAGCCGCATTACGTCCTGGGCGGTCTGCTCTCGCCGCTCGGCCCCGCGGAGTACCGGGAGTTCAAGGATAATGAGTGGGGCCGGGTGTACGAGGAGGCGGTCGGCCGCATCCCGGACGACGTCGCAACCGAGCAGGTGCTCCTCAACGGCGACCCGGCCGAGGCCCTCGCGGATGCGGCAACCGATCTCGACCTGCTCCTACTCGGGTCCCGCGGCTACGGTCCGGTCAAGGGCACCCTGCTCGGCTCCGTCTCCTCCCGGGTCATGGCCGCTGCCCCCTGCCCCGTGATAGTGGTCCCGCGCGGTGCCGGCACCTCCCCGCTCGAGGCATAGAGGCGCTCCGGCGGCTAGATCGGGGTCCCTTAGGCTGACCCAAGTGTCCGGGGTACGAACCGCCTATCCAGCCGAGCGTGAGGCAGAGGTGGTGCTCCGCGATGGCTCGACGGTCCATGTGCGACCGATACGAGCCGAGGACGAGGAGGAGGTCTCTCGCTTCCTGGAGAGCCTGGATCCCGAGTCCCGCATGTTCAGATTCTTCTCTCTCGCCACGGACCTTCGCGAGGCAGCGCGCTCGATGGTGGACGTCGACTACACCCAGCGCTACGGGCTGCTGGCGATCCGTGACGAGGAGGTCGTCGGGCAAGGGCTCTACTTCGGAGAGGGGTCGCACGACGCCGAGGTCGCCTTCGCCGTAGCGGACCGCCTGCAGGGAATGGGTCTCGGCACGCTGCTGCTCGCCCACCTGGCCGAGGTCGCGCAGGAGAACCGGATCTCCGTGTTCTGGGCCGAGGTCATGCCCGAGAACCACCGCATGATCGAAGTCTTTCGAGAGAGCGGCTTCCCAGTCGAGATGTCGTCGGAGCCGGGGGCAATCCGGGTGGAGTTCCCGACCTCGTTCGCGGACGAGGCCGTGCGCCGCTTCGAAGACCGCGACCGTTCGGCCGCCATCGCGGCCCTCCGGTCCTTCCTCGAGCCCGAAGCGGTGGCAGTCGTCGGCGCCTCCCGAAGGCGGGAGACCGTCGGTGGGCAGCTCTTCCACAATGCCCTGGAGTCCGGTTTCGAGGGCGTCGTCTA
>Ga0126306_10000458_pt1 | contig 18761 bp, 23 predicted proteins | sample Plot27_FD_92592 | JGI IMG/M metagenome (GOLD analysis project Ga0126306, IMG submission 92592) | Serpentine soil microbial communities from UC McLaughlin Reserve, CA, USA - Plot27 | ecosystem: Environmental > Terrestrial > Soil > Grasslands | place: USA: UC McLaughlin Reserve, Lake County...
ACGCTCATGGCGTAGGAAAGGAAAGAGTCCTTTAGCTCATCTTCTATGGAGTGGGGCTGTACGTTGCCCGAGAAAGTATCAAGCATCCAGGTTTTTCACCTCTCTGGCATTCTCCTCGATAAATGCTTTGCGCGGCTCGACCTTGTCGCCCATCAGCGCGGTGAAAAGCTCATCGGCCACCGCCGCCGACTCGACAGTGACCTGTAGCATGGTCCGGTTCTGCGGGTCCATCGTCGTCTCCCACAGCTGGTGCGGGTTCATCTCCGAAAGGCCTTTGAAGCGGGAGATGCTGACGTTCCCGTTGGCCTTGATACGGTCCAGCGTCTCTCTCAATTCTGCGTCGTTCTTGGCATAGTGCTCGCGGCGATTGTGAGTGATCTTGTAGAGCGGGGGAAGCGCGATGTAGACGTAGCCGGCCTCTATGAGTTCAGGCATGTTCCGGTACAGGAACGTCAACACCAGCGTTCGAATATGGCTTCCGTCCACGTCGGCGTCGGCCATGATGACGATCTTGTTGTACCTGGCCTGCTCGAGGTCGAAGCTCTCCCCTACACCGGCGCCTATGGCGCTTATCAGGGCCTGTATCTCGGTGTTGGAGAGGATCTTGTTGATGTTGGCTTTCTCTACGTTGAGGATCTTGCCCCTGAGCGGCAGTATCGCCTGGAAGTTTCTGTCCCTTCCACCTTTTGCCGACCCCCCGGCCGAGTTGCCCTCTACGATGTAGAGCTCGCTCCTGGCAGGGTCCTTGGAGGAGCAATCGGCGAGCTTGCCAGGCAACGTGGAGCTCTCCAGATAACCCTTGCGGATCTTCTCCCTCACCGTCCTGGCCGCAAGCCGCGCCCGCGCGGCCTGCAACGCCTTGTTGACGATGGCCTTGGCCTCGCCAGGACGCTCCTCCAGGAACTCGGCCAGATAGCGGTTGGTCGCGCTCTCGACGAGGCCCTTGACCTCGGTGTTCCCCAGCTTGGTCTTGGTCTGTCCCTCGAACTGGGGCTCCTGTAGCTTCACCGAGATGACTGCGGCCAGGCCTTCCCTGATGTCGTCGCCGGTGAGGCTCTCCTCTTTCTCCTTGAGGAGGCCCTTCTGGCGGGCGTAGGCGTTGATCGTGCGCGAGAGCGCCGACCTGAAACCGGAGAGGTGCGCCCCGCCCTCGTGGGTGTTGATGTTGTTGGCGAACGTGAAGACGGAATCCTGGAAGCCGCTGTTCCACTGCATCGCGACCTCGACGTCCCCCACTTCCTCCTCGCGCTCGAGGTAGAAGACGGTCTTGTGGACGGGATCTTTCGCCTCGTTGATGTGCTCGACGAAGTCCCTTATGCCGCCCTCGTACTGGTAGGTTACGTCCCTGTCCTCTTCCCGCTCGTCGAGCAGCCGGATCTTGAGTCCCTTGTTCAGAAACGCCCATTCCCGAAACCAGCGGCTCAAGGTATCGAAAGAGAAATCCTGGGTCTCGGTGAAGACCTCGCGATCGGGCATGAAGCTTACGATCGTCCCCGTCCCTTCGCCCTTCTTGAGCTTGCGGTCTTTGGTAAGGGCGCTCTTCGGGAAACCCCGCTCGTAGCGCTGGCTCCACACGTGCCCCTCGCGCCTGACCTCCAGCTCCAGCCACTCGGAGAGCGCGTTCACCACGGAGGCACCCACGCCGTGTAGTCCGCCGGAGACCTTGTAACCCTCCCCGCCGAACTTCCCGCCGGCGTGCAACGTCGTCATGATGACCTCGGCGGCGGGTTTGCCGTACTTCGCCATCTTGCCTACCGGCATGCCACGCCCGTCGTCAGTGACCGTAACCGAGTTGTCCTGGTGGATGGTTACGAGTATCTCAGTGCAGTACCCGGCCAGCGCCTCGTCTATGGAGTTGTCGATGATCTCCCTGACGAGGTGGTGAAGACCTCTCGGCCCCGTCGAGCCGATGTACATACCGGGCCGGCGCTTGACAGCTTCGAGGCCCTCGAGGACCTGGATCGAACTTGCATCGTAAGCGCTCTTGGCATTCTTGGTTACGGAGTTAGCCGCCAAAGAACCGGACCCTCCTTTTGGTTATTCCGGCGAAGGCGCCGGAGACGTTCTTTTCATCGTAACTCTGCACCCGATGATTGTAACACACCCGCCGCGCTTTCCCAACGCCTCTCGGTCCTCGTATGTGGCTTAAATAAGCCGCTTTCGCGGGGTCGGGCTATCTCCCGGCACCATCCGTTGCGGTCTCCAGGATCGAACCACCAGATATGCGTATGATACGAGTTCTTTCCAGGATTTCTTCGTCGAAATAATCGAGGTTGGTGGTCGAGATCACGGCCTGCGCGCTCTGCAGGAAGTACCCGGCCAGGTACTCCCTGCGCTGCTCGTCGAGCTCGCTCATCACGTCGTCGAAGAGCAGGATCGGGTCCTCCCCCACTGCCCCCCTAACGTAGTCCCTCGCCGCGAACTCGAGCGCCAGGGTCGCGATCCGCTGCTGCCCCTGGGACCCGAAGGTGGTCAGGTTCACCCCGCCAAGCAGGACCTCGAAGTCGTCCCTGTGTGGCCCCACCGAGGTCGTCCCGCGCTCGATGTCGGCGCTGTGCGCCTCTCTGAGCGCCTCGGAGTACTCTTCGAGGGTTCCCGTATGGGTGTAGCGTATCGCGGCCTTCTCGGGGCCGTACAGGGCTCTCAGAGAGTCTTTGAAATGTTCCTCGAGGACCGGCAGAGCCTCCTCCCGCCCGGCGAGGACGGTTTTTCCGAGCTCTACGACCTTCATGTCCCACGTGGCGAGGGTTCTCTCGGAGGAGAACCCGTCCCTTATGCGTCTGAGGAGCTGGTTGCGCTGCTGGACGGCCTTGGCATACTCGGCCGCGGCGCGGGCGTAAGAAGGACGCAGCGAGGAGAGCAGTACGTCGAGAAACTCCCTGCGGTCCGCCGGCGCGCCCTTGACGACCCTTATGTCGTCGGGGAAGAACGTGACGACGCGGGCCCCGGCGCCGCCGGCGGCGAAGTTGGTGAGGGAAGAGGCGGGGACCCCGTCGACGGTGATGCGCTTCTTCTGCCCAGGGGCGTAGCCGATGGCCACGTCGCGTTCGCCCGTAGAGCCGTCGATCGCTATGCGCGACTCCGTGCGGGTAAAGTCCGCGCCCCAGCGGACCACCTCGTTCTCCTTCGGGGTGCGGGGCGAAGAGCCCGTGACGTTGAAGGCTATGGCCTCGAGCAGGTTGGTCTTTCCCTGGGCGTTGTCCCCGACGATTATATTCAGACCGGGGGCGAGCAGTGCCGTGGCGTCGACGTAGTTGCGGAAGTTGACCAGGCGCAGGGCCCTGAGGTAGGCGCTCAAGTCGCGACTTCCAACCGCTCGTCCCCCACCTCGATCACGTCGCCCTCTTCGAGCCTACGGCCGCGGCGCGTCTCCACCTCGCCGTTCACGCTGACCTCTCCGGTCTGGATCAGGACCTTCGCCTCACCGCCAGACCCGACGAGGCTGGCCGCCTTGAGCGCCTGGCCCAGCGTCGTACCAGGTGGGATTTGCAAGGGTCAGCTGCGGGAAGGGTCGCGCATCGGCATGATCAGGTATAGGAAGTCGGGCTCTTCTCCGTTCTGCTCGGGCACGATGAGCCCTGGCTTGAGCGGCTCGTTGAGCTTGAAGACTACGTTCTCCGAATCTATCGCGGAGACCCCATCGAGTAGATATCCAGGGTTGAAGGAGATCAGGAACTCGTCCTCGCTGTTCGCCTCGAGCCTTTCGTGGGCGTCCCCGATCTCGCCGTTGCGTACGATAACCTCGACGGACCCTTCGGAGAACGAAAGGCTGACGGGGACGGGCGGCGTCTGGCGGGCGGCGAAGAGGTTGACCCGCCTTAGCGTTCCGATCAGGTCTTCTCGCGAGACGGAGATCTCACGCTCGAAGCCTCCTGGCAAGAGCCGCCGGTACTCAGGGAAGTTGCCGTCTATGAGCCGCGTGCCCAACACGACATCGCCGATCCTGAAGAGCGCCTGGTTCTCGGAGAGCGCCACTTCGACGTCTTCTTCCTCCGATCCGGAGAAGACCCTGGAGACCTCCTGCATCGCCCTGGCCGGTATGATCGCCTCCCTCGATCCCTCGAAAGAGGTGGTCGCGAGCTCGGTCTCCTTGATGCTCAGGCGGTATGAGTCCGTGGTGACCATCCTCACGCGTGAGTCCTCGAAGCTGATCAGGATCCCCGTCAACACAGGCCTGGTCTCGTCCCGCGAGTACGACCGCGAGACTTTCTCCACGGTCTCCACGAGCGACTCCCCAGACATCCTGAAGCTGCCCTCCTCGGGGAAGGCTGGCAACTGCGGATAGTCGTCGGCCGCGTAGGCCCTGATGCGGTACTCGTTCTCCCCGGCCACGAGCCTGACCGTCCCCTCCGAGTCGTCGTGCTCCAGCGTGAAGCTCCCGCCCGGCAGCGACCTTACGATGTCGTTGAAGATGCGGGCCGGTATCACCACCCGCCCTCCCCCCTCGACCTCGGCTGCCGACGACGTCTGGATGGAGATCTCCATGTCCGTCGCCGATAATCCTAGCGCCTCCTCCCTACCCTCCAGAAGTATCCCCCCAAGCAACTGGATGGTCGACCTCGCAGAGACCCCGCGCGAAACTAACGCCAACTTCTTGCCGAACGTATCCGTGTTACAAACAGCCCTCATGCTGCCTCCCTTCTCACCTTATTATTACTACTAGACCATATATCTATTAGAACAATAATAATAATAAGGCCTGTGGATATGTGTATAACTCGAAAAATCTCCTATACCTAAGCCGAATAGTCGCCCTCGAGCCTGTGGGTAAAAATGTGGATAACCCACGTTTTCCTGTGGACGAATTGTGGATAAGTGGCGAGTTATCCACAGCATAGAGTTGTCCACATTTTTATCCACAACTTTATCCACAGATTTTACCCCTCTTATCCACAGGTTTATCCACAGGTAGTACTCATATCAAAAGTTGCAATCAGCCTAAATTCCTTGATTGGCGCCGATTTTATCCACAGCCTGGAGGAGTTATCCACAATTTCTGTGGATAACCGGTTCCGGTTGTGGAAAGATTCTGGGGACTTATCCACAGGCCCCCGTCGTCCTGTGGATGGGTTGTGGACAGAATACACATTCAATGCATATTTCGTGTTACAATCTCCTGTCCCTGGGGGAGGGGGGTTGGAGTCATCTTTTGCTCTTCACCTGTTGGGTGATCTCGTGTATCTGGGAGAAGACGTCGCGGTCGCTATTTATGAGGTTGGAGATCTTTGCCGTGGCGTGCATCACGGTGGAATGGTCGCGTCCGCCGAAGGCCTTCCCTATCTTGGGCAGTGACTCGTCGGTGAGTTCGCGGGAGAGGTACATGGCGACTTGCCTGGGGTAAGCGAAGCCTTTGGAGCGGCTCTGGCCGATGAGGTCGGCTTTGGCGATACCGAAGTAGCGGCACACCTCGTGTTGGATCAGTTCTATGGGGATCTCACGGTAGGCCTGGTCGGGCAGGATGTCTCTGAGTACTTCTTCGGCGAGGTCGGCGCTGACCTGGCGGCCGTAGAGCGAGGCGTAGGCCAGGATGCGCACGAGGGCCCCTTCGAGCTCCCTGATGTTCGTCGATACCTTGGAGGCGATAAAGGTGAGCACGTCGTCGTCTACCTCGAGTTGGTCCATAAGCGCCTTTTTGCGCAGGATGGCGATCCTCGTCTCGAGGTCGGGCGGTTGGATGTCCGTCACCAGGCCCCACTCGAAGCGGCTGACCAGCCGGTTCTCCAGCGTCTGGATGTACCTCGGGTGTCTGTCTGAGGCTATGACGATCTGCTTGTTCTCCTCATAGAGCGCGTTGAAGGTGTGGAAGAAGGCCTCCTGGGTCTCGACCTTGTTCTCGAGGAACTGGATGTCGTCGACCAGGAGAACGTCGTTCTCGCGGTAGCGTTTCTGGAACTCGAGGGGCGCGTTGTCCCGCATCGAGTTTATGAAGTCGTTGGTGAACTGCTCGCAGGTAACGTACCGGATCCTCATGCTGGGGTCCTGGTCCTCCACGTAGTGCCCCACGGCGCGCAAGAGGTGGGTCTTGCCAAGACCCACGCCGCCGTAGATAAACAGCGGGTTGTAGACCAGACCAGGGGTCTCGGCGACGGCGAGCGTCGCCGCGTGGGCGAACCTGTTGCCGGCCCCGATAACGAACGTATCGAACGTGTACTTGGCCCGGAAAGACCGCGGCGTTCGCGCGTTCAGAACGGACTCGGCACCCTCCGCGGCGGCCCCGTTGCCTGCATGGTTGCCGGTCCCCCCTACGCTGACCACCAGGGAGGTATCCTTGCCCACCACGTCGTCGAGCGCTTGCTCCAGAAGCGGCCTGAAGCGGCTCTCGATGTACTCCTTGGCGAACGTGTTGGGGACGGAGATCTCCAGCTGATCCTCATACAGGGCCACGGGACGAATCCCTTCGAACCAGACCCTTAGTGACGAGACGTCTATGTGATCGGAGGCCCGATCCAAGACCTCGGTCCAGACCTGCTCGGCCTTACCTACCACGCTACTTGACCCAGGAATTGATTATGGCCTCGACGAGGTCCTTGCCGAGCGGGGAGATGAGACGTTTGCCCGACTCATCAGCCATGACGAGGCCGTGCTCTTCGAGGACCGAGAGATCCCTGTACGCGGTGCTTACGCTTATCTCCAGCCGCTCGGCCACGGTCGAGGGACCTACTTCTCCGCACTCGAGGACGGTGATGAGTGCCTTCTGCTGCCGCTCGGAGATGTTCATCCGCGGCACGCCGTCAGGATACCTTCTCTGCGGTGCCACGGAAGCTTCTTCTCTGTGCTCGACCACCGGCGCATCACCGGCCACCGAGATGGTAGCCACGGTCCCGCCACCAATGTTGTCCTCGATAGTGAGTGTCCCACCGGCTTTCTCGGCCGCCGCGCGCGCGATGCCTAGTCCCGCTCCGACACCCCGGATCTCGGCGAGGGCCTCGGGCGAGGCGCCGGAAAAGCCGAACTCCATCGCCCTGCTCTTGTTCTGCACGCCCGGTCCTTTGTCCGAGACGCGCACGACGTTCCCGTCGTCGAGAATGGAGACGACCACCCCCCGGTAGCCAGCGTGAACGAGATTCTCCAATACCTCCCGAATAGCCTCCTCGGGAACCTTGCCCCCGGCCTCTCTGACCTTCTGCGACACGAACCGCGTGAACTTCTGCGTGGCTGAACCAGGGTTCGCCGCCGAAACTTCGGTGATCTCCGGCGCTCCACCCCCGGGATAGACCGCCATGCGAACGCCTATGCCCGCCTGATCCGTCTCCCCTGGTGTCCGCCGCGCGTGCATCATCCCCACTGGGGAATTTAGCGCACCCCTCCTCGTAGCGCTATAGCCAGGTAGCATAAAATCTCGTTTTGCAGGCAATTAACATGGTTATCCACAAGTTTATCCACAGCCTGTGGATAACTACAAAGAAAAGTACTCCCTGGGGTAGGAATCAAGCCCATGTGGACGCGCTTCGGGCCCTGGAAAGGGATGTGCGGACCTGGTCCGCACATGTTCCAAGTGCTGTTTTGCAGCATTTTTCTCCGAGGCGGGCCTGTGGACCTCGCGTTTGCGAAGGCGGAATTGCCTCTCGGACTGCTGGATGGTGTTGCTGGCTTCGGATATACTCTCGTGGGTCGTCTGAAGACTTCGGAGTACCTGTAGAGGAGTTCGATGAAGCGCACTTATCAGCCCAATCGTCGTAAGAGAGCCAAGACGCACGGCTTCCGCCAGCGCATGAGTTCGGTGGGAGGACGCAGAATTATCGCCGACCGCCGGCGCCGGGGACGCAAGCGCCTGGCAGTCTGAGCGTTGCCGCGAAGCAAACGCATGCGTCTGACTGACTCGCCGGAGTTCGAGAGGGTCTATCGTCAAGGTACTGCTTACAGGGGCAGGCTTTTCTCCGTGCACGCTTTCCCCAACGAGCATGGCACCCCGCGACTGGGCCTCTCCGTCTCCCGCAAGGTCGGCAATGCGGTGGCGCGGAACGCGGTGCGGCGGAGGCTCAGGGAGGTATTCCACTCCTGCATCCCCGAAATCTCCGGCGACCTCGACCTCGTCGTGTCGGCGCGGCCGGCGGCGGCCGATGCCGGCTTCGAGGAGCTCAGGGCAGAGTTCAGCGAGTCGTTGGGCAAGGTCGGCCCGGCCGGGCGCCGGCCGGCTTGACGGCGGGCCATAACCTTGAGAAGGGCGAGCATAGGGCTGATACGACTGTACCGCACCTACCTCTCCCCCATGCTCCCACCGACCTGCAGATTCACCCCGAGTTGCTCCCTGTACACGCTGCAGGCCATAGAGAGGTACGGCGTACCGAGGGGCGTATATATGGGCATCCTCAGGGTGCTCCGTTGTCACCCTTTCTCCAAGGGAGGATGCGACCCCGTAAGATGAGTAGGACCTAATGATCAACAACATCGCAGACTTCTTCCAGACACTCTTCGGTCCCATAGTGAACATCCTCGGTACGGTTCTGCTGTACTTCCACCAGAACCTAGGGGCACCGTGGTGGCTCGCGATCGTTTTGCTGACAGTGATCGTGCGCAGCCTCCTCTTCCCGCTGACGGTGAAGCAGGTCAGGAGCATGCGTGCGATGCAGGATCTCAAACCGCATATGGATAGGGTCCGCGCCCAGTACAAGGACAACCCCCAGCGGCAGCGGGAGGAGATGGCCAAGCTCTACCAGGAGCAGGGGGTGAACCCTCTAGGCGGGTGTCTTCCCATTCTGGTTCAGATGCCCATATTTATCGGCATTTTCTACGTCATCAGGCAGTTCGGCGGTACGCCCGGAAGGACGCCGCCGGAATACCCTAGCTTCACCGACGGAGGGATCCTATGGTTCCAGGATCTCGCCCACGCAGACCCCTACTACCTCCTGCCGATCATCTCCGCCGTGACCATGCTCGCGGCCACCGAAATCACATCCAAGAATGTAGACCCCCAGCAACGCTGGCTTATGCGTCTGCTTCCTGTAGGCTTTACCATCTTCCTCCTCAACTTCCCCGCCGGCCTGTTCATGTACTGGATCACCTCGAACGTTATGACCCTGATCCAGAACTACGCAATCTACAACTACGGGCCAGGTAAGAAATCTCCTGATAGCTCGAAAACTACAGATAACAAGAAGGCGAAGGGCGTGGCCGGCGACCGGCACGCCCAGAATTCCAACCAGGAGCAATCGTCCGATAAGAGTCAAGAAGAGATCGCCAAGCAGGCCGCCAAGGCCGCAAAGCGGAAGCGTAGAAAGAAGAAGAAATGACCGACGAGAGAGAGTTTTACGCCGCTACTGTCCAGGAAGCCGTGCAGAAGGCCGCGGACGAACTCGGCCTTACTCCCGAGGAGCTGCCCTATCGGGTGCTCGACGAGGGCAACTCCGGGTTCCTCGGTATCGGAGCTAGGGACGCCCGCGTCGCCGTCGAGTCGCCCGGCGAGAATACGACAGCCCCCGCTGACGAGCCGCAGGAAACCACGCCTGCCGATGCGCTAGACACATCCGAGCCCGAGCCTCCCGAAGAAACTCCGGATTCGTCCACTTTATCCGAGATCTACGGAGAGTCAGAAGAGGTCGAGGAGGCCCCGGAGGAGTTGCTGGACGAGATCAGGGTGCTCGTGACCTCGATCCTCGAGGCCATGGACTTCGAGGCGCGTGTGGAGGTCTACGACGCGGGAAGTTTTATCGCCGCCGACGTCGCCCCGGATAACACAGGCCTGTTCATAGGACAGAAGGGCGAGACGATCGACGCCCTCCAGTATCTGGTCAATGTCGCCGCCTTTAGAGACCGTCCCTTTTTCAAGAGGGTGGTGCTCGACGCGGAGGGATACCGCCAGCGCCGCGTGGAGGCACTACAAGGCATGGCCCATAGAACGGCCCGCAGGGCTGTCCGAGAGCGCCGGACCGTGGAAATGCCTCCCATGAACTCCTCGGAGAGGCGAGTCGTCCACCTCTACCTCTCGGAAAACCCAGGGGTCTCTACCGAGAGCGAAGGCAGCGGCGATAACCGACGGGTGAAGGTCTCCCCCACCCCGTAACCATACAGACCTCGTTTCACGTGAAACGCAGGCCCGCACCGCTCCTCCGCAACCCGCAGCGCGACAGAAGTTTGTCCGTGCATCTTTCTGTCGCCAGAGTATGTTTCACGTGAAACGCCACCATGGATTCTCTTAGCCTGCTGGAGGAACAGGCGGCAGCCTGGGGGTTGCCTCTCGACCGCAATCGGCGCGAGTGCCTGCTGCAGTATGCCCGCCTTCTCGCCGCTTATGATCGGGCCAACGTCATAGGCACCAGGGATTTGGATGGTATCCTGCTGGCGCACGTCCTCGATTCGTTGAGTTGTTTCCTCTACAGACCGCTGTCTGGCGCGGGCAGGTTGGCCGATGTGGGCAGTGGTGGTGGGCTCCCTGGCATCCCGATAAAGATCGTGAAGCCTGAGCTTGCGGCGACACTGGTGGAATCGACGGGCAAAAAGGCCAGCTTTCTGCGGTACGCGGTCGAGAGCCTCTCGCTCGAAGATGTAGAAGTCGCGAATGTCAGGGTGGAAGAATTCGGACGAGAACAACGGTGTCGTCGCGCTTACGACATCGTGACGTCGCGGGCGGTCGCCCGATTATCCGTAGTCGCCGAGTACGGCGTACCGTTGCTCGAGACCGGAGGTCGGGTCGTCGCCATGAAAGGCAGGTTGGAGCAGGAAGAGCTGGCAGAGGGCAGCAGGGCGGCCGATGCGCTGGGGGCGCGGGTGGTGGAGATTGTAGAGGTGCCCATGTTGCCGGCAGTTGGTGAGAAGGAGCGAAGATTGGTGATCCTCGAGAAGATACGGGAGACCCCGGCACAGTATCCCCGCCGATCGGGAGTAGCGGCAAGGAGGCCGCTCGGCGCCGGCTGAGCAATGCCGGCAAACGACGTGCTAAGATTCCCGCGGTGAGGAAGATCATAGCCATAGTGAATCAGAAAGGCGGTGTGGGCAAGAGCACGACCGCCATCAACCTGGCGGCCTATCTCGCAGGAAAGGGCGAGGAAATACTCGTCGTCGACATGGATCCGCAGGGAAACGCCACAAGTGGGCTGGGTGTCACGCCGGGTCCAGGCGGGTGTATGTATGACGTCTTGCTCGAGGGCAAACCGTTGCAGGAGGTGGCCGTAAAGACCGAGATCGAGGGTCTAGACGTCGCGCCCGCCACCATCAATCTCGTGGGGGCAGAGGTCGAGCTGGTTTCGAGCCTGGCACGCGAATTCAAGCTCAAGCGGGGCCTTGAGAAGCTATCATCGTACGACAGAGTGTTGCTCGACTGTCCGCCGTCATTGGATCTCCTGACCCTCAACGCCCTGACCGCAGCCGATGAAGTCCTCATCCCGATACAGTGCGAGTACTACGCGCTGGAGGGATTGACCCAGTTGATGCAGAGCATAAGGATGGTAAGGGAGGAGCTGAACCCCGGTCTCGAGGTCGGAGGGGTGCTCCTTACGATGTTCGATCCCCGCACGAACCTGGCCCATCAGGTGGCCCAGGAAGTGCGGTCCTTCTTCGGAGAGCAGGTCTTCCACACCATCGTACCCAGGAACGTAAGGTTGAGCGAAGCGCCCAGCTTCGGCATGCCCATAGCACTCTACGCGCCGAAGAGCACAGGGGCAGAAGCCTATTCGGCCGTTGCGGACGAGGTAGTGGGCCGTGGGTAAGCGAGGTCTCGGCCGCGGGCTCTCCGCCCTGATTGCGACCGGGGAGAGCGTGGGAGGGCTCAAATTCGAGGAGTTGCCCGTGTCGGCGATCCGGCCCAACTCCCGCCAGCCGAGGAGTAGCTTCCCCGAGGCGGGGATCAGAGAGCTCGCCGCCTCCATACAGGAGGTCGGTATATTGCAGCCCCTGGTCGTGCGTCCTACGCCGGGAGGGTTCGAGCTCATAGCGGGGGAGAGGAGGCTCAGGGCGGCGAAGGAAGCGGGCCTGGAGAGGGTGCCCGTCCTCATCAGGCAGGCGGCCGAGGACGAGTCCATGGAGCTGGCGCTCGTGGAGAATTTGCAGAGGGAGAACCTGAGTCCGCTCGAGACCGCGGCCGCATACCAGGCTCTCATGGATGGGTTCGGGCTCACCAGAGAGCGGCTCGCCCGCAGGCTCGGCAAGAGCAGGGCCGCGGTAACCAACACACTCAGGCTCGTGCATCTGCCAGAGAGCATCCAGGCCCTTCTGAACGACGGAAAGCTCTCCGAAGGACACGCCCGCGCCCTGCTCGGACTCGAGACCGAGGAACAGATGACCCGGCTGGCACAGAGGGTAGGGGCGGAGAAGCTCTCTGTGAGAAAGACCGAGGAGCTCGTCCGCGAAATGCAAGGCAGCCCTGGCGAGACGTCCCATGCCACACCCCAGGGAGGAAGTACTACCCCCGAGGAGTTTCACCAGGCCTCGCTCGTCATGCGAGAAGCCCTGGAGTTGCCGGTAAGAGTAAAAGGCCTCAAGAGCGGCGGAAAAGTCGAGATCCGTTTCCGCAAGACGGAAGACCTCCAGGCCCTCGTCTCCCTCCTGACGTCGAGTTCGCAAGGAAGTTGAACCTCCTTGCGAGAATTTCGGCTAGTCAGCAATTCAGTATAAGATACTTGAAGCACAAATAGCCTTATGGGCATAAGCAAAGTATTCTCTTTGGTCCGCAAAAAGACCTTCCGTTACGTGTTGCGATGATATAGACTGAGCTGCCTGCGCTTTCTGGAGGTTTTGGCGCGTGGGGGGAGGAGACGGCATGTTGGGAGGACGGCTAAGGATCTTCGCAGTTTTGGGCGTGCTGTCGCTGGTGTTCGTTTGTGCAGGAGCGGCGCAGGGACAGGTGCGGGCCGAAAGCGCTGGTGATGATGCGACTTCCGCCAGGTCCGGTCGGGCGCCCATGCTCGAGGCCAAGATCAGTGACCAGGATGCTGCCTTGCGGAAGACTATCCAGGAGCTCTCCACCGTAGGCGCCGAATTAGAGGGGGCCCAATCGAGGGCGGATGAGGCGAGGACGCGCGTCGAGGAGTTGAGGCGACAAACCGGGCAGTTGAAACGACAGGTGGCCGAGCAAGATGCATCCTTCCGCGAAGCGCAGGCCAGGTACAGGGAGCAGGCACGGGCAGCCTACAAGGGTGGAGGCCTGGAGGGCCTATCTGTCCTGCTTGGCGGGTGGTTCGGTTCCCTGGAAGGAGTCGAGGGGACCGGTGATCCCGACGTCATTCGCATCCTGCTGGATAGTCGCCAGAATCTGGCCGAGTATCGGGATACCAAGCAGTCACTCAGGAACACCCAACGCCAGATCTCGCAGAAGCGACGCGACTACAACGCCGCCATTGAAGAGCAGCGGCAGATGACCGTAGTCCTTCGCCGGCGCGAGCAGGTGCTCGATGAGGCCGTTGACCGCATGAGCACCAACAACGCGCGGACGGAGGGCCGCCTGCACAGGCTCGAAGCGGCGGAGAAGGCACGCATTCAGAAGCGTGCGGCGGCCACCGGCGGGGGAGAGGTGGGAAGCAGCTACGAGCGTGAGGTCGCGCGCGACGACATCGTGGCCAGTGACGTAGATCCTTCCTCCAAGCAGAGGTACATGGAGCTCTACAGGCAGGCGGCCGAGCAGTACGGGTTCGGGCCTGACTGGTACGTACTCGCGGCCGTCGGGAAGGTAGAGTCGGGCCACGGCGCTTACATGGGAACGTCCTACGCCGGCGCGATGGGCCCGATGCAGTTCATGCCTTCGACCTGGGAGAGTTCGGGCGTGGACGGCAACGGCGACGGAGTCGCCAACATAATGGACCCCGAGGATGCCATACCCGCCGCCGCACGCTACCTCAATGCCGGCGGGGCGCCGCAAGACTGGTATAGAGCCCTGTACTCCTACAACCACGCCGACTGGTATGTAAAAGACATCCTCACCGTGGCGGAGGCGTACAGACGCCTCGCGAACGACAATAGCGTCGGGCCGTATGTTTAAGCATTTCAGCACGCTCCGGCTTCGCCTCCGCTTGTCAGCACGGCGCTTCGCGCCTTGTCAGCATTTCAGCAAAAACAAAAGCTGACTAGCTGACAAGCGAGAGCCGCAGGCTTGAGCGTGCTGAAATGCTGACCAGCGCGGGTTTTGGGAAGGTTACCTTCCCAAAACCCGCTTTCAGGCGAGGTCTCCGCCTTCGGTCAGGATCATGACGTCTGTAGCTTTGACGAGGGCGGTCGCCTGCTTGCCGGGTTCGAGGCCGAGCTCGTCGGCGCTCTCGCGGGTGATAAGTGCCACCAGGTGGTTGTCCCCGACCTGGAGGGTCACTTTGGCCGCCGCCTCTCCCTTCACGACCTCCGTGATGGTGCCCGGCAGCCGGTTACGGGTGCTGAGTTGCATCTCGTTCTCCTCTCTCGGTAACCAGAAGTAGTGCTACCCTATGGTCCTTCGAGTCTAAACCAGGGGCCATCCGGATGCGCTCCTGTACCTCTCGCGTGCTAAAAAGGTCGTATGGAAGCTCCCCGATCTGACATGTTCCGCAAGCTGCTCCAGAGGGACCCGACCAACCCCATGGTCCTCTACTCGCTCGGCAGCGCGCTCTTCAAAGAGGAACGCTACGGGGAGGCCAGGGATCACCTCCGGCGCGCGGTCGAGAACAAGCCGGATTACTCCGTCGCCTACAGGATGCTGGGCCGCGCCCATTACGAACTCCACGAAGATGCCGAAGCCAGGAGCGTCTTCGAAAAGGGTAGAGAAGTGGCCCATGGAAACGGCGACCTGCAGACCGTAAAGGAGATAGATGTCTTCTTGCGCCGCTTACAGAAGCGCGAGGTGGGGGAGGGGTAGCCTCCGATTCTGCTAACATCGCTGGCGTGTCGGAAACCATGGTAGGCATCCTCGTGGACTACGAGAGTCCGCTCGCCCGCAGGGTGGCCGGTGACGTCTGGTCCGGACTCTCCAGGGCCGCCCTGGAAGCCGGGTTCACGAAGACCACAGCGCTCTGGAAGAGCCTGCGTGAGGACCGGGACCCTGAAAAGGACACTCCTGTGCACCTCTTCGCCATCGGCCAGGACCGTCCTGACGCGATCGACGCCGTCGGCGCGGTCGGCGACCCTGGCGCATCGCACCTCTACGGTGTGATCGTCGCCGTCCCCGACGAACCGAGCCCCCTGGCGGGATCCCTCCTCTACCAGGGCGTCGAGCGTCTGACTGCGGCTGGTATAAAGGCTGGAATGGTCGAACCAGCCCTCCTGCACGCCGTCCCGTTGGAGTGCGAGCGGTACGCCCGTCGCCTCCTCGAACGGCTCGGGAGCCCGTAGGAACCACTTGGCCTCCCAGCTCTCGAGTGCCCTCCTGGTAACCGGGGCCTTCGCCACCCTCGCCTACGCGCTCGGCATGATCAGCCGCAGCGGCGCCCTGGGCGGGCTACTCGTTGGTACCACGATCTACGTCTCCCTCGGCCCGCGCGGCTTCGCCATTCTCGCCCTGTTCGTGGTCGGGGGCTCCCTCCTGACCCGGCTCGGCTACGGCAGAAAGCAACGCACAGGCACAGCCCAGGAGCACGGCGGACGCCGCAGCGCTCGCAACGCCATCGCCAACTGCGCCGTCGCCACCCTCTGCGCCCTCCTCGCCGCCGCGACCGGATCGGAGGCCTTCACCGTCGCTTTCGTCGCCGCCCTCGGCGCCGCCTTCGCGGACACGGCGGAGTCCGAGATAGGCCAGCTCTTCAGCCGCGCGCCGCGTCTGATCTCCACCCTGAGGAAAGTCCCGCCAGGCACCGACGGAGCCATCTCCCTGCCAGGCACCCTCGCCGGCGTCGCAGCAGCAGGACTCACCTCAGCCCTCGCCCTCACCCTCGGTATGCTCGCATCACCAGCTCCCGCACTCCTCGTTGCCATAGCAGCATTCCTGGGAACGCTCGCGGACAGCCTGATCGGGGCGCGCTACACCCGAATCGGCAACGAGGCGACCAACGTACTCTGTACCCTCGTCGCCGCCCTGCTCACCCTCATCCTCGTCTGATCTACCTTCAAACGTCACTCATCTGAGGGATGCGCCTGGTGCCGATACTTGTTTGTGTGGTGGCGTTGTATGACTTCAGGCGGGGCGGATGACCCGCCCTCTAGGGGAAGGAGGTAGGCTAAAGCTATGTACGTTGCGATGCGGCGCTACGAGGGCGTGACCGACACGCAAAAGGTGGCGAAGCTGGTCGATGAGGGCTTCATACCTATAATCAGCGAGATGCCAGGGTTCGTGGCTTACTATTTCGTCGACGCAGGGGATGGGGTTATAGCTTCGACCAGCGTCTTCGAGCACAAGGACGCGGAGGAGCAGTCGAACTTCAGGGCTGGAGAGTTCGTAGCAGAGAATCTAGCTCCCTTGCTCCCGAATCCGCCCCAGGTCACGGCCGGTGAGGTCGAGGCATACAAGGCGGGGTAGGCGAGCTACAGAGAGTTCGAGAGCCAGATGTGAGGATGAGCCGGGACTCGTGACAGTCCCGGCTTTCTGTTTGCCCTAAGTCACCAACGAGAACAGTCCCAGCAGAGCCGGCATGGGTCCTCGGATCGCCAACTCCGACCACTGCCTCTCGAATCCCAGGTGCCTGCGCATCGCCTGGGTACATTATGTCCTGGGGGACATCGGGCACTTGGCATCGAACTTCCAGAAGCCCCACACAAAAAGGAACGACGGCGGGCTGGCCAACGCCAGTCTTTCAGGTGTTCTCCCGCCAGCTGTGTTGCGGTATGTAGCCGAGTAGTTTGCGAGCTTTCTCTGTCGACCACGCGCTGCCGGTGGCCTCGATGGGGTGCCGGATCTCCACATTCGGCAGGTAAGTCTGGATCAGGTCTTCCGTAGGCGTCTCGCTCAACGTATCGGCTGCCACGATGTTGAAGACCTCGAAGTCGAGCCTTTTCGACTCGAGCCCCAGTCGGCAGGCCCGCGCAGCGTCCCTGACGTCTACGTACCCCCACAGTTCACGGGCGCCTTCCTCAGGCAAATCCCTCAAGACCGCGGCTCTTCCGGCTGCCTCTTCGGGAAGGGTGATCCAGTGGAAGCGGTAGGCTAGGATGGAGATGCCCGTACGCCGGTTGAACATAGCGCAGGTCCGCTCGTCCACCTCCTTGGAGAGGCCGTAAGAGTCCTGGGCGAGCAGTGGATGATCCTCGTCCACGGGTACATAGAGCGGTGGGAAGGGCCGCGGGGCCCAGGCCATGCCGAGCGCCGATCCGCTGGAGGCCACGACCGCCCTGCTCACGCCTAGCAGGCTCGCCGCCTGGAGCACGGCGAAAGTGGAAAGCGTGTTGTTGCCGAATACCACCTCGTCGGGATGCCTATCCGGTCCGGGAATAGCCCCAAGATGGACGACCGCGTCGCAACCGGCCATCGCCCCTGCTACCTGTCCAACGTCCCTGAGGTTCACCGTACGGTGCCTGGCGCCCCGGTCGTCGGGGGGCGGTTGGCGGTCGGCGCCGACCACCTCGTGCCCCGCATCCACCAGGGCGCGCACTACCCATCGCCCCAATCTGCCACTCGATCCCGTAACCAGGGTCCTCAAGGCCGGATCACGGTCCCGTCGAGTCGCCGGAGCGCTGGGCGGCCTCTACGTACTGGCGCCCTTCCCGAAGGTTCTCGCTAACCCATCGCCCCAGATCGACCAGGCTGTGGCCTTGCGCAGCGGCGTTGGTCTCTCTACGCATGGGACCATATTCTCACACCGCTGGTCCTGGCCACGCAAACGTGTTCGGAGGTCAGAACGGGCCGCATCGTGTCCTTCCGGTGCCGCATTAGGTCACGCTTCGGGCATCTCCAGGACTTTTCAGACAGTTTTCCTAACGGCGTGCTCCGAAGTGGGCCAAGATGCATAGATTGACGCCCGCATGATCTGCGGGGCACGCTCCCTGCCTCCAGGGCTCGAAGCGCTGAATTCCTTGACAAACCTCGCAAACCAATCCATAATAAACGGTACTGTTTAGTTTACTTAGATGGAGGGTCGGTTGGTTGCGACGACTGAGGAGCTTGGTCCGAGGGCGAGGGCGAAGCGGGACCAGATCCTATCGGGTGCGCGCAGGGTGTTTTTGCGCGACGGTTTCGCTGCCGCCAGCACTGATGCCATCGTGGCGGAGGCGAGGGTCTCCAAGAGGACGCTCTACGTCTATTATCCGAGCAAAGAGGAGCTCTTCGCCGATGTCATGCGAAAGCTGACCATCGAGAATCCCCAGACCCGCGCTCTGGAGACCATAGAGGAGATGTCGCCTGGCAGCGAGGGAGAGTTGCGCCGGGACCTTCTGGAGCTCGCGGAAAAGATCGTCACGACCATGATGCAACCCGATTATCTGGCGTTGCTCAGGACGACCATAGCCGACACCCACAGGTTCCCGCAGTTGGGCGGAATCTTCCGCGCCACGGTGCCAGAGCGGGCTCTTAGAAGCTTCGCCATCTTTATCGAGAGAGGAAGGGAGCGCGGGGTGGTCGGTCCTGGCGTAGACGGGGGTACAGCGGCGCGCATGTTCGTGGGACCCCTGCTCACCTACGCTGTCCTCGACGGCCTCCTGGCAGAAGGGCCGCCGCGTCCTCCTGCGCGAGAGAAGATCGAAGAGATCGTCGACCTTTACATGAAGGCAATCACCTGACGTCAGCGGAAGGAGGCTGTGCCTTGAAGATCGAGGATAACGAACAAACACGGAGAGCGACCTGCTGTGTGATCGGCTGCGGCCCCGCAGGGGCGATGCTGGGACTTATGCTGGCGCGCGAGGGGGTCGACGTGCTCGTGCTCGAGAAGCATGCTGACTTCTTGCGGGACTTTCGGGGGGACACGCTACACCCCTCGACCATGGAGATCATGGACGAACTCGGTCTC
>Ga0126306_10000459_pt1 | contig 18752 bp, 15 predicted proteins | sample Plot27_FD_92592 | JGI IMG/M metagenome (GOLD analysis project Ga0126306, IMG submission 92592) | Serpentine soil microbial communities from UC McLaughlin Reserve, CA, USA - Plot27 | ecosystem: Environmental > Terrestrial > Soil > Grasslands | place: USA: UC McLaughlin Reserve, Lake County...
CCCCCTCGGCTCCACCAACTCCCAGCCAGCGATATCGGCCAGTCATGCCCCCCTGATCGAGGTCCCACCAGCATTAGAGACACCCCGCTTCTTCTCTCGTCATTCCCGCGGGGACAGGCCCCGCGAAAGCGGGATTCCACTGCACCAAGCGCTCTGCATCTCTGACCGGGAAGCGATCTACTGGATCACAGTTGGCACCTGTTGCCTGACACTTGACGCCGTGCTTTGCGGAGGAGATTTTGGTTTGCTCCCTGGCCAGCAACGTAGTATCTTGACCTGCCCTTAGGTATCTAGCTCACAGAAAGTCGGCCCGCTATGAGTATTCCTATCGGCCTGCTACTGCTGTGCATATCCATGTTTCTCGCGGCGGCTAGTCTGATCCTCGTGCAGCGGGTGGTGCCGATCGAGGTGCGCAGCCAGCACAACGACGTAACCGGCTTTATCTACGCGGTACTCGGGGTAGTCTACGCCGTGCTGCTAGGGCTCATGGTCGTGGCGGTGTGGGAGGAATGGAATACCGCCGCACAGACGGCGGACAGAGAAGCCAGCGCGCTGGCCGAGATCTTCTGGCTAGCCGATAGGATGCCCGAGTCAGAGGGCCGCCAAATCCAGGAACTGGCCCGCTCCTACGCGAGAGTGGTCGTCAACGAAGAGTGGCCACTCATGGAAAAGGAGAAGTCAAGCCCAAAAGCGTGGGATCTGCTGGATGAGATCAGGATCAGCCTGCAGAGTTTCGATCCATCCACGCCGACACAGCAGGTACTCTATGAACAGGCATTCGAACGTATGCGTGACCTGGCAGACTCCAGAAGAGATCGGTTACTGGAAGCCGAACAGGGATTGCCGGCCATCCTCTGGGTCGTTCTGATTGCCGGGGGGATTATCGTGGTAAGCTTCACCTATCTCTTCGGCCTGGATAGCACCCTGGTTCACGTTTTTATGGTGGCCGCTCTTGCCCTGATCATCTCCCTCGTCCTCTTCACAGTCGCTGCCCTGAACTATCCGTTCAAGGGCGACATAACCATCGGTCCCGAGGCCATGGAACAGGTTCTCCGCAGATTCGAAACTAGCAAGCTAAGCGATCTTTGACGGCAGGTAAGGGGACCTTTTCCGCCGTCAGCATCTCAGCTAGTCAGCTTTCGCAGGCGCAGGTCCTGGCTGACAAGGCGGCGCAGCCGCCGTGATTACAAGCGAAGCCCGAAGGGTAGAGCGTGCTGAAATGCTGCGGTTTGCCTAACAAACAGCACTAAAGCTCCACTGTCGTGTCCCGATAACTTTTTCGGTGAGAGACGACACTTTCGAGACGGCCACGCGCGGCCCTGGTGCGCGGCGGCGAACGCCCACCGGCGCGTTCGCGCGTTACAGGGCGCAGGTGATCGTATCGATGCTGGTCATGATCGTACTGGCCGGTGGCGCACTGTACACGGCGCGCCTCTCGGAAGGGGCGCCGAGGGTCGTCTACACCGCCTCCCTGGAAGTGATAGAGGATGAGTCTCAGGATTCGCTCAGGGTAGACATAAATACCGCGGACATCGAGGAGCTCGACGAGTTGCCCGAGGTCGGGCCGTCGACGGCTGAGAGCATAATCCAGTACAGACAGAACAACGGGCAGTTTTCCTCGGTAGACGAGCTTGCATCCATGCGAAACTGCAAAACGCTTGAGGTCAGGTTTCACGCCTTACTGACCCAGAATGAGATTCGGCAACTGGAAGTGGTGCGTGCCTAAAGAATAGTGGGGGCGCTATGCGTATCTTCCTACATCGTGAGTAGGAGCGACAACCAGCAGTCCATTCAGCATGGCTTCCGTGCTTGCGTTAGGGAGATAAGGCCGCAGTTCGGCTAGTAAGCCGTTCGGTTGCACCCAGATGGCGAGCAGCGCACTCGTAATGAGCAGGGGTAAGCGGTTCGAGTCCGCTCGTCGGCTCTCTCGAAGGTCGACTCTCTATTTTTGTTACCCTTTGCAGGGTAAACTGGTGAAGAAAGGATAGACTTAAGCCATCGCCGGATCTTTTGACTCCACGTCCGCTGGGGCGTTCGTCCTAGCCACAATTACCTGGTAAGGCCTAGCGCACAAGCCTCATGACAGGGTCACCCCCCTGCGCGATGATCTAACGGTAGCAAGGCAGAGCGACATGGCTCTTGCGCGTCAGGACCCACGGAGATAGCGTGATAGGGAACTACTCGACGATATTCGAATCGGCACAGCGCGACGACCAGCCCGTACTGGTTAAGCTCTCCGGAGAGTTCGACATCCGATGCCAGAGGACCCTCGAGCACATGCTGAGAGATTGCCTGGCTTCGGGGAGGTCAACGCTCGTCTATCTCTCGGAGGTAACGTTCATGGATTCCCGGTGCGTCTGGGAGTTGGCGCCCAAACGACCTACAAGGAAGGTAAGGTTTTGAAAGGTGCCACAGCAAGGGATTGCGCTCACCCTGCTGAGACTCTCGCCGCACGGCGTGGATGTCGAAGTTGTCACCCTAACCCCGCAGTGAGGCGCAAGGTCATCGACCACTTTATCGCGTGCATAGAGTTCCTCAGTCATATTTCGACCTACCGCGACAGCTGCGGACTGCTGCCTCACGGCCCCTATCAGGTGGTCCCGGGACAACACAGGAGCAGGTCAAGCCTCCAGACAACTACCGTTTGCGCACCGGAACCCGCGATAGTTATACTGGGAGAGAATGGGTGATTAGGTGGCTAATTGAGTACAAGCGACCACGATTTACCAGACGTACGCCCACTGTTGCCTGAAGAGCGTCGACGGCGCATAGCGCGTCTCGTCGAAGCGAATGGCAGCGTGAAGGTGGCGGCGTTGGAAGAGGAATTCGGGATCTCGCCGATGACGGCCAGGAGAGATCTGGTAGCCCTGGAGCACGCGGGACAGGTGCTGAGAACTCACGGAGGAGCTGTTCTCCCTAGCTTCGCCGCACACGAAGATTCCTTCCAGCGCCGGATGGGAGAGCAGATGGCAGCCAAGAGGAGACTGGCTGTAGCCGTTGCCGGGCTGGCAGAGTCGGGTGAGACGATCTTTGTAGATTCCTCGACCACGGCTTACCATGCTGCCAAGAGGATCCTTGAGGAGGGCTTGCGAGTTACGCTCATGACCAACTCGGTGCCGGTGATGGAACTATTCACCGTCAGCCGGGTACCGAACGTCGAGCTTGTGGGTATGGGGGGGTCCTTGAGAAGGCTTACGCTCTCCTTCGTGGGTCCCCACACCGTACGGATGGTAGGTGCGTACTTCGCGGACAAGGTCTTCTTCAGCGTGAAGGGGCTGACCGAAAGCGGGCATCTGAGCGACCCCGATCCGCTGGAGGCTGAGGTCAAGCGCGCCATGATCGAGCAGTCTCATGAGCCGGTACTTCTCGTGGACAGCACGAAGTTCGATCAGCGGGGTCTAAGCGCCATAACCGACGTCCGCGAGGTTGCACTGGTGCTGGCAGCTGACACCCCTGAGGATAGGATGGTGGCCCTGACCGAGGCCGGTGTGGAGGTGCGTCGCGTTTAGGAGCCTTCCATGAGCGAGGGTGCCAAGGTGTGGCTCGTGCCGGACGGATTCATTCCGGAGGAGAGCACGGGAGTACAGGAGAGCCACGAGGCAATCTGCGTGCTGAACATCTCGGCGGAGCAGGCGCGGCTTTCCATCTCGTTCTACTTCGAGGACCGGGACCCCGTCAAGGACGTCGGGGTGATCGTTCCGCCGGAGCGCACCCGCCACATACGGACAAGATGGAGGGCGTCGAGATCCCGCGCGGCGTACCTTATGCGGTCCGCGTCGAATCGAGCGTCCCTGTTACGGTTCAGTGCTCCCGGATGGACACCACCCAACCGGCGCTCTCGCTCATGACCGCCATGGCACACCCGGTTGAGAATTGAGTACAAAGCCGGATCTATGGGCGATGAGGCCCCTGAGATGTAGAGAAGGGTAAAGGTATGCCGCAGTTCGGAGCGCACGCGTTTATCTGGGCGGGAGAATGGACACCCTCGGGGGCCGAGAAGGTGATCCGTGGTGCGTCTGAGGCCGGGCTGGATTTCGTGGAGATTCCTCTGTTGCGCCCCGAGAGCATGGACGTCGCCGGTACGAGGGAGTTGCTGGATCGATACGGGATCGGGTGCACCTGCTCGCTGGGCTTGCCCGAAGCGGCGCACCTTCCCTTCGCTCCCGACGCAGCAGAAACGTTTCTCCAAGAGGCGGTGGATGTCACGGCCGCGCTCGGATCCGACGCGCTTTCGGGAGCGATCTACACCCATCTGGGCACGCTGACCCGCAAGCCGCCCACTGAAGACGAGCTTGCGAATGTAGCACGAGTCATCAAGAGCGTAGCGCGTTACGCGGCAGAACAGGACGTTTCGCTGGGCATAGAGGCCATCAACCGCTACGAGACCTACCTGATCAATATTGCCTCGCAAGCCCAGGAGATGCTGAACCGGATCGACGAAGCGAACGTCTTCATTCACCTGGACACGTACCACATGAACATCGAGGAGAAAGGCTTCTATGACCCAATAGTCGCCACCGGACCCAGGATGCGGTACATCCATCTCTCCGAATCCGACCGGGGCACGCCCGGCACGGGTAACGTACACTGGGACGACGTTTTTCGGGGACTGAAGGCCGTAGAGTACGATGGGCGCCTGGTAATGGAGTCTTTCGCGGCGGTCAACGAGGACATCATAGGCGCCACGGCCCTGTGGCGGGACGTGGTCGGCGATCCGCAGGCTTTGATAGTGGATGGACTGACCTACTTGCGTGACAAAGCCTCCGAGCACAACCTCCTCGAGGGCTTGGCCGAGCCACCCCGGATTGGGTAGTGGTGGCTATGGACGCCGCATTCTTGGCCGTGGATTTGGGAGCGGAGAGCGGACGCGCTGTGATGGGGCGTTTCGACGGCGAACAGATAACCCTCGAGGAGGTGCACCGCTTTCCGAACGTGCCCGTCCGGTTGCCGGATGGTCTGCACTGGGACGTGTTGCGAATCGCTAGGGAGGTCAAGGATGGGATCGCCAAAGCGACCAGGAATGGCCGGCGGATTGAGAGCGTCGGGGTCGACGCCTGGGGGGTAGACTTCGCCCTCTTGGACCGTGAGGGCTGCCTTGTCTCCAACCCCTACCACTACCGTGACCCCCGCACCGAAGGCATGGACGAGAGGGCCTTCGATCGGATGCCCAAAGAGGAGATATACAGGACGACGGGCATCCAGTTCATGCCGATAAACACCCTCTACCAGCTTCTGGCGATGGAGGGTTCGCCTCTTCTCCAGGCGGCGCAAACGCTGCTCCTGATCCCCGACCTCATAAGCTACTGGCTCACCGGCGAGAAGGCTTGCGAGTTCACCGCCGCCAGCACCACCCAGCTCTGCGACGCGCGTTCCGGTGGTTGGGCCCGTGGCCTTCTGGAGAATATGCGCTTTCCCGGCCACATCTTTGGCGAGATCATCCCGCCTGGCACCCAACTCGGTCCCCTGTTGCCGGAGGTCGCCGAGGAGACAGGAGCGAGAGAGGGATTGGCAGTCACGGCCGTGGCCTCCCACGATACCGCCTCCGCCGTGGTCGCTGTCCCTGCCGGGGGCGAGGATTTCGCATATATCTCCAGCGGCACCTGGTCCCTGGTAGGCGTGGAACTGCCGAAACCGGCTATAGCGCCGGAGGGTATGCACGCCAACTTTACCAACGAGGGAGGCTTCGGCGGCACGACGCGATTCCTGAAGAACGTCATGGGCCTCTGGCTTCTGCAGGAGTGCCGACGCACTTGGGCCAACGAAGGGCATGAATACTCCTACGAAGAACTGACCCGCCTCGCGCAGGCGGTGCCGGATGCTGGTCCCCTGCTGGACCCGGATCATCCCACCTTTCTCCCTCCGGGAGACATGCCCGGGCGTATCCGCCGCTTCTGCCGGCAGACGCACCAGAGTTCACCCGAGGACCCAGGGGAGGTCGTGCGGTGCGTGCTCGAAAGCCTGGCGCTCAAGTACCGGTGGGTGTTGGAGCGATCCGAAGAGATAACCGGGCGGCGGGCCGGGGTTATCCACGTGGTGGGGGGCGGGGTGCAGAACACGCTGCTGTGCCAACTCACGGCGGACGCAACGCGACGGCCGGTACGGGCTGGGCCGGTGGAAGCCACGGCTCTGGGGAATCTGATGGTTCAGGCGTACGCCCGGGGATACCTGGGTTCGTTGGAGGAGATCCGGGCCGCCGTGCGAGGCTCCTCCGTAGAGGTGCACGACTACCAGGCGACGGGTAGCGCGGACGAGTGGGACGAAGCTTATGAGAGGTTGCTGAGGGTTATGGACGCGGCACAACCGGACACGGAAGGAGCGAGTCTTGAGTAGCCGGGGAACGAGAGACGGCGAACTAGGTAGCGGATGCCCGGAAAGGGTCGGGGAGAGTCAAGGCATATGAGCCTATCCGACGACACCGGCACAGAAAGGGCTGCCACGGTCGCCGAAGCGCCGACCGTCTTCCGGCTCCTGAACGTTACCAAACGCTTCGGCGGCGTGACGGCAGTGGAAGGTGTGAACTTTGACCTGCGACCCGGTGAGGTGCACGCCCTGGTCGGCGAAAACGGCGCCGGCAAGAGCACGCTTATGAAGATGGTCTACGGTCTCTACACGCCAGACGAGGGCACGCTGGAGGTCGGTGGCAACGTGGTCGAGTTCTCCTCGCCGCGGGATGCGGAGGAAGCCGGGATCGCCATGATCCCGCAGGAGCTCGACCTGTTCCCCGAGCTCTCGGTGACCGAGAACCTATTCGTGGGCCGCCACCGACCCCGCACCTCCTGGCGCACCCTGGACCGGAACGCCATGCGGGCCGAGGCCCGCCAGCGGCTGCACTCGCTCGGCGTTGATCTGGACGTCACCACCATCGTCAAGCGGCTCTCGGCGGCCAACCAGCAGATCGTCGCCATCGCCCGGGCCCTGGTGGGTGAGGCCAAGGCCGTGGTCATGGACGAGCCGACCGCGTCTCTGACCGAGCGGGAGGTCCAACAGCTCTTCGGGATCATCTCGGACCTGATCTCCGGTGGCGTGGGCGTGGTCTACATATCGCATCGCCTGGAGGAGATCTTCACGACCTCCGACCGCATCACCGTACTGCGGGACGGACACCACATCACCACCGCGTCTACCAACGAGCTCGACGCAGAGGAGCTGGTCCGCCTCATGGTGGGCCGGCCCCTGAACGAGCTGTTCACCCGGAGCCCGCACCGCTCCGGCGAGGTGACCCTGGAGGCGCGTGGTCTCAGTAGGGCCGGTGAGTTCGAAGATATAGACTTTGCCTTGCGCCAGGGCGAGATCGTGGGATTGGCCGGACTCGTCGGGGCCGGCCGTAGCGAGCTGGCCCAGACCATCTTCGGCATCCGCCCGCCCGAGAGCGGTGAAATACGCATCGACGGCGAAGAGGTCCGAATACACTCGGTCCAGGCAGCCATGGAACGGGGCATATTCTACGTGCCCGAGGAGAGGCGCTCGCAGGGACTCATCCTACCGTTCTCCATCAAGAACAACATCACCTTGAGCATCCTGGACCGGATCTCCCGGTTAGGCTTCGTGCCGAGAGCGGAGCGGCAAACGGCGGATCGGTTCGCCAAGGAGCTCTCCATACGGGGGGCAAGTATTTCCGATCCGGTCAGCCGGCTGTCGGGCGGCAACCAGCAGAAGGTGGTACTGGCAAAATCGCTGGCTCGCGAGCCCTCCATCCTTCTCCTCGACGAACCGACCCGGGGTATCGACGTGGGGGCAAAGTCGGAGATCTACCGCCTTATAGACGACCTCGCCAAGGAAGGCAAAGCTATCCTGCTGATCTCCTCTGAGCTAGAAGAAGTTCTCTCGATGTCCGACCGCATCCTGGTTATGAGGGAGGGCCGCATCACTGGGGAATTCAAACGGGAGGTAGCCACCCAGGAGAACGTGATGACCGCGGCCACCGGAGGGGAAAGTCGGTCGACCCTTAACGGGTCCCGAAAGGAGGCGTCCAAAGATGAGTGAGGCACGGGCGCCCACCGAAGGACGCAGGGTTTCTCGCGGCGAAGTTCTCCGTAGGTTTATGGTACGGCCCGAGGCGCCCGCCCTGGTGTTCCTGGCTGTACTGGTGGCGGCCTTTTCCCTCAGCAGCGACAAGTTCCTGAGTGGCACCAATTTCGAGTCCATCGTGATCTCTGTGGCCGTGCTGGGGATCATCGCGCTGGCCGTCAACCAGGTCGTACTGTGTGGCGAGATAGACATCTCGACGGGCTCGATGATGGGTCTCTGCGCGGTGGCGGCGGGCGCCGTGGCTTTGAGCACCGGGGGCCTGATCCTGCCCCTGCTGGCCGCCGTCGCCGTTGGCGCCCTTTGCGGCGCGATAAACGGCCTGCTGGTAACCGCCGGACGCATACCGTCCATAATCGTGACGCTCGGTATGCTCTACGCATTGCGGGGCGTGATCCTGCTCGTCACCGGAGGAACCTGGATCACCGGCGTCCCCAACGAGGCACGCGTCCTGGGGACGGGGACGGTGCTGGGCGTTGGCTATCCGGTGATAATCCTCTTCGCCCTGTTTCTCGTGATGGAGCTGGTCAGCCGCCACTCGACCTGGGGCCGCAACGTCTTCGCCGTCGGCGGCAACCGCCGAGCGGCGCGTTTCGCCGGGTTGCCTATAGACCGCGTTCGCGTCCTGGCTTTCACGCTGGTGGGGGTTTTCGTCGGCATAGCGTCCGTCATCTACATGGGACGAGCCGGGTCCGTGCAGACTAACACGGGGACGGGCCTTGAGCTTCAGGTCGTCGCGGCCGTGGTGATAGGCGGGACCAGCATCTCCGGCGGGCGCGGCTCGTCGCTGGCTGCCCTCACGGGGGCTGTCCTCATAGGAGTGATCCTCAACGGCCTGGTCCTGCTGGGGGTGCCGGGCATCTGGCAGCAGGCCGTCCTGGGGGCTCTCATCTTGCTCGCCGTGGCCACCGACGTGCTGCGCAGGCGGCTCGTGGAGGGTAAAGCATGAGTGCGGCAGCGGCGGTTCTCCGACGTTTGACATTCTCCCGCGAGGTGGTGCTGCTGGGGGTTCTGATCGTGCTTATGATCGTGATGTCGATCCTTTCGCCATTCTTCCTCACCGTGAACAACCTGCTCAACACCTCGCGCTTCTTCGTCGAGGTGGGGCTCATGTCCCTGGGGATGACCCTCATCATCATCACCGGCGGCATAGACCTCTCGGTGGGTTCTAACCTGGGGCTCTCCTCAGTTGCGATCGGGTTCTCCTTCGCCGCCGGGCTGCCCCTCCCCCTGGCGATCGTGCTTGGGCTCGTGGTCGGCACGGCCGCCGGGCTCTTCAACGGACTCTTTATTACGCTGCTCGACCTCCACCCCCTGGTCGTCACCCTAGGCACCTTCGCCCTATTCCAGGGCCTCGCCTACGGCGCGACCGGAGCGGAGGCCGTCTCCGACTTCCCCGGCTGGTTCGCCTACTTCGGCCAGGCGTACCTGGGTCCCGTGCCGGGGCAGCTGTTTATCTTTATCGTTGCCGTGGTGATGGTGTGGCTGATCCTGTCGCGTAGCCGCTTTGGCCGCTATGTCTACGCCATCGGCAACAACGAGGAGGCAGCCCGTTTCTCAGGCGTGCCGATCCGCAGGGTCAAGATAGCCATCTACTCGGGCATCGGGTTGCTGGTGGGTATGGCGGCGGTGATCTACACCTCAAGAGTCTACACGGCCCGGGGGGACTCGGGGCTGGGGCTAGAGCTCGACGTGATCTCCGCCGTGGTCCTCGGCGGGGCCAGCATCTATGGCGGCTCGGGAACCATAGCCGGCACCGTGCTCGGCGTGCTGATAATCGCCACCTTGCGCAACGGCCTTACCCTGGCCGGGGTGCCCAGCACCTGGGTGCTCTTCGTACTGGGCGTCCTGCTGCTCGTGGCCGTGTTTTTCAACGAGTTCTTCAGAGTAAAGGAAGAGTGACCCACATTCAGAGAAGGAGAATGCCCGTGAAGGAAAGCAAAATGCACCGAAAAGGAGGAAGGAACGTGTCCACCAGGCAAATGTGGGGGTTCAAGGGCGTCCGTGCGCTCTTGCTGATGGCGTTGATCCTGATCGCAGCGTCCTGCGGTGTGGGCCAGCAGGCGCAGCAGGGCGGTGGCGGTGGCGGGGGGCCAACGAAGATATGCATGATGCCCAAGCTGGTCGGCATCCCCTACTTCAACGCCGCCGAGAAGGGTGCGAAGGAGGCGGCAGAGCAGCTGGACATCCAGCTCGTGTACGACGGGCCCACCGAAGCGAAAGCCGCACTCCAGTCCCAGATGATCGAGCAGTGGATCCAGCAGCAGTGCAGCGCCATCACGGTGGCCGCCAACGACCCCAACGCCCTCGCCCCTGCGATGAAAAAGGCCGGCGACGCCGGCATCAAGACCGGGGCCTGGGACGCCGACGTGGCCCAGGACGCCCGCGACGTCTTCGTCAACCAGGCCACCTTCGAGGCCATCGGCTACAAGATGGTGGACCTCATGGCCGAGCAGACTGGCGGCAAGGGCAAGTTCCTGGTTGTAACCGGCTCGCTCACCGCCCCGAACCAGGTAGCCTGGCTGAAGTACATGCGCGAGCGCATGAAGGAAAAGTACCCCGAGATGTCCATCGCCTCCGTCCAACCCGGCGAGGAGGACCTCCAGAAGGGCATCGACATAACCAAGAACTACCTCCAGGCGAACCCCGACACCGCCGGCGTCTTCGGCATCACCTCGGTGGCCCTGCCGGGCGCGGCTGAGGCAGTCAAGCAGATCGGTCGCCAGGGCGAGGTCGCCGTCACCGGCCTCTCGACCCCGAACGAGATGAAGCCGTACGTCAATGCGGGTGTCGTCGAGAAGTTCGCCCTCTGGAACACCGTGGACCTCGGCTACCTGGCGGTGTACGTCGCCAACGCCCAGGTCGAGGGTAACCTGCCCAAGTCGGGCACCTTCAAGGCCGGCCGGCTCGGCAAGGTCAAGATGCTCGCGCCCGACGAGGTACTTCTCGGCCCGCCGGTGGTCTTCTCGAAGGAGAACATAGACCAGTACGACTTCTAGCTAAGCACCGGCGCCTCCCTCACGAGAGGCGCCGGCGTTTTATCCGGAGAAGGAGGATAGAGCCTTGGACAGCACGGAAGGGCGGGCCTACGAGGTCCTTTCCGAGTCCCTCCCGGCCCGGGGAGTTGACGTTGACCGGGTAGAGGAGCGCCTGAGATCCCGGCGGCTGGAGACCCCGTCGTGGGGCTACGGCAACTCCGGCACGCGTTTCAAGGTGTTCCCGCAGCCGGGGGTACCGCGCGACCCCTTTGAGAAGTTCGCGGATGCCTCAGAAGTCCACCGCCTCACCGGTGTCTGCCCCTCTGTGGCCATACACATCCCTTGGGACAGGGTGGACGAATACGGGGAACTGCGGGAACGTGCCGAGGGCTTGGCGCTTAGCATCGGGGCCGTAAACCCCAACCTTTTTCAGGAAGAGGACTACAAGCTCGGAAGCGTCTGCAACCCCGACTTCGCGGTGCGCCGCATGGCCACTGATCATTTGCTGGAGTGTGTCGAGATCGGGCGCGAGGTGGGCTCGGACGTGCTCTCCTTATGGTTCGCCGACGGCACCAACTACGCCGGCCAGGACTCCTTCGGGGAGCGGCGCCACCGCATGCAGGAGTGCCTCTCGGAGACCTACGAGGCGATGCCCAAGAACATGCGTATGCTGCTTGAGTACAAGCCCTTCGAGCCAGCCTTCTACCATACCGACCTCTCCGACTGGGGCGCGGCACTCACCATGTGCCAGAGGCTCGGCGAGAGGGCTGAGGTGCTCGTGGATCTCGGGCATCACCTGCAGGGCACGAATATAGAGCACATAGTCGCGCTACTCTTGGACGAGAAGAGGCTCGGAGGCTTCCACTTCAACAACCGCAAGTACGCTGACGACGACCTCATCGTTGGCTCCGTCAATCCGTTCGAGCCCTTCTTGATCTATGTGGAGCTAGTGGAGGCCGAGGAGAGCACGCGCATCGACTACATGGTCGACCAGGCCCACAACGTAGAGGTCAAGATAGAGGCCATGATCCTGAGCATCACCAACCTCCAGGAGGCCTACGCGAAAGCTCTCCTGGTGGATCGTCGGGTGCTGAAAGAGGCCCGGCACTCGGGGGATGTCCTCAGGGCACACCGAACCTTGATCGATGCTTACGCGACCGACGTACGACTCCTGTGCGCCAAGGTGCGTGAAGACATAGGTGCTGCGGTGGACCCGATAGCTGCCTTCAAGCAGAGCGGGTACGCGGAGAGAGTCGCCAAGGAGCGCGCGGAGGGTGTCGGGGCCGGCTGGGGTTAGCCGGAGGGCTACGGTGCAAAGGCGACGATCGAGCGTCGCGCTAACGATGTAGCGAACGACGAGGGGAAGGTTTCGGAGGAAATGGAGACAAGGATACCAGGGGCCACAGAGAACCTGTGGGATACCCAGAGAACCGAGGGTCTCTCAGAGCTAGAGGTGCTCGCCTACCGCTCCAACCTGCTGGGCGCCGACCGCGTGGTGGCCAACTTTGGCGGAGGCAACACTTCTACTAAGGCGAAGGAAAAAAATCACGCCAGCCACGAAGTGGACGTCCTGTGGGTCAAGGGGTCCGGCACCGAGCTCGCGACCATAAGGGCCGAGCAGTTCACGGGGCTAAAGTTAGACGAGGTCCTGCCGCTCGAGGAACGAGTCGAGATGAGCGACGAGGAAATGGTCTCGTACCTCGCCGCCTGCCAGCTCAGACCCGACATGCCTCGCGGCTCCATAGAGACACTGCTGCACGCCTTCGTGCCCTACGCGCACGTGGACCACACTCACCCAGATGCGATCAACATGATCTGCTGCGCAGAAGGCGGCGAGGAGCTCGCTGCCGAGTGCTTCGGGGAAGAGGCGGTCTGGATCCCCTACATCCGCCCCGGCTTTACACTCAGCAAACAGGTGGGCGAGGCGGTGAGGAACAACCCTAACGCCCGCTTTATCCTGCTAGCCAAGCACGGGCTGGTCACCTGGGGCGAGACCCACGAGGAGAACTATGGGCGTACCATCGAGGCGATAAATCGCGCTGCCGAGTTCGTCGCGAGCAGAGCCGGGGAGCCTTTCGGCGGCAAAACCGTCGAACCGCTGTCTCCCGAGCGGAGGGAGGCGCTCCTCGCCGAGGTTTTGCCCCCTCTTCGGGGTGCGCTCTCGTCCGGGTCCGAGGAGGCTGCTCACAAGATCCTCCGCGTCGACTACACCTCAGAGGACGTCCTCGAGTTCGTCTGCGGACGCAACTCTAGGGAGCTCTCCCAGGTGGGGGCAGCCTGCCCCGACCACCTGGTGAGGACGAAGGTCAAGCCCCTGTGGGTTGACTTCGACCCACAGGAGGAGGGCGCAGAGGAACTGAAGGCGAAGCTGCTCGAGCGCACAGCGGGATACCGTCAGGAGTACGAGGAGTACTACGCGCGCAACCGAGAGAAAAACCCGCAGGGCGACGCGCGGATGTTCGACCCCAACCCGAGGGTCGTCCTGATACCCGGCGTCGGGCTCGTCGGGGCAGCGAACAACGCCAAGGAGGCCGCACTCTCTCGGGATTTCGCCTACAGGGCCATCAACGTCATGCGCGGCGCACACGCTCTTGGAGGCTACGTCTCACTAACCGAAGAGGAGTCCTACGACGTAGAGTACTGGCCCTTAGAACTCTACAAGCTCGCTCAGGCCCCGCCACCCAGGGAGCTCGCGGGCCGCGTCGCCTTCGTCACCGGAGGCGCCGGCGGCATCGGAAGCGCCGTCGCGACGTCCCTGGCTTCTGAGGGAGCGTGCGTCGTAACCTGCGACCTCGACGAAGAAGGCGCCAAAGAGGTCGCAGAGACGCTGCCGCAGCCCGGTATCGCGGTGAGGGCTGACGTTACCGACGAGGGCGAGGTGATCCGTGCCTACCGCCGGGCGATCCTCGAGTACGGGGGGGTCGACGTGGTGGTTTCCAACGCCGGTCTGGCCTCCTCCGCGCCGATCGAGGAGACGAGCGTCGAGATGTGGGACAAAAACCACGCGGTTCTGGCCAAGGGCTACTTTCTCGTCTCCCGTGAGGCGTTCAAGATCATGAAGGAGCAGGGCGTAGGTGGCAGCCTCATCTTCGTGGCCTCAAAGAACGCCATGGCCGCCGGCAAAAACGTCAGCGCATACTCTTCGGCCAAGGCGGCCGAGCTGCACCTGGCGCGGTGTTTGGCCGAAGAGGGAGGTCCTGAGCGCATCCGCGTCAATACGGTAAACCCCGACGCGGTCCTGAGCGGCTCGAGGATTTGGGGCTCCTCCTGGCGCGAGGAACGCGCCGCCGCCTACAGTATAAAGCCCGAGGACCTGGAAAAACACTACCGCCAGCGCAACGTGCTCAAGGTCAACGTGCTGCCCGAGAACATCGCCGACGCCGTGCTGCACTTCGCCTCCGAGGCGCGTTCCTCGAGGAGCACGGGCAACGTCCTCAACGTCGACGGCGGCGTGAAGGACTCTTATCCCCGCTAGGGAGAGCCGCGAAAGGAGTTGGGCTTGGATCACCTGGACCTGAGAAAGGAGATCGTACAGACCTGCCGTCGCATGAGCGCCTCAGGCCTCGTCGCCGGGACGGAAGGCAACGTGAGCGCGCGTACCCCCGAGGGTAACGTCCTCATCACTCCGAGCGGTCTCGACTATGCGGATACGGAGCCAGAGGATGTTGTGGTCGTCTCCCTCGACGGCGAGACCGCTCGAAGGAGCCTTCGAACCATCCGTCGAGACACCCATGCACACGGGTATCTACCGCTCGCGGCCCGAGACACTCGGTATAGTGCACACCCACGCCCGCTTCTCGACGACCCTAGCCTGCCTCAACTGGGAGATACCCCCGTTCACTACTTGCTCGCCGTGCTCTCGGACGAAGGACGGGTCCCGGTCGCCCGCTACGCCACGTTCGGAACAGAGAAGCTCGCCGGCAGCGCCGCCGAGGCCATCGGACGCGCCCACCGCACATGCGTGCTCCGTAACCACGGCACGATGGCTGTCGGCGCTACGGTGAGCGAGGCATACTCCCGCACCGAGCTCCTCGAACAGTTGGCCGAGATCTACTACCGCGCGCGTACGGCCGGCGAACGCGTTGTCCTGACCGCCGATGAGATGGCCGAGGTGGCGGCCACGATTCACGACTACGGCCAGTCCAAACCGTTGGCTGTGCGAGATAGTTGACGGTGATCGAGGTTATCGAGGTCGGGGTGAGCACCGCCCTTTGTCTCGCTGCAATCCCCTTTCGGTCGGCAGGGCTTGGTCGGCGCCAGATGCCGGGGCGCCAGCATTCGACCTGGTCCTCGAGGACGGGGTCCACAAGGTGGCTCCTGACCTGTTCGGCCTCGGGTGATCACGGCGACAAGCAACTTGCGGTCCGCGAGCCGGTGAACATAGGTTGCAGCGGGTTCGGGAGCACGGTGTGAGCGGACTATTGCTCGGCGTAGACGTCGGCACCTCGAGCACGAAGGGTGTCCTCGCGCAGCCCGACGGTGAGGTCGTCGCCACGGCTGAGAGACCCCATGAGCTCTCACTTCCCCGCCCCGGTTGGGCCGAGCACGACGCCGAAAGGGTGTGGTGGGCGGACTTCGTCTCCGTCTGCGAAGAGCTTCTCGGTAAGGCCGACGACCAGGTCGCCGCGGTCTGCACGAGCGGCATCGGAGCTTGTCTGTTGCCGGCTGACGAGGCGGGGCGACCATTGAGGCCGGCGATTCTCTACGGTATAGACACCCGGTCGGAGAAGGAGATCGGGGAGCTCAACGAGCGTTACGGGAAGGAGACGCTTCTCGCGCGTTGCGGCTCCTTGCTAACGACCCAAGCCGTCGGGCCGAAGCTCCTCTGGCTGCAGCGCTACGAACCCGAGGTCTGGGGGAAGACTCAGAAGCTTTTCATGGCGAACTCATTCATCGCGTGGCGGCTCACTGGCGAGTACGTGCTCGACCACCACTCGGCGAGCCAGTGCGATCCCCTCTACGATGTGCACTCTTACTGTTGGATTGAGGACTGGGCCGAAGAGGTCGCGCCGGGGCTGCCGCTTCCTCGTCTCCTTTGGCCCGCCGAGGTTGTGGGCGAGGTGACGCGGGAAGCATCCGCAGCGACCGGTCTCCCGGCGGGGACGCCCGTGGCCGCAGGCACTATAGACGCCTGGAGTGAGGGGGCAAGCGTCGGGGTGCAGAGCCCCGGCGACCTCATGCTCATGTACGGGACCACCATGTTCATCATCGAGGTGCTGAGGGAGCCGCTCCACCACCCCGGCCTCTGGGAGACGACCGGGATTTTGCCAGATACCCACAACTTGGCTGCCGGGATGGCGACCTCCGGAGCGCTCACCGGCTGGCTCAAGAAGATTTCCGGTGACCTTTCCTATGAGACGATGACCAAAGAGGCCGCGGCGGTTCCTCCTGGCTCCGACGCGCTCGTCGTGTTGCCGTACTTCGCCGGGGAGCGGACACCCCTCCAGGACCCCAAGGCGCGCGGTCTGATCTCCGGTCTCACTTTAAGCCACGGCCGCGGTCACCTGTACAGGGCGATGTTCGAGGCCACCGCCTACGGCGTGAGACACATCTTGGAGGCGATGCGGGAGGCCGGTGGAGGAGGGGAGAGGCTCGTCGCGGTCGGTGGCGGGACGAAGGGCGGCTTATGGACCCAGATTGTCTCCGACGTAACCGGCAGACCGCAGGACCTGCCAGAACAGACCATAGGGGCAAGCTACGGCGACGCGCTGCTGGCGGCACGCTCAGTCGGCCTCGTCGACTACGGCGCCGACTGGAGCAACATCGCCGTGATCGTCGAGCCGAGGGAGGAGAACGCGGAGATCTACGACGAGCTCTACCGGATATACCGTGATCTCTACCCGGCCACCCGCGAGCAGATGCACATTCTGGCCGACATGCAAGAATGAGACGGTGGGGTCGCCTGAAGGTGAGGTCGCGGCAACGGCTATTGACACCACTTCTGACACCACTCAGAACGCTACACGCAGAAACGACGGGCAACCGCCAGCAAAGAAAACGGCTTAGGTAAGCCGATTCTGCAACATCCGGCAACACTCGGAAACATAGGTCGGCGGATTGTGGCTCCGAAGGGCGCGGGTTCGAGTCCCGTCGGTCACCCTCCCAACAGCAACTTAGGTATGCTCTTGCGCCGCCAACACGGAAGCAGTATCGACCATATCCTTCCAGCCTATCCCAGGCCCGCTTCCCTGGCACGGATGATCGCCTCCGCACGGTCTGCCACCTGCAGCTTAGTGAAGATGTTGGAGACATAGTTTCCTACCGTCTTGGTGCTCAGCGACAGTTGCCTGGCGATTGAAGGGTTGGGGTGCCCTTGGGCGATAAGGTGCAGAATCTCGCGCTCGCGGTCGGTGAGCGTCGGGAAGGCCTGGGGTGGAGCTCCTCCTGGGGGAGAGGCCGCAAAGTAGGCTAGCACCCGGGTAGCGATAGCTGGGCTGAAGATCGCCTCGCCCCGGCCTACTGCGCGGATTGAGGCCAGCATCTCCTCCTCGTCTGAGTCCTTGAGGACGTATCCACGTGCCCCTGCCCTCAAGGCCATGAACACCGAGTCATCATCCTCGAAGAGCGTTACTACCAGAACGCGAACGCTCGGGCTCTCTTGGAGGATCCTTCGCGTGGCCTCTATGCCATTTACCTCAGGCATCTGCAGGTCCATCAAGATCACGTCGGGCTGCAGATCGGCGGCACGTACGACGGCCTCCTCGCCCGTTGCCACCTCGCCGACTACTTCGAACTCGGGTACCGAAGTGAGCAGGGAGATCATGCCCTTGCGGAAGAGGGGATGATCTTCGGCGATGAGGATACGTAGAGTCTCCAACCTTCTCACTCCTTGGGCAACGGTAGACGGACAAGCACCTGAGTACCACGCTTTGGGATAGACTGGACGACGCAACTCCCGCCCAGCTCAGAGGCCCGTTCGTGCATCGAGGAGAGTCCCACACCCGCGCTACGCTCCGCGGGAATACCAACGCCGTCGTCCACGATCTCCAGTGCCACATCTTCATTGACGGCGAGCCGCACGACGCTGGTCCGTGCCTGAGCATGACGTACTACGTTGGTAAGCGCCTCCTGTGTGATGCGGTAGACGGCTACTTCGACGGCCGCAGGGAGGCCGGGAAGGTCCTCAGGTGCCTCCACAGACACGTGCAGATGCTCACCTTCCGAGCCGTAGCGCTCGGCGAGGCGGCGTAGTGCTTCTGCGAGCCCCAGATCGTCGAGGGCTGGGGGTCTGAGGTCGTAGACCAGGTGCCGGATGTCAGCGATAGCCGAGCGGAGTTCGTCGCGTAGCTCTACCACGAGCTCCTCGGCGGCGTCAGGGTCGCGTGGGATGAGGCGCCGCAGAGTCCCGGCTTGGACGTTAAGCCCTGCAAGTTGTGCGCCCAGACCGTCATGTAGATCACGCCTGAGGCGACGGCGCTCCTCCTCCCTGGTTGCTACCAGCCGCTCGCGTGAGTGCTGCAGATCAGCCGTGAGCCTCACAGCGTGCACAGCTACCTCAGCCTGTCGAGCGAGGTCCTCTAGCAGATCGCGGTCGGCATCGGAGAACCCTTCTCCGGGTGCCCTGGGAGAGAGCACCAGTCGTCCTATCTCCTCCCTCTGATAGACCAGCGGCAGCGATTCCGGATCAGCCGAGGGCGACCCGTAAGCCACGGCTGTCCTGTACCCGTTGTCGTCCTTCAAGAGGATAGCCGCGTAGGGCAGCTTTAGAGCCTGGGCTATAGTCTCTACAACCGTCGGCAGCACTGCTTC
>Ga0126306_10000460_pt1 | contig 18746 bp, 23 predicted proteins | sample Plot27_FD_92592 | JGI IMG/M metagenome (GOLD analysis project Ga0126306, IMG submission 92592) | Serpentine soil microbial communities from UC McLaughlin Reserve, CA, USA - Plot27 | ecosystem: Environmental > Terrestrial > Soil > Grasslands | place: USA: UC McLaughlin Reserve, Lake County...
AAAACGAATGCGTCGGCCGCTACGAGCGCTACCTGGAACGGATGGGCATTTTGGTGGATCCGCAGATCAAGGTCGCGGCGCAGGAGACGATGCGCCGCGGGATCGCGGAAGCAGAGGCAGAGCCCCCCGCCGACGTGTCACTCGTGTTCGACCATGCGCACGTCGAGCCACTGCCGTCGTTCGAGGACGAGCTCCGGGAGCTGCGCGGTGGCTGAGCTGACGCTTCTCGAAGCGATCAACGACTGCTTCCATGTTGAGCTCGGCCGCGACCCGAACGTGATGGTCCTTGGCGAAGACGTGGGTCGCGCGGGCGGCGTGTTCCGTGCGACTGCTGGACTGCGCGATCGCTTCGGGCCGGATCGCTGCTTCGACACGCCGCTTGCGGAGGCCGGAATCATGGGCGCTGCGGTCGGGCTCTGCATGGCCGGCTGGAGGCCCGTCTGCGAGATGCAGTACGACGCGTTCTCGTACCCGTCGCTCGACCAGCTGATCACGCACGTGGGCCGCTACCACTGGCGCACCGGAGGGAAGATGCGGTTCCCGATCACGGTGCGCATGCCCTACGGCGGGGGCGTGCGAGCGCCTGAGCTGCACGACGACTCGCCTGAGGCGTACTACGTGCACACACCGGGCGTGAAGGTGGCGATCCCGTCGACGCCGGCCGACGCGAAGGGTCTCCTCGCGGCGGCGATCCGCTCCGACGATCCCGTCGTGCTCTTCGAGCCGAAGCTCCACTACCGGACGATGCGCGGCGACGTCCCCGAGGGAGAGCACGTGGTCGAGCTCGGCAAGGCCCGCCTCGCCCGCGAGGGCACCGACGTGTCGCTCGTCGCCTACGGTTCGATGGTTCCTCTCTGCGAGCAGGTCGCAGACGAGCTCGACGGCGAGTGCTCGTGCGAGGTGCTCGACGTACGCACGCTGAAGCCGCTCGACGAGGACGCACTGCTCGCGACCGCCGCGAAGACGGGCCGCGTGGTCGTGGTCCAGGAGGCACCGCGCACAGCCGGCTACGGCGCCGAGCTCGCTGCGGTGCTCGCGGAGAAGGCGATGCTCGACCTGCGCGGGCCCGTTCTCAGGGTGACGGGGTACGACGTCCCGTACCCGTACTGGCAGATCGAGGACGCCTACATGCCCTCCGCCGAGCGTGTCGCGAACGCCGTCCGGAAGCTGCTCGAATACTGAGCGACCCGCCCTACCGGATCGTCACCGAGCGTCTGGTCGTTCGTTGCTGGGAGCCTCGCGACGCGCCGCTCCTCAAGCAGGCGATAGACGCGAGTCTCGATCACCTGCGGCCGTGGATGCCGTGGGCCGACGACGAGCCGACGACGCTGGAGGACAAAGTCGCGCTGCTTCGCCGGTTCCGCGGCGGGTTCGACCTCGGCAACGACTTCGTCTACGGCATCTTCGACCGGGACGAGTCGCGGGTCGTCGGGGGCACCGGACTGCATAAGCGCATCGGCGACGATGCGTTCGAGATCGGCTACTGGATCCACGTCGACCGCGCGCGCGAGGGGCTCGTTACGGAGTCGACGGCGGCATTGACGCGGGTCGCGTTCGACCTCTGCGATGTCGACCGCGTCGAGATCAGAGTCGATCCCGAGAATGTGGCGAGCCTTGGTGTGCCGAGGAAGCTCGGGTACGTCGAGGAGGCGACGCTGCGGCGGCGCCTGCCCGGTCAGCGCGACGTCGTTGTCTGGACGCTCTTCAAGGACGAGTTTCCGTCCTCACCCGCCGCGACGGCGCCGCTCGAGGCTTACGACGCGACCGGGGTGCGGGTGGCGTGACAGAGCGGCTTCGCCTGTGGCTCGAGAGGGCCGGCGCCGGCTACCGGTTGCGCGATGCAGCGACCGAGCAACTCGTGCGGGAGGACGATCCGCGGATCCACGTCATCCCGGTCGCCGGCGTCAGCTACCGCCTCGACGACGTGCAGGCGGAAGGCTTCGCACCCGGACGGCGGCTCGCGCTCGTGCCGGAGCCGGACAATGAGCACGACCCGAACGCGATCGCGATCTGGGACGACGGCCGCCGCGTGCAGGCGGGGTACGTCCCCGCGGACCTGGCGCGCACACTGCGGGCGGGCGATTGGCAGGCGGTCTCGCTCAGAGAGTTCGCGGACGAGGGGCGGCGCGGAGGGCTGCGCGTGCTGCTCGCGCCCCGTGACGCGTGGATCGGGATCCCGCGCTCGTGATCCACGAGCTTCCGCTCGAGCGTCGCGTGCTCCACGGGCATTATTCCCGCGAGCTCCCTCCGGTCGTGTCGGCCGAGCCCGGCGACACGATCGCCTTCTCGTGCCCGAACTCGGGCTGGGAGTACGAGCATGGAGTTCGCTTCGAGCCGTACGACGAGGAGCTCGACGCGGGCCACGCGCTCGTCGGCCCCGTGGAGGTGCGCGGCGCGAAGGCCGGCGGCACGCTCGTCGTCCGTGTGCGCAGCGTCGTGCCCGGGCCCTGGGGCGTCACGCTCGCGCACGAGTCGAAGAAGATCGAGTGGCGGCTCGAGGACACTGACGTTCCGATCAGCGTCGACGGCGCGCTCTTCTCGGCTGGAGACGGTCACGCGGCTCAGGGCGACGTGAGGTGTCCGGCACGGCGATCGAGTGCCCCGTCGAGCGGGCGGAGTTGACGCTCGAGCTGTCCGACCTCGAGCTTCGCACGCCGATCGCCCGGACCGAGACGTCCTGGATCACGTTCGGCTTCTCGGAGGATCTCGACCTTGCGGCGGAGGAGGCGATGGCGACGATGCTCGATCTGATCGAGCGCAATCTCGGGCTCGACCGCTCGTACGCGCTCGCGCTCTCGAGCGTCGTCGTCGACCTGCGCGTGACCCAGATCGTGAACGGGGTCAAAGGCGTGCACGCAGTGCTCCGCGACGACGCGATCCGGTAGAACCTCGGCCGGTGGCCTACGAGTTCAAGCTGCCCGACCTCGGCGAGGGCCTGACCGAAGGCGAGATCGCGCGTTGGCTCGTCGCCGAGGGGCAGGAGATCGCGGAGGACGACCCGCTCGTCGAGATCCAGACCGACAAGACGACGGTCGAGATCCCGTCGCCGGCCGCCGGGGTCGTCTCTCGGATTCTCGCGGCCGAAGGCGACGTGGTTCCGGTCGGTAAGGTCATCGTGGTGATCGGCGATGGCTCCGCCGCCGTTGCCAACGATGAGGAGTTAGAGCAGCCGAGAGCCGACCTGGCCGTGGCCGAGCCGGCCGCGCCTCGGGACCTGGTCCCAAGACAGGCCGGAGAAGGACGGGTCAGGGCGACGCCGCTCGTGCGACGGCTCGCAGCTGAGCTGGGCGTCGAGCTCGAGAGCGTCGGAGGAACGGGGCCTCAAGGTCGTGTGACTGAAGAGGACGTGCGAGGTGCGGCCACGACCACGGACCTGGCCTCGGGCGGCCCCGAAGGACGGCGCGAGCGGTTGCGCGGCGTACGGCGGGTGATCGCGGAGCACATGACGCGCGCGCAGTCGATCCCCGCAGTGACGTGGGTCGAGGAGTGCGACTTCGCCAACGTCGAACTCGAGCGCCTCGTGCCGACGGTGCTCAAGGCGGTCGCGGCCTCGCTGCAAGAGTTTCCCGAGCTGAACGCGCGGCTCGACGGGGACGAGATCGTCTTTCTCGAGCGCTACGACCTCGGCGTCGCGATCGACACCGACCAGGGTCTTGTCGTGCCGGTCGCGCGCGACTGCGACTCGCGCTCGCTCGACGAGCTCGACGCGGACGTGCGCCGGCTGGCGGAGGGGGCGCGCGCAGGCACGCTGAAGCCGGAGGAGCTCCGCGGCTCGACGTTCACGGTGACGAGCGCCGGGAAGTTCGCGGGAACGTTCGTGACGCCGCTGATCAACCACCCCGAGGTCGGCATCCTCGGCATCCACCGGATCACCCAGCGACCGGTCGTGCGCGACGGGCAGATCGTGGCGCGCCCGATCGGGCAAGTGTCGGTCACGTTCGACCACCGCGTACTCGACGGGAAGCGCGCAGCCGAGTTCGGGCTCGACGTGATCGCGAAGCTGGAACGGCGAGGGCCCGGGTAAGCCCGGGCCCTCAGAAACGTCCTCTCGAATGCTTAGCTATCCGAGCTGGCCGCGGATCGCGCCGCCCAGGAACTCTGTCGTGTGGTAGTTGACGTAGTAGTTGCTCGGGTTGGCGCAGATCGCCGCGCCGAGCGCCGGGTTCGAGACCTCGCCACTCTGGATGATCTCCTCCGCGCTCGTCGGGCCGCCTTGGAACAAGCTCTGCACGACGGGGCCCGCCACGGTGGACGAGCCGATGTGGATGTGCCCGGCGACGAACGTTTCCCCAGCGGGGTTCACGATTTGCGTCTTGAACTCGATCGTCCCGTCGTTTCGCACCTTGATCTGGGTATGACCGAACGACGCAGCGGTCCTCGGGGGCACCTCATTCTCGGTGCGAAGCTGCGTGGTGGACACGCACATCGTCGCTTCGTCGTTCCCTTCCGGCCCTGCAACGGCTGTTGCCGTCAAACCCACGAACGTGGTCAGTCCTGCGATGAGGCCGACCAGTAGGTACTTCCTCATACGTGACTCCCTCCTCCCCTGGGTTCCCCAGTATCGAGCAAGGGTCCTTACCCGGAGGAGGGGGAATCGGATTCAGGCGGCTGCGGGAGCGGGCTGGAGCGGCGGAGGCTCGGGCAGGTGTGCCGCGAGCATGTGCTCGATCTTCGGGGCGCTGGCGCGGCCTTCGATCCTTCCTACCGCGCGCTTGCCCTTCACGAGCACGAGCGTCGGCACCACCTCGACCTTGAACTTGGCGGCGAGCTCGGGTCGAGCGTCGACGTCGACCCGCGTCGTCCGCAGGCGCTCGCGCTCCTTCCGGGCGAGGTGAGCGAGCAAGCTCTCCATTCGGCGCGCGGGGCCGGAGCGCTCACTCGTGAAGAAGACGAGCAGGGGTCTTGCGTCGTCGGTCACGCTTTTCTCTCCTCCTCGTTGCCGGGTCCGCAAAAATACAGTGGGGCTCCCGTTCTTCCCGCTTGACTGCCGGTTCAAACGGCGTCAGTACACTCAGACGGGTGGGAAACTGGTACTGGATCGGCGTCTGCGCGGGCCTCGGTGCGGCGCTCGGCGTCCTCTGGCTCGGAGTGCTCCGGGACGTCAGGGTCGCCCTTCCGGTCACCTTGGTCACCGCGGCGGCCGCAGGCTGGCCCTTCGCCGAGTGGTCGGGCGCGACTGCCGGCGCGGTCGGCGGCGTGCTCGGCGCAGTCGGTGCGACTCCGACGGTCCGCGGTGCGCTGGCGCGCGGCGGCACACGCGGCGGCACTGCGCTCCTCGTCGGAGTAGCGGCGCTCGTCCTCGCGGCGCTCTCGTTCGTACCGGTGCTCGGTTACCTCCTCGCGCTCGCGGTGCCAGTGCTCGGGCTTCGCGCACGCCGGCGCGCAGGCGAGCGCCATGCAGGTCTCCGGATCCTTGCCCGCGACTAAGGCCCTTCTGATCGTCATCGACGGGTTGACGCCTGCGATGTACGAAGACGCAGTCGAGCGGCGGACCGCGCCCGCGCTCGCCGAGCTACACGAGCGAGGCGAGTACCGGCGCGCGGCGACGGTGTTCCCGTCGCTGACTCCCGTCTGCCTCTCGTCGCTCGTGACCGGCGCCTACCCGGACGTGCACGAGATCCCGCACCTGGTCTGGTACCACCGGGGAGAGCAGCGGCTCGTCGAGTACGGCTCGTCGTTCGCCGCGCTCCGCCGCGCGGGCACCCGCCGCGGTATCCTCGACGCGATCTTCCACATGAACGAAGAGCACCTGTCGCGGAACGCGGTGACGCTCTACGAGACGGTCGAGGATGCGGGTCGCGTCGCGGCGGCTGTCAACATCATCTGCTACCGCGGTCGCACGCCACACGTTGCGCGCATCCCTGGAGTGACCAGAGCCGCGCATGGGCCGAAGCGGTTCTTCTACTTCAACCTCTTCGAGTCGGACGAGACCGGCGCGCCGTTCCGGCCGGGCGGGAGGCAGGCCGGCGGAAACGACCGGTACGCCGGCGCGGTCGGCCGGTGGCTCGTGACGCGCGACGGCTTCGATCTGCTCGTCTACTACCTGCCGGACTACGACTACGCGTCGCACGCCATCGGACCGGACTCCGCGCACGTCGCGCTCGAGCGAGCGGACGATGCGGTCCGCGCGCTGCTCGATGCGGCAGGCGGAGTCGACGCGTTGCTCGAGCGCTACGCGGTCGTGGTCTGCTCGGACCACGGCCAGACGCGCGTCGAGCGCCCTACGTCGCTGCACGGCTCGTTCGGCGGTGTCGACGACGTCGTCCTCACCGCGTCGAACCGGGCCGGGATGGTCTACGACCTCCGGGGTGGGCGCGCCCGGGAGCTGGCGCACCGACTCGACGGCGACCCTGCAGCTGAGACCGTGCTCTTCCGCGAGGACGGCGAGCTCGTCGCTCGCCGTGACGGGGGCGAAGGGCTCGACGTGCTCGCCGAGTATCCGGACGGCCTCGAACGCGCGACCGCTGCGTTGCACAACCCGAACAGCGGTGACGTGCTCGTGTCGGCCGCTCCGGGGTACGAGTTCACCGACCTCGCGGGTCGGCACCACGCCGGGGGTGGCAGTCACGGCTCGCTTCTCGCAGGAGACTCCGAGGTCCCGTTGCTCACGATCGGGCTCGGACCGGCGCCTGGAAGCATCACGGGAATCGCTCCGCTCCTGCTCGACCAGCTCGGTCTGGAGCGCCCTGCGTACGCGCGTGCGCTCAGCCATGCCTGACCGCTCGGACGAGCGGCGCCTGATGGTGGAGCAGCAGCTCAGAAGCCGCGACGTCGCGGACGAGCGAGTGCTCGCGGCGATGGAACGCGTCCCGCGCGACGTCTTCGTGCCGGAGGAGTACCGCGACCGCGCCTACGCCGACGCGGCCCTCCCGATCGGCTCAGGCCAGACGATCTCGCAGCCGTACATGGTGGCGCGCATCTGCGAAGCGCTGTCGCTCAACGGGAGCGAGCGCGTGCTGGACGTCGGGACCGGGTCGGGCTACCAGGCCGCGGTGCTCGCGGAGCTGGCCGGCGAAGTGCACACGATCGAGCGACTGCCGGAGCTTGCAGACCTCGCGCGTCGGCGGCTCGAAGAGGCCGGCTACGGCGGCCGTGTGCAGGTCCACGTCGGCGACGGCACCCTCGGGCTCCCCGAGCATGCGCCGTTCGGCGCGATCGCCGTCGCGGCCGCCGCGCCGGAGCTTCCGCCGAGCCTCTACGACCAGCTCGAGGCGCGCGGACGGCTCGTCGTGCCGGTCGGCAAGCGGCATGGCCAGCGGCTCCAGCTCGTCGTGCGGAGCCCGGAGGGCCCTGCAGTCGTCCGCTCGGTGTCCTGCCGCTTCGTGCCGTTGCTGGGCGAGGAGGGCTTCGCGGTTTGACCGCGGGCCCGACAAGGCAGACTCTTGCGTCGATGGGAGGGGTCTCGGCAGCGCACCTGCTCCGCCTTCCGGTTCGGGTGCATGGCATCGAGCTCGGCCGACCGGTCGACCTCGTGCTCGACCGCGCGCACACGCGGGTGCTCGGGTTCGAGGTGCTCTGCGGGGACGAGGAGCGGCGCTTCCTGCCGCTCGCGGTCGCGACGGTGCGCGAGACACAGCTCGAGCTCCGCTCGTCGCTTGGCCTCCTCGACGAAGCCGAGCTCGCCTTCTATACGAAGCGCGGCAGCACCTTCGCCGCGCTTCGGGGATGCGGCGTCGTTCGCGCGCGGGCGATGCTCGGCGAGCTCGCGGACCTGAAGCTCGCGGCGGACGGAACCATTGCCTCGGTCGTGGTTGCGACGCCGGACGGCCCCAAAGAGCTGGACTACGGTGCCGATGTGGCGCTCGTCGCCGCGCGCACGAACGTCCGCGCGGCTTCGTGAGCGGCTAGGCTCGCCCCCGTCGTGGAGCGCTCGTCCTCCGCCGGCTTCGCCGCCGCGCTGGCCCGCACGCGCGCTGGGCGCGCGCTGCGCCGCTCGCACAACTGGGTCCAGCTCGCGAAATTCACTGCGGTTGGGGCGAGCGGATACGTCGTCAACCTCGCAGTCTTCACCGCGCTCCTGCTCGGGGCAGATCTGGACCACCGTCTCGCCGCCGTGGGGTCGTTCCTCGTCGCGGTCACGAACAACTACACGTGGAACCGGCTCTGGACGTTCCACGGTCAGCGGGGACACGTCGCGTACCAGGGCGCGCGTTTCTTCGTCGTCGCGCTGCTCGCGCTGGTTGCGAACCTCGTCGCGCTCGAGGTGTTGATCGCACTCGGCCTGCCCGAGATCGCAGCCCAGGCGATCGCGATCGTGCTCGTGACGCCGATTAACTTCGTCGGCAACAAGCTCTGGACGTTTCGCAGGAACCGCTGAAGCAACTCCTCCGATACGGGCTGGTCGCGTTCGCGCTGTTCGCGCCTTGGCACGCGACGGCGGCGACGACGGCGACAACGCCGACCGGTCCGGAGTTCGACGGCGAGGGCAACCTCGTGCAGACGCCGTTCATCCCGGCGCCCGAGCCCGCGCGGCTGAGCGAGCAACGCGCCGAGCGCATCTTTCTCGCGCACCCGAAGGTGCGGGAGTGGCTCGACCGCTACCCGAAGCAGGGTCGCACGGTCGAGGCCGACTTCGACGACGAAGAGGCGGCCTGGCGGGTCAAGGTGTGGTGGGGGGAGGCCGGTCAGATCGCCGATGGCAAGGTCGACGACCGCTCGGGACTCGTGACGGAGTCCTGGACCGGCCCACAGGTTGCATGGAAGATGGCGCGCGGGGGCCCGGGCGCCTTCGGCGGCCGCGACATCAACAGGCCGCTCGTTTGGCTCGGCTTCTGCGTGCTCTTCCTGGTCGGGCTGGCAGACCTCCGGCGGCCGCTCTCGCTGCGCAACCTCGACCTGCTCGCGCTGCTCTCGTTCTCGGTGTCGCTCTGGTTCTTCAACCGCGGCGACGTCTTCACGAGCGTGCCGCTCGCCTATCCACCTCTTCTGTACGTGATCGCGCGAATGGCGTGGATCGGAACAACCGCGCGCCTCACGCCTGCACGCCCGGTTTGGCCCGTCTGGCTGCTGGTCGCCGGCGCGGTCTTCCTCGCCGGCTTTCGCATCGGTCTGAACGTCGAGACCTCGAACGTGATCGACGTCGGCTACGCGGGCGTGATCGGCGCAGACCGCATCGTCCACGGTGAGGCGCCGTACGGTCACATGCCGGAGCAGGGCAACCGCAAAGCGTGCGGGCCGGCCGATGCCGAGGGCGAGATCCGTGAGCGCGTGCAGACGAACGGGCGATGCGAGTCGTCGAACGAGCGGGGCGACACGTACGGGCCCGTCTCGTACCTCGCGTACGTCCCCGGCTACCTCATCTTCGGCTGGACGGGCAAGTGGGACGACCTTCCGGCGGCGCACTTCACGTCGATCGCGTTCGACATCCTCTGCATGCTCGACCTTGCACTGGTCGGCTGGCGCTTCGGCGGCCAACGGCTGGCGGCGACGCTGCCCTTCGCGTGGGTGGCGTACCCGTTCACGCAGTACGCGTCGAACTCGAACACGAACGACACGATCGTTCCGGCGCTGCTGGTCTTCGGCTTCTTCTTCGCGGCGCAACCGGCGCTGCGAGGCGGCTTCGCGGCGCTCGCCGGCTGGACGAAGTTCGCGGCGCTCGTCGTCGCCCCGCTCTGGGGGACCTATCCGCAGTGGAACACGCGGCGGGTAGCGCGCTACCTCGTCGGCTACCTCGCGGGCTTCGCGCTCGCGTTCTCGATCCTGCTCCTCGAGCCGAACGTGCTCGAGGCGGCACGAACGTTTTGGGACCGCACGCTCGGCTGGCAGCTCGGCCGCGAGTCGCCCTTCTCGATCTGGGACTGGGGGCAGTACCACGCGCGCGGCATCCCCGACCTCCACGTGCCGCACCAGGTCGTGAAGGCGCTCGTGCTCGCCGGTGCACTCGCGGCCGCGTTCGTTCCGCGCCGGAAGTCCCCGCTGCAGCTCGCCGCGCTGAGCGCCGCGTTGATCGCCGCGTTCGAGCTCGTGCTGACGCACTGGTTCTATCTCTACATCCCGTGGTTCTTCCCCTTCGCCGCCTTCGCACTGCTCGCCCGTGACCAGTCGGATCCCTGATCTCGCGCGGATCACGCTCGCGCTGCTGCTGTTCCTCGTCGCGTGGGGGCTGCTTCACGTCGGCTTCTACGAGCGCGACCAGATCGTCGACACGCCGGTCTACGAGAGCTACGGCGAGGCAATCGAAGCGGGCCAGGTCCCCTACCGCGACTTCGCGATCGAGTACCCGCCCGGCGCGCTGCCTATGTTCGTCTTGCCGGCACTCGCCGACTCCGACTTCCGCGTTGCCTTCGAGTGGCTGATGGCGCTGTGCGGCGGTGGGATCGTCGTCGCGGTTGCGCTCGCGGGGCGCCGCCTCGGCTTCGGCTTCGGAACGCTCGCCTTCGTCGCGCTCTCCCCGCTCGCAATCGGCTCTGTGATCCTGACGCGCTTCGATCTCTGGCCGGCAATGCTCGTCTCCTTCGCACTCGCCGCGCTCGTGCACGATCGGCTGCGGCTCGGTCACGGCCTGCTCGGCGCGGCGATCGCTGCGAAGCTGTACCCCGCCGTCCTGCTTCCGCTGACCGTCGCGTACGTGTGGCGCCGCCGCGGGCGACGAGACGCGCTCGCCTGCGCAGCACTCTCGGTCGGTGTCCCGCTCGCCGTGTACCTCCCGTTCGCCGTCCTCGCGCCTGAAGGGGTGGCGGACAGCGTCGGGCGGCAACTGTCGCGGCCGCTACAGATCGAAAGCCTGGGGTCCGCGCTCCTGCTCACCGCCCACGACCTCTTCGGGACCGGCGTCGAGATGCACTCGAGCCACGGATCGCAGAACCTCATTGGAACCAGCGCGGACGTGCTCGCGGTCGCGCTGTCGGTCGCACAGGTCGCGGTGCTCGTCTGGCTCTGGGTTCGGTTCGCGCGCGCGAGGGAGAACCCGTCGCCTGCGATGCTCGCCGTCTACGCCGCGACGGCCGTGACGGCCTTCGTCGCGCTCGGGAAGGTGCTTTCGCCTCAGTTCCTGATCTGGCTCGTCCCGGTTGTCGTCCTCGCCAGGCGCTGGAGCGCGAACGCGATGCTCGCCGCCGCCCTCGTGCTGACGCAGCTCTGGTTCCCATTCCGCTACTGGGACCTCGTGCGAGAGCTCGACCAACGGGTCTCGTGGCTCGTGCTCGCGCGGGACCTCGTCCTGGTGGCGCTGGTCGCGACGCTCGCGCGGGCGGTCAGGGAACCGGCACGCGAATCGACTCGCAGCGCGTAGCGCGACCGTCCGGGCCGCACTCGACGAGCACCCCCTCGATCCGCACGTCGCCCTGCGCCGTCTCGAAGCGAACCGGGACGCCGGTCCGCATGCGAGATATCGCCTGCGCCGCGGTCACGCCGATCACCGAGTCGTGCGGGCCGGTCATCCCGGCGTCCGTGAGTGCCGCAGTCCCGCCCGGCTGGACGCGGGCGTCGTTCGTCTGGATGTGCGTGTGCGTCCCCACGACCGCCGTCACGCGGCCGTCGAGCCAGCGTGCGAGCGCGACCTTCTCGCTCGTCGCCTCTGCATGCACATCGACGAAGATCACCGGTGCCTGCGCGCGCGCCTCTTCGACGAGGTCGTCGATCAGCTCGAACGGGCCGCACGCAACGTCCAGGAAGAGGCTGCCCATCACGTTGATCACGGCGACGGGGGTCTCGTCGCGCGCGTGCACGACCGTCAGCCCCCGGCCGGGCGCGTGCCGCGAGAGGTTGGCCGGCCGGACGACGCGCGGCTCGGAGTCGATCCACGGCGCGAGGTCGGGCCGCCGCCACGTGTGGTTGCCGAGCGTGATCGCGTCAGCGCCGAACTCGAGCAGCTTGCGCGCGAGCTTCGGCGTCAACCCGACGCCGTCGGCGGCGTTCTCGCCGTTCACGACGCAGACGTCGACGTCGAGCTCCGTCCGCAGGTCTTGAAGTCGTGTCTCGAGCGCCGTTCGACCAGGCACGCCGACGACATCTGCGACGAAGAGAATGTTCATCTCATCGACCGCGAAAAGTGCCCAGCACTTTTTGCGGCTGTCTCAGGGCAGAGCTAGGGCGGTAGCCGGAAAGACCTGCACGGTCACGTGGTTCCCGGCGTCCTGCGTGTAGCGCGCGAGCGCCTGGCGCTCGAGCCGCGAGAGGTCGAGCACCTCGCCGAGCCGGTTCCTCCCCGCCGCGACCGACGAGCCGACCGTCAGCGCTGGGTCGGCCGCGAGCCGTGTGATCGAGACGATGAGCGCGGGCGCGGCAAGCGGGCGGATGTCGATTCGCTTGCCCTGCGTCCGACCGTTGAGCACGTAGTCGGTGACCCCCGCGATCGTCCCGTCGACGGGCGAGTAGACGTCGGTGTCCGGGGCAGCGCCGACCGCGAGCGCCGAGGTCGACGACCCCGTGCCGCCCTGGAGCTGGTACCAGGTCATGCTCGAGTCACCGGAACCGAAGACGCGGTCGAAGAACCGTCCGATGAGGCCCTGGTTGCCTCGCCGCCCGAGCGGGTGGAGCGCGAGCGAACCCTGCGAGCCTCCGTGGTAGCCGATCGCCGTGACGCGGTTCTGCTCGATCGGCAACTGGAGGCGAAGCGCTCCCTGGGTCGAGACGACGAGCGGCTCCGGGGGCCCGGAGGGCAGCAAGCGGTTGGCCGGCGCGGGCGCCGTCCGCACGGCGGTCTGCGACCCGTCGGGGCCGAAAGCGGTCACGAGCAGCGTCACGACGCCGACCGCGGCGACGACGGTCAGCCCGGCGAAGCGGCGAAGCCGGTGCGCGGAGCGGCGCTGTGCCCTGCGGGCACGACGAGCGGGCCCAGGAGGCTGGGGCATCGCGGGGACGCTAACGGACGCTCGGCGCCGCTGCAAGGAAGGCGCCACCGACGGCGTTTGCAACAGACGCAAGAGCGGAGCGGCGGGGATTTCCTCCCAGAGATCGTGACGGTCGAGCGCGAGGTTGCCGTCTTCGGCGAAGGACCAGTCCCAGACCGGCCGCGGGGGCCGGCGGGAGCGCGCTGTACGATCGGATTCATGGCGGAAACGCCGCCTCCGGTCGTCGGCGGGAGCCGCCCGCCCACCCCGATCCAGATCCCGCGCTGGATCCAACTGGTCGGACTCCCGCTCGTGCTCTTGCTCGCCTGGGCGGTCGCCGGCGCGGTCCGTCACGCCGTCTTCCTCTTCCTCGTCGCCGCGATCGTGGCACTGCTCCTGAACCCGCTCGTGCGGGCGCTTGCGAGGGCCCGGATCCCGCGCGGCTTCGGGGTCGCGATCGTGTACTTGACCTTTGCCGCGGGGCTTGTCATCGCGGTGGTGGCCCTGGCGACCGTCGTCGTCGAGCAGTCCCAGAGCGCGTCGGACCGGATCGACGCCTACGTTACGAACGAGGACGGACGGACCGGCAACACCGCCGCCGAGCGCGACATCGATCGCCTCCAGGCCTGGCTCGACGACCACCGGCTCGGGCGGATCAGGATCGAGGAGGAGGGGCGCTCGTTCGTCGAAGGCCTCGACATCGAGCGCTCGACCCGCACGGCGATCGATTGGGCGGAGGGCGCGGCGCTCGGCATCTTCGCGTTCCTCTTCGGGCTCGTGCTCGTGCTCGTCGTGTCGATCTACATGCTCTTGGACTTCAACCGCCTGCACCATGCGCTGGACCGGCGGTTCCCGCCGCCGCCAGGGTCTCCTTCGCTGTTGCCGAGCGTCGAGGCGGCCGTGGGCGGCTACGTGAAGGGCCAGCTGCTCGTCTCCGCGATCATCGGGACGAGCGCCGGCGTGGCGCTGTGGCTGCTCGGGATGATCGGCTGGCTGCCAGCGGGCTTCGAGACGTACGCGATCCTCTTCGGAGCGTGGGTCGCAGTCGCCGAGCTGATCCCGTATCTCGGTCCCTGGCTCGGCGCGATCCCACCTGTCCTGTACGGCCTCATCGTCGACCCGGTCTCCGCGCTCTGGGTCGTACTGCTCTTCCTCGCGATCCATCAGATCGAAGGCCACATCGTGATCCCGAAGGTGATGGGGAGCGCGCTGCGGCTGCACCCGCTGCTCGTGATCTTCGGGCTGCTGGCGGGGGGCGAGATCTACGGCTTGCCGGGCGTCCTGGTCGCTCTGCCGACGCTCGCGGCCGCACGCGCGATCTGGGAGTTCTTCGGCGTCCGTGTCGCGCTCGAACGGTGGGAGTCCGGGACCGTCCCCGTCGAGGTCGAGCTCGAACCACCCAGGGCCGCTCGTCGTTGATCCACGCGCGCGGCGTCTCCCGGCGCTACGGCGCGCACGTCGCGCTGCACGAGACCGACTTCGACCTCGATGGTGGCGAGCTCGTTGCGCTCGTCGGTCCGAACGGCGCCGGCAAATCGACGCTGCTCTCCATGCTCGCGGGCGCGCTCGAGCCGTCGACGGGCAGCGTCGAGCGTCGGGTTGCGACCGGCTGGGCGCCGCAGCGGCCCTCGCTCTACACGAGACTCACGCCGAGTGAGAACGTGGAGCTGTTCGCGCGGCTCGCGGGTACCCGCGCAGCGGGCCTGGACCTTCCCGATCGGCCCGCCGCCGACCTTTCGGTCGGTCAGCGGCAGCGGCTGAACCTCGCGCTCGCCTTTCTCGGCGAGCCTCGGGCGTTGCTGCTCGACGAGCCCACCGCCGCGCTCGACGACGATCGGCGGTCCGAGCTCTGGCAGCGGGTGGCCGGGTTGTGCGCGGACGGCGGCGCAGTCGTCTTCGCGACGCAGCTGCAAGAAGAGACGAAGCGCGCCGACCGTGTGGTGCATCTCCACGCCGGCCACGTCGAGTGAGACGCGCGGCGCTCCTACTGCGGAAGGACCTGTGCGTGCTGCGCCGTTCGCCGCTGCTGCTCGCCGTGCTCGTCTCGTACCCGCTTCTGATCGCGCTGCTGCTCGCGCTCGTTGCGGGCTACGCGAACGCGAAGCCTCGGGTTGCGTTCGTCGACGACGACAACCTGCCGGAGACGGTCGAGATCGGCGGTCGCACGTTCCACATCGAGCGCACGATCCACCGCGTCAGTGACGACGTCGTCCTCGTGCCGCTCGATCGTGACGAGGCAGAGCAGCAGCTCCGGAACGGAAAGGTCGTCGCGATCGTCCGGGTACCGGCCGGGTTCATCGCTCAGCTGAAGGCGATGCAGCGCAGCCCACAGGTGGAGCTCGAGACGACGCGCGGCTTGCTCGCCTCGCGCGTCACGCAGCAGATGCAGGCGCTCGTGTACTCGCTGAACCGCGAGCTGCAGGACGCCTTCATCGACGCGAACCTCGAATACGTCGACCTGATCCTGCACGGCGGGCAGGGAACGTTCCTCGGGCGGCGCTTCGACGTGCTCGGGCTCGAGCGGGCGGAGAACCGTGTGCGCGACCCGGAGGTGCGCGAGTTCATCGAGGTCGCGCAGCTCGCGCTCGACCAGACCGACGACGCGCTGGAGGCGACCGCGAACCCGATCGAGCTCAAGATCAATCCAGCGGGCGGACGCACATGGGCGCTCTCCGCACAGGTCCAGGCGCACGCGCTCGCGCTCGTGACCACGTTCCTCGCGGCGGTCCTCGCCGCCGCCGCGCTCGCCGCGGAGCGCGACGAGCGGGTGATTCAGCGTCTCGCCCGCGGCCTCGCCTCGCTCGGCGAAGTGCTCGGATCGAAGGTCGCGCTCGCCGCGCTCGTTGCCGGCCTGCTCGGGCTCGGGGTCGCCGTCGCGTTCGGGGTTGCGGTCGAGGTCGCGGGGGTCGAGGGCGGCGAGCCCTGGTCGCGCGTGCCCGTGCTCTTCCCGGCGCTTCTCCTGGCCGGTGGAGTCGCGGGTGCCCTCGGGGCCCTTGTCGCGACGCTCGCGCGCGACGCCCGCTCGGCGACCCTCGTCGCGGTCCTCGTCGTCCTTCCGGTCGTCTTCATCGGGATCGTCCCGCGGGAGGCCGCGCCGGCGGCCGGGTGGGTGAGCGACGCGCTGCCGTTCGCGCACGAGGTGAGGCTCTTCGACGCGCTGCTCTACGAGACAAGCCCCTGGCGGACCGCGCTCGTCGAAGCGGCGTGGCTCGTCGCGATCGGGGTCGTCCTGGTCGCGGGAGCCCGGGCGCTGATGCGAAGATTGACGGCGTGAGCGCTTTTCCGAACACCCGCCTGCGCAGGCTTCGCCGGACCGGCGCGCTTCGCTCACTGGTGCGCGAGACGCGGCTCGACCTCGACGACTTCGTCCAGCCGCTCTTCGTCGGCCCGGACACGCGCGAGAACGCCGAGCTGCCGCCCATGGGTCGCTTCTCCGTCGCCGACCTCTCGGGTGAGGTCGAGGAGCTCGCGCAGCTCGGCGTCTCGGCGGTGATCCTGTTCGGGATCCCGGACGAGAAGGACGAGGAGGGCTCCGGGGCCTGGGACGAGGACGGAGTCGTGCAGCGCGCGCTTCGGGAATTGCGGCCGCGGTTCCCCGACCTCCTGTTGCTCACTGACGTGTGCCTCTGCGAGTACACGTCGCACGGGCACTGCGGCGTGATTCGCGACGGCGAGGTCGCGAACGACGAGTCGCTCGAGCTGATCGCACGCGCGGCGGTCTCGCACGTCGAGGCCGGCGCGGACGCCGTCTGCCCGAGCGACATGATGGACGGCCGCGTCGCGGCGATCCGCGAGCAGCTTCCTGAGACGCCGATCCTCGCGTACTCGGCGAAGTACGCCTCCGCGTTCTACGGGCCGTTCCGCGAGGCAGCCGAGTCGACGCCGTCGTTCGGCGACCGTCGCTCGTACCAGATGGACCCAGCCAACGTCCGCGAGGCGCTGCGCGAGTGCGAGCTCGACCTCGCCGAGGGCGCCGACGCGATCATGGTCAAGCCCGCGCTGCCGTACCTCGACGTGGTCCGCGCGGTGCGGGAGCGGTTCGACGCCCCGGTTGCGGCGTACAACGTCTCCGGCGAGTACGCGATGGTGAAGGCCGGCGCGCGGCACGGCTGGCTCGACGAGCGCGCCGCTGCGATCGAGTCGCTGACCGCGATCAAGCGCGCGGGCGCCGACCTCGTCGTCTCCTACTGGACGAAAGAGCTGGCGTCGTGGCGCTAGGCACCCGTTCGGCGCTCTTCACCCGCGCGCGCCGCCTGATCCCCGGCGGCGTCAACTCGCCCGTGCGTGCGTGGCGTGCCGTCGGCCGCGACGACCCGTTCTTCGTCGCGCGCGGGGAGGGCGCGTACCTCGAGGACGTCGAGGGGAGGCGCTACGTCGATTGGGTGATGTCGTGGGGCGCGCTCGTGTTCGGGCACGCTGACCCCGAGACCGTCGAGGCGATCACGGACGCGGTGCGCGACGGCACGAGTTTCGGTGCGCCCACCGAACGGGAGGTTGAGTTAGCCGAGGAAATTGCTGACGCAATTTCCTCGGTGGAGATGGTCAGGCTCGTCTCGTCAGGGACCGAGGCTGCGATGAGCGCGATTCGCGTCGCCCGCGCGTTCACCGCCCGCGACCGGATCCTCAAGTTCGAGGGCGGCTACCACGGACACTCCGACGCGCTGCTCGTCTCCGCCGGTTCCGGGCTCGCGACCCTCGGGCTCCCGTCGAGCGCGGGCGTGACGACGGGCGCCGCGCGCGACACGATCGTCACGCCGTACAACGACATCGACGCCGCGGCCGCAGCCGTCGCGCAGTACGGCGAAGGGCTCGCGGCGATCATCGTTGAGCCAGTCGCGGGAAACCTCGGCGTCGTCCCGCCGGCCGAGGGCTTTCTCGAGGCGCTCCGCGCGCTCTGTGACGCGTCCGGAGCGCTGTTGATCTTCGACGAGGTGATCACCGGCTTCCGCGTCGCGCGCGGCGGCGCCCAGGAGCGGTTCGGCGTGAAGCCGGACCTCACGATCCTCGGCAAGATCGTCGGCGGCGGGCTGCCGCTCGCCGCGTTCGGCGGTCGCGCCGACGCGATGGAGCGCCTTGCACCCGGCGGCGACGTCTATCAGGCCGGCACGCTCTCCGGCAACCCGCTCGCGACCGCGGCAGGGCTCTCGGTGCTCAGGCGGCTGCGCGACCCGGCCGTGTACGACGAGCTCGAGGCGAGGGCCGCGAAGCTCGAGCGCGGACTGAGCGCGTTCGGGAAGGTGCAACGCGTCGGCGCGATGCTGACGCTCTTCCGACCGGGGTACGACGAGCTGTTTCGGGGTCTCGTGGCCCGCGGGGTGTACGTGGCGCCCTCGCAGTACGAGGCGATGTTCGTCTCGCTCGCGCACGGCGACGATGAGATCGAGCTGACCGTGGAGGCGGCCCGTGATGCTCTGGCAGACGATCGCGGCTGAGGCCGAGCGCGAAAGCCCGCTCTGGGGCGACGCGCTCCGCGACGATCCCGACCACGAGGCGGTGTTCTCCCCGCTCGCCGGAGACCGGTACGCGCTCGGGCTCGAGACGATCTACGAGGGCTACCTCGTGCACTACGGGACGCCGCGCCTGTTCGATCCGCAGGATCCCGACATCGCGCTCTTGCTCGGCGACTACCTCTACGCACATGGGCTCGTGCGGGTCGCAGAGCTCGGCGACGTCGAAGCGATCCGCGAGCTCGCCGAGCTGATCTCGCGCTGTGCGCACCTGCGCGCCGAGGGTGCGCCTGGGGACGGGGAGGTCTGGGCCGACACGGCTGCGCGCCTCGGCGGGAACGGCGGCGACCCGTCGGTGCGTGAGGGCGCACTCGCCGCGCACGCCCGCCTGGTTGGATAGATTCCTGCGCTGTGAGCATGCTCACAGCGATCCTCCCGCTGTTCGAGGCCGTGCACGACGCTGCCGAGGAGGGCCAGAAGGTGATCACGGCGATGCTGATCGTCGGGCTCGTCTTCATCGGCGTGATCG
>Ga0126306_10000461_pt1 | contig 18730 bp, 19 predicted proteins | sample Plot27_FD_92592 | JGI IMG/M metagenome (GOLD analysis project Ga0126306, IMG submission 92592) | Serpentine soil microbial communities from UC McLaughlin Reserve, CA, USA - Plot27 | ecosystem: Environmental > Terrestrial > Soil > Grasslands | place: USA: UC McLaughlin Reserve, Lake County...
AGGACTTCCTCTAATCCGTCTCGTACGGGTCCGGCGGCGGCAGCTCGCCATCGGGCGCGCCGTCCTCCGAGACCTCGTCCTCGGATCCCTTGGTCGGATACGCGCTCTCCGGGTGGCGGCCGCCCTCCTCGGCCCGGTCCGGGTCGCCGCCGGCGCCGGGCACGGTCGCGTCGGCCACCTTCGCATCCCAGTCCTTACGGGCCTCGTCGATGTGCTCGCCGACGCGCTCGGAGCGCTCCTCCATGTCGGCCAGCTCGCGCTCGGCCGCTTTCGCCTGCTGCTCGTGATCCTCCGTCATGCGTCGTCCTCTACCCGTTCCTCGGACTCCGCGCGCTCGTCGAGCTTCTCGCGCAGGTACTCGGCCCGCTCCGCCCGGCGCTCGTGCTGGCGCTCCTCGTCTGCCTGCTCGGCCCCGCGCGCACGCGCACGCTCGTCGCGCTCGCGCCGGATCTGCTCGACGCGCAGCTCCTCGGTCTCCGGATCGGCCACGGCGCGAGCGTAGCGCGGCCAGCGCCCGGCGGTCAGCCCGGCTCGCCGGCCGGTCCCTCGTCGGATCGGGCCTCGCCCGCCTCGAACCGCAGCTCGTTGACCACGGCGCCCGCCAGCAGTATCAGCGCGAGCGCATAGAACCAGACGAGCATGATCAGGACGAACACGAACGACGTGCCGACCCGCAGCGAGGTCACGTTGGAGAGGTACAGCGGGAAGGCGTAGTCGACGATGCCCATCGCGACCAGCGCGCCGAGCGCGCCCGGCCAGACGCAGCGCCACGGAATGCTGCCGCGCGGCACGCGCCAGTAGACGAGGCAGAGGATCCCGAACAGCAGGAGCAGACCGCCCGCGAGCGACAGCCCGTATACGACCCCGCGCACCTCGCCGAGCCCGAACGGCAGGTCGGCGCGATGCCCCACGGCGAGCCCCTGCAGCGCCGGAATGCTGACGCTCGCGACGAAGAACAGCAGCACGACCCCGAGCATCCCGAACGCGAACAGCTTCTGGCCGACCCAGGAACGGCACTCGCGGCGGTAGATACGGCAGAACGCGGTGTCGAGCGCTCCCCAGAACGAGCTCGAGAACCAAGCGGCCGCGACGATCGCGAGGATGCCGACGGTCGTGGAGGATTCGCGCACGCGGCGCAGGCCGTCCAGCAGCGTCGAGTCGGCGGCGTCGGGGAACAGCCGCTGCAGGTCCTCCACCACCGAGGACTCGACGTCCTCGGAGGCCAGGATCCGCCCGCCGACGAACAGGCCGACCAGCGCGAGCGGGAACACCGACAGCAGCAGGTTGTAGGCGACCATCGCCGCCATCCCGGTCAGGTTGTCCTCGTAGGCCTTGCGCCAGAAGCTCGCGAACGGGCGCCACATCGGGGGGACTATGCCCGGACCTCCGGCCGACAGGTCCGATAGCCGCGGCGGCGCCGATGCGCGACGATCACGGCATGGAGCAAAGGATCAGCCTCATCACACTGGGCGTGGCGGACCTCGGCCGCGCGATGGACTTCTACGAGGCGATGGGCTGGCAGGGCAGCTCGCCCGACGGCGACGTCGCGTTCTACCAGGCGGGCGGCATGGTGTTCGCGCTGTGGGACCGCGCCAAGCTGGCGCAGGACAGCGGCGTCACCGACTCCGGCGGCTGGGGCGGGATGACCTTGGCGCACAACGTCCGCTCCCCCGCCGAGGTCGACGCCGTGATCGACCAGGTCGAGCCCGCCGGCGGCCGAGTCGTGCGCGCGGGCGCCGAGATGTCCTGGGGCGGCTACTCGGGCGCCTTCTGCGATCCGGACGGGCACCCGTGGGAGGTCGCGCACAACCCGCGCTGGACGATCGACGAGGAGGGCCGCGTGCTGCTGCCGTGATCAGCCGCGCGCCAGGCCGAGCGGCGGAGCAAGCTCGCGACAGCGCCATCCGGACATCGTAGATGTGGCGTTCGGGTGCGACGATCCACGCCGGCCTGAGTGTCACGTCCCAGCGCGGACGGGTACCGTCTAGTTCGGTACCCCCTTTGTCCGAGCACCTGAGAGCCTCGAGGAGCAGACGCTGATGGCCCCCTCCCCGTTCCGGCGCCGGAAGGCCGCCAAGACCATGCGCAACCTCGCCCTCGCCGAGGCCGCGCTTGCGCTCGCCAAGGACCGCGTCGGGCACGGCGGACGCCGGCCGAACCGCAAGCTGCTCCTGATCGGCGGCGCGATCGCCGCCGCCGGAACCGCCGCGCTGCTCAAGCGCGACAAGGTCGCGGGCCTGCTGCCGTCGCGCTCCGGCGAGCCCGCGCCGCCGCAGCCGTCCAACTACGATGCGCCCGGCCCCGTCGCGAACACGGCGACGCCGGTTCCGGCGCCTGACCCACACGGCGTGCCACCGGCGAAGATCGACGAGGCGGCCGAGGAATCCGCGGCGGCGGCCGAGGCGGGAGCGATCGGCGGCACGTCCTCGGAGTACGCCGGCCGCGAGCCGGGCGAGCGGGCCGGCGAAGCGCAGCGCCCGCTGGCCGAGGCCGGCGAGGGCGAGGCGGAGGGCCGGGAGCAGGCCGAGGCGGCGCTGGCGGACAACGCGACCTACCGCGACGCCGGCAAGACCGAGGCCGAGCGCCAGATCGAGGACACGATCGAGCAGGCGGACCAGCCACAGGCCGGCGAGACGCCGGAGCCGCTCGCGTCCGAGGAGGCCGGTCGCGCCTCGGCCGCGACCGGCGCCCAGCAGCCCGGCGCCGACGAGATGCTCGTGCCGCCGGAAATCCAGGCAACCGACGAGACGTCCGCCGACACACCTGGCGGCGGCATCTCCGGCCGACCGTTCGCCGGGCTCGACCAGGATCAGTCGGAGACCGAGCGCCAGGGCAAGCCGGAGGACAAGCGGGAGGACGACTCCGACGCCGACGACGGGCGCACGTGGTCGGGGCGCTCGGTCAACCCGTAGCAAGAGCGTGAAGACCGGCTCTGGGGCCGCCTTCTATCAGCGCGACGGCGACGCCTTCATCCCCTCCGAGCTCACGCGCGGGCCATGGGACCCGCGCGCGCAGCACGCCGGACCGCCGTCCGCGCTGCTCGGGAGCGCAGTCGAGGCCGAGGGCACGCTGATCGGCCGGATCACGATCGAGGTATTGCGGCCCGTTCCACTCGCCCCGCTGGAGGTCGCGAGCGAGGTCGTCCGGCCGGGTCGCAACGTCGAGCTCGTCGAGGCGGCGATGACCGCGGCGGGCGCCGACCCGCGCCCGGTCGCACGAGCGGTCGCGTGGCGGCTGCGGACCGACGGGGGTGTCGCGAGCCTGGACGCCGGCCTGCCGCCGCCGGCGCCGGAAGCCGGCCGCGAGCGCCCGTTCTTCGCGACCGGCGAGGAGATCGGCTACCACACGGCGATGGACTACCGGTTCCTCGACGGGGCGTTCATCGAGCCGGGACCGGCGCGCGTGTGGCTGCGCATGCGCCAGCCGCTCGTCGCCGGCGAGCCCACCTCACCGCTGGCGCGCGTACTCGTCGCCGCCGACTCGGGCAACGGCGTCAGCGCCGCGCTCGACTACAGGCGCCATCTGTTCATCAACACCGAGCTGACGGTCCACCTCGTGCGCGAGCCGGCGGGGGAGTGGGTGCATCTCGACGCGGTCACCTACGTCGGCCCGCACGGCATCGGGCTCGCGGAGAGCGTGCTGTGGGACGAGACCGGGCGCCTGGGCAGCGCCGCTCAGACGCTGCTGGTGCGCCGCCGCTGATCCGGGCAAGACGTAGGTGATCGCGGCCCGGGCGCCGAATTCGTCCTGGATGCGGTTCCCACATCGGCCACAATACGAGTGACCCTATGAGCACGCTCGTGGGCATGTGCCTCAACGGCCGCTACCGGCTGGACGCCCAGATCGGCGCCGGCGGCATGTCGACGGTCTACCGGGCCTTCGACGTCACGCTCGAGCGCCGCGTCGCCGTGAAGCTCATGCATCGGGAGATCGCTTCGGACTCCGACCAGCTCGAGCGCTTCCGGCGCGAGGCGCGCTCGGTGGCCCAGCTCAGCCACCCGCACATCGTGGGCGTGATCGACGCGGGCGAGGAGGACGGCCGGCCCTACATCGTGTTCGAGTATGTCGAGGGCGAGACGCTCAAGGACCGGATCCGGCGCATGGGGCGGCTGCCGGTCGACGAGGCGATCGCCTACGCGATCGAGATCGCCCGCGCGCTGGGCGCCGCCCATGCGCGCGGGATCGTGCACCGTGACATCAAGCCGCAGAACGTGCTCGTCGACGAGGAGGGCTCGGCCAAGGTCACCGACTTCGGCATCGCCCGCTCGCTCGACGAGGAGGGACTGACGGCGGACGGCCGCGTGCTCGGGACGACGGACTACGTCTCCCCCGAGCAGGCGCTCGGCCACGACGTCGACGGTCAGTCCGACATCTACTCGCTCGGCGTCGTGCTGTACGAGATGCTCACCGGCGACGTGCCGTTCCACGGCGAGAACCAGGTCTCGGTCGCGATGAAGCACGTGCGCGAGGACCTGCCCGACGTGCAGGTGATGCGGCCGGAGGTCTCCGCCCGGCTGGCGGCGGTGCTCGACCGCATGACCGACAAGGACCTCCCCCAGCGCCATCGCGACGCGGCCGGCGTCGAGCTCGACCTCGAGGATGCGCTCGCCGCCGAGGCGTCGCGCACCGGCACCTCGACCGGCGAGGCCACGGCCGTGCTGCGCACGCTGCCCGCGGACGCGCGCCGCCGGCTCCCGCTGCGGCTGCGGCTGCGCGTGCCGGTGCTGCTGCTGATCCTGATGATCGCCGTCGCCGGCGCGGTGCTCTACGTGCTGTTCGACCAGGCCGCGGAGCGCGCCCAGAAGGGCACGGGTACCGGCGTCACGAAGGCCGCGCCGGGCGAGCGGATCGTCTCGGTCAAGCGCACCTCCGCAAGCGACTACGACCCGCTCGGCGACGACAAGGCCGAGCACTCCGACCAGGCGCGGCTCGCGGTCGACCAGGACACCGGCACCGCGTGGACGACCGAGAGCTACACGAGCAAGGTGCTGACCAAGCCGACCGGCGAATCGCCCGGCGTCGGCCTGTACGTGGACGCGGAGCCGTCGGTCAACGGCCGCCGCCTGGAGATCCAGACACCGGAGCCGGGCTGGAAGATGGAGCTGTACGCCACGCGCTCCGAGCCGCCGGAGAGCTGGCCCGACAACAGCTGGACGCGCGTCGGGGGCGACACCGTGGACAAGCGCAAGCAGTCCTTCAAGCTCGAGACCGGCGACCGCCGCTACCGCTACTACCTCGTCTGGATCACCGCGCTCCCGCCCGACGAGGACCAGGTCGCGATCACTCAGCTGACGCTCTCCGCGCCGAAGGAGTAGGGCTCCGCGGAATCGCGGGGCGCTTCAATAGGCGTGACCGCGCTCCGCGCTGTGGCGCTCCAGCGCCAGCTGCAGCAGCCGGTCGCAGGCCTGCGGCCACGGCACGCCCGCGGCCTCCCAGAGCTTCGGGAACGCGGACGTCGGCGTCATCCCCGGCAGCGTGTTGAGCTCGTTGACGAGCACGCGGCCGCCGTCCTCGACGAAGAAGTCGACCCGCGCGAGGCCGGCGCAGCCGACGCGCAGGAAGGTCTCGACGGCAAGCCGGCGCACGTCGGCGGCCGCATCCTCGGCGATCGCGGCGGGCACGCGCAGCTCCACGCCGCCATCGGAGTACTTGGCCTCGTAGTCGTACCACTCGGCGCCCTTGAGCAGCACGACCTCGCCGGGCACGGAGGCCTCGGCCCGATGGAGGCCCATCACGGCGCACTCGACCTCGGTGCCGGCGCTGAACGCCTCGGCGATCACCAGCGGGTCGTGCGCGAACGCGCCGTCGAGCGCCCCATCGAGCTCCGCCGGTTCGCGCACCTTCGCGATCCCGACCGACGAGCCCAACCGCGCGGGCTTCACGAACAGCGGCATCCCCAGCCGCGCGACCTCCGCGCGCACCTCGTCCGGTGCGCGGCGCCAGCGCGGCTCGCGCACGGCGGCGTAGTCGACCTGCGGCACGCCGGCCGCCGCCAGCACGTCCTTGAACACGATCTTGTCCATGCACAGCGAGGAGGCGAGCACGCCCGCGCCGACGTAGGGCACGTCGAGCAGCTCGAGCAGCCCCTGCACCGTGCCGTCCTCGCCGAACGGGCCGTGCAGGACCGGGAAGGCGACGTCAGCGCCGAGCAGCCCGCCGCCCGGCACGAGCGCCAACGGCTCGCCGTCGGGCCCGCGCCAGCCGCCGTCGCGCTCGAGCAGCACGGGCACGACCTCGTGCCCGGCAGCCGCGACCCCCGCGATCGCCGACTCCGCGGACGCGAGCGAGACCGCGTGCTCGGACGAGCGGCCGCCGCGCAGCACGGCGACCCTCACGGCGCCTCCGGCGTCGCGGTCGCATCCGGGACCGCGTCGGGCTCGAAGCGGCCGACCGTGATCGTGACCTCCGCGCCCTCGCGGCGCGGCGTCTCCGGTTCCGGGTCCTGCTCGAGCACGATCCCGTCCTCGTCGGGCGCCGCGGCGGGCGCCTCCTCGACCCTGACCTCGAAGCCGGCGTCCTCGAGCGTCCTGACCGCGTCGTCCTCGGTCGCGTCGATCACGCCGGGTACCGGCACCTCGGACGGTGCCTTGGCGACCACGAGCTCGACCGTGCTTCCCTTCGCGACCTGCGTCCCCGCGCTCGGGTCCTGCTCCAGCACCGTGCCGGGATCCGCGTTCGCCGACTCGCGCTCGGTCACCGCCGGCTCGAGGTCCGCGTTTCGCAGCAGCCGCTCGGCCTCCTCCCGCGTCCTGCCGGCGACATCCGGCACGGCGACCTTCTCCTTGCCGCGCGACACGATCAGCGTCACGGTCGACCCCTTGCGCACGGTCGACCCCTCCGGCGGCGCCGTCTCGATCACCCGGCCGGATCTCACCGTGTCGGAGAACTCGCGCCGCTGGTCGGACTTGAAGCCGGCGTCGCGCAGCTTGTCGCCCGCCTCGTCCGCCGGCAGCCCCTGCACGACCGGCACGGCGGCCTCGCCGGGGCCGCTGGAGACCGTGATCGTGACGAGCGATCCCTCGTCGGCCTCGGTGCCGGGATCCGGGCGCTGGCCGGCGACACGGTCCTGCGGCACGGTGTCGGACTGGATCGGCACGACGTCGACCTCGAAGCCGCTGCTCTGGAGGGTCTGCGCCGCCGTGCCCGAGCGCTTGCCGACAACGTCCGGCACGCGCACCTGCTCGGGCGAGAGCAGCATCCAGGCGCCGACCGCAAGCGCCGCGAGCGCCAGCAGGACGAGCGCGATCAGCGCGATCCGGCGCCGGTTGCGCCGGTCCTCCTCCTCGAGCGCCTCGACCGGATCGTCGGCGGCGGCGACGGTCTCCACGTACCGGCCCGCCATCGCCGACTCCAGCGCCGCGATGAACGCGTCGGCGTCCTGGAAGCGCTCCCCGGGCTGCTTGCGCAGGGCCCGCACGACGACGGCGTCGAGCGCAGGCGGCACGGCGGGGTTGACCTGCCCCGGCGGGACCGGTTCCTCGGAGATCTGCTTGAGCGCGATCGTGACGGGAGAGTCGGCGTCGAACGGCGGCGCGCCGGCGAGCAGCTCGTACAGCACGATCCCGATCGAGTAGAGGTCGGCGCGCGCGTCGACGGGGTGGCCCTGGGCCTGCTCGGGCGAGAGGTACTGCGCCGTGCCCATGATCGCGCCTGTCTCGGTCATCTCGGACGCGCCGGCGCGGGCGATCCCGAAGTCGGTGACCTTGGCGCGGCCCTCGTCATCGACGATCACGTTGTGCGGCTTGATGTCCCGGTGCACGACGCCGCGCCGGTGCGCGAAGCGGGCCGCCTTCAGGATCTGGGCGACGAGATCGGCCGCGAGCGCCGGCTCGAGCGCGCCGTGTTCGCGCACGACCTGCTTGAGGTTGCGGCCGTGCAGGAACTCCATCGCGATGTAGTAGGTGCCGTCCCACTCGCCGCGGTCGAAGACCTGCACGACGTTGGGATGCTGCAGCCCGGCCGCGGCCGAGGCCTCGCGGCGGAAGCGCTCGACGAACTCCGAGTCCTCGGCGTAGCGCCGGTAGAGCACCTTGAGCGCAACCTCGCGCCCGAGCTGGGTGTCCTCGGCGCAGTACACATCGGCCATGCCGCCGGAGCCGAGCCGGCGGATGATGCGGTAGCGGCCGTCGACCATCGTGTCGGGGGCGATCACCGGCATGCCTACTGCCCCAGCGCCTGCAGGACGGCCTTCGCGATCGGGGCGGCCGTGGTGCCGCCGGTCCCGCCCTGGAAGCGCTCGAGGGTGACCGCGACGGCCACCTCCGGCGTAAAGCACATGAACCACGGCTGGTTCAGGCCGCTCGTGTTCAGCTCGGCCGTGCCGGTCTTGCCCGCGACATCGACCCCCTCGAGCGCGGCGGCGGTGCCGGTGCCCTCGCGCACCACCTGCTTCATCATCACGGTCAGGTCGCGCGCCGTCTGGCTCGAGATCACCTGCGCGGCCTCCTCGGGCTCGACCTCGTCGACGGTGCGCCCGTCGGGATCGACGGACTTGGCCATGATGTGCGGCTCCAGGCGCACGCCGCCGTTGCCGATCGTCTGAGCGACGGACGCCATCTGCAGCGGCGTGGCGAACAGGTCGCCCTGCCCGATCGCCACGCGTCCGACGTCGACCGAGTTCGCGGTCATCTTCACCAGCTCGCCGCGCTTGCGCACGCCCGAAGCCGTCATCTGCTGGTCGGGATAGTCCATCGGCGGCTCCGCGTAGAAGCCGAAGCGCTCCATGTAGCGCTGCATCGTGCGGCCGCCCAGCTTCTCGCCGACCTCGGCCCAGACCGTGTTGACCGAGTTGGTCAGCGCGAACGTGAGGTCGATCGCGCCGAAGCTCTCGCCCCCGAAGTTGTTCAGCGGCACGCCGGAGATCGGCTTGCCGTTCTCGCCGCTCACCTGCGAGCCCGGCTGGTAGCGGCCGCTGTCGAGCGCGGCCGCCGCCGTCACGACCTTCATCGTCGAGCCGGGCGGGTAGCCGTTCTGGGTCGCGCGGTTGAGCAGCGGTGCGTTCGCCTCGTCGCGGTTCAGGCGCGCGAACGTCCTGCGGTCGCCGAGCCCGTTCGGGTCGTAGCTCGGGTTCGACGCCATCGCCAGCACGCCTCCGGTCTTCACCGACAGCGCCACGAGCGCGCCCTTGTGAGCCGAGTCACTCAGCGCGTCCACGGCGACCTGCTGCGCGCGCGCGTCCAGCGTGGTGCGGAGGTCGTCGCCCTCGTTGGAGCGGCCCAGGATCGACTCGAGCGCCGAGACCAGTTCGGTGCGCCGGCCGGTCAGCTCGTCGTTGCGCGAACGCTCGAGCCCGGCGCGGCCGATCGTGGTGAAGGAGTAGCCGATCGCGTGCGCGAACAGCTCGCCCGTCGGATAGCGCCGGCCGAACGTGTCGCCGGCCCGCGGCAGCGAGCGCGCGAGCACTTCGCCGTCGGCGGAGCGGATCGTGCCGCGGCGGATCCGCTGCTCCTGCAGCAGCTCGCGGCGGTTGAGCTCGTGCTCGCGCAGCGCCTCGGCCTCGAACACGGTCCAGCGCGATGTGAACGCGACGAGCACGCCGAACAGCACCACGACGAGGCCGTAGAGGCGCAGCACCGGCCGGTTCATCGCGCACGGGCGGGCCGCCTGGCCCGATCGGATACGAGCAGCAGCAGCGCGAAGAGCACGAAGTTCGCCACGATCGAGGAGCCCCCGTAGGAGACGAACGGCAGCGTCACGCCGGTCAGCGGTATCACCTTGGTGACCCCGCCGACGATCACGAACACCTGCAACGCGAACACGGCGGTCAGGCCCGCGGCGAGCAGCTTGGAGAAGGAGTCCTGCGCGAGCATCGCGATCTTGAACCCGCGCTCGGCGATCATCAGGTACACCAGCAGCAGCCCGCACGCGCCGGCCAGCCCGAGCTCGTTCGTGATCACCGCGTAGATCAGGTCCGTCTGCGGCGCGGGGAGGATCGAGGAGCCGTCGGGCTGCGCGATCAGAGCCTGACCGAATCCGGTGCCGAACAGCCCGCCGTCCGCCTGCGCGAACAGCGCCTGCGCGATCTGGTAGGAGCCGCCCTCCATCTCGTACAGCTCCGGATCGAACGGGTCGCGCCACGTGTCGATGCGGTTCTGCACGTGCCCGACGGTGTTGGCGAAGAACCACGCGCCGAGCGCGAACAGGCCGAAGCCGACCGTCACGAACGAGAGCCGGTTGGTCGCCACGTACAGCAGCGCGAGGAAGCCGCCGAAGAACATCAGCGACGAGCCCAGGTCGCGGATGAAAACGAGCATGACCATCGCGCCGCCCCAGACCACAAGCAGCGGCCCGAAGTGCTTGAGCGGCGGGATCGTGACGCCGAGGACGCGGCGCGATCCCTGCACCAGCAGCTGGCGCGTGTCGCGCAGGTACGCCGCCAGGAAGACGACGATCGCGATCTTGCCGAACTCCGCCGGCTGGAACGAGACCGGGCCGATGTCGACGCCCAGGTAGGCGCCGTTGACCTGCTGGCCGAGCACGGGCACGCGCGGGAGCAGGAGCAGCAGCAACCCCGCCGCGGCGACCGTGTAGCGGTAGCGCTCTAGCACGCGGAAGTCGCGCAGGAACACCAGCGTCGCGGCGAACAGGATCAGGCCGACGATGAACCACTGCGCCTGTTCGCGCGCCAGCGTTTCGTCGATGCGGTAGATCACGACGAGGCCGAAGCAGGCGAGCACCGCGACGAGCGGGAACAGGTAGGGATCCGCGTACGGCAGCGTCGCGCGGATCACGAAGTGCCCGCACAGGCACAGCGCGAGGAAGCCGGCGCCGTAGGTGAGCGAGAGGTCGGACAGCTCGGCCGACTGCTGGATGAAGATCGCGGCGAAGCCGGCCGTGAGGAGAAGGGAGGCGGGGACGAGCGCGAGCAGCTCGCGGTTGCGGGCGCTCACTCGACCTCCCCCTTCTCGAGCGCGATCACCAGGTCCTCCGCCTGGTCACGCGAGCGCAGCTGGTGGTCGATCAGGCTCGCGCGCCGTCCGGGCGGGACGTCCGCGAGCGTGACGCCGGACTCGTAGTAGTGCTCGTAGAGCTCGATGCCGAACGGCAGCTCGTAGGGCAGCCCGCGGAAGATCGCGACCGTGCGGCCGTCGGCGGGGTCGGTGCCGATGAAGTAGACGGCCCGCGTCGCCAGCCAGGCGCCGACGATCAGCGGCAGCACGATGGCGAGGAAGAGCAGCAGCGCTCCGCCCGAGCGGCGCCGGCGGCGCCTGCGCGGTTCCGGGGGCAGCGGAACCGTTCGGGGCGGTGGCTCGCGGACCGGAGCCGCTGCACCGCCCTCCCGTGCTCGCGGCTCCACGGGCTCGAGCGCCTGCAGCGCGACCGTACCCTGGTCGCGCCCCTCCTCCTCGGCCTCGCCGGAGGCCTGGCGCACCTCACCCGACTCGCCGGCGAGCGTGTCGTACTCGGCGGTCAGCGCGGAGTCGTCCGCGGCGCGGCGCTCGTCGACCTCCTCGATGCGGAACAGGATCACGGTGATGTTGTCGCGGCCGCCCGCGTCGTTCGCCGCCGCGATCAGCGTCCGGCCCGTCTGCTCGAGCGGTCGCGACCGGTCCGCGAGCAGCGACTTGAGCTGCGGCTCGTGCACCATCGACGTCAGCCCATCCGAGCAGAGCAGGAAGACGTCGCCGTCGCGCGCCGGGAACGCGTCGACGTCGACCTCCACGGTCGCCTCGGGCCCGAGCGCGCGCGTGATCACCGAGCGCTGCGGGTGCGACTCGGCCTGCTCCTCGGTGAGCTTGCCGCGCGCGACCAGCTCGCCGACGAGCGAGTGATCGCGCGTGAGGCGGATCAGGTCGCCGTCGCGCAGGAGGTAGCAGCGCGAGTCGCCGACGTGCGCGACGACGACGGTCTCGCCCGTCAGGTACGCCGCGGTCGTCGTCGTCCCCATCCCGGCGTGCTGCGAGTCGCTGCGCGCCTGCTCGTGGATGCGCGCATTGGCCTCCTGGATCAGCGCGACCAGCGCCGCGCCCGGGTCCTGTCCGTCCGGCACGCCGCGCTCGAACTGCCGCACCGCGAGCTCCGACGCCACCTCGCCCGCCTGCGCGCCGCCCATCCCGTCCGCGACCACGAACAGCGGCGAGCGCACGTAGTAGCTGTCCTCGTTGCCGCGGCGCTGGCGACCGAGGTCGGAGTCGTGGAAGTGCTCGGCGATCCGCAGCAAGGTCTCAGCGCTCGAAGGTGAAGTCGGTGTCGCCGATGCGTATGCGATCGCCCGGGTGCAGCGGCTGCGGCCCGCGCAGCGGCTCGTCGTTCAGGTAGGTCCCGTTGGTCGACCCCAGATCCTCCAACACGATGACATCCCCGTGCGGGACGAGGCGCGCGTGGTTCGAGGATGCGAACGAGTCCTCGAGCACGATGTCAGCCTGGTCGCCGCGTCCCAGCAGCGCGCCCTCCGAGAGGTCGTAGGCCGCACCGGCGCGCAGGCCCGCGCCGCTTCCGACGCGCAGCCTGGGCGTGCCGCCGGGGCGTGCAGCGGAGCCGGCCGCGTGCATTCCGGTCGCGTCGGCGTAGTCGGGCGCCGGCCCGCTGTCGTCGTACGCACTGCGCCGGAGGTCCTTGAGCGCCGAGCGCGCCATCCACAGCAGGAAGAGGTAGAGCACCGCCAGGAAGCCGAACTTCAGCGCGACTGCGACCGGATCGAGCACGTGCGGGCCTACTCCAGCTCGAAGGTCGCGCGGGAGGTGCCGAGCTCGATCACGTCCCCGCGCTTGAGCGACTGCGGGCGGTCGGGATCCACGCGGCGGCCGTTGACCTTCACGCCGTTGGTCGAGCCGAGGTCGCGCACGATCCACGAGCCGCCCGACGGCCGCACCTCGGCGTGCTTGCGCGACACGTTGGGGTCGTCGAGCACGATGTCGGCGTCGCGCGAGCGGCCGAGCGTCGCCCCTTCGGAGCCGAGCAGCTCGGAGCGCCCGCCGACGCGCAGGCGCGCGGTCGGGCGGCGCGGGTCGGGCTCGCGCAGCGGCTCGGAGATCCGGTCCGAGGTCGAATAGACCATCGTGTGGCCCTCCTCGCCCTGGCTCGGCTCGGCGCGCGGGTCGTCTTGCGGTCGCACGAGCCGCGCCTGGATCCCGAACTCGCCGAGGCGCAGCCGCTCGTCGGTCTTGAACGTGATCTCGGGCGCCGTGAGCAGCGCCACGCGCTCGCGCCGAGCATGCTCCAGCAGATAGCCCGAGAGCTCGCGGCGCAGCTCGTCCGCGTAGCCGGAGAACTGCTCGCGGTCGTCAGGCGAGAGCCAGACCGTGTACTCGTTCGGCACGTAGGTGCGGCTCAGCGACTGGACGCGGTGCTCGTCCATCTCGCGCGCCAGCTTGCGCGCGATCTCGACCGGCCGCACCTCGGACTTGAAGGCGCGCGAGAACGTGCCCTCCACCAGGCCGGCCAGCTTGGACTCGAGGTTGCGCAGCACACTCACGGCACTCACTCTTCGCCTTCGGCGGCGAGCAGCACAGGCGAGCTACCCGTTCGTCCGACTCGCATGTCCGGGAAGTATGGCGGCCGCTGTCAGGGCTCCCCCGCGTGCGACTCGCCGGCGCCCGGCCGGCGCACATGCGCGAGCAGCAGCGCCGCCGCGGCCGCCGCCACGGCGCCGGGCACGAGACCGTGCGGGGCAGGTTGGGCCACACGCTCGCCGAGCCACTCGCCGAGCGCCGCGGTCGCGGCGGCCACGCCCGCGGCCCACGCGGTGGCGCCGACGGCGTCGGCGGGCAGCGAGCGGCCGCGCACGAACCACGGTGCGACCAGCGCCGCCGCGGCCCAGATCAGCGCGAGCAGCAGCGCGCCGGAGCTGCACGCCCCGGCGATCACGTCGCCGGCCGCGATGCCGGGCGCGCCGTCGAAGGAGGCGCGCGCGGGCGTCCCGGGCGCCGGCCCGAAGACCAGCGCACGTTCCAGCAGCGGCTCGGCAAGGACGAGCCACCAGGCGCCCAGCGCCCCGAGCGCGGCGCGGGCGCTCCAGCGCGGCGCGCGTCCGGCGAGCGCCGGGTAGGCACCGGCGAGGCCCAGCACGCCCAACGCGGGCGCCGCGGCGGGCAGCCACCAGGCGCGTCCGTCCGCGCGCAGCAGCGGCGGCGGGGCGGCCGCGAGGGCCGCGACCAGGAGGGCCGCGCCGGGCCGCGGCGCCGGGCCCAGCGCCAGCGCCAGCGCGAGCGCGAGCGCGGTCAGCAGCCAGCCGGCGCGCGGCAGCACCGCCACGAGCGCGACCGCAGCGGCCGCCGCGAGCGCCGGCTGCAGCGCGGGCTCCGGCGTGAGGCCCGCGAGCGCCGCCCAGACCATCGCTCCCGCGGCAGCCGGCGCCACGAGCCGCCCGATTGCGGGCGGAAGCGCCGGGATTCGGCGCTCGAGTGGATGCGGCGCGATCCGGCCGCCCTCGTCGGAGACACCGGGCAGCGCGTCCGCGAGCGCGTCGAACAGGTCGTCGAGCTCCCCGCGCGCCTCGGGCCGAGGCAGGATCGCCCGGTCGAGCGCGGCGCACAGCTCCGGCGGCAGGTCGCCGCGTGTGCGCCCCAGCGGCGGCAGCACGGTGCCGATCCGCCGCGCGGTCGCGGTCGGCGAGCCCCCCCTGACTGGGTTCACCCCGGCCAGCGCCTCATACAGCACCAGGGCGAGCGCGTACAGGTCGGCGCGCACGTCGACGGCGCGGCCGGCGGCCTGCTCGGGCGCCATGTAGGCGAGCGTCCCGATGACGTCGCCGGTGAGCGTGAGCGCCTCCTCGCCCGCGAGATGGGCGACGCCGAAGTCGGTCAGCTTGGCCGCGCCGTGGCGCGAGCCCGCCGCGTCGGGCACGATCACGTTCTGCGGCTTGACGTCGCGGTGGATCACGCCGCGCTTGTGCGCGTGGTCGAGCGCGTCGGCCAGCGCGAGCCCGATCCGCAGCACGTCGCGGTCTGACAGCTCGCCCGCCGCCTCGAGCTGAGCGAGCGTGCGGCCCTCTACCAGCTCGGAGACCAGATAGCGGCAGCCGTCCTGCTCGCCCGCGTCGAACAGCGCGACGATCGCGTCGTGGTCCAGCCGCGCAACCGCGCGCGCCTCGCGCTGGGCGCGCTCCGGCGCGGGCCCGCCACCAGGGATCAGCTTGACCGCGACCGGGCGCCCGAGGCGCTCGTCGCGCGCCGCGTACACGGTGCCGAAGCCGCCCGCGCCGAGCCGCGCGCCCAACCGGTAGCGGCCCATGGCCAGCCCAGGCTCTGCGATCGCCGGCAGCTCCTCCGTGGCATGCACGCAGGCTGGCCTTCCACGCGCGCGAGGCGATCCCTTCGCCTGCACGGAAGAGTTCACCTGCGGCAATGGCGACGCCTCCCGCCGACCCGCCTCATATCCTTCACCACCGGTCAGAAGGCCGCGCGACGAGCGTGCGGCCCTTAGGAGACTACTTTCTTGTCCTTCTTCGACGAGGACGACGAGCCCCGCACAAGAGTCCGGCCCAGGCGAGCAGCGCCCTCCGGCGGCGCAGCCATCTCCCCGGACCGTCGCACCGTGCTCGTCCGGCAGCTGGTGCTGTTCGGCGGCTTCGTCCTGATCCTGGCGCTGCTGATCTTCGTCATCGACGGCTGCCGCGACTCGGCCCGCGAGAGCGCGCTGAAGGACTACAACCGCGACGTGGCTTCGATCGTGCGCGACTCCGACAGCCAGGTCGGCAAGCCGTTCTTCGATCTCTTGCGCAACCCCAGCCAGGGCGATCTCTCGACGCTGATAGCCGGCTACAAGGTGCAGGCCGAGTCGCAGTACCAGCAGGCGAGGCGGATCGACACGCCGGATGACATGACCGCCGCCCAGCGCTCGTTCCTGATCACGATGGAGATGCGCCGCGACGGGCTGCAGTCGATCGCCGACCGCGTCCGCACCGCGTTGAGCTCGGACGCCGAGGCGGCCGACAAGGCGATCAACGAGATCGCCGGCGCGATGGAGCTGTTCCTCAGCTCCGACGTGGTCTACACGTCGCGCGTGCTGCCGCTGATCTCCTCGACGCTGCGCGACGCCGACGTCGGGTCCCAGGAGCTCCAGCGAAGCGCGTTCCTGCCGGGCGTCGAATGGCTCGACGCGAGCGTCGTCGCCGATGCGCTCGGGCAGCAGCTGTCCGCGGGCGGCGGTGGCGCGAACGGCCGCGAGCCCGCGCCGGGCCTGCACGGAACAGGCATCGACTCGGTGCAGGTGGGCGAGCAGACGCTCGACCCTGACGGCCCGAACCGGATCGCGTACGGCCCCAACACCGAGTTCACGGTCAACTTCACGAACCAGGGCGAGCACGAGGAGGCGGACATCGTCGTCGTGCTCAGGATCGAGGGCGGGCGCGAGCCGCTGCGGGTGCAGAAGAGCGTCGCTTCGGTGGCGCCCGGCACGGCGGCGTCGGCCACGCTGTCGCTCGACACCGCTCCTCCGCTGGACACTCCGGTGACGATCACGACCCAGGTCAAGCCGGTGCCGGGCGAGGAGAAGAAGGACAACAACACGTCGGAGTTCGACGCGGCGTTCTTCCGCGAGTAGGCGCGCGGCGCCGGTCGGGCGCTCGACCGGCGCCCCGGCGGCCCGTTCGTATCCTGGGCGGCGTGAACGACCTGACCGATCCGGCAGGCCTCGCGGCGCTGGCGGCCGGAGGGGTCGCGCTCGTCGCCCTGGTCCTCTCGATCGTGCTGGCGCTGCGCGTGCGGCGACTGCGCGCGGCGCAGCTGGTGGTCCTGGGGGGCGCCGGCCGCGATGATCTCGTCGGCCACGCCGCAGCGCTGCACGAGGCGTTCGTGCAGCTCGACGGGCGCGTCGAGGAGGTCGCGGAGCGGCTCGAGCAGCGCGTGCGGGACACCGAACGCCGGCTCGACGGCGCGATCGCCTATCGCGCGCTCGTGCGCTACGACGCCTATGGCGAGCTGTCGGGCCACCAGTCGGCGTCGCTCGCGCTGCTCGACGCCCAGCGCAACGGGGTCGTGCTCTCCTCGATCGCGCATCGCGACACCGCGCGCCTGTACTGCAAGCAGGTGCTCGACGGCCGCGGAGAGCACCTGCTGTCGCCCGAGGAGGACGAGGCGATCCGCCGTGCGCTCGCGGGAGAGAGCGGCACCGTCGTGCTCGAGGACTGATGCGCGCCGCCTTCCTAGGGCCGGCGGGGACCAACTCGCACGAGGCGCTGCTCGCCGCGGGCCTGCAGGCCGAGTACGTCGGCTTTCCGACGGTCGCCGCGGTGGTGGCCGCGGTCCAGCAGGGCACGGCCGACCGCGGTCTGGTGCCGATCGAGAACTCGCGCGAGGGCGGGGTCGGTGCGACGCTCGACGCGCTCGTGTTCGACGCGCCCGACGTGTTGATCGTGGGCGAGCTCGTGCACCGGGTGAGCTACTGCCTGGTGGCCGCCGAGCCGATCGCGCCCGACGAGGTCCGCACCGTGCACTCGCACCCGCAGGGGACGGGCCAGTGCGCGCGCTTCCTCGCCGAGCAGCTCCCGGCCGCCGCGGTGGTCGCGGCGCCCTCGACCGCCGACGCCGTGCGAGCAGTGGCCGAGGAGGGCGCGCTGGCGGGCCTGCCGCCACATGCCGCGATCGGGACGCGCCACGCCGCGGCGCTCTACGGCGCGAGCGTGCTCGCGGAGGGAATCGAGGACGACCCCGAGAACGCGACCCGCTTCGCGTGGATCGCGCGCGCGGCCGTCGCGGTCGCCGAGTCGTCGCGGCCGCTCAAGACCGTGCTCGTGTTCTGGGGCGGCGGCGATCTCGCTCCCGGCTGGCTCGTCGCCTGCCTCACCGAGTTCTCCTCGCGGTCGATCAACCTCACCCGCATCGAGTCGCGTCCGCGCCGGGTCGGGCTCGGGAGCTACATGTTCTTCTGCGACCTCGAGGGCGCGGCTTCGAACCCCGCCGTCGCCGCCGCGATCGCCGGCCTGCGCTCACATTGCGAGTCCGTGCGCGTGCTCGGCAGCTTCCCCGCGTCCGGCTGAACCCGCCGGGAGCACCGTCTACACTGCGGCCTGCGATGGCCATCGCCGTACCCCCAGCGCCAGCGGGGTCCGTGCCGCTCGTCGACCGCCGGCGGCACGGATCGAACGCCGACGGCCCCGGCCGTTGGTCAGGCGGACGTGTGCTGGTGCTCAACGCGACATACGAGCCGATCAACGTCTGCACCGTCCGGCGCGCAACGGTGCTGCTGCTCAAGGAGAAGGCCGAGGTGATCGAGATCGGCCCGCACGACCTGCACTGGGCGCGCGGCTCGATGACCAAGCCGGTCGTGATCCGGCTCATCACGTACGTGCGCATCCCGCGCGACACGCACAAGCGCAAGATCACCCGCCGCGCCGTGTTCGCGCGCGACGGGTGGGAGTGCCAGTACTGCGGCGCCCGCACCAGCCTGACCGTCGACCACGTGATCCCGCGCTCGAAGGGCGGCGGCTCGGACTGGGAGAACATCGTCGCGTCGTGCGCACCGTGCAACCGCCGCAAGGGCGACCGGCTCCCGCACCAGGTCGGCATGCACCCGCGCGTCAAGCCGCGCATGCCGAGCCCGAACGTCTTCATCCAGCTTGCGTCGCCGACGATCCCCGCGACGTGGAGGCAGTACCTGCTGCCGGAGGCGGCGTAAGCTCGCGCACTCCGGCTTCCAGATCCGCCCCGCGGTTCGCTACTCTCCGCAGACCAGAGAAAGGGGGTGGTCCGAAGTTGAGTGACAGTTCTTACGGGACCCTGGAGGTGCCCGGCCGCTAGTACCAGCCTGGTGCTGGACCCGCTGGTCAGCGGAATCCACACCGTGGCGCCGC
>Ga0126306_10000462_pt1 | contig 18697 bp, 24 predicted proteins | sample Plot27_FD_92592 | JGI IMG/M metagenome (GOLD analysis project Ga0126306, IMG submission 92592) | Serpentine soil microbial communities from UC McLaughlin Reserve, CA, USA - Plot27 | ecosystem: Environmental > Terrestrial > Soil > Grasslands | place: USA: UC McLaughlin Reserve, Lake County...
TCGACGTAGATCTCGGTCGTGATCTCGCCCGCGACGAAGACGAGCCCGGTCGTGATCAGCGTCTCGCAGGCGACACGCCCGTCCGGATCGTCGCGAAGGACGGCGTCGAGGACGCTGTCCGAGACTTGGTCAGCGATCTTGTCCGGGTGTCCTTCGGTGACCGATTCGGACGTGAAGAGGAACTCGCGGCCCGTCATCGGCGGCAGCCTACCTACTGGATGTGGACGAAAACGGTCTGGGCAGAGGTGCTCCCGTCCGCCTGGCTCCAGGCCACCACCGAGCGGATCGGGCGCAGGTTCTCGAGCACGTCCTTCGGCACGTCGACCCCCGTGAAGCCGGCGAGCGAGAGAAGCGGGAGTGCATCGGCGACGTCGAGGTAGAGGAAGCCCAAGGTCTCGTCGGGCATCCCGGCGGCGTCCTTCGCCTCGCGGAAGTCCTCGCTGTCGGCGAGCGACCCACCTGAGCGCCCCCGTTCGAGCGCTTGCGCGGGACTCGACGCGGTCGTGGCGACGACCTGGCCTTGGACCACGCCGATGCGAATCGGGAGCGGGGCCCCGTCGAACAGGTCCCGCAGCTGCCCGTGCGTCCGCTCGGGCGAGGACGTGTTGAGCACGAGCGTCAACTCGGGAAAGCCGGCGGCGGGTAGGACCCAGAACGCCCCCTCACCCTCGATGTCCGCGAGGAGCTGGTCGACGCGAATGCCGAGGAGGTTCGCGAGCGGCGCGAGCGACGAGGCCTGACCACGGAGGCTCGCCGTGTCGAAGGAAAGGAACGCGAGCGCGTCCGCGGGCGCCTCGTCGACGCGCCGCGACTCGTAGCTCTGTCCGGCGGCACCGCTCAACCGCTCGACGAACGTCGCTGCGGCGCCGTCGTCGCGCGCCTCGATTGCACCTGCGATCCACTCGAACTGGAGGTTCGGAACGTCGTCGGGCAGCGCCTGCTCGCGCACCCAGCCGTAGGCGACGCGATCGTCGGGGAGCTCGTCGAGCGCGGCCTGGAAACCGTCGTCGTCGGCGAGCTCGCCGTCCCCGCCCTTCAGCAGGTCGATCACCGACTGCCGCTCGGCGACGAGTGTCCAGCCCTCGAACTCGTCGATCGCGTACTCGGTCTCGGCCTTGTTGGCGAGCTTCTCGACCAGCGCGCCGAGCTTCGCTTCGTCGTCGGGCTGCGTCGCCCAGACCACGTCCTCGGCGGTCTGGCCGACCCAGATCACAGCGGCGGTGTCCCCGAGCGCTGGATCGACGTCGCGCTCCCACTGGAGCTGCTCCTCGGAAAGTTGCTTGTCGAGCGCTTCGACGAGCTGCGGCCGGCTCGGGAACCGGTCGAGCAGGGCCTGCACCTTGCCCCACTGATCGGAGTCGAGGCTCGTGTCGAGCTCGACGTAGCCAAGTGCGTCCGCAGGCGCCAGCCCGACCGCCGACCCGCTCGTCGTGTCGTTGCCGCCGCAGCCTGCGAGCGCGATCACGCCGAGTGCCGCTGCGAGCCAGATCTTCATTCCTCGGTGGGCCGCCGGCCCATCAGGTTCGCGAGCAGATCCGAGAGCTCCATTCCTCCGAGGACGGTACACACGCCTTCGGTTATCGGCAGCTCGACCCCGAGGCGGTGAGAGAGATCCCTCAGGACAGGGGCCGTCGTGAGACCTTCGACCGTCTGGCCGATCTGTGCGACCGCGTCTTCGGGCGACAGCCCGCGTGCGATCAGCTCGCCGGCCTTGCGGTTGCGGCCGCTCGGGTGCCAGCAGGTGACGATCAGGTCGCCCATTCCGGCGAGGCCCGCGAACGTGTCCGGGTCGCCGCCGGCCGCCTCGCCCAGACGGCCCATCTCGGCGAGCCCCCGCGTCATCAACGCGGCCTTGGCGTTGTCGCCGAGACCGAGGCCGTCGACACCGCCGGCCGCAAGCGCGATCACGTTCTTGGCCGCGGCGCACAGCTCGACGCCGACGAGGTCCGGGTTCGAGTAGACGCGGAACGTGACCGAGTTGATCTCGTCCTGGAGCCGCTCGGCGAGCGGCACGTCCTCCGAAGCGATCACGGCGGCAGTCGGGAGCCCGGCGGCGATCTCCTCCGCCATGTTGGGGCCGGTCAGCACCGCAACCGGCCGGTCGCGAACGAGCGTCGAGAGGCGCTCGCCGGACTTCGGATCAAGCCCCTTCGTCAGGCTCAGAACGGGCGCGTCGCCCGGGATGCCCGCCACGACGTCGCCGAACGCGCGACTCGGCACCGCCATCACGACCAGGCCGGCGTCGTCGAAGGGCGCGTCCTCGATCGTCGATACGTTGATGCCCTGCAGGTCGACGTCGGTCAGGTAACGCGGGTTCCGGCGAGTCTCCTTGATCGCGCTCGCCTGATCGGGATCGCGCGCCGCGAGGGTGACGTCGTGCCCGCGGTCGGAAAGGAGGCGCGCGAACGCCGTCCCCCACGAACCCGCTCCGACGACGACAGTGTTCACTTCGGAGCGAAGTCGATCACGACCGGGACTCCGGTGAGGTCGAACCGCTCGCGAAGGTTGTTCTCGACCCAGTAGCCGTAGTCGCGCGTGACGAGCGATGGGTCGTTGACGAAGAGCTTGAACCGAGGCGGCCGCGTCTCGACCTGCGTGCCGTAGAGGAGGTTGAGGCTGCGGCCGTTCCTCGACGGTGGCTGCCGCGCCTCGCGCAGCTCGCCGAGGAACCGGTTGAGCTGGGGAGTCGGAACGCGCGAGGTGTGCTTCTCGTAGAGCTTCTCGACCTCGTCGAGCAGGCGGTTGACGCCGCGGCCCGTCTTCGCGGAGACCGCGATGATCGGCGGACGCTGGCGGATGCGGCGGATCAGCTGTTTTCGCGAGTCCTCGACGTCGATCGTCGACTCGTCCCACTTCGAGAGCACCACGAGGGTCGCGTTGTTCGAACGGCGCGCGACATCGGCAACCGAGAGATCCTGCTCGACGATCCCCTCGGTCGAGTCGATCAGGACGAGCGCGACGTCTGCCCGCTCGGCGGCCTCGATCGCGCGAAGCTCCGAGTAGTACTCGATCCCCTGGCGGTGACGGCGCTTGCGCCTGAGGCCTGCGGTGTCGACGAGCACGAACGTGCGCCCGTCGCGCTCGAGCACGGTGTCGATCGAGTCGCGCGTCGTGCCGGGGATCTCGGAGACGATCACTCGCTCGCGCCCGAGCAGCGCGTTCAGCAGTGACGACTTCCCCACGTTAGGGCGACCGAGGATCGCGACGCGGATCGCGTCCTCCGGCAACTCCGGCCGCGCGCCGCCGAGCTCCTCGAGCCGGTCGACGATGTCGTCGAGCAAGTCGCCGGTGCCGTGGCCGTGCATCGCGGAGAGCGGAATCGGGTCGCCGAGACCGAGGCGGTGGAACTCGAGCGCGTTTGCCTCCTGGGACGGGTCGTCGATCTTGTTCGCCAAGACGAGCACGGGCTTGTGCGACAGCCGGAGGATCTCCGCGACCTCCTCGTCACCTGGCGTGGTGCCGATCCGAGCGTCGACGACGAAAAGGACGAGGTCGGCCTGCTCGACCGCCTCGCGCGCCTGGTCGGCGATCGACCGCGTGATCGCGGCGTCGTCTGCGATGTCGATGCCGCCCGTGTCGATCACGAGGAAGCGGCGGCCGTTCCATTCGACCTCGAGCTCCTTACGGTCGCGCGTGACGCCCGGCGTCTCGTGCACGACCGCGGCGCGCGTCGAGCTCAGCCGGTTGACGAGGGTCGACTTGCCGACGTTCGGGAAACCGACGATCGCAACCGTGCCGATCAGCTCGTCGGCCCGCGAGCTCACGGCAGCTCGACTTGTGCCGGGCGCCCAGCTTCGTGGGCCTCGACGAGCCAGCGCCAGAGCCGGTGGATCTCCCGCTCGATCTCCGCAGACGCCTCGCGATAGCCCTTGCCGTTTTTCCGCAGACCGTCGAAGCGCATCGGCTCGCCCCAGACGACCGAGACGGGCTTCCAGTTGCCGACCCGCCAGTCGTGTGTCCCGTGGATCGCAGCCGGGACGACGGGTACGTCTTCCTGGAGTGCGACCATCGCCGCTCCGGGCTGGATCTTGCCCGGCACGCCGCCACGCTGGCGCGTGCCCTCGGCGAAGAGACCGAGTGCGTGCCCATCGCGAACGACCTGGCGCATCAGCCGGACCGCCTCGCGGTCGGACTCGCCGCGCCGCACCGAAATCGTCCCGAAGAGGCGAATCAGCTGCCCCAGGCCGGGCACGCGGTGGGCCTCGATCTTCGCGAGGTAGTAGATGGTGCGCGGCGACGCGTTTCCAAACACCGGCGGGTCGATCCACGAGAAATGGTTGAACGCCATCACGAAACCGCCCTCGAGCGGGACACGCTCTTTCCCGTAGACGCGGAGCGGCACGAAGGCGCGCACGAGCGAGCCGATCGTCAGCTGCCCGACCTTCCACACGACGTCGACGCGGTTCATCGGCACGCCCTTTGCCGATGAACCGGTGGAGGGGGTGCGGGGGAACCGGAAGGTTCGCCCGCAAAAGACAAGAAGAAGGGGGCTCGTGGGGGAAACCTGGTTTCCCCCACGGGAGCTCGCCGAAGGTGGGCGACGTTCATGCCGGCTGCCTCGAGCGCACGAGCTCCTCGATCCGCGCCACCACGTCGTCGATCGTGAGGTCGGTCGTGTCGATCTGCTCGGCATCCTTCGCGGGCCGCATCTGCGCGGAGTCCCTCTCGTCGCGCAGTCGCAGGTCGGTCGCGAGCGCATCGGCCGCGAGGCCCGGGCGCTCCGCGATGCGCCGGCGCGCGCGCTCCGACTCGTCGGCGCTCAAGTACACCTTTACTTCTGCGCGCGGCGCGACGACCGTGCCGATGTCCCGCCCTTCGATCACGACGTTGCCGTGCTCGCCGAGCTCGCGCTGCCGCTCGCGCATCACCCCGCGCACCTGCGGGTGGCGCGCGACCGACGAGACCACCTTGTCGATCCGCGGCTCGCGGATCTCGGCCGACACGTCGCGCGCGTCGATCAGCACGTGCTGCTCGTCCTCGAAGCTGATCGGATGCTCGCGGGCGAGCGTGCCGAGCGCTTCCGCGTCGTCGAGGTCAGCTCCGCACTCCAGCGCAAGCCAGGTCAGCGCGCGGTACATCGCGCCCGTGTCGAGGTAGCGAAAGCCGAGCCGCGCGGCGAGCTGCCTCGCCACCGTGCTCTTGCCCGCCCCTGCGGGGCCGTCGATGGCGACAATCATCGCTTGCTCACCGAGTCGAGGAGCTCGAAGAAACCGGGGAAGCTTACCGCCGCCGCCTCCGCGCCCTCGAGCCGCACCCCTTCGCGCGACACGAGCCCGGCAACCGCCCCGAGCATCGCGATCCGGTGGTCGCCCTGAGAATCAGCGCTGCCACCCCCCTTTGGGCGGGTGGGGACACCCACCACCCGCAGTTCATCTTCGCCCGCGGAGACGCGGATGCCAAGGGGTTTCAGCACATCTTTCACCGTCTCGACACGATCTGTTTCCTTTACGCGCAGTTCCTGGACACCGCCGATCACCGTCTCACCGCGCGCGAGTCCCGCGAGGAGCGCGACGAGCGGGAGCTCGTCGACCATGCGCGGTACCTCGGTGGGAGCGACATACGTCGCGACGAGCGATGCGGAGCGCACCTCGATGTCGGCGACCGGCTCGGCGCCGAGCTTGCGCTTGTTGAAGAGGGTGACCCGCGCGCGCATGCGCTCGAGCACGTCGAGCAGCCCCGTTCGCGTCGGGTTGATGCCCACGCCGTGGAGATAGAGCTCGGAGCCGGGCAGCAGCGTCGCCGCGACGATCAGCGGCGCGGCCGAGGAGAAGTCGCCCGGCACATCGACACGGTCGAGCTCGATCCGCTCGACACCCGTGACGCTGACCGCAGGCCCCTTGCGCTCGACGTCGACTCCCGCGTGCTGCAGCAAAAGCTCGGTGTGGTCACGCGTGGGAGCCGGCTCGACAACGGTCGTGCGACCTTTCGCGTAGAGCCCGGCGAGGAGCACGGCCGATTTCACCTGCGCGCTCGCGACCGGCAGCTCGTACGTGATCCCGCGCAGCTTGCCGCCCTCGACGACGATCGGGGCGTGGCCGTCGGTCGTCTCGACGCGCGCGCCGAGCTCCCGCAGCGGCGCCGCGACGCGTTCCATCGGCCGGCGTGAGAGAGACTGGTCGCCCGCCAGCTCGAAGCGTCCACCCTGCCCGGCGAGCAACCCCGCGAGCAGCCGCATCAGCGTCCCGGCGTTGCCGGCGTCGATCGGCTCGGAGGGCGGGACCAGCCCGCGTAGGCCGCGGCCGCGGACACGCACGACGTCGACGTCGGGCTCCTCGACCTCCGCTCCGAGCGCACGCACGGCGCGCAGCGTCGACTCGGTGTCGCCCGAGCGACCAAAACCGGCGATCTCGGTCTCCCCCTCACCGACCGCGGCGAGAAGCACAGCTCGGTGCGAGATCGACTTGTCCCCCGGCACCACGGCGTGCCCCACGAGCGCACGCGCGGGTTCGACTTTCATTCGTCGACCACCGGCGAGACGACGACCCCGTAGCCCTGCGCCTCGAGCAATTCGGCGGCACGGCGAGCGGGCTCCTCGCCAGTGACGAGCACCGTGAGCACGCCGCCGCGCTCCGGCGACATGTGCAGCAGCTCGAAGTCCTCGATGTTGATCCGCTCCGCGCCGAGCGCCTGCGTGATCCCCGCCAGAACGCCCGGGCGGTCCGGCACGTGCACGCGCAATCGCTGCAGCGCGCCCGGGTCCTCGTACGCGTCGGCAAGCATGCGCCGCCGGTTGCCCGACGCCTCGGCGATCCAGCGCGCGAGGAACCCGGCGTCCCCCGACTCGAGTGCGGCCTCGAGCTGTTCGATCCGACGCCTGTGCTCGCCGAGCGACTCGCGAACCGCAGCAGCGTTGTCGAGGAAGATGTCGATCCAAATCCGCGGGTTCGCTCCTGCGACGCGCGTCATGTCGCGCAGCGATCCCCCAGCCGCGGCGAGCGGCTCGTGCCCGTCGATGCGCATCGCCCCAGCCTGGTTCACAAGCAGGTTGGCGAGGGCGTGCGGGAGGTGGCTCGTCAGCGCGACCAATCGGTCGTGCGCGTCCGGATCGACCGCGACGGGGACAGCACCGACCGCGGCCACGAACGCGTGCAACGTGCGGTAGCGCTCCGGATCGGTCTGCGCGACCGGGGTGAGGAACCAGGTCGCGCCGTCGAAGAGCTCGGCGCGCGCGTTCGCAGGCCCTCGCGCTTCGGAGCCGCAGACCGGATGGCCGCCGATGAAGCGTGCGTCAGAACGGGCGGCGCGAACGACCGCGCCCTTCGTCGAGCCGACGTCGGTGACCGTCCCGCTCGACGCCTCGAGCACCTCCGCGACCGATGCGGCAAGCCGCGCGACGGGCGCGGCGACGACTGCGAGCTCGACGTCTGCCACCGCATCTCCGAGGGAGCCGGCCGCCTCGACCGCGCCGCGCTCGACCGCACCAGCGAGCGCCTCCTCGTCGGGGTCGTAGCCGCGCACATCCTCGACCCCGATTCGCCGGGCTGCCAGCGCGACGGAGGTTCCGATCAGTCCCGTCCCGACCACGGCGAGACGCTTGATGGGTGCGCTACTCATCACCCGCGGAAAATGCGCAGCATTTTTCGCGGCTACTCAACCGACGGTCTTGCCCATCAGCTCTACGAGCGCGAATACGTCGCGCGCGAACGCAGCGAAGTCAGCCGTGGGAATCTGCTGCGGCCCGTCCGAGAGCGCCTGCTCGGGATCCGGATGCACTTCGACAATCACGCCGTCGGCGCCGGCGGCAACCGCGGCGAGCGCCAGCGGCAACACGAGGTCGCGGCGCCCGGCCGGGTGCGACGGATCGACGACGACGGGAAGATGCGTCTCCTTCTTCAGCACAGGCACTGCGGCGATGTCGAGCGTGTACCGCGTCGACGTCTCGAAGGTCTTGATCCCGCGCTCGCAGAGCATCACCTGGTCGTTCCCCTCTCGCACCACATACTCGGCGGCCATCAGGAGCTCCTCGATCGACGCCGACGGCGAGCGCTTCAGGAGCACGGGCTTCTCCGCGCGGCCCACTTCGGAGAGGAGCGTGAAGTTCTGCATGTTTCGCGCCCCGATCTGGATCACGTCGGCGAGCTCGACGACCGCGTGGACGTCGCGCACGTCCATCAACTCGGTCACGATCGGAAGTCCGGTCACCTCCCGCGCCTCGGCGAGGATCTCCAGCCCCGCCTGCCCGAGGCCTTGGAACGAGTAGGGCGACGAACGAGGCTTGAAGGCCCCGCCGCGGAGCATCGTCCCGCCGGCTGCGGCGACGACACGGGCCGTCTCGAGCGTCTGCTCGCGCGTTTCCACCGAGCACGGTCCTGCGATCAGCCCGAAGTAGGAGTCGCCCAGGCGGCGGCCGAGCGAGTCGATCATGGTCAGGTCCGCGGCGAGCTCCCGCGAGACGAGCTTGTAGGGCTTCACGATCGGCAGCACCTGGTGCACGCCGGGGTACGCCTCGAGCGGCAGCGACGCCAGCAGGTCGCGGTCGCCGATCGCGCCGATCACCGTCGCTTCGCGGCCGCTCGAAACGCGAGCCGAGACGCCGACCTCGGCGAGGCGGGCGACGACGTGCTCGGTCTGGTCGGGCGTTGCGCCCGGACCCATGACGATCAGCAGCTCGGGCGCCGCCTGCGTGGCCATTTCGCCAAGTGTACGGGCGGTAGTCTGCGCGCCTGGTGAGCGACGAGAACACAGACCGGGTGATCCAGGACCTGCGTGGACAGATCTCCGACAACGACCGCGCGATCGTCCGCGCGCTCAATACGCGGATCGAGCTCGTCGCGCGGCTGAAGCGCCACAAGGATGCGCAGGGCATCGAGTTCGTCGACCCGCAGCAGGAAGAGTCGATCCTCCGCGACCTCGCGCGCGGGAATCGCGGGCCGCTCTCGCAGGACGGCCTCCGCGGTCTATACCGCGAGATCCTCGACCCGACGAAGCGCGAGCTCGGCCGATGAGGGTCTTCTCCGGCATCCGCGCCTCGGGCGACAAGACGCTCGGCAACTACAGCGGCGGGTTCCGGCAGTACGTCCGCACGCAGGAAGAAGCGGCCGCTGCGGGCGGGGAGGCGGTCTTTTGCGTCGTCGACATGCACTCGATCACGACTCCGTTTGAGCCGGAGGTGCTGCGCGAGTCGACGCTCTCCGTCTTCGCATGGCTGCTCGCGACCGGGCTCGACCCCGACCGTTCGATTGTGTTCGTCCAGAGCCACGTGCCTGCACACTCGGAAGCCGCCTGGCTCCTCGGCGGCGTCGCGGCGTTCGGCGAGCTCCGACGGATGACGCAGTTCAAGGAGCGCGCCGACGAGCAGGACTTCGTCTCTGCCGGCCTCTTCACATACCCGGTTCTGATGGCGGCCGACATCCTGCTCTACGACACCGACGTCGTTCCGGTCGGCGACGACCAACGCCAGCATGTCGAGCTGACGCGCGACATCGCTGAGCGCTTCAACCAGCGCTTCGGCGAGACGCTCGTCGTGCCGCGCGGCGTCTACCCGGAGGAGGGCGCGCGGGTGAAGAACCTCCAGGAGCCCGAGCGCCTGATGTCGACGACGCGCGGCTCGCCGCAGGGCGTCGTCCGGATGATCGACCCGCCCGATGTGATCCGGAAGAAGTTCAAGACCGCGGTCACCGATTCCGGGCGCGAGATCAAGCACGATCCAGGGGAGAAGGCCGGCATCTCGAACCTGATCGAGATCATGGCCGTTGCGACCGGCGCGTCGATCGGGGAGGTCGAATCGCGCTACGACGGGGCCGGGTACGGCCAGTTCAAGGACGACGTCGGCGAGGCAGTCGTCACGCTTTTGACGCCCTTCCGGGAGCGCTACGAGGAACTGCGCGCGGACGAAGGGACGTTGCTCGGACTGATGAAGCAGGGAGCAGAGAAGGCTGCCGGCGTCGCGAATCCCACGCTCACTCGGATGTACGAGCGAATGGGCTTCGTGCGTGCGTGAGCTCGGCCGCACGCGCCTGGTGCTGCTCGGCGCGATCGTTGCCCTCACCGCCGTCGCCGGCGTCTTGCGCTACACGGACACCGGCCTCGTCGTCCTCTTCTTCGTCTCCCTTGCCGCGCTCGCGGGACTCGCGTGGTCGATCTCGTTCTCGACCGAAGCGCTGAGCGTACGGATAGGCCCCGCAGCGACAGGCGTGCTGCAGGCGACGCTCGGCAACATCCCGAGATCTCCGTTGTGCTGGTTGCGCTGAACGCAGGCGAGATCGTCGTCGCAGACGTCGCTGCTCGGCGCGTTCTTCTCGAACGCGTTGTTGATCCTCGGCCTGGCGATTGTCGTCGGCGCGTGGAAGTCACGCGACGGCGTGATGCGGTTCCAGCCACGGCTCCCCAACGACACGGCAACGTTTCTCCTGCTCGCGATCTTCATCATCGTGCTGCTCGGGCTCTCGAATTCGTCTGGTGACCGGGCGAGTGGGCACGCGACCGAAATCTCGGTCATCGGCGCGGTGTTGCTGCTGGGCGTCTACATCGTGTGGCTGTGGTCGTACTTGCGCCAAGGGGCAGCTGACCACGCTACCGGCGTGCGCCGCGAAGCCGGGCTGAGACTGTCCGTGGCGATCTGGCTGATCCTCGGCGCAGGGAACGCAGCCACGTTCGTCTCGGAGTGGCTGATCCACGCGATCGACCCGGCCGTCGACGCGCTGGGGATCTCGCGCGCCTTCACCGGCCCGGTGGTCGTCGCGATCGCCGGAAACGCCGTCGAGAACGCGGTCGCGGTCACGAGCGCCGCGAAGGGCGAGAAGGACCTCGCGGTCTCAGTCGTCAAGAACGCGGTCTCGCAGACAGCCGTCGTCGTCTTTCCGCTCCTCGTGCTGCTCTCACTCTTCTTCGCGGAGCCGCTCACCTTCGTGCTCGACCCGATCTACATCGGCGCGCTGTTCCTGACGGCCATCGCGCTCTCTGGCAGCTGACCGGCGACGGCCGGGCCGTTGCGTTCGAGGGCTATGCGCTGATCGCGCTGTTCGGCATCCTCGCGGCGGTCACGTGGTACGAGTAGCGCGACCGTGATTCGCACGATCCTGCTCGTCGGCACGTTCGTCCTCACCGTCGCAGCAGGAACGCTCCATTTCGGCGGCGCGAGCGCAGTAGCTGTGTTCGTCGCGTCCGGTCTCTCGCTCGGCGCGCTCGCGTGGGTGGTGAGCGCGGGGACTGAGGCTGTCGGCGCACGGTTCGGCCCCGCGGCGACCGGCGTCTTGCAGTCGACGCTCGGCAACCTGCCGGAGCTGTTCATCGTTCTGTTCGCGATCTCGGCGGGCGAGCTTCTCGTCGCGCGAACGGCCATCCTCGGCTCGTTGTTCGCGAACGCGTTCCTCGTCCTGGGCCTCGCGATTCTCGCGGGCGCGTGGCACGCCGACGACGGAGTCATGCGGTTCAAGGCGCGACTGCCGAACGACACGGCGACGCTCCTGATCCTCGCGGTTTTCATCATCGCGCTCGTCGGTGTCTCGCACGAGGTCGACGACCGCGCGAGCGAGCACGACGTCACCATCTCGGCGATCTGCGCGGTGCTGCTCCTGAGCGTCTACGGCGTGTGGCTCTGGGGCTACCTCCGCGGGCCAGGAGGTGCAGAACCGCAGTTGGAGGCGCCGGCGTTCTCGTTCGAGTCGGCGTCGTACTCCTCGCCGCGGGCGCCGTGGGCGCGGCGTTCGCATCGGACTGGTTCGTCGAGTCGCTGGGCGGTGCGATCGAAACGCTCGGGATCTCGCGCACGTTCACGGGCGTGGTGATCGTCGGGATTGCAGGGAACGCGGTCGAGCACGCGGTCGGTGTCACGCTCGCCGCGAAGGGTCGAAGCGACCTCGCGATCTCGGTGATCAAGAACTCCGTTGCGCAGATCGCCGTCTTCCTGTTCCCGATGCTCGTGCTGCTCTCGCTCTTCTTCGAGCACAAGCTGACCTTCGTGCTCGGGCCCGTTGCGATCACCGCGCTCGTTCTGATGGCGCTCGCGATTTGGCAGATCACCGGTGACGGCGAGGCGCTCCCATTCGAGGGCTGGGCGCTTGTCGCCCTCTACCTGATCGTCGCCGTCATCGCGTGGTTCGAGTAGCCGTCCGCAGCTGCGCTCAGATCCAGCGGCGACGTTTGAAGAGCACGTAGAGGCCTAAAGACACTGCAAACATCATCCCGAGCGCCATCGGGTAACCGAACCTCCAATGAAGCTCCGGCATGTTGTCGAAGTTCATTCCGTACACCGTTCCGACGAGCGTCGGAGCGAAGAGAATCGCCGCCCAGGCGGAAATCTTCTTCACTTCCTCGTTCTGGCGGTTCCCGGCCTCGTTGAGGGCTTTGGTCTCGAGCGTCAGGTTGACGCTGAGGATGTTGCGGAGCAGCTCGTGAAAACCGTCGACGTGTTCCTGAATTCGGAGCGCATGGTCGTGCACGTGCCGTAGATAGCGCTTCTCCTCGTCCCCGACGTCGGGGTCTTTCATCAGATGCAGGAGGATCTCCGGGAGCGGATGGATCGCCCTCCTGAACTCGATCACCTCGCGGATCAGCTCGTAGGTGCGCCGAGAGACGTGGCGATGGCGGCCGAAGACCTCGGACTCGATCTCATCGACGTCGTTCTCCAATCCGGCGACGACGGGTACATAGTCGTCCACGACGCGATCCACGACCGCGTGGACGACCGCCATCGGACCTCGGCGCAGGAGGTCCGGACGAGACTCCAGCGACTGTCGAAGCCCACCGAGCTCGGATGCCTCACCGTGACGGATCTTGATGACGAAGTTCGGTCCGACGAAGACGTGGACTTCGCCGAACTCGACCTCCTCCTTCTCGTCGATGTAGCGAGCGGGTCGCAACACGAGGAACGCGACGTCTCCGTACCACTCGAGCTTCGGTCGCTGATGGGCGTGGACGGCATCCTCGACCGCCAATTCGTGAAGGGCGAACTCACGGCCGACCTCGGCCAGCTCCTCAGTCGTCGGCTCGTGGAGTCCCAACCACGCGAGCCCTGCACCCTGCCGATCCGCAGCGGCAAGCTCAGCCAAGCTCGCAGGCTCGGCAACGCGCTTGCCGTCCTTGTACACGGCGCTGTCGATGATCACTCCGGGAAGCTACCTCCCGTCGTCTGCCGCAACTGCTGCACTTCCTCCTTGGTCAGTTCTCGCCACTCGCCTGCAGGAAGATCACCCAGTTCGAGCCCGGCGTAGCGCGGCCGGTGCAGGCGCGTTACCGGCAGGCCAACCGCGGCGCACATCCGCTTGACCTGGTGCTTACGCCCCTCGTGGATCGCGAGTTCGAGCCGGGTCGGCCCTAGCCGAATCGCGCGTGCGGGTGCGGTGCGACCGTCGTCGAGCTCGACGCCCTCGCGGAGCTGTCGCAGCTGGTCTTCGGTCGGGTAGCGTTCGACCTCGACCTCGTAGACCTTCTCGACGGCGTAGCGCGGGTGCGCGAGGCGGTGCGCCAGCGGTCCGTCGTTCGTCAGCAAGAGCGCACCGGTCGTGTCGGCGTCGAGGCGCCCGACCGGAACGACACGCGCCTCGTGGTGGACGAGGTCGACGACAGTCGGCCGACGCTGCGGATCGCGCGCGGTGGTGACGACTCCCGCGGGCTTGTGCAGGAGGACGTAAGAGAGTGGCTGCGGGGCGACGGCGTTCCCGTCGACTTCGACTCGGTCGGACTTCTCCACGAATGTGTTCAGCTGACCCGGCTCGCCGTTCACCGTCACCCGGCCGGCCTTGATCAGTTCGTCCGCACGGCGACGCGACGAGACGCCCGCGCGGGCGAGGTAGGCGTTCAGCCGCACAGCTCATAAGATTGCCCCATGCCGCACTACATCTCGCTGATGCGCTGGACGTCCCAGGGGATGGCGGGGTTGCCGGCGTGGCGGGAGCGGGTCGAGGAGGGCGAGCGGATCATCAAAGAGGCCGGCGGGAGCCTGATCGGCGTCTACGTCACGCTCGGACGCTACGACGTGGTCGAGATCTTCGAAGCCCCCGATGACGAGCTGGCGGTAGAGATCCTGATGAAGCTCCAGCGACACGGCGCCGAGCACACGGAAACGCTCCGCGGCTTCACGCGCGAGGAAGCGGAAGAGATCATCCGCCGCCTCTAGTCGCGCCCGACCCCACCTTTCTCTTTCCTCTCTTCCCCCGGGGCGCTTTCGCGCCCTGCCCCCGCTTTTGAGGGTACTCGCGCAGATGTGACGTGTCTGTGACGGCTCGCGACGAATCGGTGAAATCAAGTGCACAGGCGCCGCCGCCGATATCCGTGAGGTGGACCGCTCCTCCTCGGGCCTCCTGTGGGCCGCAATCACGGTCGTCGCGACGGTGCTGCTCGTCGGCGCGTACTTCGGCACGAAGCTCTCGCTCGAGCGCCCGCATGCAGCTCGGGCCGCATTGCAGCTGCAATCCTCGGGCGACTGGGAGCGCTACGTCGCGCCTGAGTCGGCGTGCCCGCGCGCCGACGACCTCGGCGCGAGCATCCGGGTCGAGGAGCAGGTCGAACTCTGTCTCTTGAACTACGCGCGCGGCGTCGCGGGCGTCGGCCCACTGAACATCTCCCCCGTGCTGATGAACTCCGCGAAGTTCAAAGCGGACGACATCGTGCGCTGCAACCAGTTCGCGCACGACGCATGCGGCTTCGACGTCCGCCAGCGCTTCGCGGACTCGGGCTACTTCAGCAGCGACGTCCGCAGCCGTTTCGGCGAGAACCTCGCATGGGGCAGCGTCGAGGCGGGGAGCCCCCGCGGTGCGCTGCTCGGCTGGCTCGACTCACCCGCGCACCGTGCGAACCTCTTCAAGCCGGAATGGACGGAGCAAGGAATCGCGCTCGTCTACATCGCGAGCTTCCGCGGCGTTCAGAACAGCCGCATCTGGGTCTCGCACTTCGGCCACCAGGGCTGAGCTCTACCCAGCCCGTTTAGAGTGCGCGGCCGTGCGGGTCGCGCTGATGATCGAGGGTCAGGAGGGCGTCTCCTGGGACCAGTGGGTCGCACTCGCGGAGACCTGCGAGCGCGTTGGGATCGAGTCGCTCTTCCGGTCCGACCACTATCTCTCTCTGTCATCCCCGCACGAGCGCGCGGCGCATGATGCGTGGACGACGATTGCGGGCCTCGCAGCGCGAACGACGACGGTTCGCTTCGGGACGCTCGTCTCGCCGGTGACGTTCCGACACCCGTCGGTGCTCGCGAACGCCGTCACGACGGCCGACCACATCTCTGGCGGCCGAATCGAGCTCGGGATGGGCGCCGGCTGGATGGAGCTCGAACATGAGGCATTCGGCTTCCGGTTCCCACCGCTGCGCGAGCGACTCGAGCACCTCGCGGAGCAGCTCGAGATCGTGCACCGGCTCTGGACCGAGGAGCACGTCATGTTCGATGGGAAGCACTACAGCCTCGCCGATTGCCCGGCGTTGCCGAAGGCGGTGCAGGACCCGCACCCGCCGCTGCTCGTCGGCGGCCGTGCGAAGCCGGGCACAGCGACTCCCGCTGCGCGCTTCGCCGATGAGTACAACGTGATCGGCGCGTCTGTCGACGACTACGCCGCAGCGCGCAAGGCGCTCGACGAGGCATGCGAACGCGAAGGCCGCGACCCGAAGACTCTCCGCATGTCGATCATGACCGGCGTCCTGCTCGGCGCCGACGAGGACGACCTGCTCGAGAAGGCGCGCGCCTCGATGGAGCGCTGGGGCTCGCCGATGTCGCCGGAAGACGCCCTGGAGCGTGGGCGCGCCCGCGGCACCGCCGGCACGCCGGAGCAGCTGATCGATGGGCTGGGCCGGCTCGAGGAGGTCGGCGTCGAGCGCGTGATGCTCCAGCACATCCGCCACGAAGATCTCGAGACAGTGGAGTTGCTCGGCCGCGAGGTCGTCCCGCGCGTGTGATCGCGCGCCTCGGCCACCTGAAGCTTCCGGTCAGCGACCTCGGTGCGAGCCGGAGGTTCTACTCGGCCGCCCTCGGAGCACTCGGATGGGAGCTCGTCTATGAAGGGGACGTCTCGCTCGGCTACGGGATCGGCGACCACGAGCCGTTCGCGCTCGAGCAGACATCAGCCCCGTCGGTGGGAACGCATGTCGCCTTCGATGCGCCCGACGAAGCAACGGTCGACGCGTTCTACGCGGCTGCGCTCGACGCGGGCGGCCGCGACAACGGTCCGCCGGGGACACGGCCGTACGGGGGCTACTACTACGCCGCGTTCGTGCTCGACCCCGACGGCCACAACATCGAGGCCGTCTTCCACGTGGAGCCGGACTAGGCCGGGCGCTTCTCGGCGACCGAGACGAGCCGGTCGCGAATCTCGTCGACGTCGCCGCCGAGGTCGTCCAGGCGCGGCAGCTCGGACAGCGATTCGAGCCCGAAGACACGCTCGAAGAGCGGCGTCGTGCGATAGCGGATCGCCCCGCCCACGCCGTCGTCGCGGCCGGCCTCCGAGATCAGCCCGCGCTCGACCAGATTGGCCACGGCCGAATCGGCCGACACGCCACGAATTCGCGCAACGTCGGGCCGCGTACACGGCCCGAGATACGCGACGATCGCGAGCGTCTCCAACGAGGCCTGCGAGAGCGAACGCTGCACGGGCCGCTCGAAGAGCCGCCCGCACGCCTCCGCGGCCTCGCGCGCCGCGCGGAAGGCCCAGCCGCGCGCGACCTGCTCGAGCACGATCCCGCTTCGCCCCTCGCTGTAGCGCTCGCGCAGCAGCCCGAGCGCCGTCTCGACCCGCTCGCGCTCGTCCGCGGCGGCCTCGACGAGCTCCGCCACGGTGAGCGGCTGCGACGCGACGACGAGCAGCGCCTCGATCGTTCGGGCGAGCTGGTCGACCGGGTTGGCGGTGATCAGGCGGAGCGGACGGTCCACGATTCGTTCCTTTCGACGTCGGGATGGGAAATCCTGATCGGCGCAAACGGTGCCGCCTGCTCGATCGCGATCTCGTTCGTGCGCCGCAGATCCAGCAAGGCGAGGAACGCGACGGCGACCTCGATCCGCGAGAGTCCGTCCACCGCCTCCTCGAAGTCGAACCGCGTCCGCCGCGACAGCAGCGCGCGGAAGCGCTCGACGAACTGCGATACCGGCGGGAAGCGAAGCGCCATGTGCGCCAGGGAGACGTTCGGCGGCTCCTGGGCGAGCAGCCGCAGCACCGCGGCGAGCGACTCCGGCTCCTGAGGGGCCAGCTTCCGCTCGGTCCGGGGCGCGAGCGGCGCCGGACCGAGCCGGAAGTACCGGTCGCGCTCGGCGGCGAGCCGCTCGGTCAGCCAGCCGGCCGCCTCCTTCATCCGGCGGTACTCCTCGAGGCGCCGCGCGAGCTCCTCCGCGGCCTCCTCGGGCTCGAGCTCGGCGAGGTCGGCGTCCTCCGCAAACAAGCCGCGCGCCTTCAACTCGAGCAGCGCCGAGACGAGGACGAGGAACTCGCCGCAGGCCTCGAGGTCGAGCTGCTCGCGCTCGGCGAGCCGCTCGATGAAGGCCACGATGATCCCCGCCACATCCACCTCGGCGAGGTCGAGCTCCTCCCGGAGGACGAGGCTCAAGAGGAGGTCGAAGGGACCCTCGAAGGCGTCGAGATCCAGCTCGAGCTCGCGCACGACCACGGTTTGCACCCTAGCCGCCTTCCCGGCTAGCGCCGACCGCGCGGCACGGCCATCGCCGGCCGCTTCGGCGCCGCGCGACCGCGCCGGAAGCGGGGCCGCGGCAGCTGCCCCTCGTACACCTGCCAGTAGATGAAGAAGAGCGACGACGCGATGAAGAGAACGAGCGCGACCCAGGCGTTGGTGCGCATTCCCCAGAACATCCCCGACGGGTCGATCCTCAGCTGCTCGAGCAGGAAGCGGCCGAACGTGTACCAGGCGACGTAGAGCGAAAAGAGCGCCGGCGGCCGGATCCGCCAGCGCCGCCCGACCAGGATCAGGACGAAGACCCCGAGCAGGTTCCACAGCGCCTCGTAGAGGAACGTCGGGTGGAACGTCGTCCCAGGCGGGTAGTCCTGGTTATGCGCATCGTCGATCTCGAGGCCCCAAAGGAGGTCGGTCGGCTTGCCGTAGAGCTCCTGGTTCCACCAGTTGCCGAGCCGCCCGATCGCCTGGGCCAGTAGGAGCGCAGGTGCGACCACGTCGAGCGCGCGGAGAACACTTCCCCCGGCGCGCTTGATCACCCAGGCGCCCGCCAGGACGCCGAAAAGGATGCCGCCCCAGATCCCGAGGCCGCCCTCCCAGACCTCGAAGACTCCCTGCCACTTCGGGTCGGGAACGTCGTCCCACGAGGTGACGACGTGGTAGAGCCGTGCCCCGACGATTCCGGCCGCGACGCCCCACACGGCGACGCGGAGGATCAGATCGGTGTCGCCTTCGCGCCGCCCCCAGCGCCAGCTCGTCAAGACGACGGCGGCGATGATCGCGACGAGAAGCGTAAGCCCATAGGCGTGAACAGCCGGCAGCGGGCCCGGCAAGTCGAACTGGCCCGAGGACGGCGAGGGGATGCTGGCCAGAACCACGGCGGCATTCTGCCCGCCGGATCAGACAGGCGCTTAGATAAGGATCTTGAGCGCCAGCTCTTCAGAGCAGCCGGCAGCGAGCAGGTCGCTCGCGAGGTGCAGGTCGATGTCGAGGCGCGACGCGAGCTCTGCGGCGGCCCGAGGCTCGTAGCCCGCACGCTCGAGCGCCTCGGCGCGCCACTGCTCGATCCGCTCGATCTCGGTGCCAACCCTGGTATCGGTCTCTGCCGCAGTCATCTCTCGCTCCCTTATCTACCACTTCACCTTTCGTCCAA